>JAABUX010003822.1_pt1 | contig 19600 bp, 14 predicted proteins | sample 5561851 | NCBI WGS metagenome assembly JAABUX01 (sample SAMN10711883, study PRJNA513361) | rock metagenome | isolation source: Antarctica rocks | place: Antarctica: Victoria Land, Richard Nunatak red sandstone | collected 2016-01-03 | reverse complement strand
ATGGTGGGTCAGCAGGCGGTGCAGGGCCGTGCTCGCGTCGCGCCCCGTGGTGTTGGCGAACTGCGCAATCTGGAGGTAGGCGATGCGCCCGATCATGCGCGCGGCGACGTTGGGGACGGTGATGCACCCACGCGTGACCACGACGCTGAAGACGCCGTGCACGCCGCCGCGTTGGATACCCAGGGTCACGGTCGTCCCGGCCGCGCCGCGCAGTAGGGCGGCGGCCTGGTCCTCGGTGATCGCCGTGGCGTCCTGTCCGTTGATGCGCACGATCAGGTCGCCGGCGCGCAGTCCGGCTTGCGCGGCCGGCGAGCCCGGCAGCGGGATGACCGCGATGCCGCGCGAGGTCGTCTCGACGTAGGCGCCGATGCCCTCGAAGGCGCCGTTCATGCTGGCCTGCAGGGCCGCGTTATCCTCGGGGCTGATGAAGATGGTGTGCGGGTCGCCGGTCCCCTGCGTCAGCATGCCGTTGATGGCAGCGTAGATCAACCGCTTGCGGTCGGGCAGCGGCGCGTAGTACGAATCGGTGGTGACATCGTGGTAGGCCTGGAAGAGGTCGTCGAAGGGTTGCACCAGGTCGGGGCGCTGCAACTCGTCGGGAACGACGATGGAGGCGGCGGCCGCCCTGGCCGTGCCAGGATGCCCGGTGAGCGAGCCTGCTAGCCGCGGATCCGTCGACGCGCGCCCGACCACGATCCCTGCTCCCAAGGTTAACACGAGCAGAGCGGCTCTGAGCGGCTTGCGGCGGGTAGAGGAGGAAAGGATGGGGATAGGCGAAGTCGAATTAGGGGTCATCATACTGGCGTGTCCTTGTATCTAGCGGGGCATGTCTTTGTTTGGTTTGTCCCAATACTGAGAGCATACCGGACAGGCTGAATCGCAGGTTATCGGCGTCCATCTTATCGTCATAACGGAGTAGAAGAAACGTTGAATCCAGGATGGGTGTCGTATACTGTGTAGACAGGTATTGATGGTGGGCCTTTCGTTGCAGGAAATGGTGATATGGCGATAGATCGACTGGCTGGGCTGCCCGACGACACGTCCGTGACGCCCAACCCAGCGCGCATGTACGACTACATCCTGGGCGGCGTCCACAACACCGAGGCGGACCGCATCGCCGCCGAGCAGGCCCGCGCCGCCCTCCCGGACATGCACCTCATCTTCCGGGCCAACCGCGCGTTCCTGCGCCGCGCCGTCCTGTCCCTCGCCACTCAGGGCATCGACCAGTTCCTCGACGTTGGCGCGGGCATCCCCACCGTCGGCAACGTGCACGAGATCGCCCAGAACGTCAACGAGGACGCCCGCGTCGTCTACGTCGACGTCGATCCCGTGGCGGTGCAGCTCAGCGCGGCGATCCTGCGGGGCAACGCGCGGGCCGCCGTCATCCAGGCCGACGCGCGCGACCCCGCGTCCATCCTGAGCCACCCGGAGACGCGGCGCCTGCTCGACCTCGACCGCCCCGTCGCGCTGCTGCTGGTGTCGATGCTGATGTTCGTGCCCGACGACGCGGAGGTGACGGAGTTGGTGCGCGCGTTCCGCGACGCGCTGGCGCCGGGGAGCTATCTGGCGCTCTCCCACGCGGTCTCCGAGGCGGTCACGCCCGAGGCGGCGGCGCGGGGCGAGGTGGTCTACGCGCGCACCGACCGCCCCGGCCGCTACCGCCCCCGCGCGCAGGTCGAGGACTTCTTCGCGGGCTTTGAGGTGGTCGAGCCCGGCCTCGTGTGGCTGCCCCTGTGGCGCCCGGAGGACTGGGACGACCTCGGCAATCCGCTGCTGACCGCGCCGCACCGATCGGTCATGGTGGGTGGCGTCGGGCGCAAGCCGTAGCGCCGTGACAGCAGGGCGCGTAAAAAGTCGGCGACGGGCATGTCCACTGGGACCGCCGCGGTCCCTGCGGCAGGCCGTTGTGGCCCGCCCGTCCGGTCTAGCACACCGCGTGCCCGCAAACATGGCCGCAGGGACTGCGGCGGCTCGCTCCGCTGCCCAGTGGGTGACCGGCGTCCGTAACGGACAATTCACAGACCCTGGCCGTGACAGTGCCCGCGCCTACTGTCGCGGGGCAGATATCCATTCAGCGTCGAGCGTCGCGACCCGCTCGGCGTCGCCGCCGCGCGCGATGTCCGTGAGCGTGCGCGGCGTCGCGGCAAGGCCGCGCCGGTCCCCCAGTTCGCGCCGTACACTTAGACTCTCGCCGGCCAACTCCGCTGCCCGGTCGTCGTCGCCCTGATCACGCGCCACCAGCGCCAGGTTGTGCAAGGCGTCGGCGACGCCGGGCGTGCCGTGCACCTGCCGGAACAGGGCCAGGGCCTCCTCATGCAGGGTCCGCGCCTCCTCGGCCCGGCCCTGTTCGCGCGCCGCGAGGCCCAGGTTGTTGAGCGCGTAGGCCATACCCCAGGTGTCCCCCAGCACGCGCTTGAGCGCCAGACTCTCGTGGAGCAGCTCACGGGCCGGCTCGTAGGCGCCGTGCAGGCGCGCGACGATGCCCAGGGTGCTCAAGGCGTTGGCCGCGCCCCAGCGGTCTCCCAGCTCCCGGCGCAGAGCCAGGCTCTCGTCGGCCAGGGTCGCCGCGCGGGCGTCGTCGCCCTGGTCGAGCGCGACTAACCCCAGGCGGCCCAGGACGGCCGCGCGGCCCCCGCGATCGCCCGCCTGCTCGTAGAGGGTCAGGGCTCGTTCAAAGAGCGTCGCCGCCCGCGCGTGGTCGTTCTGCCCGTAGGCCAGGATCGCGGCCCCGTCGCAGGCCAGAGCGTGCGCGCCCGCTGGCACGGCCGACATAGCCAGCGCGGCGGCCGTCAACGCCCGCTCCAGCCAGGCGCGCCCCTCGCTCAGGTAGCCGCGCACGTACCAGAAATACCAGAGCGCGCCCGCCAGCCGCAGCCCACGCGCGACGTCTTGCGTCTCCCAGGCCCATTGGAGGGCCGCCCGGAGGCCGTCGTACTCCCGCTCGACCCGCTCGACCCAGGAGGCCTGGTCCGGCCCGACAAGCGCGCCGGCCGCCTCCTCGGCGAAGGCCAGGTAGTGGTCCGCGTGCGCTCGTTGCATCCGCGCCTCGTCACCAGCCGCGCGCAACCGGTCCAACGCGTAGGCGCGCACCGTGGCCAGCATGTGGAGGCGCGGTACGGCCTCGCCCCCATCGGCGGGCTCGGCGGGCTCAGCGAGGGCGAGCAGGTTGTCGTCCACCAGCGTCTCGATTGCCGTAGCGGCGTCGCTCGGAGCTAGCGGAGCACCGGGCTCATCAGCGGCAGCGCAGGTAGCGATGGCCGCGTCCGCGGAGAAGTCGCCCGCGAAGACGGCGAGGCGCCGGAAGGTGGTTTGCGCCGCCGGATCAAGCAGGTCATGGCTCCAGTCCAGCGTGGCGCGTAGCGCGCGCTGGCGGGCCGGCAGATCGCACGGGCCGTTGACCAGCACCTCCTGGCGCCGCTCTAATCCTGTGAGCAGGGCGGGAAGGGGCAGCATCCTGATGCGGGCGGCGGCCAGCTCGATGGCAAGCGGCAGGCCGTCCAGATGCTGGCAGAGCGCGGCGACGACGGCGGCGTTGGCCGGCGTGAGCGCGAAGGCGGGCTGGATGTCCTGGACACGGCGGACGAAGAGACGCACGGCGGCGTAGCGGCCGAGCTCCTCGGCATCGGGCGGGTCCGCGGGGTGGGGCAGAGCCAGCGGCGGGACCGGGAAGGTCTGCTCACCGCGCACGCGCAGCGCTGCCCGGCTGGTCACCAACGCGACGACGCCCGGGCAGGCCACGCACAGGTCGACCACGAGCGGAGCGGCGGCGGCGACCTGCTCGAAGGTGTCGAACAGCAGCAGCGCGCGCGTGTCGCGCAGGTGGTCGGCCACGGCGTCCAGCGCGGGACGCTCACTGCCCTGGTCCACCCCGAGTGCCCGCGCGAGCGTCGCGGCGACGAGGCCGGGGTCGTGGACATCGCCGAGGGAGACGAAGACCACGCCGTCGGGGAAAGCATCGCGCGCGGCCTCGGCCGCCGCGAGGGCGAGGCGCGTCTTGCCGACGCCCGGGGGACCGACAAGGGTCAGCAGGCGCACGTCAGCGCGGCGCAGCAGGTCCGTCACGGCCGCGACCTCACGTTCGCGCCCGACCAGCGGCGTGAGCGGCGCGGGCAGGCCGGTCGTCGGGTGAGCGAGGGATTGCGGGGAAGGGGCACCGTGCGGCCCCGTGGCGAGGACGGGCCCCTTGGGGGCGCGGGTGTCGCGCGGGCCGTGGCGTTGGGGGACGGCTCGTGCGAACGCGGCGCGCTCGAGCGCCGGGAGCGCGAGGGCGTCGGCCAGGCGCGTGACCGTGTCGTGCTGCGGCGCCTGGATGACCCCGCGCTCGATGTCGCTGACGACGCGCGTGGAGAGGGCCGCCCGCTCGGCTAGCGCCTCCTGTGAGAGGCATGCGGCGCGGCGGTGGCGCTTGAGCAGCACGCCGACCTCCGAGGGGTGCGCCGGGTCCATGGGGTAAGCACCTTTTCCCAGTTATCGCGCGGCACGAGGCGCGTGTCGCGACACCCTATGGTAGCACAGGCGCGCCGACCGTTCCACCCGTGAGCAAAGGAGGGGTGTGCCCCACGATTGTGATGACGCCTGCGACGACCTGACCCTGAAGGGTCATGGCAGGGACGGACCTTAAAAGGTCAGGCCGTGTCTCACAATCTCGGGGCGCACCCGCAAAGGAGCAAGGGAGCAGAGGACCCCACCGAACTCACAGGAATACATTCCTGTGAGTTATGGTGCATTCCTGTGAGGTAGTCCTGTGTATCCTGTGTGGTCATAGCCATCCGTTCGGCGTATCGTTGAGCTATGCCCACCCGGTGATCGACGGCCGCGGCCAACGGGTGAGCAAACGACAACGAGAGGGATAGCCAGCGTCCCTCTCAGGCCATCGTACAGGAGCATCAGCAGGGGCTGCCGGCCGGCGGCAACAGGCTGACCAAGCGACTTTGCGGCGTCCAACGTGTCGGAGATGAGGTAGGCAGCGGGGAAGGCCTGCTGCCGGGAGCGTCAGCCCAAGACCGACTGCAGCGGCGACCGGTGGCGCAGGTGCAAGTCTAATCCTTCCTGCATCGTGCAACAGCGGCGCGATGCGCAACATCGCAATGTAAGGAGCGGTTTCGATGAAAGTAGCAGTTCAGCTTCTCGTGTTCCCGATTTTGCTTGCGACAGTCGGGACAACACCCATACACACCGCTAGAACCACCCCCTTTTCCCCAGCGATACGGCCCGTTGGAACAGTGCAAGCGCACGGTCGTACACACTCGGGCGTGGTGCTAGTAAGCACTGAATGTCTGCCCACTTATTCGTTGCGTCTACCCGACGGTTCCCTGACACAGGACCAGGTCGATGCTTATGTTGCCACCCATCGCACCGATCTTCAGGCAACGCCATGCGCGCGCCCTACGGAGATCCAATCCGTCAGTACGCGCGGCGCTGGAGTTGACGTCGGTCACTTTGCGGAGGCGCAGAGTGCTTACGACGTTGCCCTCGATCACGGAGCAAGTGAAGCTACAGCCATAGCCGCTGCCATCAGTGGCTACGATGGGTCCTCAACCTTGAGTAGCAGGGTTGTGGGAAGCAGTATATCGCGACTTGCCCTATACGGCCCGGGGACGAGAGCAGTAGCCGGGCCGCACGTTCCACTCGCCTGCGACGGCGGGAACTGGTACCAGGAGAACCATGATACCGTCAACTCCCCCAACGGCAATGTCTGGGCGCATATCGACTGGCAACTCTGGTACGCTGTCGCGTCAGGCAATGGATGCACCCACTTCTTCCAGCAAAACAAGTTCGTCCCGATCGATGGGAACACGGGTAGTACCTGGTTCCAGTGGTCCGAGATCAGCGATGGCTCTAACTTGTCAAGTCCGTATGCCAAAGACGGAGACTGGGGGAATACGGGCGCTGCCATCAACATCCCCACCACGCAGAACTACAACAATCAAAGCACGACATCGACAGGTTATATGGAGGCCGATACATCGTACTGCATCGCTAACCCCGGTGGGTGTGCCATCGGCGTGGGCCATTACGGCGACTACATCGTTCACTAGGCAGAGGCAGAAACCTCGATAGGGGTTAGCAGAAGCGCGTTGGTAGGTAGGGGTTTCCCCTACTTACCAACGCGCTGGAACGATGTCCTTCAGCGTATCCCCATGTCCATTGTACAATATACGAAAAGCGCCGCATCGCGCGGCCATGGCTGGGCGAATGGAAATGGAAGCAGAATCCACTACCAAACTGCTCACTCCGCAAGGCTGTTGCACGAAAGGACTCGACACGTCGTGTGGATTGTAAAGCGTGTTGCCCTGGCATTACTTGTGTTATGTCTGTGTCTAAGCGGCGGCTTGCTAGCTGTTGGTCTCATTCGCCCTACTGACGCGTACTCGGTGAGTGTCGTTCAAGCTGGTTTACGGCAGGATACGAGGGCATGGATTGGGCGCACGATCGATGTGCAGGGGCAACTCATTATTGGCGTGATGGATTGTCAAACGCCGCGTTGCTCGCTCCCAGCCTGGACTCAGAACCCGCACTGCCGGCCTCGGTGTACGTCCGCGACCTGGGAGGAGTTGTGGCCTTCGAGAGCGTTCGGGTCGGGCACGCCATTAATCCTCCGCCTTGCCGGGCGTCCGTTTCCATCCCCCTCCCTCGATGTTGTCTATCTCCTGCGCAACTGGCTGTCCGATCTTCCCGCTGTCGGGCCATACTTTCCCCGCCCGTGTCGCTGCCGCACGTATCGCATCCGCCTCCTTCCACAGCCATCATGTTCCTCGCCGCCTCCAAGCCGTGGGCGACGCCTCCCTTGCGCTCCACAAGGAATGCGTGTCTAGTACTGTCTTAGACGGGTTGGTTTGATTCCCGTCGGGCTTGCGACTGCAGTCCATAGGAGTGGGCAGGATATGTCGTTATGGTGCCAGAGGTGCGACAACTGCACCGCAAATGACGGAAATGATAGGACGAAAGGGCGTCAATGGACTATATCGGTGCCGAAAACGACGGCATCGGCCGCGTTTTTCACCCTTTGGCCACGCTTTTCGCGACATTGTGCCACAATCTGCCCACTTCTATGGACTAAAGTCGCGTGGCAAACGACGCTGACTGCAGGTCGTGGTAGTGGTCACGACGAATAGAGAGACGGTAGCAAAGATATGAAGATGACAATTATTCTTGTCTTCATCCTCATCCTTACGCCAGTCCTTGCAAGTGTGACAGTAATACTATCTGGCCTCATCGCCGTATCCGACGCCGCCTATAGCGTTCCAGCCGTTGAAGAGGGACTTCGGAGCAATCCCCGCGCGTGGGTAGGCCGCGTTATCTCTATCCGCGGCACAGTCACGCGCGCCCAGTCGGTCTGTGCAGGAGGCAGGTCCTGTATCATCCCCCGCTGGGCCGTTGATCCAGGATGTCGCGCACCCTGTACCGTTGCGTCGTGGGATGAGGTGGGGCAAGTCGTGTCAGTGCCTGTTCCACCTCTGAGAAAAATCGCACCTTGGTGGACTATCTATGTCGGGGGACGCTACGGAGCGCGTCAGTTCATCCCCGTCGCACGCCTGATCTTACAACCGTCGAGTCGCCCGTTGCCTTCATCACCGCCTTCTTTTACCTCACGCGCGCGCGCCCTATTTTATTGGGTTCCGTACCTCGACAAGGTCTTGCTTCCAGATGCACCAGAGGTAACCATAAGGGTACGACTCTTGACGCCCTCTCGCTGTCGCCTTCCACCACAGGCGCCTCCCCTTGTTCCCGCGTGTGCGCAGGGAATCCGCATCTGAGACGGGTACTGCCCCATTCAACCATGATCACATGTAGCAGCAGCCTCCGTAAGGGGCGCCTTGAGGCAGGCCGCCGCCGTGCTGTGAGCGCCCAACAGCGTCCCTGTCGCGTGTCGGAGGCGTGGCCTCCGCTGGCGGGACGCGGAAGCACAACAGCTCCTCCAGGGATGGGCGATTTGCGATTTCGAAGAGCAGACCGGCCAGGGGGCTGCAACCCAGGAGAGGGTACTACGTCCTACACCCCCTGCACCTCACCCTGCTACTCGCCCGGCCAGATCTACGTGCAGAACGAAATGAATGCAACAGTGCAAACTGGCGGGGGACAGGACGGCGCGGCGCAGCATGCCCCATACTACTGGTGACATCGCTTTGAGGTAGCCCCAGGCAGTAGCGGAGATCTCGAAGCAATCCAGGATCCTTCAGACCGGCCAACTGTCCCACAAAAGAGAGGAAGTACGATCAATGAAAAGGATGCCGCGCAAAAGCACGGTTACGCTGTCCCTTGTTCCCCTTGCCCTGCTGACCATCCCAGTCGCTCTCTCGTACACGACGTATGCGGCTACCCCCGCGCGTACAGTGGGCACGATGGTCCACCACAGCACGATGGTCCACCACAGCACGATGGTCCACCACAGCACGATGGTCCACCACAGGGAAGCGGCCGATAGCGTGACGATCGATGGCATAGTGCAAAGCGCCGTGCCTGCATCACCGTCAGTTGCCTGGATGGTTGGCCTCACTAAACGCCCCGGCTGGGTCCTCTCGGGTGATCCGTCCGGCCTCCAGCTAACAAAACTGAGCTACCTGGCTCCCTTCGGCACGACGCACGCCGCAGAGCTTTTCCAGAGATATGGCACGCCGGAGGGGCCTAACTTCTACGACGCGGAGTGGCTGGTCGATGCACGGGCTTCATCAGACCCGGCTCTACAAAGCGGAGTGAGCTTCTGGGCTCTGCCTAATCATGGCCAGTCGATACGACAGAACGTACAAAGCACGCCCCTCCTCATCAACGGTTCCACGATCCAAGGAGAATACTGGGAGGCGCCCAGGCACATCTTCGTGGGCAGCAACCCCAATGGCGTCGAGCGGACATTCCGCGCCGTCGACATCGCCGACGGTGCGCTCCACATCCGTCTCTCCACGGATACGCTATCGCGGAACGATTTCATGGGTGTCATCGGCCATCTCACCGGTGGTCGTGCACATCCTGACCTCGTGATGCACCTCCAAGCAGAACTGGACGCTGCCCCAGCGGACTATCCGCACTAGTCCCCACTGGATCCTGCCAGGGGCGTCCTCCATAGGAGGACGCCCCTGGCAAGTGAAATAGAACACGTTTTATCTCACGGATAAGCCCATTGCCTCCCGCCGACTGTTGCCGGGACCGCACGGCCATCCAGCTACACGACGGCCCCCAAGCAGGCAAGCGCCTCTTGACGGCTGTCGTAGCGCTGAACATGGAGCGACCGGTTGCAAGTGGGCCAGGGCCGAAAGAGCACAGATAAACCGGGATATGGTCGTTTGTGGAAGGAACGCGCGAAGATGGAGAGGCATGCCGTGGTGTGGAGAGGGGTCGTCCTCGCGGCCGTCGTGTCAATCGTGGCCATCGTTGTTACTTTACTCGTGACCGCCCCCCCGGTGTACTCGGTCGCCCAGGTCAGGTCCGGTCTCCTCTCGGCGCCCAAGTCGTGGCTAGGGCGCACCGTGCACATCCGTGGCCTCGACCACTCTCCCGGTGGACAAGTGGCATGGCTCGTCGATCCCGGACACGATCCCTCTTCAGAAGGACTGCCCATCACGATTGGACAGTGGCAGTCGCCGGCATTCCCGCGTAGTTTCATCTGGTGGCTCAGTGACAACGTGTTAATCTTCCGAGGGATCGACGGTGGGCGTGTCGAAGCCTATCGGATCACGCTTACTGCACCGCTACGGAGCGGATGTCCATCCTGTTCAGTAGGACACGGCTAAAACTCTCGGCCTGTCCGCATCATGATCGCTGCGTGACGATCTCGTGCGCATACCCACAGGAGCGGCCTGCGGACGGGGAGGGACGATGGGATTCCATCGCCCCTCCCCGTCTGTCTGCAATGACCGTATTGGCGAATGTGGGCAGGTTACGCAGTGGGGCGTACCGCGCATCTATCGCTCGCAACTTGCGTCGCGCTTGCCTTATAGCTGCCGCCAAGGTATCTGCGACGCCGCTGTGATGACCGACGTGGCGCCCTGAAGAATGAAAGGTGACGATGGTCGGTACCCGCGACGGAGGCCACTAACGGCATGGTCAACGCGCCGTCCTCGCCAGGCTGCATTTTATACCGCCCACGGGTCGGTTCCCCGCGCGCATCACAACGCAGCCCAAGACCTGCGCCATGCCGTAGGATCAAGACCCGCGCCACGCCGTAAGATGACGCGTTGAGGGGCTCGGAGAAGCAGGAGCGAGACGGCAGGCAACCAGAGTGCCTGTACATACACGTCCCGCAACTCCATGCCGCCCTAGCCTGACAGCCGACGGCGTGGAGCGGGCGTGTCGCTGTTTGTCCCGATACTGAGAGCATACAGGACGCAGCGCATCACAGGTTCTCGATGTGGACCGGCTCGATAGGGTCGGCCGGTTGGAAGCCGAAGACGCGCCCGTAGAAGGACAACTCGGCGTCGAGCGAGCGTTTGATGTTCTCCGCGCGGCGGAAGCCGTGTCCCTCACCCTCATAGGCGATATAGGCCACGGGCAGGCCTCGCTCACGCAACGCCGCCACCATCTCCTCCGCCTGGCTCGGCGGGACCACGCGGTCCTCCTGCCCCTGGAAGAAGATGACCGGGCAGGAGATGCGATCCGCGAAATGAATCGGCGAGCGCTCGTAGTAGACCGCCTGCGTCTCGGGGTAGGGGCCGATCAAGTGGTCGCCGTAGCGCGACTCGAACTTGTGGGTGTCGCGCATCAGCGCCTCCACGTCGCTGACGCCGAAGTGGCTTGCCCCGGCCCGGAAGGTGTCGCGGAAGGTCAGCGCGCAGAGCGTCGTGTAGCCGCCCGCGCTACCGCCGGTGATGGCCATGCGCGCGCCGTCGACCAAGCCTTGCTCCGCCAGGTAGCGCGCGCCGTTGACGCAGTCGTCGGTGTCCACGATGCCCCACTGCCCGCTAAGGCGCTGGCGATAGGCGCGTCCATAGCCGGTGCTGCCGCCGTAGTTGACGTCGAGCACGGCAAAGCCGCGACTGGTCCAGAATTGCACGCCCAGTCGGAAGCCGCTGCTGGTGGCGGACGTCGGCCCGCCGTGGCTCTCTACGATTAGCGGCGGCCGCTCGTCCTCCGGCGCGACAAAGTCGCGGTTGTGCGGCGCGTAGAAGATGCCATGGGCAGTCAGCCCGTTTTCGGTGGGGAAGCTGATGGGCCGCGGCGTCGAGAGGTAGCCGGGGTCGACCTCGATGCTGCTGGCCTGGCGCAGCAGCTCCGTGTTCCCCGTCGTGAGGTCCAGGCGCACCACCGCGGTTGGCTCCGTGAGCGTTGCGCCCAGGATGACCGCATACGCGTCTGCCACGCGTACGCCCCGGATGTCGGTGTAGGGCAGGTCAAGCGGCGTCAGAACGCCAGTCGCGGCGTCGAGTCGGGCCAGGTGGTCGACGCCGTCGCTCGTGTACCAACAGAGCAGGCCGCCGTCTGAGCTAAAGCCATAGGTGGAGAGGCCGAAGACCCACTGCGGCAGGCCAAACTCGGCCTCCATGGGTTGGAGCGCCTCGTCGCGCCCGTCCCGCTGGCGGTAGAGGTTCCACCAGCCCGTGCGGTCGGAGACGACGTAGAGCTCGCCATCGGGCGACCAGCGCGGCCCGAAGACCGACTCATCCGCGCCGCCCGCGACGCGCTCGGTAGCTCCCAGCGCGCCATCGACGCCGACGGGCGCGACCCACAGCTCCGTGCCGTCCCAGGGCATGTTGGGATGGTTCCAGGTCAGCCAGGCCAGGCGCGCGCCGTCGGGGCTGAGTTGGGGCGATGAGTAGAAATCGTGGCCCGAGACTAATACCGTGCCTCCGGCATCGTCTCCAGCCAGGGTCACGCCCACCAACGTGTTGACGGCTTCGCCCTCACCGCGATGGTCCTCGCGCACGCAGATCAGCCGCCCGTGCGCCCGGTCGACGACCGCATCGGCATAGCGCAGCGACGCGTCCGGCGTGATGGGCCGCGGCGCGCCGCCGGGGACCTGGCGATAGAGGCGCTGATCGCCGAAGTCCGAAAAGTAGATCGTGCCGTCGGCGACGGTGTAGGCGCCGCCGCCGTATTCATGCACGCGCGTGCGGGCGTTGAAGGGCGCGGGCGTCATATCCTCGATCCGCCCGTCCGGGGTGCGGCGCACGATCACGCTGCGGCCGCTCTCGGTGGGGCGCGACTCGATCCAGTAGATGTCGGGGCCGTCGAGGACGATCTCGCTCAGTCCCACCGCCCCCACGGTGATCAATTGCGACGTAATGGGCGATGTCCAGGACCCATAGGGCGCGATGCGCGGGCTCGTCATACATGTCTCCTCTCGTCATCCGTCTGTACGCTTCATGCTACTACAGCCGTGGCAACGGCACGTGTTGGCGGTGACTGGGAGCGCGGGCAGCCCGCCCGCTTCCGTCGCGACCGCACGAGCCGGGACCACCAGGCATCGTGGAGGACAGCCCAGCGGGGGACGCCCACGCTCCCAGTAGCGTTGCGCCAACCGATCCACGCGCAGGCAGCGTCCGGCGTCCGTGACGCTGTACTATAGTAGCGAGGGAGCATAGCGCCGTGAGCGTGGGTGTTACTCCGCCATCACGCCATCGGGCGGATTAGGATGCTCCGTCGTGTCGCTGAGCTTCTAGAGAGAAAGGCAGGATAACCGCGCGTGATCGTTTTCCACGTGCTCGCCTTTGTGGCGGGTGTGACCCTCGTCGTCGCGGCCGTCTTTTCGGCGATCCGCACCTTTGTGGTTCCGCGCGGTGTGCCCGACCGCCTGACGCGTATCGTGTTCATTGTCATGCGCTACGTCTTCAACCCGCCGCTGCCGCTGCCACGCCGCCAACGCTCGTTCGCCAGGCGCGAGCGCGTCATGACGTTCTACGCCCCGCTTACCCTGCTCAGCCTGCCGGTGGTCTGGCTGGCCTGTCTGCTGGCGGGTTACACGCTGCTGTTCTGGGGGCTGGGCGTGGGCTCGTGGCGCGACGCCTTTACGGCCAGCAGGGAGTCCATGCTCTCGCTAGGGTACGCCTCGGAGTCCGCTCCGGCGACGGAAGCCTTCGCCTTCTCCGAGACGGTGCTGAGCCTGCTGCTGGGCGCCATCCTGATATCGTACCTGCCCACGATGTACGCGGCCTTCTCGCAGCGCGAGGCGGACGTGACCGGCCTGGAGACCCGCGCGGGCTCGCCGCCGTCCCCCGTCAAGATGCTGATCCGCTACCACCTCATCACGGGGTTGGACCAGATCGGCGAGGTATGGGCGACATGGCTCTCCTGGTTCGAGATCGTGCAGGAGAGCCATACCTCGTTGCAGCCCCTGGTTTTTTACCGCTCACCGCTGCCTGATCGCTCCTGGGTCACGGCGGCCGGCGCCGTGCTGGATGCGGCGGCCATCGTCGCCTCGACGCTGGACCGCAAGCGCGACCCCCAGGCCGAGCTCTGTATCCGCGCCGGCTACCTGTGCCTGCAGCGCGTCGCCGACGTGTTTAAGATCCCCTACAACCCCGATCCCCAGCCCGGCGACCCCATCAGCGTGACGCGGGCCGACTACGACGCCCTGTACGACCAACTCGCAGCAAAAGGCGTGCCGCTGAAGCCGGACCGCGAGGGGTGCTGGCGCGACTTCGCCGGCTGGCGCGTCAACTATGACGCCGTGCTGGTGGCCCTGGCCGTCCTGACCATGGCGCCCGACGCCCCGTGGTCATCGGACCGCGTGCCGCGACAGCTCGCGATGGGGACGCGCCCGGACCCGCGCGCCCGCGAGGTCGCGGCGGCCATTACGCGCGGACAGCATGTCGCTCCATAAGTGTGTATTGCGCGGCAAGAACGAGACGACGCGCCCACTAGCCTGATTCCGGTTGGACTTGGAATGAATTCTCGATGGCATGATCGCTCGACGCCTACCCTTTGTGCGGAGACGCTCTGTAGGCCAAAAAACGCGTCAACTTTCGCCTGCTCCTCGCGATATGTGTATGATAGGCCGATATCGTCGGTTACTACGGCAGCGTACAGCATAGGGGACGAAAGATGATGCGTCAGCGACGAGATCAATCCGATTGGTTAGGCGTCGTCACGCCCGCGGAGCGAACGGCGCTCGTTCGTCTGTGCGCCCAACTTACAGGCCGGGTGGAAGTCGCGGAAGACCTGGCACAGGAGACGCTCTGTGAGGCCTGGCGCAATCGGCATAAGCTCCACGATCCGACCGGACGCGCCCGGTGGCTCTCGGCTATCGCTCGCAATGTCTGTCGGCGTTGGAGAAGGGAGCGCGGCCATGAGCAGGGGCGCCTCGTCGCGTTTGATGACGCTCCCCTGGATGGGGCGCTAGCTCACGAGGACGCGTGCGCCGACGCGGGCGGCGTAGAGATCGAGCTGGAACGCGCGGAGTTGGCGAACCTGCTCGATCGTGCGCTGGCGCTGCTTCCGCCAGTGACACGCGCCGTGCTCATCGAGCGATACATTCGAGACGCGCCCCTCTCCGAGGTTGCCGCGCGCCTGAGCCTCACGAAAGGTGCGGTTGCCAAACGGCTAGAGCGCGGGAAGGTGACGCTCCGGCGCGTATTGCTGACGGAGATGGCTGACGACGCAGCCGCACATGGGATGGTCTGTAGTAATGTAGATATATGGCAAGAGACGCGCATCTGGTGTCCGAATTGCGGCGAGCGCCGGCTCCTCGGTCGCTTCGATCACACCGCGCCGGAATTCGTGCTCCGCTGTCCCAACTGTTGCCGTGAGCCTGGCGTCCACATCGCCCATACCGTTGACCCTCTAGTGCTCCACGGAGTCACGGCGTTCAAGCCCGCCTACTCCCGTCTCATGCGGTACGCGAGTGGCTACTACCGACGTGCCCTCGGCGGCCAAGCGGTCCTGTGTGCGCAGTGTGGCCGTCGTGCCGTCGTCCGCATAGGGATGCCGGACTACGAGCCGCCGTGGCTGCGCGTTTTACCTGGCGCCCACGTGTGGTGTCCCACCTGCGGCGTGCTGAACGATCTCACCCTCAGGGGACTCGCTCTGGCCCTCCCCGAGGGGCTCCGGTTCTGGCGCGCCCATCCGCGCATCCGGACTCTCCCCGAGCGTGCGGTCGAGGCCGCAGGCCGGGACGCCATCGTCACCAGCTTCCACAGCGTGGCCGACCAAGCCGGGCTCGATGTCGTCTCCGCGCGCGATTCCTTCGCGGTCATCGGCGTCTACGAGACCTCTGGGAGTAGGGGGTAGAGCCGGCATGCAACGTATCCAACTCACCGATCTGTGGCGTCACCCCGACTTCTTGAACCTGTGGGTCGGGCAGACCATCTCGCTGTGCGGCTCCCAGGTCACGTACCTGGCGCTGCCCCTCACGGCTGCCCTCGCGCTCCATGCCACGTCGGCGCAGATGGGGTTCCTGACCGCCGCCGAGTATGCGCCGGGACTGCTCGTCAGCTTGTTCGCCGGGGTGTGGGTTGATCGTGTGCGGCGGCGTCCGCTCCTCATCGGCGCCGATGTCGGCCGCGCCCTGCTCCTCGCGCTGATCCCGGTCGCCGCTCTCTTGCGCGTGGTGCGCATCGAGCAGTTGTACGTCGTGAGTTTCTTGGTTGGCGCCCTTACTATCCTCTTCACGGTGGCCTACCAATCATTCCTGCCCGCTGTCGTCCCAACCGATCGGCTCGCCGACGCTAACAGCAAGCTCGCCGCAAGCGCATCGCTGGCGCAAATTGCGGGTCCTGCCCTCGCCGGCGCCCTGGTGCAACTCGTCACGGCGCCGCTGGCTATCCTCATGGACGCCCTGTCGTTCCTCGCCTCTGCCTTCTTCCTAACGCGGATGCGCACCGCGGAGGTGGGGCCAGGAAAGCGGACCCCGCGGGCGGACATGTGGGGCGAGATGGGCGACGGGCTGCGCACGACGTTCGGTCAACCGCTCTTGCGTGCCTTCGCGGTAAGTGCGGGCGCCAACAATCTGTTTGGAACCCTGTTCTTCGCCGTGCTCGTGCTCTATCTGACCCGTCAACTAGGGATCGGCCCCGCCGTCCTCGGCGTCATATTCGCGGCTGCCGGACCCGGAGGCCTGCTCGGCGCCGTCCTGGCGCGGCGGATCGCCCGGTGGTTCGGCATCGGGCCGGCCATCCTCGCGGCGCAACTGCTGCTGGGGTTGTCCGTCCTGCTCGTCCCCTTGGCAGGGGGGTCACCACTACTCGTGATAGTGCTGTTGGGGATGAGTCAGTTCGTGATGGGGCTCGCGCTGCCCATCCTCAACGTGAACCTGACGAGCCTGGTGCAGACGATGACACCCGAGCGCACGCTCGGCCGTGTGTCCGCCTCCATCCAATTCGTGACGGCGGGTACGATGCCGCTCGGCGCGTTGCTGGGCGGGGTGCTCGGCTCGACCGTGGGCCTGCGGTACACCCTTTTGATCGGGGCAGTTGGGACGTTGCTCCCGATCCTCCCGATGGCGTTCTCCCCGCTGCGGACGTTGCGCGCGTCACCAACGACCATGGCAGATTTCGCATCGCCAGGCTAGCCGCGGCCGGGAACGCGAGGTCCCGGCGCTGTCTTCCCCGTACAATGCTGTTTTAGTTGGGCTACCCGGATCCTTGAGATATTGTGAGGTGGACAAGCTATCATGATGGGAGACGTGCCGCACAAACAACAAGGAGGCTGTTGACATGACTTTAAACGGCGCTGATTATCCCGATCCGATGAGCATGCCGCTCTTGATGCCGCAAGAGAGCCGTCGTCTGGCCGAGTTGTAAGGAACGCACGAAGATGAAGATGGAGAGTCATGCCGTGGTGTGGAGAGGAATCGTCCTCGCGGCCGTCGCGTCGATCGTGGCCATCGTTGTTACCGTACTCGTGACCGCGCCCCCGGTGTATTCGGTCGCCCAGGTCCGGTCCGGTCTCCTCTCGGCGCCCAAGGCGTGGTTGGGGCGCACGGTGCACATCCGCGGCCTCGACTACTGGCCTGGTGGACAAGTGGCATGGCTCGTCGATCCCGGACACGATCCCTCTTCGGAAGGACTGCCCATCACGATTGGACAGTGGCAGTCGCCAGCATTCCCGCGTAGTTTCATCTGGTGGCTCAGTGACAACGTGTCAATCTTCCGAGGGATCGACGGTGGGCGTGTCGAAGCCTATCGGATCACGCTTACTGCACCGCCGCGGAGCGGATGCCTATCCTGTTCAGTAGGACACGGCTAGAACTCTTGGTCTGTCGGTAGGCGCCTGAAACGGCGTTCGCGAGGGGAACTCCCTGGGAGCGCCGGCTTCCAGCCGGCCATGGTATGCCAGCTGGAAGCCGGCGCTCCCAGGAACGTACCAGCGCCCATTTAAACGGCGACCGGCTCTGGGGCCTGGCGCAGGTACGCTTCTATGTATGAAGGCGTCGAGGTTCTGTTATTGTGCGGCTTGCGTTCCTGCTACCTGGATGCTGCCTGCACCTCTTTGACAGCACGTCGGTGCGCTGCTACGATGGGTGCAACGCGCGCTTGCGCCTCGGTCGCCTACGCGCTTGACCGACGCCCAGGCGCTGGGAGGCTTTCCGGTGTCGCAGATCAACGACGTGGACGGACCGCGCGAGGCTGCAGCCGTGAGGCGGGCCGTGGATCGCCTGGGCCAGGTTGCTCTCTTCCGTGACCTGGATGGGGAGACACTCGCCCACGTGGCCCACCTCGCCCGGCCGCGGCCTCTAGCGCACAGCGCATTGTTGGACGAGCCGCGCGACTCCACCAACTCCATCTATGTGCTCGTCAGGGGGCGCTTGCGCCTCTACCGCCGGTCGGAGGCCGACCGCGAAGCAACCCTCCTTATCCTGCAGGCGGGTGACGCCTTCACGTTCCTGGCCCACGCCCCAGACGGACGGCCTATGAGCGAGGCCATGGTGCTGGACCACGATGCGCTAGTCTACCGCTTCCCCAAGGTGGCCCTGTTGCACACCCTCGCGGCTCACCCCGCGGCGGTCCTCTCACTGGTCGATATGGCCGAGCGCATCGTGGCCGCGCTGTGCGACCTCGTGGCGGAGACGGTCCTCTACGATGTGGAGACGCGCCTGGCTCGCCTGCTCGTGCGCCTCGACGCCGCGGCTCCGGGACGCCCGATCAAGCTGACCCACCAGGAACTGGCATGGCGGGTCGAGACGCGCCGCGAGGAGGTCACCCGCCTGTTGCGGCACTTCGCCCACGCGAAGCTCATTGCCACGCGGTTCCACCGACACGGCATCGTCGTGCGCGACGTTGCCGGGCTGCTCCAGCGGTAGCGGGCGAGCACGGCGGCCTAGTGGCCGGCTGGCTGAGCCCTAGTGGCGCTCGCCCGTCGTCCGCTCGCCCTGCGCGCTCAGGTAGGCGGAGAGGGTGGTCAGCTCGCGGTCATCCTCGGCTGAGGCTCGCACCACGAGGCGGTAACGGTCGTCGCCGTTGTCCGCGTAACGCACGTGCAGCGCGCGTAGGCGGTACGGCACCCCCGCCGTGTCCAGGGCCAGGACCTGCTCGAGCTCCAGGAAGGTGATGTCAGCCTCCTCCTCGCTGTAGTCGCGGCCGCCGTTGCGCGTGGGGCGCGGCGCGCGCACGGCCCACGTAGCGGGCAAGTCCTGGGTGTCCTGGTGCGCCTGAAAGGCGGGGTAGTCCGCCACGCGATACGTCAGGCCAGGGCGGGCGTCATAGATGCAGGCGATCCAGTCCCCGCTCTCCGCGTCCGCACGTCCGTCGTCCCCACGCTCCGCGTCCTCCAGTGTGAAGCGGTGACGAGCGCGCGCGACCTGGGCGATGAGTGCACAGAGTTCCTCGTTGGACATTCTTCTCCCTTCACCCCTTGCCGCCGTTGCGCAGGGTACGAATGTGACACAGCGGCGCATCCATGGGGGAATACGCGCTAGCCGCACTCGCGGATCACACACAACACGAATGCCGTCTCTACGCCACCAACCTGACTTGGCCCCTGACCGTCCATGGATTGCCCAACCCCTCCCCTTTCGCCCTGTCTTTTGCACGTAGGCGATGATAGGCCGGAAATGCGCGCTATGTGTGCGTTTGCACTTACGCCCGCGTCCCTGGACCTGTAGAGTTGAGCTATGCCCGAGCCTGACACCGACCGCGGCGGCAGGCTGAGCACAAAAGCGTCGGAAAGAGTATTAAGGAGCGGCTAAAACAGATACAAGAGAGAACTCCGCACTCGTTTCCAACAGAGCCGATACTGAGCCACGACGGAGCGGAGCGCCAAATGAAGAAACGCATACGTTGCACCTATACGGGCGTAGAGTAGAAAGGAGCAAGAAATGCCGAATGTACGGACACCACGACGTGGTTTCCTTAAAGCAGCGGCGGGGCTAGTTGCATTCGCTCCAGTAGCGTGGAGACTTGCTACAGCGCCGACGGCGGCACATGCGGCAGCGCAGTACGAGACCTGCACGACGAATATCTGCTACACCCTCGATCACATCGACTGCATATCAGATAGTATCTGTTACTACGGAAGGGAAAGGATTTACTCCAGAGGATACGATTGCCGTTATCCTAGCGTCTTCTGTGGCTACTTCTACCAAGACTCCCGGTGTTGCAGCGGATCCTCCTAACAGCCTATCCGAAAAGTGGTAGTTATGGTAAAGTAGGGGTGACGTCGTGGCCCTCATGGCGTCTACCTCCTACTGCGACTGAAAGACTCCTACCCATGGCATCTCTCCCTGCTGACCCTGCTG
>JAABUX010003820.1_pt1 | contig 19603 bp, 20 predicted proteins | sample 5561851 | NCBI WGS metagenome assembly JAABUX01 (sample SAMN10711883, study PRJNA513361) | rock metagenome | isolation source: Antarctica rocks | place: Antarctica: Victoria Land, Richard Nunatak red sandstone | collected 2016-01-03 | reverse complement strand
TTACCGGCACGGGGCGAGCGCGAGGGCACCGGACGACAAGAGCACGGCCGGCGATGCAGTGAGGCTTCGCCGGACGGTTTGCGAGGTCAGATGGCGGCCGGTGACACGAACGTTGGGATTACCCCAACAAGTACGCGACGACGATCAGACCCAGCCATGCGAGCGTCGTCGCGTCCAATACGGGCCACGCTGCATCTTTCGCCCGGACTGGCGCAAAGGCGCGAGCGACGGCGCCAATGAGGCCGACCATCGCGAGGCCGATCTGAAGCACCCGCTCGGCCCGGCTCGTCCGTTCACGCGATCGTCTTCCCGAACTCATTGGCGAGACTGTTTGCTCCCGGGCATCGAGTCACTGCACTTGCAACGGCTATCCTAACGGTGCTGGGTCCCAATACGGAGATTTTCGCGCATCAGAAGCGCAGAAACCACAACGCAGCTAGCCCGTTGCCGTCTGCCTTCGCCACTGCGTAAAGTGCTCACGCGCGGACTCGTAGCGCGCCGATAGCGCCATGAAGGCCTCGTGCACCGCCGTACTATCGCCACCGCCGGTTCGAGAGGCGAGCCCCCTTGCGATGATGTCGACCGCTACCCAACCGGCATTACCAGAATCCGCCGCTATCCGGGCCAAGCTTTGCAGCTCTTCGCTGCGCACGTCCGCCCACGCGTACTCCATTTCGTATGGTTGCCAGAGATGCACGCCTATTGCAAGGGCGCGGCTGACGACGCGCAACAGCAACGACGTTGCGCCGGCGGGCTCCCTTTTGCTAAGACTGGAAGCGACGTGCGATACTTCTCGCACGGTCCGCTCGTCCGCATGTATCACGAGCTCATCGACGATCGTGCTTTCTATAGGGGTAAGGGTCCTCTCGTTGCTATGTATCTCGCGCCAGATCGTTCCGGCAATCTGATCGCGGTGGGGATTACTACGAGCGTGCCAAAGTGCACGCTCCACGACGGCACGATCGTCGGGTTTATTTCGAGCAACGAACATCGACGCTGTAGCGATCGTCGCCGTCATCTGGAACTCGGCGAAGAACCGCTCCCGCTGCGGCGGCGTCATGCCGGGATAGAGACCAGACAGCGTCTCGCTGGCGACGTCCCGCATATTGTTGCCGCCTCTACCGCCGACGTCCAGAAGAAAATCGATCGCGCGCTCCATCGCGGCACGGTCCTTCTGGATTTCAACGATATACCGCCCTATCGGGCGCACCGTAGCGGCGACCGCAACCGGCGATTCAAATCTCTGCGCACGTTCAACGAGGTCCACGCCGAGGTCGCGGAACCACAGTTTCGGCCATCGCTGCTGACACATGACGAGCGCGAACCAGACGTCGTCGTGAAGCGTGCCGGTTGGTATCCGGTCGTGTTCCAGATCCTCGTCCTGGCCCCAGACCTCCGCGGTCATCGCGTCTTCCTCCAAGCCGCAGCGCAAAAGTCTCACCGCGGCTTTCCGCGGCAGCTCGTGCGCCCACCGAATGATGTCGCGCTTACCGGCGGCTCCCGCGCGGTCGTAAAGACGCTGGGCCAGACGAGCCCTTATGGCGGCCGGCATGTTGTGAAGGCCAGCGCAAGCTCGTCGTCCATCCCGGGGAGTCGGACAGCATTCGTTGCAGTCGTGGGCGCGTCGTGGCAAGGCGTATGACGTCACCATAACCGCGCTGCATCGAGAGCATGAAGCGGTCGTAGCCGGATGCGATCGCGATTCGCACGAGTCTTACCGCAAGCATCGGCCGACGTTGCGCCCAGGCCATCCGTGAAAAAAATTCGACGTTAAACAGATCTTGCGCATGGAAGCGTGGATCCGCAAGGAAGCGTTCCGCTTGGCGTGCGGCCCGTCGGCTTCCGGCGGCGAGCCGTTCGTGGAACGCATCAGCCTGTACCGCGCTGAGCGGCATTCCGAAGCGTTCGAGCGCATCGTCTAGCGCCTGCTCACGCATCACTGCCGATTCCGGCGCTCGCGCGTCCAGCGCTTCTGCTACAGATGGTATCCCGGTCCTGCGATCACGACGCCAACCAAGCGTGGTCTGCGGCAGCCTTTCCAATTCGACGATCGGCGAAGCGAGGATCATCGCGCGCAGCCGGAAGGCCGGGTGAAGCCGGCTCGTAGCATAGTCGCGTAGACGCGGCGATAAGCCCGGCCTCTCCGCCACGATCGCCTGCATCGCGGGAAGGATCGCATCCAGCACCCAGCCGTTGTCGTTGTACCGTCCCATCGTTGTAGACGATCCGCTCAGCTCTCGTCCGTCAAAACCGTGCTCGCGCCATTCGGTCGCATAAGCGCGCAGGAGCGTTGCGCTGGCCCAAGCCTCGAACGCGGCCGGTGACGAACGCGCGCGAACGGAGGCGACGCATTTCAGCATGTCGCCTGCGTACCTCACGCCGTGGTAGTGGTTAACACCAGTCTGACCACCGCTCGAATGCGCAAGCGCAAACGTGGGAATCGTTCGGCGCAGAAACCGGCGGGCCGCGACGGCGTCGAGTCGCTCGCATATCGTGCCGACGAGCGGCCAGAACGCGTACCCTTCGTCGGCAAAGCCACGTTCGCCGACCAGCCGCTCGCGCGCGAGATCGACGGCGTCAATCGCTTCGCTGAGCGTAAGATGTCCTTCAGCGAAGAGCCGACGCGTAAACGAAAGCACGTCGTGCAGCCGCTCCGGATCGGTCGCCTCGTTTAACCAGCCACGCCACGTCGGGGACGGGATATTGACTCTATGGACGTCCGCGTAACGCGCGGCGTACGGTTCAGCTGCAAATTTTACCAATAATTCGGGCACAGCGGCCAGCGCTCGACCGGCGTAGCCAAGAACCAACGACCGCTCGCGTGCTGGGAGTTCCGACGGCACGAGATCCGCAAATTCGCGCCACCATCCGGCTTCGCGTGTCAAGAACATAGCATCGAGAACGTTGTCGGCGACGGCGAGCCTCATGTATTCGCGGCGTACTGCAGCGTCCGTCGCCGAGGCGTAGTCCAACGCGCTACGGCCGACGATTGACCGCGAGAAGAGATCGGAGAGCGGCCGGTCGGCCAGAGCGTCGTCGCGGATCCGCCCGAAGCGGAAACGCACATACGCTCTGCGCTGATCGCCTTCTTTTCGCAGCACGCCGGCGAGAAGAAGCCCTTCCAGATTGGCTACGGCCGCCGCAGAGCCGAACGGCACGACGATGGAGTCCATCTCCAACATCGCGAGCGCGACCGCATCGATCTCCGCCTGGATCCGTTCCGGCTCAGTGTTTGCGCGCCGCGCGACGTCGCCGCACTTCTTACGGCGATAGCGATCGTAAAGTTCACGCTGGGTCAGGTCCGGATTGATCGGCTCACCGGCGTAGGCTTCGCTGATCATCGCCATCATCTCGGGTAGGCGACCCATCTCCTTCGCCCGTCCAACAAAGCCGGAACGCAAATCGCACCGTTTGATGTACTCTTGCTCAGCGCGGTCTTGCTCGTTGTCCGTGAACTGAAGCAACTCGCGCCGCTGAACCGCGATCCCGTTCGTAAGGCGTTCGTTTTCGAGTAATGAATCGATCGACCGAGCGCGTCCGAAGCAAACCACCTTCAACCCAAGTGCACTAGCGAAGCGAATAAGGTCGGGAAGATGGCGTTGCGCGCTCGACCATTCGTCGAGCGCATCGACGACGATTCCGCAAGGCGCGCGTCCGTCGCGTCGGCGATAACCCTGCAAAGTATCGAGAAATGTGCGAAGGTCGCCGGTGAATCCCGTGAGCTCCTGCACCGCCCGCAATAGCGCGTCGCGTGGATCGTCGATGACCCCACCGTCCAGCCACAATGGATCCCATGCCGCCATCAGCGCCACTTGCCGCGCATACGTTGTCTTCCCAGCGCCCGCTTCGCCGGCTACGAGAAGCGCATCGCAGTCGGATGCCGCCACCAACGCACCAAGATCGAAGATCGGTTCGCGCTCGATGGTCGCGTCTGTTTCAAAGACGTACCTGAGCCGCTGAAGGCGCGGAAACGCCGAAAACGTCGCGTAGTCCGCGCCGAGGTCAAGCGGACTTGCGCGGTCATCGGGCGAGAGCAGCGTTCCGCCGACGAGTTGGTGGACGTATCGCTCTTGTCCGTCTTCTAAGATGAGGGTATTGCCGTCGCTTGTCGCCACGAAAAGAGGGGCCAATCGGTCCGCGTAGCGCCGCGCCTGCCCTCGCGCCTTGGCGCGCTGCCCCCTCGTGCGGAATCTCTCCGGGCTCTTCATCTCGACGATGAGCCTGACATCTCCACGTTCCGCGAAAATGTCGGCTCGTCCGATACCAATGCCAGCATCCTTTCTACCGGCGCCCGGGATGCCGACATCCTGCCGAACGGTAAATCCGCGTTGCTGAAGCGCGGCAGCGACGCGTTGCTGAGCATCGCGCTCGGAGGGCTTCGGCCCGCTTCGGTCCGGCGCGGAAATGCGCTCGGAGTGTTTTTCAGATTCCACTGTAGCGAACAAGAGTTCGGCGGACGTCGAGCTCACCCTCGGTTCGTCTCTAACCCTTCTGTTCTTAACCGCGTTGGTTGATAGCGCTAAACAACTTCCCACTATGCCCTTAGGCGGAAGTTGTTATTTGAATCGGGGGAGAAGAGGCGGCGGTGAGAAACATTGTGCAGTCGCCGACGCTCGCGCACGTCCTACGCGTCGCCCCGCGGAGCGCGCGAGCATGGCTGCGGCGGCCTCTCGACCAGGGAGCAGCTCGCAGCAGCCGCGCTCGTGCTTAATCGCGCCGACTGGCTCGCCAAGCTCGACTTCACGATCGCCGAAGCGCTCGAGCGCCTCGGCCCCGACTGGCTCGCCGAGCTCCCCGCCGCGGCCCGCACCTTGCGCGACGAATGACCGCGCTAGCGGCGCTCGCCCCCGCCAACCTCGCGCCGCGCGATCCCGCCAACGTCGCCGATCGCAGCGACGACGGCCTCGAGGAACGGGCGTTCCAAGAATTCGTCCGACTACACGTTGCCGGCGGCGCCGCCGCGGCCGACACCGTCGCCGGCTATCTGCGCGAGGCTCGGCTCTTTCGGGACCGCTTCCTCGCGCCGCGCGGTCTCACGATAGCCACGCTGACGGAAGACGACGTTGTCGTCTATCGGCGCGAACTCGTTGAAGCAGGCTATGCGGTAACGACGATCGGCACGAAGCTCTCGGCTTTGCGCCGGCTGCTCGACGCCGCCGTCCGGGCCGGTGCGCTCGCCGCGAACCCGGCCGCGAAGGTTGGCGCGCCTCGCGATCGCCGCGATCCCGGCGGCGCTGCCGCGCGGGGGCTTCAGCTCCCCGAAGCGCAGGCGCTCGTCACGGCGGTCGTCGGGAGCTCGCCGCTCGCCGTGCGTGACCGGGCGCTACTCGCCCTGTTCCTCGGGCATGGGCCGCGCACGGTGGAGCTCCACCGAGTTAATATGGGCGACGTGGACCTGGCCGCCGGCGAGCTAAGATTGCGGGGAAAAGTCCGCGACCGCACGATCTTCCTGCGGGCGGACGTCCTCGCCGTCGTGCGACAGCTCGTCACGCTGCGGCTTGTGCACGAGGCGCTCGCGCCGAACGCGCCGCTCTTTGTTAATGCGGGGCGGGTGAACGCGGGCGGCCGACTCTCGCGACGCGGGATCCGCTTCGCGCTCGATCGGGCGTTCGCGAGCGCCGGGCTTGTCCCATCCGCGACGTCGCGGCGGCGCCAAGACGGCGGAACGCGGCCGCTCCGTCGGGCCGCGATCGGCAAGCGCGCAACGCATCTCGCCGGCATGCGGGTGCCGAGTGCTCACGGCTTGCGCGCCACGAACATCACCCTTGCCCGTGCCGGCGGCGCCGAGCTGGAGCACATCGCCGACGACGTTGGGCACGCGGATTTGCGTACCACGCGGAAGTATCTGGATCGCGGCCGGCGCCGCGAGAATAATAGCGCGCTGCGGGTGCCACTCGATTTTTCTATGGCTACCTCCGGTGGAGAAGAAGCGTGAGCCCATGACACGCCCGCGTAAGGCGGATGGCAAGCTGCACGATGCGGTTCGAGCGGTGGCGCCTCCGAGTACCCACGTGCAGGCCGGAAGTTTCTCTGCGACGCTCCCCGTTGCGGTGCCGTATCGGCTTGATCTCACGGTCAACGCGTTGCGTCGCGTTAGCGAGAACGTCGTCGACGTAGTCACCGGCGACGGATGCTATTTACGCGCGCTGAGGGGACCCGACGGCATCGACGTGATCGAGGTCCGTCAACTCGAACAGGATAAGCTGGATGTGCGCATCTTCGGGCCTGGAGGCCGGGCACGCCTACAGACGGTGACGTGGATGCTGGGGACCGACATCGATCTACGAGCGTGGTATAAACGCGTGAAAGCGTTTCCGTGGCTTTCGGAGTTGAGCCGCGAATTGCGGGGATTGAAACCGCCGCGCTACCCGGACCTGTGGGAAGCGTTATGCCATGGCATTGTCTTTCAGCAGCTCAGTATTGCAGCCGCAGCCACAATCATGAAAGGCATGGTCGAGCGCCTTTCGATCTCTCTTGAACATCGCAGCATCCAACTGTATCCCTTTCCTCATCCTCAGGCGATCCTTGAGGCGTCGGACTCGACGATGCGAACGCTGGGAATCAGTAAGATGAAAACGTCGTATCTCAAGAATGCTGCCACTGCCGTGCTCGACGGAACATTGCGCGATGATAGTATTCGCGGGCTTCCTACTGCTGAAGCTGCCGACGAGCTGATGCGGCTTCGCGGCATCGGGCCGTGGAGCGCTGCAAACATTCTGCTGCGCCGGTTCGGCCGTCTCGACACCTTCCCTCTCGCTGATACCGGCGTTGCGGCTAACATGGCGCTGCTCTCAGGAGACCCGAGAATCAAGGCCGACGCCGTGCTCGACGGTCTCGGCGATATCCGCGGGCTGCTCTACTTTCATCTTTTGTTGGGAGGGCGCGCCATGCGAGCTCGGATGCGTTCTTAGGCCAATGCGGTGACCGACCAAAGATTCAAGATCGGCGATCGCGTCAGCTGGAATTCCGAAGCGGGACGAGTGCGCGGCCGAATCGTGCGCGTCGTTACAACCCCGATTCAGTTTAAGGGCTATACGGTTCACGCAAGCACAGATGAACCGCAATATGAGATAACGAGCGATACGACCGATCACATCGCGATGCACAAGGGCTCAGCTCTGCGAAGACTCAGAGGCTGAAGCTGATGCACCTTGAGTAGGCCTTATTCTCAAGGCTCGCGTGCGGCCGCTTCAGCCAAACCTTCAATATGGCGATCAAGCTCCTTACGTTAGGACACGGAACCGCGACCGCGGACGAGTTAGCGGCGCTAATCCGCAACGCCGGTATTGAGCTGATCGTCGACGTCAGGACGGTCCCGAAGAGCCGTCGGCATCCCCACGTTTGGCGTGAGCAGATGGCACTCTGGGTTCCGCAGCTAAGCGGCAGCGCGTATCTCTGGCAACCGGCGCTCGGTGGGTTTCGCACGAGGAATCGAGACAGCAGCAACGTCGCGCTCCGCCATCCTTCATTTCGCGCGTACGCCGACTACATGGAGACTGACGAGTTCGCTACTGCCCTTGATGGCCTGCTGGCGCAGGCGACGGATGCACGCGTGGCGATCATGTGTTCAGAAGCGGTGTGGTGGCGTTGCCATAGGCGACTAATCTCCGATGCCGCCTTGTTACTGCACGGCATCGATGTCCAGCATCTGATGCACGACGGAAAGCTCCGACCGCACATCCCGACCGCTGGCTACCGGGTCACGGACGACGGTCGACTACGGTACGATGTGTTGTTCGAGGAATGAAGCGGAAGCTTTGACGTCCTCATAGTTCCAGAGGTCCAACATTTTCATCATGTGATCGCGGTGCAACGCGTAAATCAGTGGCTTAATTTCTGCCGCGCAGCCTAGAACGGTGGCCGAGGTTTGAAGCTGGCCCGCTTTCATGAAAGTCGACGGCTGATGCTTTCGGCGCGTGCAGCCGGCGTTGCGACCTTCGATCACTTCGTGCGATAAGCCGCGCGAACCTCAATCATGGCGCCTTTCACGCGCGTCTCGAACTGCGCGAGCGGGAACGATGCCGGCCCACGTTCCACGGCACCCGTGGCGAGTAAAAACTGAGCGTGATGCCAAGGACAGGTAACGCAGCCACCGGCGAACTCGCCCTCCTCGAGCGCGGCGCCACGGTGGGTGCAGATTGCCGAGATTGCCGAGATCTGGCCCGCGGTATCACGGGAGAGAAGTATGGCTATACCACCGGTCTCCACGCGTAGCGGTTTGTCTTTGAGCTCGATCACCGGGAGCACCGGCGTAAAATCGGCCGCAGGATCGTGTGGAAATGCCGTATGCTTCGTCCCGAGGCGCATCCCGAACGATAGCTCGCCACCGAGATATGCGGCGAATGCCGAGATTGCGAATCCGGCAAATGCGGTCGCCAGTCCGGCTGCGCGGTTGCCGCGCCCTCGCAGGACGAGGGAAGCGACGTAACAGCTGAATCCAACGGTGTTCAATAATGCGTGAGCCATGCCCAGGCGGCGTGGGTCATCCTTGGTATCGGCCCACTCGGTCATTCCCGACGCGATCGCCAGTACGCCGCCTGCGAGGCCCACACCGATCGCGACATCCGAGGCGCGAGCAAACTCCGTGTTCCCGGAAGCCTCGAGCGCGTCGAAGATTACCGCGAGCGACCACGCCCCAATCGGAATGTCGGTTACCGCTGGATGCAGCGGATGACCGAGCGGGGTGCCATGCAGGAATGAAGCGAGCGGCTCGAGAGGGCCCGCGCTATCAAGTGCGTTTCGCAGCCCGGGCGCGAGCGCGTCGGCTATCGGGTCGAGCGCCGTATTACGCGCGATGCGATCGACGAGCCGGTCGTTGGCAGTCACTTCGGAATTCACGTGTCCTCCTGACTTGTCGCGTAGCTCCTTGCTGTCATCCCATTCCCGCAAAAAGAACACCGCGCCGCTTCTCGTCCCAATTGAGTTGGTGGCAGCGCCAGTTCGGATCGCCGTGTTTCCGCGCGAGGCTCGCAAAACACCTCGTTTTCCGCCGACTCGCCGACCGTTCGCCTTCACGTCGACCAGAATACGCGGCCCGGCGTACGTGTGTCGGCGATTCGCAAACGTCCGCGTTCTGCCGGACCTGCCTTCGTGAGGAGCGTCGGAAGAACAACAGCGCACTGCGCTTACCTCTGGATTCTGCCACGATAGCGCGCGGAGAAGAAGCGTGAACACCGACGCCCGCTCATCCCTTCTGGGACCGTGTGGCATGGGGCATCTGTTCGGATAAAAGGCGTGTTACGAGTGGTCCACAACGCCTTGAAGTTTTTGGCGATTCACGAGAGCGATATGCCCTTTAATGCGTTGAATCGCACCGACCGCTTCGAGTTCCGCAACGGCCCGTGCAGCGACTTCTTTCGCAGTCCCGGCTGTTGCCGCGATTTGGGCTTGGGTCATCCGCCGAAGTGCTTCCAGCGAAGGCGAGAGGCCGGCCTCCGGAGGTGCGTACGGAAGGATTGCGGCCGCTACCCGCACGATCGCGGGCTGCGCCACTTGTGCGGAAAGCGCGTCGGCAAGGGCACGTGCTCGTTGTGCGCATATCGCCGCAAGCGCGCGTGCGAATCCGGAATCGTTCGTTATTGCGGAGACGACGATGCCTCGCGGCACGAGTACGACCCGCGTTGCTGTAGTTGCGATGATGCGTGCGAGGGTTCGACCGCCATCAAGGGTTTCGATATCGCCGAACGTGTCGCACGTCAGCACGTCAAAGAGCCGCTGCTCGCGGCCTGTAGTCGATCCGATGATAGCGCCGAGGCTCCCAGCCCGAACGAGGCCAAGATATGGCCATTGCGCGTCCTGTTCGACGATCGAGGTCCCTGCATCAACGGTTCGTTCGGTTGCGATTTGCGCAAACGCCTGACGAGTCTCTTCGCGCGCCTCGGAGAGTACCGCACAACGGCGTAAGAACGTGAGCAGCGAATCGGCGACGTCACTGTCCGAGGTTAATATGCGACGCAGCGTGACGTCCCATCGGCCAATGCCCAGATGGCGCTGCGCCCAGATGAACTGACGCGGGCGCACTTGCTCAAGCTGCAAGCGCAGCGGACGTGGCTCGTGGTCGGTAACAATGAGTAGCGACCCGCCGTGCTCAAGGGAGTCAAAAGCCGCATAGATATACGCGTGCCGCTCCCACGTCGGCATCGGTCGAACATCGATCCTCTGGTTGCTACCTGCTCGGACAGAGCCCATCCGCGTCTACGTTCGCCGTGCGGGACCGTCACGCTCCCCGGTTTTGACTTAAATCAATATTTCGCTGATCGCTTCACGCTACGATAGGGCCTCAACGTTGACGTCTGCACACCGCCTGGCGGACTCGTCAAAAGTCGCATGGAGCCGCATCGTGATTTCTCCTCGTCCGGTCGCAAAGACTACGGATATCGCTCCGGGCACTACCCGGTCGGTGCGGATAAAGCGATGATGTCCTGATCTACAACGTACGGCATGTTCTACGCGATCGCCAACGTCTGTACGCACGACGGCTGGCCGCTCGATCAAGGCGATCTTTGCGGAGAGAGATCGAGTGTCCGCGGCATGGTGCGCGCTTTGACGTCACAACCGGTGCGGGCGTACGGCTGCCTGCCGTGACGCCGGTGCCAACCTATGCGGTCCGCATCGACGGCGATGTGATCTACGTCGACCAACATGCGCCTGATCTTCTTCACTGACGGGTCTGATGACGGCTTCGCCGCTGCGCAACTCGTCGCCGCTCTTATCGATCCGGCAGCCGTGTCGTACATCGCAGTGGTCGCGGTCACATGGCCCCAGCGACCAAGTCCGATCTGGGAGAAAGCGAATGAAGCGCACCTCGCTTTGGATGACCTCCATCGCGCCATGGCGGTCATCGCGGATCAGTGTGTCAAACGGCTACGCGCAGAGCTGATACGACATACCGACGAAATCGAGGAGATCGTCACGGTGGGCAAACCGGCCCAGGCGACGCTCGACATCCTTCACAACGTGAGAGCTGACATCGGCTTCATTGCGGTCACGAGCGAACCGCACCGCGATCACGTCGCGGCATGGGTTGTCGAGGTCACGAAGCGAGCGCATTGCGCGATTGTGGTGATGCACGGAGTAAACGAGTAGCGATGCCCGTAGCATTTAAGCGTAGTGCCTTTGCCACATGATGGTTCGAATGCTGCCGCTCTTGCGCTGGAGTATGGAATCAATCTTGTCAACCACAGGGCGAAGCTTACGGTCGTCGAGGTCGTCGGTTGACGCCGACATGCCAGGCCGGGCATGGCGGGGATACATGGGCGACGCGACATGTGACATCCCCGTGCTGCTCGTTGTTTGGTCGTGAAGTGCAACGCTGCATGCATTCGTCTCGCCGACATACCGCAAAGCTAAAAGCTACGAAACTAAGGATCTCTGCAATGTCCTACGTTATCACCGAACCATGCATCGGCACAAAGGATAGGTCGTGCGTCGACGTGTGCCCGGTCGATTGCATTCATGGAACAGAAAGCGACCCGCAGCTGTATATCGACCCCGAGGTGTGCATCGACTGCGGCGCTTGCGTCTCCGCCTGTCCGGTGGAGGCGATCTACGCGGATGCCGACGTGCCCGAAAAGTGGAAGCACTATTCCGGCATCAATGCCGACTACTACAAGTAGCGGGCGGGAATGCCGAGCGAGTCGCGCTGGTTCGTTAAGGTCGGATTGCTGTATCTCATCGCGACGTTCGTTGCTGGCAGCGTCCTCCTCATAGGCGAGGCGCTGGGTCACCCCGCACCATACATCTTCGGCGTTGAGCATGCGCATCTCGGGACCGTCGGCTGGCTCGTCAATATCGTCATTGGGATCGCCCTGTGGTTGTTGCCTCTGAACCGGCAGCGGTTTCCATCCACGCAAGGACGCTATCCGCCCGGTGCGGTTCTGGCGTGCTTCGCTTTGCTCAACGGCGGCTTGCTGGCGCGCGTCGTCGCCGAACTTTGGTACGTGCTCGGCGGCCAACGGATCGCGGCGGCGATGTTGCTTCTCGTCGCGTCGCTCGCGCAGTCGATCGCGATCGTGCTGTTCGTCGCGATCGCTTGGCAACGAGTCCGTGCGCCGAGCCAGGCTCGATGAGCATGTCGATGTCCCCATCACGCTTCCGGCATGCGGCCCTCACGATCGCCGGACCGCGTCGTTTCCGCGTGGTCGACCACGGTCTGGTGGAATCAACATCGTACCGTTGTCGACCGGTGCCTGTGGCGGCCGATCGGCGATGACGCACGTGCCGGGACGCTGGATTCCGCCGCAGGCGCTCGTCTTCGGGCAGCTCGCGCACGGCGCCTCATGGATCGTACTCTTGGTGTTAGCAACGCACGGTGTAACGGGCCTGAGTCTGCCGGCATTGGGCTGGGTGCACCTCGTTGCGCTCGGCTGGCTGACGATGATCGCGCTCTCGGTGTTAGTCCATGTGATCCCGGCGTTCACCGATGTCGTCTGGCGCTGGGAGACGCTCGCGCGCCGACGCCTTACGGTGTACGCGGTCGGCGTGCTGGTCCTCGTCGCCGGGTTTTGCAGCGGCGCAACGCCGATCTTGCCGTGGGGCGGTACGATCGTCGCGCTCGGGCTCCTCGGCTATGCAATTCCGGCCGCGGTCACGCTCGCAGCCGCATTTCGGAACGGGCGGGTAGAAGCCGCAATCGCGCGCGCACTCGGCGCGACGCTGACGTTCCTGCTCCTTGCCGCAGGACTCGGCGTTTCGCTCACGTGGACGCTCGCGGGGCGGCTTCCGGCGACGATCCTCGTGGCCGGCGCGCCTATCCACGCCGCGCTCGGTCTGATCGGCTGGCTGACGGTTCTCATCATGGGCGTCTCGGCGCGCACGGTCGGGCCGATCGCGGGCGCGCGTTCCGTTCAGCCATGGCGCCATGTGACCGCGGGATCGGCACAGGTCCTCGGTATGGTGGTCGTCGGGGCAGGCTTCGGCCTTCGCTCGCCGACCCTGCTTTGGAGCGGAACCGTCGTGCTCGGTTTTGGCGTCGCCGTCTATGTGGTTGACCTTGCCGGCATTTTGCGACGGGCGACCGTCCGCCATCGGCCACCGCAGGCGTTCATGGCGGCGGCCGCGCTGTGGATGCTCGTTACCTTTATCCTGGGCGTCGGCGCCCTGCGCGGTTCCCCTTGGGGGCCCGCATTCGTCTACGTGGTGCTCATGGGCTGGCTCGGGCAGATGGTCAACGCGCATCTCCATCATATCGGCATCCGCCTGTTGACCACGGCGTACCGCGGCGACGAGGACGAGACCCGTCCGGGCGAACTGCTCTCGGTGGCGCTGAGCTGGACGACGTTCGTGTTGTTCCAAGCCGCGGTCCTCACCGGTGCCGTCGCGCTGCTCGTCGGTCATTGGGCCGTGCTCGCGGTCGCCGCACTTACAGGGTTTTTGGGGTGGACGGCGATGACCGCCAATACCCTCTATGCCGCACGCCGCGCGAGCCGGCCGTCGGCGGTGATCTCCTTGCTTGGCACCCGCTGATCGAAGGACAGAATTCTGTGACGACTAGCGCCGCCGGCATTCGCCGCGCCGTTCCCGTGCCGGCCGATACCTCGCTTGCAGAGGACACGGCAATCTTCTGTGCGTTCACGCTCACCGCGACGTTCTGGCTTCTCGTGACCACGGCGGTGGGTCTGCTGCTGAGCTTCAAGTTCACCTATCCCGACCTCGCAACGAATCCGTACCTCTCCTTTGGCCGCTTGCGCGCGATCCATACGAACGGGACATTCTACGGTTGGGCGTCGATCGCGTTGACCGGGCTCGCCCTCTATGTCGCTGCGCGATCGTCCGGCGTCACCCTGCAGCAAAAGCGTTTGGCATGGGCGGCACTCTGGTCGTATAACATCGCCGCCGTGCTCGGCACGATCACCCTCGATCTCGGCATCAGCAACGGCAGTCAGGAATATCGCGAGTGGGTCTGGTGGGTCGCCGCATTCTTCCTGCTGGCGGTCGTGCTCAGCGGCATCGTCGTCGTCGCGACCGTCATGGCGCGCAGCGAGCGCGAGATCTACATCGCGAATTGGTACACCATCGGCGGGTTCATCTTCACGACGATCCTCGGCATCACGGCCGCGATTCCATTCTATCAGTACGGCCTCGGCCAAGTCGCCGTGCAAGGCTTCTACATGCACAACGCGGTCGGCATGTGGTTTACGTTTCTCGCCCTCGGCGTGACGTACTACGCCCTACCAAAGCTGCTGAATCGCCCAATCTATTCGTACGCGCTCGGCGTGCTGGGGTTCTGGACGAATCTCGTCTTCTATCCGGTGATTGGCGCACACCATTACGAGTTCTCGCCGCTACCGTGGTGGTTTCAGACGCTTGCCATCGTCTTTAGCGTCGGGATGCTCGTGCCGGTCTGGGCGGGTACCGGCAACTTCTGGCTGACGATGCGCGGTCGGTGGGCGACCGTCCAGCGCTCGTATGCGCTGCCGTTCTTTTTCGTCGGCATCTTATACTATTTTCTCGGCTCGACGCAGGGCACGATCGAAGCATTCCGCAGCCTGCAAGCGATCTGGCACTTGACCAACTTCACCGTCGGGCACTCGCATCTCACGATGTATGGGTTCATCACCTTCATCGCGTGGGGCGGGATCTACGGGCTGCTGCCGCTCGCGACCGGAAAACGCCCGTCGCTACTGCTCGTCGGCTTGCATTTCTGGTTGGCGTTCCTCGGAGTGACGATCTACGTCATCGTGCTTTCCGTTGCAGGCACGGTGCAAGGGATCACGTGGGCCAACGGCGACCCGTTCATCGCCTCGGTCGAGGCTGCGGCGCCGTACTGGAGTGGGCGCGCGATCTCCGGAACGATGATGTTGCTCGCGCACGTAATCTTTGCTTACAACGTCTGGCAGATGACGCTCGCGCCGTCACCGACGACCACATCATCATCACCGCTATCGCTCACCCCCGAGAGCGCGCAAGGATGAGACGTCGAGGCATGGATAACGTGCTCGTTCTGGTTCTCAGCGCCGCGGGGATCTACGCGTTCCTGGCAATCATGATGGGGGTTGTCCCGGGCACCGTCTTGTCCAAAACAGCGCCCGGTCCCGGCGTCGTGCCGCTCGACGCCGCTGCAGCGCGCGGCCGCGATGTCTACGTCGGTGAGGGCTGCTCCTACTGCCACACCCAGCAAGTCCGACCGCTCGCGCAAGACCGCGTCTGGGGTCGCCCGTCGATGGGTGGCGATTACGCGTACTCGACGCCGCAGCTGCTGGGCTCCGAGCGCACCGGACCCGACTTGACCAATATCGGTGCGCGCCAACCGAGCGACGTCTGGCAGTCGATTCATCTCTACGAACCGCGTGCGCTCGTGCACGCGTCGATCATGCCGGCGTATCCGTGGATGTTCGTCGCGAAGGACCACGCCGGACCGGGCGACGTCGTCGTCAACGTTCCGCCCGAGTATGCGCCGCAGGGCAAAGTGATCGTCGCGACGCGCGAGGAGCAGGATCTTGTGGCCTACCTCAAGTCGCTCAAGCAGCCGGCGCTTCCCTCACCGGCGCCGTCGCGATGAACGGCATGCAGATGGGACCGCCGCAAGGCGGCGACATTCTTGGCACGATCGTCGTGGTCGCAGGTACGATCGTCACGCTGTTGGCCTTCGTCTTGGCCGTTCGTGCGACGTTCTGGCCGGGAGAGAGAGCACCCGACCACCCGAAAACCATCATCTTCAAGAACGGCCGTTGATGCAAACGCATGGTGATCTCGACGACGAAGCGGTGTCCGTCAGTCTCTATCTCGACGACGCGACGGAGCCGTTCGCGATGTACCGTCCACCCGCAACGGTGGATGTCGACACAACGACGCTCGTTGATGGCCCGCATACGTTGCACATCCAAGCACGCGACGCCATCGGCGTTACCGGTGTCCGCGCGATTCCGTTCATCGTCCAAAACGGTCCGGGCATCACCGTCACCGGGTTACGGGCGAACGAGCGCGTTAGCGGCAAGTTTCAGCTCGCCGTCAATGCGTTTAGCGCCGACGAGCCGTTCGATCCGGTCCGCGCGGAATCCAGTGGACCGATTCCGGTCTGGACGTGGGTCATGAGCGCTCTAATCGCCGCGTGGGCGGGCTGGTATGGCCTAACGGAGTTTCAGCAGCCGGCGGCGTTCGCACAGGGGACCGGCGGCAATGCTGTCGCGGCGGCAAACGCGCCGATGGGCCAAAATGCACCCATCAAGTACAGCGGACACGGCGTGGCCGCCGGTTTCGATTACGCTGCCACTGGACCGCAGCTTTACACCACGAACTGCTCGGCGTGCCACGGTGCGAGCGGTGCCGGCGTTCCGGGCGCTTTTCCCACGCTTGCCGGCGACCTGGTCGTCAGCTCAAAGGATCCTAAGGCACAGATCGGGATCGTTTTACACGGGCTTCACGGCAAGGCGATCGCCGGAAAGCCGTACACGAGCCAGATGCCGGCTTTCCCACAACTCTCTGACAACGACATCGCCGCGATCATCGATCATGAACGCACGTCGTGGGGCAACAACGCACCGATCATCAGCCCCGACGACGTGAAGCGTGCGCGCTAAATGCGAACTGCGGTAACGGCGAAAACGTCTGCGAGAACCTCAACGTGAATGTCGAGAACTTTCAGAAAGCGGCTCATTCCTGTTACAGACTATTTCGAAAGCTTCGTCAGATTCAAGATGGTCAAATGAATTCGCGAAATCCGTTTCGTCGAAACGGTCAGCGCGGTCGGCAAAGGCTACGGCGGGAAGAACGAAGATGACGAATACTTCGATCTCTTGCCGTACATCTGAGACAATCGGCACTCTTGGAACATGCGATTCTTCGGCGACGAGTCTGCGCCGAAATTTTACAGCGACTGTACGCTCGTGAGCGTCCATCTGATTTGAAAGACTGATACTAACAATGCGGATTGTCGCAGTGAATGCCGACGAAAAAAGTCAACTGCTCCGGTAACGTTGGTCAGATAACGGACATCGCACGAGCGCCATCGCGTTAGATGATGCCGATGACCTCGACGCACTAGGAGAGACAGACGTTATTCTGCTCGATCTTCAGGGCCTTGCGGCGGCCGATGCCCAAAGACTCGCGAGGCGTTGGATCTATCTTACCGATCTCGTCTCACGGTCGCAGCGCTCGGGCGCTTGCGATCGTCGAACCGGAGCGCCGCGGAAGCCGGGCGGCGGCGTGCGGCGCGCCAGAAGCGCACGCGATACTTGACGCTGAACGCCACGATCGTCGCCGTCCCGAGCGCGACGGGGACGAGCCAACGCTCGAGCATCGGAACCCCGTGCGCGTTGATGACGACGAACGCCGTCGTCGCCGAGATGTACGCCGACAGCATCGCGGAAAGATGGTAGAACAGCCAGCCGAACTTCGTTTTCGGGCCTAAGCCGATCGCGAAGAGTTCGAGTGAAGCGAAAATCGCGCCGATCGCCCCGAGCCCGAGAAAGACGGCCGCAAGGCTGCGCAACAGCGGGGTCGCGGCCGCGGCTCCGAGCGCGATGAGTGCGAGCCCGCAAGCCAGCGCCGCCACGGCAATCGCGAGGTCGAGCCCGTCGGCCCGGAAATCGCGCCCGTCGCGACGGCGTCTGATGAGGACGCGGTAACCCGAGACGACGAAGTACAGGCTGACGATATCGAGGAACAACAGGAACGCATGGCCCTTCGCCTGCCACATCGCGGCCGCCGTCAGCGTGACGCCGGCCATCGCATACATGAACGCCGCGCCGGTACGACGATGCCAAACTCCGCCTTTGCGTGCGACGAGCGCCGCGGGCGCGACGACGAGCGCAACGGTACCTGCGGCGATATGCACGAGCGTGACGGCGGACGCGATGCCCATCGCAACCTCCGTTCGCGCTTCGGTACCCCATGTACCCGCAGGACCGTACCTGTGGGCGTCACCGACCCGTCGAAAACATTCGATGCAGGGTAAGGCCACGTTTCGCGGCCACCCGCTGCATCTGATGTTCGTTTCGTTTCCCGTCGCCGCGTGGACGGGCGCCGTCGCGACCGATCTCGCAGGCGCGCGGAGTGCCGATCCGTTTTGGTATCGCATGAGCGTGACGTTGATCGCCGCAGGCATCGCGACGGGTGCGCTGGCCGCGGTCTTCGGCTACGTCGATTACCGTACCGTGCCGATGACGCGCCGCGCGAAACGTATCGCGACGGCGCACTTCGTCGCGAGCCTCCTCACGCTCGCAGTGTACGTGGCGGCGCTCGTCATCCGGGATAGTGATGCGGCATCGTTCGGCGGAATCGCGCTCAGTTACGTGGGTGCGGCGCTCCTCTTCGCGGGCGGCTACTGGGGTAGCGAACTCGCGAACCGCTTCCACGTCGGAATTTCGAACGAGATCGAGCGCTAAGGGGGCTACGACCGATCGAGTTCGGCGACGGTCGCGCGCAGAGACGCACTCTCGGCGACATCACCGCTCGGCGCGGCGTTCGCCGTATGGTGCGTCGGCAGAACGACGCGTGCGTGGGAACCGCCATCGGAACGTTTCGTTCTGCGCGCGCCGGCCGACTCCAAGTGTGAGTAACTATTGCGATCCCGGATTCGCCGCCGACTCGAAAGCGGAGCAGTCGATATATCGACGGTTCGCCCCGTTCGCATTTGTCGAGCGACATGCAACCTTTGCGATGACGAGGCGAACGCGTCGGCGGAGAGTCCGAGCTTAATATCGAGAAGAGCCGATGGCGAGGGATCCATTCACCGCCGCAAAGATGGATCGTGTCCCGCGGAGTGGTGTTAGGACATGGTATCGCGACCGCTGAGAAACTGGCAGGACTCATCCATCACGCCGAGATCGAATTGGTCGTGGATGTTCGGACGGTGCCCTAGAGCCGTCGGCATCCGCAGTTTTGGCGAGAACAGATGGAACACTGGGTTCCGCAACTCAGTGGCAGCGCATATCTCTGGCAGTCCGCGCTCGGCGGCTTCCGTGCAGTGCATCGCGATAGCAGCAATATTGCTTTGCGTCATCCGTCGTTTCGCGCTTACGCCGAATACATGGAAACGGACGCGTTCGCGTTGGCCTTGGACGGACTGCTAGCGCACGCCGTCGATCGGCGCACCGCGATTCTGTGTTCCGAAACTGTCTGGTGGCGCTGCCATCGCCGGCTGATCTCTGACGCTAGCGTGCTGCTCCACGGCGTTGACGTCTGGCATTTGATGCATGATGAGAAGCTTCGGCCGCACATCCTGACTGCAAGGGTACGAGTTACGAAGACGGGCACACTGCGCTACGACATCCTCGATCCGGCCACGCCGGCGTCCTGAAAACCTGCACATGAATATCTTTGAAGTGCGGCATGAACCGTCGCAACAGAATATACCACGGAGAGATCTACGATAATACATGATCTTTGCGAGCATCGCCGCGACGGTGTAAGTTCGATCTCCTTGCGACTCCGGTTCGCATATGTCTCGCGAGTTCATCGGCGGTCCGAAGCGCCGCTTCCGCAGAACCGTGTTTTGCCGTCTTAAAATCGCCAAGGGCAGATGATCGGGCGGTTTTCTCGGTAGCGTCCCGGGACGTGTGTAGAAGTACCGAGCTGAGTGAAGTGGTTTAGCTCAAGGTTGCTGCTACGTGCGGTAGAACTAAAATAGTTATCGTGCTAGTGGTTGCATTTGTCAAGCGATTTT
>JAABUX010003819.1_pt1 | contig 19615 bp, 18 predicted proteins | sample 5561851 | NCBI WGS metagenome assembly JAABUX01 (sample SAMN10711883, study PRJNA513361) | rock metagenome | isolation source: Antarctica rocks | place: Antarctica: Victoria Land, Richard Nunatak red sandstone | collected 2016-01-03 | reverse complement strand
CAAAGCCGAATAAAACACGCTCGACCCGCCATGGCGCTTCGGATGTGGCACAAATGGGCTCCTTACCACCGAATTTGCTTTGGCCGACGAGCTTGCCCTCCCGCCTCACTCCGACAGACTGCTAGGAAGGGCATGGCGATCGCCTATGCCGGGTTGGCGATCGGACTGGCCGCCGGCGCGTCGCTGACGCAAGCGGCGCGGCGCCGCCAGGGCTGACCTGGCCCCGGATGTCAGGCCGCAGCACTTTGCTTGCCGATGCGCTCAAGCACGGCCATCGCGTCATGCGGCAACTCGAGATCCGCCGCCGCGAGGTTTTCACGCAGGTGTCCGACCGACGAGGTGCCGGGGATCAGCAGGATATTGGGCGCACGGCGGAGCAGCCAGGCGAGCGCCACCTGCATCGGCGTCGCGTCGAGCTTGCCCGCGACATCGGACAACGCCGTCGATTGCAGCGGCGTGAAGCCGCCGAGCGGGAAGAACGGCACGTAGGCGACACCCGCGTCGGCGAGTTCCTCGATCAGCGGGTCGTCGCCCCGGTACGCGAGGTTGTACTGGTTCTGCACGCAGACGATCTCGGTGATGCCGCGTCCCTCGGCGACCTGCCGCGATGTCGCGTTGCTGAGGCCGACATGGCGGACCAGTCCCTGCCGCTGAAGTTCGGCCAGCACCGTGAGCGGAGCCTCGATCGAACCCTCGGCGGGGTCGTGGACGTCGAACATGAGGCGCAGGTTGACCACCTCGAGCACGTCCAGGCCGAGATTGCGCAGGTTGTCATGCACCGCGCCCGTCAGGTCGGCGGCCGAGAAGGCCGGGTTCCACGAGGCGTCCTCGCCGCGCCGGGCGCCGATCTTGGTGACGATCACGAGGTCGTCGGGATAGGGGTGGAGCGCTTCGCGGATGAGCTGATTGGTGATGTGCGGTCCATAGAAGTCGCTCGTGTCGATGTGGTCGACGCCGCTCGCCACCGCCTCGCGCAGCACCGCGATCGCGCCGTCGCGGTCCTGCGGCGGCCCGAACACGCCGCGTCCGGCAAGTTGCATCGCACCGTAGCCGAGACGCTTCACGGCGTGCGTCCCGAGCGCGAACGTGCCGGCTTTGCTGATATCGGTCATGACCTGTCTCCTGTTCGAATGGCTCGTGATGTAGACATCCGGGCCTTGCGCTATAATACGCAACGATCGGCACAGGCTGTTCGGGGATATGGACAATGGCGGCAGATCTCGGCGACCTGACCGCGTTCGTCGGGGTGGCGCGAGCGGGCGGCTTCCGCGAGGCCGCACGGGCAAGCGGCGGCAGCGCCTCCAGCCTCAGCGAGGCCGTGCGCCGGCTTGAAGCCAGGCTCGGCGTCCGGCTGCTCAACCGCACCACGCGCAGCGTCGCGCCGACCGAGGCCGGTGCGCGCCTGCTCGATCGGCTCGGGCCCGCGCTGGGTGAGGTCGAGGCGGCGCTGGACGTGGTGAACGGCTTCCGCGACCGGCCGGCGGGCACGCTGCGGCTGAACGTGCCCGTCAGCGCGGCGCTACTCGTGCTGCCGGCCATCGTGCCGGCCTTCCTCGCCGCCTATCCCGATATCCTCCTCGACGTGATCGCCGAGGACGGTTTCGTCGACGTGCTGGCGGCGGGCTGCGACGCCGGCATCCGATACGACGAGCGGCTCGAACAGGACATGATCGCCGTGCCGATCGGCCCGCGGGAGCAGCGCTTCGCGACCGCGGCGTCACCGGACTATCTCAATCGGCGTGGCCGCCCCGGACACCCGCGCGAGTTGCTGCACCATGCGTGCCTGCGCGGCCGCTTCGCGAGCGGTGCCATGACCGCCTGGGAGTTCGAGCGCGATGGGGAGACCTTGCGGGTGGAGCCGAACGGCCCGCTCATCGTTCGTGTCGGCGCCGCGACCGACCTCGCGGTGGACGCGGCGGTGGCCGGCAGCGGCATCATCCACCTGTTCGAGGATTGGCTGCGGCCTTATCTCGACAGCGGTGCCCTGGAGCCTGTGCTCGAGCCCTGGTGGCAAAAGTTCTCAGGCCCGATGCTGTATTATCCGGGTCGCCGCTACCTTCCAGCACCGCTGCGCGCCTTCGTCGACTTCGTGGCGGTACATCGGCCGCAGCCGTGATCGGGCGGCGGCGCGTGCAGGGTGCCGTCTCACCAGTTGACCGTCTTGCCCTGGTAGTTGAGGTAGCTCAGTCCGGGTCGGCCGGATTGCGCAGCCAGGGTGTCCACCACGCCGGCGATGCTGGTCTCGACGTCCAGGCCAGCGTCCGCGCCGCCCATGTCGGTGCGCACCCAGCCCGGGGCGATGACCAGGAAACTGCGCGGATCGTTCGCGTGCCGGGCGGCGAAGCTGCGCATCAGCGTGTTGAGCGCCGCCTTGCTGCCTCGATAGACCTCGTAGCCGCCGCTCTCGTTGCCGGCGACGCTGCCGAGGCCGGAAGACATCACCGCGACGGTGCCGGTCGGCGGCACCAGGTCCTGCAGCGCCTCCACGACCCGCATCGGACTGAGCGCGTTGGTGACCATCACCCGGACGAACTCGTCGGTGGAGACCTCGCCGATGCTCTGCGCGCGGTCGTCGATGACGCCGGCGTTGACGAACACCACGTCGAACCGGCGTGCCGACAGCCGCTCGCGCAGGGCGGCCGTCTGGCCTTGGTCGTTGATGTCGAGCTGCTCGATCTCGAGGCGGCCATCCGCGGTCCCGGCCAGCTCGTGCAGGCCGGTGGGCCGGGTGCCGCGGACCGTGGCCACGACGTTCCAGCCGCGCTTCAGGTACTCGCGCGCAAGCCCCAGGCCGAGGCCGCGCGAGGCGCCGATGACGAGGGCCGAGGGAGCCTGTGTGGTCATCGAGAACTCCAGGTTTGGGACATGCGGTCCTCGCTCTGTTGATGGTTCAGCCGTGCAGCCGGCGGTCGCGGCCATAGAGCAGCAGCATCCCGAAGATCACCAGCCCGTAGATGATCTGCCGTCCGGCCTCCGGCATCTGCATCACCGCCAGCATGCTCTGCAGCAGCACGATCAGGATGGTGCCGACGACGGTGCCGCTCTGCCGGCCGGAACCGCCCAGGATGCTGGTGCCGCCGAGCACCACGGCGGCGATCGCGGGCAGCAGGTAGGTGTCGCCGATGCCCTGATAGGCCTTGCCCGCGTAGCCGGTGAGCAGCAGGCCGGCGAGGGTGCTGGCGCAGCCGGCGAGGATGAAGCAACACACCACCGTGCGCCGCACCGGCATGCCGGACAGGAAGGCGGCGCGCTCGCGGTTGCCGATCGCGTAGACGGCGCGCCCGAACGGGGTCGCGCGCAGCAGCAGCGTCATCCCGCCCGCGACGGCGGCCCAGATCAGGATCGCGTTGGGGATGCCGGGCAGCAGGCGGCCGTCGGCCATCCACTGCGCCACCGGCGGCGCCGAGCTCCGCGGCGCGGCGCCGCCGGTGTAGAGCACCATCAGGCCCTGCAGCACCGCGTTCACGCCGAGCGTGAAGATCATCGACGGCACGCGCAGGTAGGCGACGCCGAGGCCGTTCACCAGCCCGACGACGGCGCCGACGCCGAGGGCGATCGGGATCGCCTCGATGCCGCCGAACGAGGCGCCCGAAAGGCCGGTCGCCAGCATCGCGCCGGCCGCCAGCGTCCAGGGCACCGACAGGTCGATATGGCCGAGCAGGATCACCAGCATCGCGCCGGCGGCGACGATGCCGAGGAAGGACGCCACCTGGAGTTGCTGCACCAGGTAGTGCGGCGAGAGGAAGCTCGCGTTGTAGAGCGAGCCGGCGAGCAGGATGACGACGATGAAGCCGCTCGCGACCAGCAGCGGCACGTCGGCCGGGCGCGGGCGGAAGCGCCACTTCGCGTCGGTCGGGGCCGCCACCGGCGGGCTCACCGGTAGGTCTCCAGCCGGTTGCGTATGCGCAGCAGCGGCAACGCGCCCAGGCTGACGGCCGCCAGCAGGATCAGCCCCTGGAACAGCGGCTGCCACAGCGGCGAGGCCCTGAGCACGAACAGCAGGTCGCCGATGGTGCGCAGGATGAAGGCGCCGATGATGGAGCCGACCAGGCCGCCGGCGCCGCCGAACAGCGAGGTGCCGCCGATCACCACGGCCGCGATCGCGTTGAGGGTGAAGTCGCCGGCCTGGATGGCGCTCGCCTGGCCGGACTCCGCGATCAGCGTCAGCAGCAGCCCGGCGAGGGAGGCGAAGATGCCGCTGAGCACGTAGGCGGTCGCCTTGGCGCGGGCGATCCTGACGCCGGAGATGTAGGCGGACGCTTCCGCGGAGCCGACCGCGTAGATCCCGCGTCCGGTGACGGAGCGCTGGAACGGCAGCCAGAACACGACCAGCAGGCCGATCAGGAAAAGGATCGTCACCGGGACGACGGACACGGCTCCGGTCAGGGCGCTCGCGAAGTCGTCGTCGATGTCGCCGCCGGGACCGGGACGCAGCAGCAGTGCGATGCCGTAGAAGATCGTGCTGGTCGCGAGGGTGGCGATGATCGGCTGCAGGCGCCCCGCGACGACCGCCAGCGCGTTGACGCTGCCCGCCGCGACGCCGCAGGCGAGCACGGCCAACACGCCGACGGCGAGATGGGCCGGAGAGCCGGACAACAAGGTCGAGGCCAGGCAGTTGGCGAGCACGACGATGGCGCCGACCGACAGGTCGATCCCGCCGGTCAGCACGACGAAGGTCTGCGCGATCGCGATCAGCGCCAGCAGCACGCCCTTGTTGGCCGCGGTGACCAGCACGCCGACCTGCACGCCGCGCGGCTGCAGCACGAGGTAGAGCGTGAACATGGCGGCGAAGATCAGGCCGGCGAGCAGCGGCACCGCGTTGTGCCGCAGGAGGCGCCGGGCGGTCAGCGTGCGCCGGGCGGTCTGGGCATTCATGCGGCGCGCCCGGCGGCGCTGTCCGCATTGCCGGCGGCGTCGATGTTGAGGGTGCCGGCGATGATCGCCTCCTCGCTGATGGCGCTTCCGGACAGTTCTCGCGCCACGCGGCCGTCATAGAAGATCATGACGCGGTCACACAGGCCGATGAGCTCGTCATAGTCCGTGGTGTAGAGCAGGATCGTGGTGCCGCCGTCGGCGAGCTCGCGCAGCAGCCGGTAGATCTCCTGCTTGGTGCCGACGTCGATCCCGCGCGTCGGGTCGCACAGCAGCAGGATGCGCGGCGCCGCCATCAGCCACTTGCCGATCGCGACTTTCTGCTGGTTGCCGCCGGACAGCGTGCCGACCGGAAGCTCGACCACCGCCTTGATGCGCATCCGCTCGACCATCTCGGCCACGGCGGCGCGCTCGCGCGAGCCGTCGATCAGCGGGCCGCGGCACCACCGCGACAGCGTGGCCGCGGTCAGGTTGTCCGAGACCGACATCGGCAGCATCAGGCCTTCGGTCTTGCGGTCCTCCGGGATCAGCGCAATACCCAGGGCCGCCGACTTCGCCGCCGCCGGACTGGCCGGACGCACCGCCGTGCCGTCGATCCGGATCTCGCCGCCGACCCCGGACAGGCAGCCGAACAGGGCGAGCAGGAACTCGCGCTGACCCTGTCCGTCCAGCCCGCCGAGGCCGAGTATCTCGCCCGGCGCCACCGACATCGAGATGCCGCGCAGTCGATTTTCCCAGGTCAGGTCGCGGGTTTCAAGGATCGGCCGCGCGTCGGCCGTGCGCGCCGGGGGACGTTCGGGGAATACCTGCGACAGCTCGCGGCCGATCATCATGCGCACGATCTCGTCCTCGCTGCGGGCGTCGGCGGCGAAGGTCTGGACGTGGCGCCCGTTGGCATAGACCGAGCAGGTGTCGGCCAACTCGCGGATCTCGTGCATGCGGTGCGAGATGTAGAGGATGCACATGCCCTGGTCGCGCAGGCGCTTGAGCAGGGCGACGACGCGCACGACGTCCTCGGCGGTCAGCGCCGAGGTCGCCTCGTCGAGGATCAGCAGGCGCGGCTCGCGGCCGAGCGCCTTGGCGATCTCGACCATCTGCCGGCGCGACAGCGGCAGGTCGCGCACCCGCTCGCGCGGATCGATGCCCTCGCACCCGACCAGCGCCAGCAGTCGCTCCGCCTCGCGGTCCTGCGCGCGGCGGTCGATCAGGCCGAAGCGCCGCGGCGGTGCCGCGATGCCTATGTTGTCGGCGACGCTCAGGTCGGGCATCAGCGACAATTCCTGGAAGACGCAGACGATGCCGCGCGCCTGCGCGTCCGAGGGGCCGTGGAAGTTGACCGGCTTGCCCTCGAACGACATCTCGCCCTCGGTCGGCGCGACCACTCCGGCGATGATCTTGATCAGCGTACTCTTGCCGGCCCCGTTCTCGCCCATGACGGCGTGGATGGAGCCGGCCCGGCAGCTCAGCTCGCCATCCGCCAGGGCCGTGACCGGGCCGTAGCGCTTGACGATCTTGCGCATCTCCAGGAGCGGCGCGCTGCTCACTGGGTCGCGGCCTCGCCGGTGATCTGCTTCGCCTTCAGGTCGATGGAGCAGATCGGAAAGTCGCTGGCGGCGAAGAAGGTGTCGCTCAGCTCGGGAAAATAGTTCTTGCCGGCCTGCAATGTCTTGTAGTTGGCAATCGGGATCGGCACCCGGATCTCCTGCGGCAGCGACTGGCCCTGCAGTGCCGCGATCGCCGCCTTCAGCGCCACCGCCGAGAGTGCGGGGGACTGGCCGGCCGACACGCCGAGCAGGCCGTCCTTGGCGTGCGCCACGATCAGCTTGCGGAAGCCGTTCTCGCCTTCGCCGGCGATCGGCATCAGCGGCTTGTGGCTGTCGAGCACGGCGCGGGTGACGCCGGTGCTGCCGCCTTGCGTGTAGACGCCGTCGAAGGTGCCGTTCACCGCGAACGCGTCGGCGACCGCCTTCTGCCCGGTGCCATCGTCCCAGTTGCCGACCACCTCGGTGATCTTGATGCCCTTGTCCGCGGCCAGCGCCTCGCGGAAGCCGTCATGGCGGTCGCGGTCCACGCTGTTGCCGGGCACGCCGCGCACCTCCAGCACATGATTTTTCTGCTTCATGTTCTGGTTGAGCCACTCGCCCATCAGGTGGCCCATCTCGGTCTGGTCCTGGTTGACCTGGATCAGCAAGTTGCCCTTGTCGGCGTCGTCGAGCGTGTTGTCGAAGCTGACGATGAGGACGCCGGCCGCCTTGGCGCGACGCAGCACCGGCTTGAAGGCGGTCGGGCTGTTGGCGTCGATCAGGATCGCGTCGTAACCGGCGTTGATGAAGTTATCCATCGCGGCGATCTGCGCGGAGACGTCGGTGCCGACGGTGACGATGCGCAGCTCCTTGATCTGCTTGGCCACGTCCGGTTGCGCGGCGTAGGCCTTGAGCGTCTGGATCATCTGCACGCGCCAGGCATTGCCGATGAAGCCGTTGGCGAACGCGATCCGGTACGGCCCGGGCTTGGCCGGGAGCTTGATCACCGAGTCGGTACCCTCTGCCGCCTTGAAGCATGTCGGCAGGTAGGTGTCGGCCGCGACGGAAGCAGGCGTCGCCGCCAGTCCGCCGAGCATGGCGAGCAGGCAGGCGCGCCGCATGGATCGTGTTCTCATCTGTCTCTCCCGGACCCGGACATGACGCCGGATTGCGTCCCCAGCATGACATGGCCGCCTTCGGCCGCGCAAATCAGCCGATCGGATAAGTGCGGACTGCAACAGGCATCGTTGCCATGCCGCCGTTCAGGAGGGCGCCCCGGCGGCGGGGTCGCGTGCGGCCTGGGCTGTGACCTCGGCCGGCTTCAGGGCGCCATCGAAGCCGCGGCGCAGCAACGGCACCCATCGCTGCATCCAGGACTGCGTGCGGCGATCCATCGCAACGCCCGCCCCGTCCTTGCCGGCCGCCCTGTCCTTGCCGGCAGCACCGCCGTCGGCCAGCATGATCCGCATTGTCAGCCCGCCATGGTCGCCGGCGCGGACGTAGTACGAGGTCGACAGGTCCGCGGGGAGGATCACGCCGAGCGTGTTGAGCCGGTCCAGCGACTGCTTCACGAGCGCGTCCTGGCTGCCCGTGCCCTTCAGGGCGGTCATCGACAGCGGGCTGGTGGACCAGCAGTCCCGCATCGTCTGGTCGCGGTGCAAGGTCGGTGCGGCGTCGCGGATCATCGGGACGCTGGCGTCGACGCATCGTTCCATCGGCTGCGCGCGCAAGGCCTCCGGCTCGACCGGGGGCGTGCCGATGACGACGATCATCCCGGTCAACCGGCTCGACCGCAGCCGGGCCAGCACCACGGCCTGCACGGCGAGCGGTCCGCCCGAGCGCAGCAGCGCCACCTCCACCCAGTTGCCGGCGGGCAGCGGGACCTGGCGACCTGCGAACGGGATCAGCCGGCTGCGCTGGGTCTCGAGCGGGGGCAGGTCGATGCTGCTGTAGTCGAGCGGCGGCTTCGCCGGTTGCGGGGTGAAACGCGCCTGTTCGCCGGTCGCGTGATCGTCGGCGCCGCGCGCGTGCGGCGTGGTGACGATCGCCGGCAGGTGCGGCGGGAACATCACCGCCAGCGCGGTGCCGGCGAGTGCTACAAGCAGGCACACGCGAAACGCCGGCGCGCGTCGCCAGAGTCTTCCGACGACAGACATCCCGACGCGCTAGATTGGGTGCGCCACGGGGTCCACCGCGCGCAGGTCGGCGATCCTGGTGACGATGCCGTGCTCGTCCTGCTCCAGCCGCACGCGCCGCGCGCCCTGCTGCCGGGCCTCGATCAGGCCGTCGCTGACCATCTCCTCGATCGAGCGCACCAGGTCGCGCGCGCTGGCGCCCTGGCCGAGCCGGTCCTGCTTCTGCATCACCTCGAACAGCAGGGCGGCGTCGATGCCTCCAGGTGCGATCTCTAGGCCGTACTGGGCGATCATCGCCTCTATCTCCAGCGCCGCGACGCGGGCGATGTCGAGGCCCTCCAGCTTGCGGAAGACGAAGATGCGATCGAGACGGTTGAGCACCTCGGGAGCGAAGCCGGCTAGCTTCAGGGCCTCGACGGAGGCGCCGCGCATCGCCTCGGGGTCGTGCCCGAGCCGGGTCGCGATGTCGATCAGCGTGTCGGTGGCGATGTTCGAGGTCAGCATGAAGATGGCGCGCGTGGTCGAGACCTGTTGTCCGTTCGAAGCCTCGGTGACGTGGCCGTCGTTCCAGGCGCTGAGGAACTTCTTGAACACATCGGGGTGGGCCTTCTCGATCTCGTCGAGCAGCACGACGCTATCCGGCGTCTCCTTGAGCCCGCCGGTGAGCTTGCCGTAGGTGTCCGAGCCGACATAGCCCTTCGGCGAGCCGAACAACTGCGTTGAGGCGTGCGGCGAGCTCATCTGCGTCATGTCGAAATGCAGCAGCTTGCGGCCGAGGGCCAGTGCCAGCTTCTTGCTGAGGTAGGTCTTGCCGGTGCCGGGCGGCCCAGCCAGCAGGAAGATGCCGACCGGCTTGCCGCGCACCTGCAGCGCGAGGCGGCGTCGGAGTTGCCCGGCGATATCCTCGCAGACCTGGTCCTGGCCGATCACCTGGTCGCGCAAAGTCTGCGCCAGCGCGGCGGCGTCGATGAAGGTCGCGCGCTCCTGCTGCGACAGCATCTGCTCGAGGGCGGCGCGGTTGGTCAGGCGGGCCAGAATATCCATCATCCATCCCCGTCGCTTGCCCGGCCGCCCGCGACGCCGTGAGCCCAGGCTGCGCCCGACGGGACCGGCCTGCCATTCGTAGGCTCCCAACGCGAGCAGGAGCGTCCAGGCGCCTCCCGCGATCACACTATAGGCCCATCCCAGCCGTGTCAGCCACGATAGCAGGCCGCCCAGCATGGCGCCGGGCGACAGGTGCAGCTGCATCGCGATCTGGACCGTCGCCAGCGTCAGGAACGCCAGCATCATCAGCGGCATCAGCCGCGTGGCGGCGGGGAGCAGGCCCTTCATTGCGCGACGATCCCGACTTCCAGCACATCCCCGGTCGCGAGGCTGGGCAATGCCACCGGACCGACCAGGGTGATCGCCCCGATGCCGACGCCCCCGGGCGACGACGGTCCGCCGAGCAGGTGGAAGCTCACCGTGCCGACCTGGGCCATCGGCACGGTCACGACGGTCGGCTCCGCGGTGAGATGCACGATCCGGTTCAGGCCGTTGGCGTTCACCTGCACGGTGGCCTCGGCGCCGCCATCGCGTTCGAACAGCGGCATCTGCACCAGGCGCATCTGCCGGCGGCTGATCGCCAGGCGCAGCGCGGCCTCGTCATTGGCGGGCAACGCCATCGCACGCACCGCGGCGTCGGTCGCGGCGACCGGCACCAGGCCCAGCTCGACCAGCCCGCGCACCTGGTCGGGCTGTGGCACGGCACTTCCGGGTGCTGCGAGCGACGGGATCACGCTGGCGATGCGGTCCGAGAACCGGACCCAGGCGCCGGTCGCGACCAGCAGCGCCAGCACCGCGTAGCAGGACGTGCGCAGCCCGCTGGACTGGCCGGAATGCGGCAGGCTCGCTTCCAGGGGTTCGGGCATCGATCCGTTCATGCGGCCATCAGATCAGGCCGGCGCGGCCCGTGCAATCGCCGTTACCTTTTGCAGCGACGCGGAAGCGGTCATGCCGACGCGCCAGGCATCCCGCGGGACCGCGGCGCGTTGGCATGGGCATGACGAGCGAGCGCGCTTCCCCGATCGTGTCCTTCTACGAGGGTCGCGCCGACCATCGCGGGCGCACGCTGGAGCGGATCCTGGCGGAACCCGACGCCTGGCTGCAGTCGACGCACGACTACATCCAGTGGGTGTTCCCGCTGCCCGAGCGCAGCCCATACAACCCGTCCGCGCCAGTGCTGACACGATCCGACATCGCCGCCTTCGACGCGCGCCCGGATCTGCGCCGGCGGTTGCTGGTCGCGTTCGGCCGCCTGCTCGACTTCTACGGGTTCGCGCTGGCGCCGGATCGGCCGGGCGAATGCACGATCACGCCGGGCAGGCACCACGCGCGACGCACGGCGCGTTGGGTCACGCCGCATGACCACAACTTCCTGCGTATCTCCCGCATCCTGCGCTGCCTGCACCTGCTCGGGTGTCCGCAGGCGACGACCGCATTCCTGGCGGTGCTCGAGGAACTGGCGCGCGGCGACGCCGGCAGGATGATCGGCGCCGTGACCCTGGCCTACTGGCGATCCGCGGCGAGCGGGGAACTGCCCGGATGATGCAGCCCGCCTTGCTTGACATCGACCGCAGGCGAGGCACGATCGCGGCATGACCCTGAAGCACGCCCGGCTCGTCCTTGCCACCCTGGTGCTCGCGGGCGGCCCGACGGCGGCCACTGCGCAGGTCGGCGGCGGCGAGGACGCGGCCAGGGCAATCAGGCTGAGCTACGTGGTCTATGGCCGCGGTTTCCATGTCCTGGACGTCGTGGTCGACCTGCGCCTGACGCGGGAAGGCTATTCGGTGCGGCTGAACAACCGCACCGCGGGCTTCCTCAGCGTCATGGTGCATACCAACGTCACCTCGAACGCGACCGGCCGGTTCGCGCCGGCAGGCGCACAGCCGGGCGTGCGGCCGGTGCGGTTCGAGAGCATGGGCTACTCGCGCGGTGCGCAACGCCGCACCGTGCTGGACTATGTCGACGGCAATCCGGTGGTTCGGGTGCTGACGCCGGTCGAGCCAAGGCGCGATCCAGTCGATCCTGCCCAGGCCAGGGGCAGCGTCGATACCCTGAGCGCGATGGCGGACATGATGCACCAGGTGCAGCAGACCGGCAGATGCGATGGGCAGGCGCTGGTCTTCGACGGCCTCCGCCTGAGCCGGGTGAGCTCGACGACGGCGGGCCAGCAGACGGTGGCGCCGGACGGGCGTTCGCCCTACGGCGGAACCGCCCTGCGCTGCGACTTCGTCAGCCTCGAGATCGGCGGATTCCTGCATAACGAGGAAGAGGCGGCCATGCGCAAGCCGCAGCATGGCAGCGCCTGGGTATCGCCGATCATCCGCGATGCTCCGGCGCTGCCGGTGCGTATCACCTTCGAGAACCCCAAGCTCGGCATGGCGACGATGTTCCTGACCAAGGCGGAGGAGAATCCCGGGGCACCCGGCGGCTGAGACGGCCTGCCGCGCGTCGCCCCCGGGAAGCGGCGGTCAGGCGGCGGTCAGGCTGTCCGGGCATGCTGCCTGTTGGGGCGCAGGATGTCCGGGGTCGCGTCAGCCACGTCGCACAGCCCGAGCAGTGCCAGGTCGATGTCGATCTCGCGCGAGAGCAGGGCGATCGCGTGGCGCACGCCGGCCTCGCCGGCAAGGACGGAGGCGAACAGGAACGGCCGGCCGACCAGCACGAAGTCTGCCCCGAGCGCGAGCGCCTTGAGCACGTCGGTGCCGCGTCGGAAGCCGCTGTCGATGATCACCGTCATGTCGCCGCTCTCGCGCTTGATCTCCGGCAGCATCTCGATCGGCGAGACGGCGGCGTCGAGCTGGCGGCCGCCATGGTTGGAGATGACGATCCCGTCGGCACCGCTCTCGCGGGCGACGCGCGCGTCCTCGCCGGACAGCAGGCCCTTGATCACGAACGGCCCCTTCCAGAGCCTGCGTATCAACTCGACCTGTTTCCAGCTGAACGAGCTGTGCCCGGTGACGCGGGCGATCCTGCGCGAGAATATGTTGTAGCGCTCGTCCGCCTCGACGTTGCTGATCGCCGGAAGGCCGCGCCTGAGCAGCGTGCGGGCCGCGGTGCCGGCGAGCCAGCGCGGATGCGTCAGCCCATCCCAGCTCAGGCGCGGCGTCGGGCGCAACGGCATGCTGTAGCCGGTGCGTGTGTCCTTCACCCGGTTCGAGCCCACCGGCACGTCCACCGTGAGCACGAACACCTCCATCCCGGTGCTGGCGACGCGCTCGATCATCCGCTCGATCTTGCTCGTCTCCGGCGACTGGTAGGCGGCGAACCAGGCGCCGGGGTTGCTGCGTACCAGCTCCTCCATCGGCGTGATCGAGTTGGCGCTGAGCACGAACGGGATGTTGGCCTTCCGCGCGGCGCGCGCCATGCGGTTGTCGCCGTCGAAGCTGGCGACGGCGGCAGCACCCATCGGCGCGATCCCGAACGGGGCGGCGTAGCGGCGGCCGAACAGGGTGGTCTCCTGCGAGCGCTTCGAGACGTCGCGCAGCACGCGCGTGACCATGTGCCAGTCCTGGAACGCGGCCCGGTTATGCTCCAGTGCCGCGCCCGCCTCGCTGCCGTTGGCGACGTAGCCGAACACCGCGCGGGGCAGGTAGGGCGTGGCCAGCCGCTGGAAGTCGTCGAGATCGAGCGCCTGCCTGAGCAGCCGCCGCTCGCGCCACGACAGCCTGCCGCTGCCGTTGCCGTGGTTGGACCGGTTGGACATGTCGGGTTCCCTTTGCTTTGCCTATCGCGTGCGCGACTGCGACGGCAGCGGCAACGGCTCGATCGGACCCACGACGAACAGGTAGGTCGCCGCGCCGACCAGGCACAAGCCGCCCGCCGTGACCAGCGGGATCACGAAGGAGCCGTGCGTGACGGTCAGCATGATCCCTGTGAAGCTCGTGGTGACGACGCCGGCAAGGTTGGAGGCGAAGTTCTGAATGCCGCCGATGGAAGCCACCTGGGCCCGCGTGGGCGCCACGTCGCCCGGCAGCGACCATATGCTCGCCGCGGTGAAGGCGAGTGCGGCGTAGGCGATCCCGAACAGCACCAGCGCCATCCAGGCCGCCGGCACCACGGCCGCCAGGGTGATGATCGAGGATACCATCATGCCGCCGACCAGGCAGGTCTTGCGCGCCGCGGTCAGGCTCCAGCCGCGCCGGAACAGCCAGTCCGAGGTGAAGCCGCCGAGCCAGCCGCCCGGCACCGCGATCAGTCCGGGGATCAGGCCGAGCGTGCCGAACTGCTTGAGCGAGAAGTGCCGCGCCGTCATCAGGTAGGTCGGGAACCAGGTGATGAAGAAGTAGATCACGAAGTTGAGGCAGAAGAAGCCGATCATCATGCCCCAGATGGTCCGGTAGCGGAACAGCGACACCCAGCGCATCGGCGGTTCGCCGGCGGGCGGTGCGGGACGGCTCTGCTCCATCTCCTGCAGCGCCTCCGCCGTCACCGCGGGATGGCGCTCCGGCTTGCGGTAGATCGCGAACCACGCCGCCGCCCAGACGAAGCCGAGCAGGCCGGTGACCACGAAGGAGGCGCGCCAGCCGAACGAGGCGATCAGCCAGGAGCAGAGCGGGATCGCCACCAGGTTGCCGGCACGCGAGCCGGAGTCGAAAATCGACGAGGCGATCCCGCGTTCGTGCGACGGGAACCAGCGCGAGACCACGCGCGCCGAGGCCGGGTAGGCGCCTGCCTCGCCGGCGCCGAGCAGGAGCCGGAAGCCGAACAGGGCGGCGGCGGAGTTCGCGAACGCGGTGAGGGCGGTGAAGATCGACCACCAGCAGACGGCAATCGGGAACATGATGCGGGCGCCGAAGCGGTCCACCAGCCAGCCGGCGGGAAGCTGCATCAGAGCGTACGTCCAGAAGAACGAGCCCAGCAGCAGGCCCATGACGGTGTTGTCGACGCCGAGCGCCTGCTTGATGCTGGGTGCGGCGACGGCGAGGTTGGCGCGATCGGTGTAGTTGACCGCGAGGGCGAAGAAGCAGAGCCACACCATGAGCCAGCGCGCCGGCGGCATGCGTGTCCGCATCTTCCCGGCTTCGCCGCCCGCGCTTTTCTGGACACCTGCTCCGGATGCGGTCGACATGGCTATTTCTCCCTCCCAAGATCGTCGGCGCGGTCTTCTTGTGACAATCCCGAGGGGGGATGGCCCGGTGCCGGCCAGCATGATCAGTCTAGTCTCGGCGGCCGGGCGTGCGCCACAGCGAGAGCCGCGACCGCCTCGGTCGGGCGCGCGGATCTTATGGTGTATCGCGGAGTTCTCAGCGATGCTCGGCGGCCGACGACCGGCAGCGACCGACAGGCGAGGATGCCGATGACCACGATCCCGGAAAAAGCGCTCTTCGATGCCCTCGCCACGGTCAGCCGCGCCTTCGCCGACGACGGCGTGCCGGTTGCGGCCGAGGCCGATAGCCGGGCAACCAGCCCGCACGCTTCATCCGGGACGATCCAGGGCATGGACCCGGAGGTCCGGGAGGCGCTTGGGGAGGCCTCGCTCGCCGTCGCCTACGGCGCCTTCGCCTCGGGCGACGAGGCTGCGGGCGCGTTGCACATGCTGGTCGGCGCCACCGGCCTGCTCGCCCTGCATGGTGGCGAGGACGCCGACCCGGCGCTGGAAATCATGACGGTGCTTGCGGACGACACGCGCGTCGAGACCGAGATCGACCGCGCCGGGGAGGCGCTCGACCGCGAGCTGGGCCGGGATGCCTCCGCCGCGGGGCTGAGCGCCGCACTCGAAGCCCGCATCGTCGGCACCGGCATCACGCTGGCTGGATGCACGCTGCCCGCCGGCCTCGATGGACAGGCCGCCGTGCGGGCACGTGCGGCGCGCTACCTGGCCCGCCTCGCGGTCGGGCTGCTCGCCGTCAATGCGATGGAGGCAGCCGCGCCGTCCATGCCGGCGGATGCGGGTCCAAGCTCGTCGTAGCAGGCAGGCGCCGAGCCCGGTCCGGGGCACGGCAACTCGAAACGAGCAGCATTTCGAAACGCTTAGTGATCGGCGGCCCGGCAGGGCGGGTTTGACAGCCCTGCTCGCGTGACGGTACCCGCAACAGGCCATGCACGCCACCGCCATCCTGCTCGCCGCCGGTCTCGGGACCCGCATGAAATCCGCACGGCCCAAGGCGATGCACCCGCTCGCGGGCCGCCCGATGCTGCGCCACCTGATCGAGAGCTGCGAGGCCGTATTCGACCGGATCGTCGTGGTGGTCGGGCCGGGCATGGAGGCGCTGGCAGCGATCGCCGCTCCGCATGCGGTGGTCGTGCAAGAGGAGCAGCTCGGCACCGCCCATGCCGCGCGCCAGGCCTGCGGGCTGTTCGGCGATGGCGACGTCGCGGTGCTGTATGCCGACAATCCGCTGATCTCCCCGGCGACCCTGCGGCGGCTGGTCGAGGCGCGTCGCAGCAGGGGCGCCGGCCTCGCGCTGCTGGCGATGCGCCCGGCGGACCCGGCGCGCTACGGCCGGGTGATCGCGCGGGAGGGCCGCATCGAGCGGATCGTCGAGTGGGCGGACGCGTCGGCGGAGGAGCGCGCCGTCGGGCTGTGCAATGCCGGCGTGCTGTGCGCGGCGGCCGCCGACTTCACCGTCTGGCTGAACTCGGTCGACAACGAGAACGCCCGCGGTGAATTCTACCTGACCGACGTGGTCGGCCTGGCGACGCTGCAGGGCGCCGTGGTCCGCGCGGTCGAGGCGCCGGAGGCCGAGCTGCGCGGCGTCAACTCCAGGAGCGAGCTGGCCGCGGCGGAAGCCGAGATCCAGCGCCGGCTGCGTCTCGGCGCGATGGATGGCGGCGTCACCCTGATCGCGCCGGAGACGGTGTTCTTCTCCGCCGACACGGTATTGGCGCCGGATGTCCTGGTGCATCCGCACGTGGTGTTCGGGCCCGGCGTGCGGGTCGGCGCCGGCAGCGAGATCCGTGCCTTCAGCCATCTGGAGGGTTGCGTGGTGGGCGAGGGCGCCCTGATCGGTCCGTACGCGCGGCTGCGGCCGGGCACCCGGGTCGGCGATGCGGCCCATGTCGGCAACTTCGTCGAGCTGAAGGCGACCGATCTCGGCGCCGGCGCCAAGGCCAACCACCTCGCCTATCTGGGGGACGCCAGCATCGGGGCCGGAACCAATGTCGGCGCCGGCACGATAACCTGCAACTATGACGGCGTGCTGAAGCACCGCACGGCCATCGGCGACAACGTGTTCCTGGGGTCGAACTCGGTACTGGTCGCGCCGGTCACGGTGGGCGACGGGGCCTTCGTGGCCGCCGGCAGTGTGGTCACGGAATCCGTCGAGGCCGACGCGCTCGCGGTCGGACGTGCACGGCAGGTCAACAAGCCCGGATACGCGGCGCTGCTTCGGGCCAGGCTGCTTAGGAAAAGCTGATGTGCGGAATCGTTGGCGTCATCGGCTCGAAGCCGGCCGCACCCGTCCTGTTCGAGGCGTTGAAGCGCCTGGAGTATCGCGGCTACGACTCCGCCGGCATCGCGACCCTGGTGAACGGGCACATCGAGCGGCGCCGCGCCGAGGGCAAGCTGGTCAACCTGGAGGCGGCGCTGGAACGCCTGCCGCTGGCCGGCACCACCGGCATCGGCCATACCCGATGGGCCACGCACGGCGCGCCGACCGAGGGCAACGCGCATCCGCACGGCACGCAGGCGGTCTCTATCGTCCATAACGGCATCATCGAGAACCACGCCGAGCTGCGCGCGGAGCTGGAACGCGAGGGCCAGGTGTTTTCCACGGACACCGACACCGAGACCGTCGCGCAGATGATCGACCGCAACCTCAAGCGCGGCATGGCGCCGCGCGAGGCGGCGCATGACTGCCTGCGGCGGTTGCAGGGCGCCTACGCGATCGCGATGATCTTCGCCGGACACAGCGAGCTGATGATCGGCGCCCGCCATGGCGCTCCCCTGGCGGTGGGATTCGGCGACGACGAGATGTTCCTCGGCTCGGACAGCCTGGCGCTGTCGCCGCTGACCCGCCGCATCGCCTACCTGCGCGACGGCGACTGGAGCGTGGTCACCCGTCATGGCGCCGAGATGTTCGACGCGGATGGCCGGGCGGTGCCGTTCGAGATCAAGCAGACCGCGCTGATCGCCGGCTCGATCGGCAAGGACGGCTACCGGCACTACATGGAGAAGGAGCTGCACGAGCACCCGCTGGTGATCGGACAGACCCTGCAGCACATGATCGACCCGGCGGCCCGGCGCGTGGTGATGCCGGAGCTGCCGTTCGATCTCGGTCGTGTGCCGCGGGCGACGATCACCGCCTGCGGCTCGGCCTTCTATGCCGGACTGCTCGGGCGGCACTGGCTGGAGGGCCTCGCGCGCCTGCCCACCGACGCCGATGTGGCCAGCGAGCTGCGCTACCGCGACGCGCCGCTCGCTGCCGGCGGCCTGGCGCTGATGATCAGCCAGTCCGGCGAGACCGCCGATACCCTCGCGGCCTTGCGCGCGCTGCGCCTCGGCGGACAGCACGTGATGTCGGTGCTGAACGTGCCGGAGAGCACGATGGCGCGCGAGAGCGACGTGGTGCTCGACACCGTGGCCGGCCCCGAGATCTGCGTCGCCAGCACCAAGGCGTTCACCGCACAGCTCTCGGTGCTGGCCTGCGTGGCGATCGCGACCGGGCGTGCGCGCGGCACGATCACGGCGGCGCGCGAGGTGGAACTGGTTGAGGCCCTGCTCGACCTGCCCAGCAAGGCGGCGGAACTGTTCGCCCTGCGTGCCGACATACAGCGTGTGGCCGCGATCGTGGCCGAGGCGCGCGACGTGCTCTACCTCGGACGCGGCGCCTACTTCCCGGTCGCTCTGGAGGGTGCGCTCAAGCTCAAGGAGATCTCCTACATCCACGCCGAGGCCTACGCCGCCGGCGAGATGAAGCACGGGCCGATCGCACTGATCGACCGCAGCGTGCCGGTGGTCGCGATCGCGCCGAGCGGCAGGCTGTTCGACAAGACCGCATCGAACCTGCAGGAGGCCCACGCGCGCGGCGGCCGGCTGATCGTCTTCACCGACGCGCCCGGTGCGGAGCGGCTGCGCGGCATCGCCGAGGAGGTCGTCGTGCTGCCGGAGGCCGATGCCTTTGTCGCGCCGATCCTGCACAGCATCCCGGTGCAGATGCTGGCCTATGAGGTGGCGCTCCTGAAGGGCACCGACGTGGACCAGCCGCGCAACCTCGCCAAGTCGGTGACCGTGGAATAGACCGATTATGCCCCAATAACAGTAGCTTGCGGCTTCTCATGCAGGCTGGATGTCAGGAGACGCAGGCTAGTTCCGGCGCCACAACTCCTCGCTCAGGAGGCTAGCAAAGGCGAACCACAGCACCAGTGGCATCGCCGCCACGCTGGCGACCCGGTCGACCTTGCCGGCGGTCGCCACGGCGGCGCGCGCCGAGGCCAGCATGGCGGTCGCCACCATCGCGCTGCTGCCGAGCTTCTTCTGCTTGAAGAACACCCAGGGGTATCCGGCCACGCCGGCGAGGTTGCACGCCCAGGACAGCAGGGCGAGGTTCCGCATGCGGCTCCGCGGCGCTGCCAGCAGCCGAGCGCCGGATATCGCGAGGAGGATGTCGAGTGTGGTCCAGGCAGCCCCGATCACCGCTCCGGAAGGTGTATAGGAGGGCTTCTCCAATCGGGCGTACCACAGCATCTCGCGCGGGTGCTGCGGGCCGGCGCCGCTTCCGGCCAACGCCGCGGCGGCGACGGCGCCACCCGACAGAACGATCGCCGTGGTCTTGTTCATGGTCCTGCATTCCCCCAGATCGCCCCGTTCCAGATCGCCCCATTCCGGATAGCGTCGACGACGCGGCAATGGAGCATCGGACGAAATTGCCCTACTTGGCGACCCCCCGGCGAGCGACCCTGATGCTCCACGCGGCGGCCGTCCCCAGGTAGGATCGCTATCGCGGGTGCCGGCCGCCGGGCACCGCGACGGAACGGCCATGGAGGGTGTGGGCGGGTGGCATCGGATACACGGACGGAAGGACCGATCGCGTCGGCCTCGGCGATCCCGCGCCTGGCATGGCGTGACGGCGCCTTCACCGCCGGCACGCGGGTGATCGCCGA
>JAABUX010003818.1_pt1 | contig 19617 bp, 15 predicted proteins | sample 5561851 | NCBI WGS metagenome assembly JAABUX01 (sample SAMN10711883, study PRJNA513361) | rock metagenome | isolation source: Antarctica rocks | place: Antarctica: Victoria Land, Richard Nunatak red sandstone | collected 2016-01-03 | reverse complement strand
TGCTGAAGAAAGAGGGCACGTCGAAGCGGAGCATCAAGGGGAAGCGGCTGAGAGCCTCCTGGGACGAGGGGTATCTCCAGCGAGTATTGTGCGGAAATGCCGGAAATTAGGTGCGTTTGCCCTGGTCCGGAACCTGAGGGCGTCGCTGCGACGGGTCCTCGATCTCCGGGTCCAGGACACGATGCCGGTCCAGAAATACGACATCCGAGTGCCGCTCGAACCAGGGGGCGGCTACGAGGTCCGCTACTGGTCGCCCACCAACTTGCCGATCCTGAGTGATCGAGGCGAGGTCGCTTACATCCTCCACCAGGTGGAAGATGTGACCGAAACCGTCCTGCTCAGGCAAAAGGGTGTCGAGCAAGACCGGATCGCCGAAGCCTTGCGGGCCAGCAAAGATTGGTTTTCCACGACCTTGAACAGCATCGGCGATGCGGTGATCGCCACCGACGTGGCCGGGTCGATCCTGTTCATGAATCCGGTCGCCGAGCGGACCACGAACTGGGACCGGACCGACGCCGGCGGTAAATCGCTCCGCGAGGTCTTGCCGTTGTCGCGGGCATCGACCGGCGAAGAGGTCGAGATCGCCTCCCGGATGGTCCGCTCCCCTTCGGAAACCATTTCCATCCCCGAAGACACGATGTTGAGGCGGAAGGACGGCCGGGTCGTCCCGATCAACGACGTCGCGGCCCCGATCAGCGACGAAAGCGGCAAGGTGATCGGCCACGTCATCGTCTTCCGCGACGACACCAAGCGGCAGCGGTCGATCCTCGAAAAGGCGAAGACCAAATCGGCCCTCAACCGGAGCGAGGAGCGATTCCGGACGATGGCCGACGCCATCCCGCAACTGGCCTGGATGGCCCTGGGTGACGGCTCGATCTTCTGGTACAACAAGCGCTGGTATGATTATACGGGAACTGCCTTCGAGGAGATGCAAGGGTGGGGCTGGCAATCGGTGCACGACCCGGCCGAGTTGCCCAGGGTCCCCGACAATTTCCGGGCCGCCGTCGCCGAAGGCAAGCCCTGGGAAGACACCTTTCCTTTACCTCGCCACGACGGTTCGATGCGCCCTCACCTCTCGCGGGCGATTCCACGACCGAAGCGGTCGGACGACGCACCTTCCCGGGGCGACCAGGCGAGAGGTCGCCCTGTCCGGGTCCTCATCGTCGACGACAACGTGGATACCGCCCGAGGCCTGGCTCGACTCCTGAAGCTCATGAACCACGAGATCAGGACCGCCCACGAAGGGGCGTCCGCGATCGCCGAGGCCCGGCAATTTCGACCGGAGTTCGTCCTCCTGGATCTCGGCCTGCCCGGGATGGACGGTTGCCAGGTGGCCCGGAACCTCCGGGAAGAAGGCTTGCGAGACGCCGTGATCATCGCCATCTCGGGATACGGCCAAGAAGAAGACCGCAGACGCACCAAGGAAGTCGGGGTCAATCACCACCTCGTCAAGCCGGTCGACTATGACGCCTTGATCTCGTTCTTGGAAGCGACGAGCTAACGCTTTCCAAGCCTTGACAGATCAGAAGAATTGACCTAGAGCGATCAACTCGATTCGTCTTTCCAGTCGTCGAGGGCTGTTCAACGCGAGGACAGCGACGGTCGTCCGGCCAATCGGCGTTAATCCGCTGATCAGTGCTCCCTGAAACTCGAAGTGGTCGAACCAGGTGTCTCGACGGGGATCGAAGAGTGGGGTCAGATCGCGGCTCAAGGGGTCGAGACCCGAAATGTTCGGCCCTTTGTGGAGATTGCAGCGAGCGCACGAGAGGGCTAGATTTTCGAGGTCGTCGGAGCCACCATGTTTTCTGGCAATCACATGCTCGACTTGATGGTGGGAGTCACTCCCCGCTTGATGAAGCCGGCAATACTCGCACCGGCCATCGGCGCGGGGCCAAACAACCTGACGAACTCGGGAACTGATCAATCGGTGCCGTTCGTCGAGAGGTAATGCTGGGCTTTGAGCTTAATGATCGCGAGGATGTCGTCGGTCTCGACAAACAACTGGTACTCTTCACACTCCTCAGGTGTGAGTAGCCCCTCATTGGCCTGCTCGGCGAGATATTCCACCCGCTTGATCAATGTGGGATCATATTCAAACTTGCACAATCGCCTGGCTGACTCGGCGTTCAGACAACGGCTGAACGGATCGAGCATTTGATTCAGGATCGATGGCGTTTGGGTTTGGCTCATAGTCTCGATCCTAGCATAGTCTCGTTCGGGATGAGAAGGTGTCTTTCATAGTCCCTTTGGATGGTGGCGGAATAAGAAAAACCCCGACCCGACCTCTCCCCCCTCTGAGGAGAGGTGATGGCCGGGCCGAGGACTACGATGTCGGCGGATCGAGCCGCGACCGGGTCACGTCTTAGGGATGACGCGCCTGGCCTTGGGGGCGGGGTGGGCGGAGTTGTATCGGGAGAAGAACCCCGAACCTCGGGCCCCGGCGGCGGTGGTCCCGGCGGCAGTTTGGTAGATGTTGCCCGCTTGGGTCCCGGTGATGGTCCCGTTGCCGGCGGTGTCGTTGCCGTTGCCGTAGATCCCGTCGTTGGAGCGGTACGACGCGGCGATCACGGTGTCGACCAGGTCGCCCTTGATGCTGGCCGGGCCGATCTTGCTCGAACCGGAGGTGACACCCTCGATCCCTCCGATGCTCGCATAGTAATTTTGCCCCGCGTTGACCTGACTGTTGCGGAGGTCGCCGACAACTTGGGTTTTGCCGATCGAACCGGCCGCGACGATCACCGAGGATTGCGCGGCGGTCCCCGGGCGGACGGCGTTGATCTGGGTACCGTTCAAGCCCGCCTGGATCTTCCTCGGGTCCTGGTTGACCTGGAGGAATCGGTCGTTCGGGGCGGCCGTGATCGAGCCGATGTTCCCCTCGGTGACGACCTGGACCCCGACGTTCCCATTATGGGGGTAACCATAGCGGTCGGCGGGCGTTCCGTAGTAAATCGGGTTCTGGCTGACCCCGACGGGACTGCCAAGCCCCTTGGCGAATTTGAGACTCTTGATGCTGCCTCGCGAGTCGATCGCCACGGCGTCGGCGACTCCGCCCACCTGCACCGAGCCGACGCTGTCGAGCCCGCCCAGGCTGCTCTGGAACGGCTGGGGCGTCTTCGAGAACGTGGTGTTGGTGACCGAGCCGCTGGCCCGGATGTGCTGGATCGCCGTCGCCTGGATCGCCGTCCGGCCCGTGGTCCCGACGATCGGGAACTGATACTGGAGCGCGGCCGAGTCGTTGGGGATCAACGTGATGGGCGGGAACTGGAAGCCGCCGTTGATCGCCGGGCTGAGCGCCGCGGGGTTGGGGGTCTGGGTGATCGACACGACGTCGAAGCTGGCGAGCGACCCGTTGACGACCAGTTGGATCGACGGCGTCGTCAGCGGTCCGGTCGGGATCAGACCCGAACCACCGAATTGAAACGAGGTGTCGTTGTAGACCGTGTTGGTGATGCTGTCGATCCGGATGTCGGGGTGGACGGTCAGGGGCGTCGTCGGGCTCCCGATCTGGATGAGGATCGGCGAGGGATTGAGCGAAGACGGAAGCCTCGCGTCGATCCCTCCGAACTCAAGCCGGCCCACACCACCGCTGAGGTTGATCCCGGTGTTGGCGTTGATGTTCGTCGCGCCATCTTGAGTCAACGTGTCGGTGAGGAGGAAGCCATTGAGCGTGATCCGCTTGACGCCGCTGTCGGCGATCAGTCGGTTGAACCGGACCTGACCCAAGGTCGGCAGCTGGGTATAAACTTGAGGAGCGTTCACCGACTGGATCACCTGGCCGGTCAGGACCGACTGTGTCAGGCTGGTGCCGACGAGCCGGATCGTGTCGATGTCGTCATCAAGCACGCCGTCGTTGGGCGTGGTATCGGTGACGACGATATACCCAGGCCCGGTGAGCTGGAGCTGATACCGATTACCCTGGCGGTCCTGGCCGGTGATCAGCTTGCCCTGGTTCTGGTAGGTGGCCAGGACCGACGGGCTGCTCCCGATCGGGTGATCGATGATGGCCGGAGGGACCCTGCCAGGGTCCTTGGCGGGGGGAAAGTCATACAACGGATAGGCGTTGACCGCCAGATAAGGCGTCTGCGCGAGAAGTTGGCGGATCTCCAACGTCTCCAGGTCCCTGGTCGGCCGCAGACGGGCCGATTGGGGACGGGACGACCGCCGACTCGAGGAGCTCATGGAAGACTCCCTCCACCCGGCGGCCCAAACCTGACGATGCGCAAGATTCAAACGATGCCCAACGAAGATCGAAAAGCGATCCCGGACACCGAAGCACGCGTCGATCGTTGGGCCGCCGTCCGGTTACTTGAAGAAGGTCGATCGGAACGGACCCCCCACCGAGCATCGACCCCTAAGCCGGGGACATGATCCCACCTTCACTTGATTCGACAGGACATCTTTGCCACCGCCGGACAAGCTGGAGATCGGAGCTATCCACACGCTGGGCCGGTCGACGCCTTTGGAGCGGGGTCACACCGTTCTTCTTCGGCGGCGGGGAACCATAACATCCATGCGACTCGGCGATTTAAGGAGTCTGCGGTGTCGAGGGAAGCGGGTGAAATGGGGGAAGCGATTAAGCTTCGGGGACCGGTGGCAAGAGTTCGAGCGCTTCGTCTTGATTGGCGGCGATCTGGAATAGGCTGGCCAGCCTCATCGAAGCCAGGAGGTCGCGGACGTCGGAGTGGACCTGAAACAGGACAAGCTGGCCGTTGGCCTGGTCGACCCGACGCCTGATCCCGATCAAGGTGGCAATCCCCGAGCTGGACAGGTAATCGATCAAGCTGAGGTCGACGGCAACCCTGGGTGCGATCCGGTCGAGCACGGCCTGGTAGATCGGTTGCCGGAGGATCGAGGACATCCCATCATTGATAGCGGCTGGATCATCGAGCGTGATGAGCAAAACGCCACCTTGGTCCCGGATCTGGGGCGGTCGCATGACAAGGTATCCTGGGAGTGGGCGCTCGGATCGCGTCGGTCTTGGCCAACTTGAGACGATCCGACCCAAGTCCGCTCGGGTTCGCGTCGATTCCTCCTGGCATCCAGGGATCGCGCGTGTCGGATCGTTGCCTCAATCTTTGATCTTCGACTACTCTACCCGAACGGACCGGCGAAGATGAAGCCCACCCCCCCCGCTCGACTTTTTTGGCCGGTGTCGGGCCTGATCCTGGCCGCGACCGCCGCCACGCTCCTCTGGGGATGCGGCCAATCCCGAGAGATCATCTACCCCGATCGAAAAGTCTCGCCCCCCCGGGTCCTCAAATCCAAGCCCTCCGGATCGAGGTGGAAACCCGTCGCCCCGATCCAAGAAGGACCAAGTGTCCAGCCCAACCGCCAGCCCGACGCTCCCGCCTCGATTGATGTCCCGATCATCGACCGGAATGATCGTTGAGACCTTCTCCCAGAGTGCAATCGAGGAAGGAAAAGCGACCATCGCGACCCGAGCAAAGTCGATGAGATCGGCTTGACCGCGTCGTCTCGATTCGCGGAATCAAGCTGTGACGTCTTGCCGAGCGACGCCGTGACGCCTGTTCAGATTAATCGTCGCCATCATTCTCTCACCAAATTGCGCGGACTCGAAAAAAGGCGACTCAACACCCCTCGAAATTTGCGATGTTATCGAGGAGGAACTCTCCGCCTACACCCAGGATTCGTGGTCGCAACCTGAGATGTTGGGTTCGTTTGGGAAAAAGGATGGTGGGGCCGTTGGCTTCGTTTCGACCGGACGATTTGTGGTTGTCCAAAGGGTTGCGAGGGTTAGATTTGTGGTGAAATTGGCTTTGTTTGGAGGAAACAAGGAATGGGTTGGAATGTCAGGCCGAAGATGCTCGTTGGGTTCGTTTGGGATTCGGGGTGGGTTGGATTTTCCGCGATGGATTTCCGGACCGGTGGTGTATCTTAGAAGGCATCCTAGTTCCGACCGAGATTGCCCGAGTTGTTGTCCCTGATAGGGGTTCCGGCGTTGAATCGTTTCGTGTTGGGTTGGAAGACGCTCTGGAAAGCTTGGACCGAACCCGAGTTTGCCGACCGGGCCGATGCTCTGCTCCGAAAAGCCCCCACCGGCCCCGACCTCCGGGTCCTGGCGGTCCTCCAGCGCGACGGTCGTCTGGTCGACTTCCTCCAGGAGGAGATCGACGGATTTAGCGACGCCCAGATTGGCGCGGCGGTCCGCGACATCCATCGCGACTGCCGGAAGTCGCTCAAGAACTACCTGACCGTCACCCCTGTTGTCGCCGGAGAAGATGAGTCCGAGGTGGTCATCCCCCCCGACTTCGACCCCGCGACGATCCGCCTGACCGGCAACGTCGGCGGCGGCCCCCCGTTCAAGGGGGTCCTCAAGCACCACGGCTGGCGAGTCGAGTCGGTCCACCTCCCCGCCATCCCCGGGGCCCGCGACGACTCGGCGATCCTCGCCCCCGCCGAGGTGGAGATTCCCTAGAATTTTCGGTTCAAGTCCCCAAGAGACCTCTGCGATCATGGCTCGATACGTCGTCGGGATCGACCTGGGAACCACCAACTCGGCGCTCGCCTACGCCACGATCCCCGACGGCGACAGCGACGCCCCGGAATTCCAGGTCTTGCCGATCGAGCAACTCATCGGACCCAAAGAGGTCACTGGTCGCAACGTCTTGCCGTCATTCTTGTATCTTCCTACCGTTAAAGAGTTTACGGCGGGTGCGCTGGATCTTCCCTGGGCCAAGGACCAGGACCGAATCGTCGGCACCTTCGCGCGAGACCACGGGGCCAAGGTTCCCGGTCGGCTCGTCTCGTCGGCCAAAAGCTGGTTGTCGCACTCGGGGGTCGACCGCCGGAGTCCGGTCTTGCCTTGGGGTGCTCCCGATGATGTCAAAAAGGTGTCACCGGTGGAAGCGTCGGCCGCTTATTTGACCCACCTCCGCGACGCCTGGAATCAACAACTCGGAGCCAAGCCGGGCGACCGCCTCGAAGTTCAAGAAGTGGTTTTGACGGTCCCCGCATCGTTCGACGCCGCCGCCCGCGACCTGACGATCGAAGCTACCAAGCTGGCTGGGCTTGAAAACGTCACCCTCCTGGAAGAACCGCAGGCCGCTTTTTATGCGTGGCTGGCCGCCCAGGGGGATTCGTGGCGGAAGAAGGTCAAGGTCGGCGACATGCTCCTGGTTTGCGACGTTGGGGGCGGGACGACCGATTTCACCTTGATCGCCGTGGCCGACCAAAGCGGAGACCTCGCCCTGACTCGGTTGGCCGTCGGCGAGCACATCCTCCTCGGCGGTGACAACATGGACCTGGCCCTGGCCTATGCCGTGGCCGACACCCTGCCCAAGGGGATCGAAGGGCTTGATCTTGGGCAGCGGATCGCATTGAACTACGCTTGTCGAGCCGCCAAGGAAGCCCTCTTCGCCGACCCGTTCCAGGCCGCCGCTCCGGTGACAGTTCTGGGCCGTGGTTCCAAGGTGATCGGCGGGACGATCAAGGCCGAATTGACCCGAGCGACGCTCGAAGCGACCCTGATCGACGGCTTCTTCCCCGCCTGCGCCCGGACCGACGCCCCGACCCGTGATCGCCGGGTCGGCCTGACCGAGATCGGCCTGCCCTACGCCAGCGACCCGGCGATCACGCGCCACCTCGCCCGCTTCTTGAGCCGGCAAGCCGGTTCGCTCCACACCGAGGGGGGCAGCCTGACCCCATCGGCCATCTTGTTCAACGGCGGCGTCTTCCAGGCCTCGGAACTCAAAAATCGGGTCGTCGAAGTCCTCTCGACCTGGGCTGGGCACCCGGTCCCGATGCTCGAAGCCCCCGACCTCGACCTGTCCGTCGCCCGAGGGGCCGCCTATTACGCGACGGTTCGCGCAGGACGAGGCGTCCGAATCAGAGGTGGAGTCTCCCGATCCTACTACATCGGAGTCGAGACCTCCGGCCCCGCCGTTCCCGGGGTCAAACCCCCGATCAAGGCCGTCTGCGTCGTCCCGATGGGGATGGAAGAAGGGACCCAGGCCGAGGTCCCCACCGCCGAGTTCGGCCTCGTCGTCGGCGAGCCCGCCGAGTTCCGCTTCCTCGGCTCGACCACCCGCCGAGACGACCGCCCCGGAGCCATCCTCGACCGCTGGTCCCCCGAGGAACTTCAGGAACTCACCCCCCTGGAGACCGCCCTCGTCACCGACGAAGCTGCCCCCGAGGGCGACATTGTCCCTGTCCGCCTCCAAACCAACCTCACCGAAGTAGGAACCCTCGAACTCTGGTGCCAGTCCACCCAAGACCCCCGCCGCTGGAAGCTCGAATACAACGTTCGAGACTGATCACCCCCTTGAAATTCCTCCCCTCAATCCGTATCCTAGGAACTCCAAAGCCAATCGCCTTCCTAGCTCAATTGGCAGAGCAGCTGACTCTTAATCAGCGGGTTGATGGTTCGAGTCCATCGGGAGGCATCCGTGTCAGGAACCGTCAGGTCCCGACTCTGACCGTCTAAAGCCGACAATTCCAAGGTGTTACGACAACCCCCGGCTTCGGGGGTTGTTTCGTTTTCGTCGCCGAGAACCGACAAGTCCCGACCCGAGCCATCCCCAGCGTAGGGCAAAAAAAGGGCAAAGGGATCGTCGATGGATGGAACCGCCGGATCGGTCCCGGTCGCCTTGAGGACTTCGGGTCGAGGGGATGGGGTCGAGAAGTCGGGCAAACCCTTCAAGGCGGAAGCCGTGTCGTGAATCGTCAGATGGGTGTAGACGTTCAGGGTTAGTTTCGGGTCGGAGTGCCGCGCCAGGGTTTGCAGCGTCTTGATCGGGACTCCCGCCCTGGCAAGCGCGGTAATGTAGCCGTGGCGGAGCGAGTGCATGTCCACCACACGCCCGGATGCGTCAACCGGGTCGATGCCCGCATGGCGAAGGTCGGCCTTGAGCATCCGCCCCGTCTTCTCGGGCAAAGCATCGAAGACGAGTCCGCCCGGTTGCCTCGATGCCAGCCAAGGGACGAGAGATGTAGCGACGGCGGGCGGGATTGGTTGTTCGGCGGTCTTGCGGTTCTTGGTGTAAGCCGACTCGCAAACGATCAAGGGGGGCGAGTCGTGCAGGCGGAACGAGGCGGGCGTCAGGCTTGCCAATTCGCTTCGGCGGAAACCCGTCGCCGCGCCGATCAGGTAGAGAACCGCCCGGTCGTGTCCGGTCATCCCCAACCAGGGTGAAGACTCATGGGCGGTCGCAATGAGGCGTCGAAGCTCATCGGGGTCCAAGGGGCGTCGGACGACTCGCCGATCATCCCCTTCCTTGAGCTTCGCCAGCCCGAGCAAGGGGTCGTCGAGGCATCGCCCGTCCCGATGGAGCCACCGCGAAAAACCCTTGACCGCGACTAGGTGGGCGTTGACCGTCCGGGCCGACAACCCTTGGCTTCGGAGCGTCCCAACTGCCTCCATCACGGCGGAGGGAACCAAACCCGAGACGGTTCGGACCTTCCCCATGTCGAGGATTCGACCGAGATAGCTGTCGGTTTGCCGAACATGCTTGGGGTCGCCCCCCTTGGCGGTCATCGCCGCGACAAAGTCGGTTCGGTGCGTGGCGATCCCCTTCCGCTCCGAAGCGGCGAACCGCTCGGCTTTGGGATCAACCAACCCCGCCTTGATCCGTCCCGCCTCCAATTCGAGCGAAGCGGCGAAGCGCTCGGTTTCCCGTTTATCGGAGTAACCCTTTCGCTCGCGCTGGACGCCGTCGGCGTCGATGAACCGGAAGTGCCAGACCTTCCCGCGTTTTCGGAGCGAAGCCATGATCGGTTGATCTCCCCTCAAGTGTCGGCCCGAGTGGGCCATGATGTCAGGTGGTACCGATCGAGTCTAGGTCCAAACAATTCAGGGCGATCCGTCGCCTTTTGGAGTTGGGTCAGTCGAGGATGATCCCCGGCTCGGGGTCATTGATGGCCGGTCCCCATCGTTGGGAAGCAAGCTCCGTCCAAGTGAACAGGTCCGGTGACTCGACCCCTTCGAGGCGGTCGGTCCACCAGCGACGGAGGTTGACTCCCCGTTCGTGGGCCTCGGACCAATCTCCGAACGAACCGGGGGGGCGGACTCGCCTCGACTTGGCGGGCCATCGGGCGGCGGCTTTGTCTCCCGCCTCATCGGCGTCGTGGGCGGCAAACCACGGGGAATGACCGAAGAACTGGCGATAAATCGTCGGGTCGGGATGATTCGACGCGCTTCCAAGGGACGCCACCACCGCCAGGCCGGACAACTCTTGACCGAGCAAGAGAGCGTCAAACTCGCCCTCGACCATGACGAGGGGAAGACCCGGTCGAGCAGTCGGCGAACCGAGGAAGATCGAAGGTTGGTCGCGGAACGCTTCGGCATATTTCGGGGTCGATCCGTCGGGTTGGCGGATGTTGATTTTGGCCAAACGCTCCCGGTCGAACCAAGGGATTACGACGCCCCGAGCCGTCCAGGGGCGTCCCGAACCGGCAATCAGTGTCACTCCGGGCATCCAACCGATTCGATACGCACGAATGGTATGCTCTGTCAATCCTCGTTGGTGCGTCAGATATTTTCTCGCTTCGGCCCCTTGGTCGGTCCACAACCGCGACTCGGCATCGGCGATGAGGGCCAAGGCATCCGGGACCGCCAAGCTCTTGGGTCCATTGTCGGCGGGCTTCGGAGTCGGTCGAGGCTTCGGACGATATGTCGTCGGCCTAAGCGGTCCGCCGGTTAACCGACGCAAAGCCTCGGGGAAGGTCAGGTTTTCAAGCCGCATGACGAGGCTCGCGGCGTCCCCGTGCTCACCGCAACCGTAGCAGCGCCAGGTCCGTTTCTCGGGATCAACGCAAAACGACGGGTTTGCGTCGGGGTGAAACGGGCAGTTCCACCAGAGCTTGCTACCCCTCTCCCCCCGCCGTCCGGCGGGAGGGCCAAGTAAATCCGTCGCCAATTGAACTACATCGATCCGGTCGCGCTCGATTTTCCAGTCGATCCGATTCCGAGTGTCGGTCGCATTCATGCCGCACCTCCGTCCGTCACCAGAAAATACGAGAAATCCAAGAAATGACCTCGGCCCGAGGGGGACGCATCCTCGCCCGAGGGGTTTTCTGTATTTCTCGTATTTCCCGGCGCATCCCAGAGCGCAGGGTTCGCCTCGTATTTGCCGTTCGGCTTTCTTCCCGACCTACGGGTTTCGCCTTGAATTTTTTGATCCTGATGACGAATCAAATTTTGCTTGACCATCCAGTCAAGGGCGTCTACCAGCGCGGCATCGTCCTTTGTGAATCGCCTCAAATCGCTCGTGATGTCTGAACGTGAGAATGGTCCTCTACCGGGTCCACGTCGGATGATCCACCCCGCGATATCACGAACGTCTTTACCCCCGTCGCCATACCTTCCGGCCATCTCGGCATGAACGCGGCGGGTTTGCGACTTGAGGTAGACCACCAGTCGAGCGGTGTCGTCGATGATCTTCGTGGGTAGCTCGGGTGGATCGGCGTAGGGCGAAACGGTCGGATCGTCGGCGACACTGAGCAGATGGAGGACCAAAGCCAACCGGGCGGCGTAGGCTTCGAATTTTCCCCACGCCCCTTGCAAGCCTTGGGGGAGGTCGTCCGACTGCGTTTCGTCGATGTGAGCTTGGCACCACTCCCCCCACGCTCTCCGGGCTTCGGGCGTCATCTTGACGACGTGCGAGACGGTTTGACCGTCGCGTTCGACCATCGGCCTACGCCAGAGGGCTTCGATCGTCTCGCGCCAAGCCACTTCCACCCCCTCGGAGATACCTTCCTCAGTGTAAATCCGAAGCGTGCGTTCGGGGTAGGCAAAGAGAAGTCGTGCCGTGAATCCGTCTTCCCGCCCGTCGGTTAGGCTCGACAACATGTCGGGAGTCATCCCACCGACGACGCACAAGAGAGGATGGGCTACGATGATCGGCTCATCCTTTCCCTTTCGGTCCACGCAAATCCGGGAACCGCTCCATGCCATCATCCAGAAAGCCCGATCCCCTCCCTTTCCGCCTCGATATTGATCCATCGACATAACCCACCGCGTCATCTCATCGGGCAGGACGACCATTCCCCTTGGGTTCCGGGCCAAGATCGGGGCCAATGCCTCGGTCGTTGGGTCGGACGTGGTGATCCGCCTCATCGTCGGCTGCTCCCCGCGTTCGTCCTTGGGGATGGCTTTGCAAGCCTCGATCGCCTTGCGGTACTCGACTTCAAGCGTTCGGGAAATAACGTGAATCGGGGCCATCGCGGCGTTGATGGCGGGCGTCTTCCCGACCGAAGGGTCGGCGACAAGCGCCAAGTAAAGACTCGCGGTCTCAAAATAACCGGGTTTGACCAGCACGATCGCCGATCGCCCGATGGCCACCGAAGCAGCGGCAAGGCAGGCCATCGCCGGGAAGTCGACCGGGCACCCGATCGCTTTCGAGGCGGCTTCGGCCAATTCCCGAGCCGACACAGGCAGTACGTCCATCGGGAAAGGAACGGCTTCGGGCGGTGCCTTGTATCGGATTGGCCCCCAACCGTCGTCGGCCTGGTCGTCAGACTCGATTGGCTCGGGGCGGGGTCCGTCCGGGTCGGCATCGCCGATCGCTTCCTCGACGGCTTCCCGATCGGCTCGACCCGCCAAGAACCCCGCCAAGCCATCGTCGCGGCGGTCGATAAGCAAGCCCGCCAGATGGTTTACCAATGCCCGGAAAGGCCCGGAAACCATCTCACGGTCATCGGTATTAACATCTCTGTCGCAGAGAAGCCGACGGACAATCCAGGCATCGAAGGGGGTCATCATATCGCCCCCCCTTCGTCGATCCAACGTCGGATCGTCTCGGGCTTCCACCGGGGCGACTTGCGGCATCCAGTACCGAGCGAAAGGTCGGGCTTGGGGAGCCGTCCCGAAGACTTGAGCCGTTCCACCGTGCGGAGCTGGCAGTTGAGGGCGAGTGCCAGGTCGGCCAACTTGAGCAACGGTTCGATCGAGCACGCAGACACGACGCCGGGGATCGACTTCGGGTCAGTCGAGGCTTTTCGCCCATTGCTCGGGAGGGTCCGACGGGTTACATTTTCGTCGGCTGATCGAGCAATCTCGGGGTTCGGACTCTTCGCCGGGGTCCGGCCCCCTTCTTCGTTTGGTCTGATTCCTTCCGGTGCTGAGGCAGGGCGTCTCATTGGGCCACCGCCTTCCGGTTGGTCCGGGGACGGCGGTAGCGAACGGACCAACCGAGGCTTTCGAGCTTGTCTTGCGATTCCGTGGCGTGGCGGAAGTTGCCTTCTTCCCTGGCGATCAATAACTCCGCAAACCATGCGATTGGGGAGTTTTCAAAGCGGTCGGCTTGGCCGACAGTCGAGAGGCGGTCGTCTGGCATAAGTCCCGGTTCCCCGAGTCGTCCGCACAATCACGGCGACTCTGGACTACCAGGGGTGTGGGGTGTGCATGGGGTCCAATTTTGAGCGTTCAGCAAGTAAAACAAGGCGAGAAAAAATTTTGCATGGGGTCTGGTCGTGGGGTCTGGGGGTCTAGTCTTCGTCTTCGTCCACCCCATCCAAGTTCCCGGTTTTTCGATCGATGACGCCTCGGATCAAGGTCCGCCCAGCAGCACCGATGTCTTTAATCATTCTGACGACTTCTGGATATCGCTTCCTGACGTTCTTTCGATCAACCCCAGCCTTTTCGCAGGCACCTTTCAGGGTAACGTCATGCCCCAACTTTTGCATTTCGTACGCGGCGGCAATGGCCTTCGATCCGGGGGTCAAGCTCGAACCTGATGCGGTTTTGACTCGGGTTGCGACCTTCGATGTTGAGTGATGTGGTGAACTTAACGACGTTTGCGTGACTATCTCCGTCTCCCGAGGCGGGCGGGATTGATCGACCCGTCGCCTTTCGGCCTTAATCGACAGGAGAAGTCGATAGTGGCATTCATCGAGCCGCCGTAGCGTCTTGAGGGGCACCCTCGCGGCCCTCAGGCCAATTAAGGGGCGTTCCTCATAGTCGTGGAGTTCCGCCTCAGCCCTCGGATCGATCCCGATAGGCTCGTTCCATTCCGCTTCGAGGTCGTCGAGGTCGTTGAGGCGGTCGTATACGAGCCACTTGACGGAGTTGGCGTATGACTCGGAGGTAAAGTAAGAAAAGTCTGCCAGCCCGAAGGAGAAGTCGGCACGAGGTCGTGTCAGATCGAGCCGTGCATTGACGATCCGGTCGAATTGTTCTTGCTTCACGGGATCGACCGTCTCGTGGAACGGCGGCGGGTCCATGTTGGCCTCGATCCACTCCTCTTGAGATAGGGAGTCGATGATTCCCTGCCAGTCTGCGTTTTGCCTTTGTAAGGTGGGCAGCCCGGTTCGCTTCCGTTCGGCGACGAGCCGATCGAGTTCGACGCGGCTGTGGCCCGATTGCCAACCCCAAGTTTCTTGGATCAAATCGCGCGCAACGTGCGTCACGTCGCCGACCGTCGCCCGGAAGTCCGGCGTCCAGTGCTCTGCCATCCACCCAACTTCGCGGCGCCGCCCGGGACCGAGGGTTTCGATCAGGACCATCGCGTGCGGGTAGACTTCCGGGACGCCATCGAAGACCTGAAGCCCGCGTTGCCAGGCGGGCAAATGCTTGAGGTCCCAGGGGTAGACATACAGATTTTGGAAGCAGGCTTTGTTGAATCGACTCAGTGAACGTGCAAGAGCCTTGGCCCGGTCGAGGGCAAGCAGAGCGTCAGACATACCGAATCCCCTACCGAGGCGAGATGGAACCGGCCCACCCGACGCGGTAGGTAATGCATCGAGCGAACTAGTCCCGACTGATGATTAGTCGGGTTTCCTCAAAAACCCAGACTCCCATGTTCGGATCGGAGTAGCCATCGAATCCATTGAGAGTACTTCACGCTCCTCACTCGGTTTGAGAGCGGGTTTCGACCTCTGAGTGGATCATGCCGAGGGCTGGTCGCCCGATCAAAGACTTTGGTGTTTCCGAGGAGGGTTAGGTTCGTAAAGGCTGACACCTTCGCCTTGGTACTTGTTGAAGAAGTGATCGTAGACGGTTTCGCATTTCGTTTTGTAAAGCTTTGAATTGTAGACGGGGGGGAGTCGATCCAAACTCGTTTCGATCGTCACTTCAACCCCGGCGCGAGTGCTCTGCCGGTTGCGCCAGTCGAGAACGAGCTTGGCCCCCTTGAGCGTTTCCAAGAGGTCGCGGGCGACTTGCTTGACCTTGCTCCGGTCGGCTTCGGAAAGGACCACGTCGGCTTTGACCAAGATATCGAAAACCGCGAGTTCCTCTTCGGTCAGTTGTTCCGACACGCCGCGTTGGGCTTCCGGGGTCAACTCTTCCCGCACGAATGCGACGAGGCGGGCAAAGAAATTGCCGGGGTCCGCGTTGAGGTTGTAATCCTCGATCATCTGCTGAAACTTGGCGACGAGGTCTTGCCGGGTTGGGTTGCGGGCGACCATCTCGTCGAGTTCACGCGCTACAAGGTTTTTCAACTTCTCCGCCTCGGTGCGCTGACGACCGGCCTCGAATCGGGCTTTCAAGGCGTCGAAGTCCAGTTGGCTCAAGTCGACGACGGGAGCCGCTCCAGTCGGGTGGATGATGTACGGGGTCGCGGCGACCGAGTCGTCGAGGAGTTGGTTGACCTGCCCCATCACGTCGGCGATGTCGGCCCCTGGGGTCAAGGTGCCGATCTTCTCGGCGATCACCTCCAAGCACGTCTTGGTTGCCGCGAACTCGTTAGCCTCGGTCGAGGGAAGAACCGCCTTGTAGAGCCGGACCACCTGCGCCACCAGCATTAGGAAGTGCTTCTTCGACTCGTCGGTGCCGAGGACTTGCTCGACGGCGTCATCTACCGCGTCGAGGGTCCGCTTGTCGCTGAGGTGCTTCAAGGCATGGTCGAGGGCGGCGACCTTTTGGAACCCTTCCCCGTCGATGATCGCCCGGAGGTTGACGCCGCGTTCCCGGCAATACGTCTCGGCAAGCTCGATGGCCTTGCGAAGCTGATCGACGAGCTTCGCCTTCCGCTCGATCGGGCAATCCCCCTCTTGCACGCCTCCACCCGACGCCGAACCATAGATCGCCAGCGCCTTTAGCAGGTCCGGGTACACGTCGAAGTAATTGACGATCAAGCCGTTCAACTTGTCGCCGCAAACCCGGTTGGCTCGGGCGATCGTTTGCATCAAGGTATGATTGCGAAGCGGCTTGTCCAGGTAGATCGTCGAGACCGCCGGGGCGTCGAACCCGGTCAACCACATCGCGCAAACGAACACCAGCCGAAACGGATCGTCGGTCTTCTTGAACTTGATGTCGAGGTCTTCGGCTTTCATCCGCTTGCGGTGCGGGGTGATGTCGTACCCTTTGGCGGCAAAGAATTTGTCCTCCCCATCTTGCTCCGAGACGACCACCGCCATGTCCGTCGTTTCCATGAAGGCGATCTTTTCGGCCAACGTCGAGCGGAAGATCGGGTCGGCTTGGGCGAGATCCGCCTTGAGATTGGCGAGGTAGGCTTTCCAGAATTTTTGAACCTTGGCATGCATCCGGACGGCGGTGAGCTTATCGATGCAAACCATCATCGCCTTACCCCGGTGGCCGCGCCCCATGAAGTGGGCGACCAAGTCCTCGGCGATCTTTTCGAGCCGGTCGTCGCGGGTGATGAGGTGGTACTCGCGGGCGAACTCGCGCTGGAGCTTGGCCTCTTGCTCGTCGTCGAGTTCCGCCGCGTCGATCACCTCCGCCATCTCCTCGCGGAAATTCTCGTTGGCGATCTGGAGTTCGGGGATGCGGTTCTCGTGGAAGAGGGGGACGGTCGCCCCGTCCTGGACCGACTGGCGGAAGTTGTAGACCGAGACGTAGTCGCCGAAGACTTGCCGGGTCCGTTCTTCCCCCACCATCAAAGGGGTTCCGGTGAACCCGAGGAACGCCGCGTTGGGAAGGGCGTTCCGCATGTTGAGGGCAAGCTCGTCGTACTGGCTCCGGTGGGCCTCGTCGGTCATCACGATGATGTCGGCGCGGTCGGAAAGCTCGGGGTAGGTTTGCCCCTTGGGCACGCCGAACTTTTGAATCAGCGTGAAGATGAACCGATGGTCTTCGCCGAGGAGTTGCTTGAGGTGGTCGCCGTCCTTCGCCTGGCACTCCTCGCCGAGGACTCCGGTCGCTTTGAAGCTCTTGTAGATTTGATTGTCGAGATCCTTGCGGTCGGTGACGATGAGGAACGTCCAGTTGCCGGGAACCTTGCGGAGCACCTTTTGGGAGAAGAAGACCATCGAGTAGCTCTTGCCGCTCCCCTGGGTGTGCCAGAAGACCCCGAGCCGCCCCCCGTTTTCGCGGATCTTACCAAGGGATTCGACCATGTTGTTGACCCCGAGGTACTGGTGGTTGCGGGCGACGACCTTGACGACGCTTCCCTCCGACTCGTCGAAGAGGGTGAAGTTCTCGACGAGGTCCAAGAGCTTGGCCTTGGCGCACGTCCCCCGGATCATCGTTTCCAGCGAGACGATCCCTTGCTCCCCCTCGGCGTTTATCCGCTTCCAGTTGGCGAAGTGCTCCCACCCCGCCGTCATGCTCCCGACCTTCGCCTCGCTCCCATTCGACAGGATCACCAGCGCGTTGTACCAGAACAGTTGGGGGATCAATCCCTTGTATCGGGTCAGGTTGTGGTCGTAGGCGTCCTTGACCGGCCCGTGGCTTTTCTTGAACTCCAGGAGAACGAGCGGTATCCCGTTGACGAACCCGATCAGGTCCGGGCGGGCGTGGTCGTTGAGTCCGCTGATCGTCAGTTGGGGGACGACGAGGAAGTCGTTGTTCTCGGGGGCGTTCCAGTCGATCACCCGGAGCGTCTCGTCGGTCGGCTCCCCATCGTCGTCGAGGTACTCGACCTTGACCCCGTCCTTGAGGAGCCGGTACACCTCGCGGTTAGCCTGAGCCGGGGCCAGCGCCGCCCGGTTCTTGGTGATCGCCTCGACGGCCAGCCCGACCGCTTCCCGATCGACCCCCGGGTTAAGCCGCCCCAGCGCCGACTCCAGCCGAGAACGGAGGACCACGTCGGCGGTTGTTTCGCGGTCCAACGTCTTGGATTCGACCACCGAGTAGCCCAACTCGGCGAACAGGGCGATGGCCGGTCCCTCGACCGTGGCCTTTTCGGAGTAGCTACTCATCGTCCGCCGTCCCTTTGGTTCGTTTTCGCTTGGGTTTGGACTTGGGTGGCTCGGGCTTGGATTCGCGTTCCAAGCGCTTCATATCTTCAACAACCCGGTCGAAGTCGCTGGTCGGTTCGATGGCCTCGACCCGGCGGCGCTCGGCCTCGAACTTGGCGAACTCTCGCTCGGCGTGTTCCTTGGCGTCGTCGTGCGAAACCGTCCCGAGGTGGGTCAGGATGTCTCGTTCGTCGAACTGGAGGAACCCGTCGAGCTTCTTAACCCAATCGACCATCCTCATCGGGATTTTCCGAGCGGCTTGGTCCTCGGCGTAGTCGAGATATCGGTTCACGATCCGGTTGAGGGCGGCGATCTCTTCTTCGGCCAAGTAGTTCTTCGCCACGGCGACGTCGGTCTTGCGGATGTTCCCCTTGGGTCCGTTCTTCCAGGTCGTCAACCCCATGTTGGGCTTCGAGGCGTCGGCCCGATCCTGGACGACCTCGGCGGCGGTGTGGCCGTGGATGGCCCAATGGAGCTTGTTCTGGACGGTGGCGTAGAAGTTCTTGGTCGTCTCGGAGTTCTTGTCGTAATCGTGACTGGTGGCGTAAATATCGGTGATCTTCTGGTAGAACCGGCGCTCCGAGGCGCGGATGTCGCGGATTCGGGCGAGGAGTTCCTCGAAGTAGTCGCCGAGGGTCGATCGGCCCTCCTTCAACCGTTCGTCGTCGAGGACGAACCCCTTGACCAGGTATTCCCGAAGCTGCGCCGTGGCCCACTGGCGGAAGCGTGTCCCGACGTTCGACCGGACCCGGTAACCGACCGCGAGGATGGCGTCGAGGCTGTAGTGATCGACCAGGCGGCTGACTTCGCGGTTTCCCTCGGTTTGAACTATCCGGAATTTCCGGATAGTTGCCCCGGGGTCGAGTTCCCCCTCGTCGTAGATGTTGCCGAGGTGCTCGTTCGCGGTCTTGATCGACACCCCGAACAAGTCGGCTATCGACCGTTGCGGCAACCAGACCGTGCCGTCGCGGACCTCGACCGTAAGCCGGGTCTGGCCATCGGGGCTGGTGTAGATCAGGAGTTGACCGCCGGGGACCGCCGGATCGTCGCTCATGGCGCGGTCTCCTCGACGGCGGGTTGAGCTTCCCCCGTGTCGATGTCGAGGTGTTCCACGTCGATCTGACCGGAGATTAGCTTGGGAAGGAGGAGGTCGCGAGCTTGACGAAGCAACGTGACCCGCCTTTTGTTCGCATCAATCAATGATTGCACGGGCTCAACAAGTTCAACAAATTTTTCTTGTTGTTCAATGGGAGGAAGTGGAATCACCATCCGCCGTTGATTTGACAGACTGACATAATCAGCCATATCGGTTAAACCCTTGACTGTCCGGACCTGCTCTAAAAAATCGTCTGACTGTATCCAATACAGCAGAAATAGCGGCCGTAGCAGAGATTGGTTATACTTCACGCGGTTAGCATTTGAGGGTTTCCGAAGGTTTGGAATTTGAGTGTCATCAGCGACTTGATCGCGGCTTTGTGCTTCCCCTCGACACCATCCAGGCAATCGATGATCGCCGCTTCA
>JAABUX010003815.1_pt1 | contig 19626 bp, 16 predicted proteins | sample 5561851 | NCBI WGS metagenome assembly JAABUX01 (sample SAMN10711883, study PRJNA513361) | rock metagenome | isolation source: Antarctica rocks | place: Antarctica: Victoria Land, Richard Nunatak red sandstone | collected 2016-01-03 | reverse complement strand
CGTCTCGGAGAGGATGATGGTGGTCGGTTTGGGGCCACGCATGGCGACTCCCGGTGCCGGAGCTTTGGATCGGTCGGATTGCATCTCGTCATTCTACCAACAGACTTGGGCCAAGCTGCACTAGTCGTCCGCCGCGACGGCGTCGAGATCAACCGCGTCCCGATCGCCTCAATCCGCCAGGTCGTCGTCTTCGGCAACGTTCAAGTGTCCACCCAGGCCCTGGAGACCCTGGCGACGGCCGAGATCCCCGTCGCCTACCTGACCTCCTACGGTCGGTTCGTTGCGGCCCTGATGCCGGCACCGCCGAAGAACGTGGCCCTCCGGCTTGGCCAGTATCGGACCTTCACCGACCCCGCCCATACCCTCGCGCTTGCCAAGCAGGTCGTCCGCGCCAAGATCACCAACCAGCGGGCGCTCCTGATGAGATCGCTCCGCTCGCGCCCCCAGCCGGCCGACCCGGAGGGGACTACTCCCGCCCGAGGCAGCGACGAGCCGGCCGCCCGCGACCTGGCCGAGCTGCTGACCCGGATCGACCGGATCACCGCGCTCGACTCCCTACTCGGAATCGAAGGCCAGGCCGCCTCGCTCTACTTCGGCCAGTTCGGCCGGATGATCAAGGCCCGAGGCCCCGGCCGCCCCTTCGACTTCCGCACACGGAACCGCCGACCGCCCCGCGACCCGGTCAACGCCTTGCTCTCGTTCGCCTACGCGATCCTCGCCAAGGACTGCTTCTCCGCCGCCTGCACGGTCGGCTTCGATCCTTACCACGGCTTCTATCACGTCGGTCGCCACGGCCGCCCCTCGCTCGCCCTCGACATCATGGAGGAATTCCGGAGCATCATCGCGGACTCCGTCGTGCTGACCCTGATCAACAACGACGTCCTCTCCGAGCGAGACTTCCTCACCTGGCGAGAGGCCGTCCAGCTCACCGCCGAGGGTCGAGCCAAGTTCTTCGACGCCTATGAACAACGCAAGGCGACCCTCGTGACCCACCCGACCTACGGCTACAAGATGAGCTACGGCCGGATGATTGAAGTCCAAACGAGGATGCTCGCCGCCTACGTCCGCGGCGACGTCCCCACCTACACCGGCTTCACCGTCCGCTGAACCGGAATGAGGCCCGCATTGGAATCTTATCTCGTCGCCTACGACATCGCCGATCCCAAGCGACTCCGCAAAGTCGCCCGCACTTGCGAGGATTTTGGCCTCCGTCGTCAATTTTCGGTGTTTTTTTGTCGACTATCGCCGGTCAACCTGGTTAGACTCCGAACCCGGCTCTACGACGTGATCGACCTGGACCGCGATCAGGTGCTTTTCATCCCCCTCTGCGCTCGCTGCGTCGGCCTGATCGAAGCCCTCGGCCGCCCGGTCGAGGACCACGACGCCCGCGACGTGGTCATCGTGAGCTGAGACTGATCCGTCCATTGAGGCTCTTCACTACTATGCTCGACAACATTCCATTCTCGATCCGGTTCGAAGCGCTGACCGGCCATGGTCCCTTCCCCTGGCAGATCGAGATGTTCCAAAGGTTTCTGCGGGGCGACTTACCCGAGGCGTGCGACATCCCCACCGGGTTGGGAAAGACGTCGATCATCCCAATCTGGCTACTCGCGCTGGCCGAGCGAGGTCGATCAGTTCCTCGCCGCTTGATTTACGTTGTCAATCGGCGGACCGTGGTCGACCAAGCGACCGACGAGGCCATACAGATTCGCGCCAAACTCGAAAATTTTGAATCGGGTGATCCTCGACCTTCATCCGGGATCATCGCGGCACGCCATAGGGTGGCCGATGATCTGAGATGTTTAACGGCCAACTCAAAATCCGTTCCATTCGCGATCAGCACTCTCCGTGGTCAGTTCGCCGATAATCGCGAGTGGTCGGCCGATCCTGGACGACCGGCGGTGATCGTCGGCACGGTCGACATGATCGGGAGCCGTCTCCTCTTCGGTGGCTACGGCTGCGGCTTCAAGACTCGACCGCTTCACGCCGGATTTCTGGGGTACGATTCCCTTCTCGTCCACGACGAATCCCACTTGGAACCGGCCTTCCAACAACTCATCGAAGCCATCCGTGACGAGCAAAGAGACCGGGAACTTGCCCCATTAGGCGAGGAGATGCGATTCAAGGTGATGGAGTTGACGGCGACCACTCGTGGTAGCGGAAAGCTGCTTCGACTGACCACGCAGGATCGATCGCATCCCGAGGTTGTCAAACGCATCGGGGCCAAGAAGTCACTTGTGCTCCACTCTTTCGAGGGCTACGACGACAAAGATAAGCTCCCTGAAAAACTCGTCGAACTCGCCTTGGTATATGAGAATGCAAAGCAAGCCGTTCTCATCTTTGCTCGAAGCGTCGAGACGGTCGAGACGGTCGCCATGCGCCTCGAGAAGGCTGGCAAGTTCTCCCTGATCTTGACAGGCACCATGCGTGGCTGGGAGCGGGACCGCTTGGTCGAGCATCCCGCCTTTAAACGCTTCCTTCCACGAACCGTCCCAGCCGATGATGACGAGACCGTTTATCTTGTCGCGACCAGCGCCGGCGAAGTAGGAGTTAACATATCTGCAGATCATCTTGTGTGCGACCTCTCGACCTTCGAGAGCATGGCCCAACGCTTCGGTCGGGTCAATCGCTTCGGCAGGCGAGACGATACCCGGATCAATGTTGTCCATCCTAAAGAGTTCGACGACAAGGAGTTGTCCGATCGACTTCGGAAGACGCTCGCCTTGCTCGTAAAGCTTGATGGAAAGGGAAGTCCCGATGCAATCGACTCCTTGGATAGGGAGGAACGCTACGCCGCCTTCAGCCCTGAGCCGGCGACGCTTCTCACCTCCGATATCCTCTTCGACGCTTGGTCGCTGACAACAATCCGTGACGACCTGCCGGGTCGTCCCCCGCTGGAACCCTTCCTCCGAGGCGTCACCGATCCGGAGTTCGAAGAGACCCAGGTCGCCTGGCGTGACGAGGTCCGCTATTTGAGTGGCCCTCGATGGAACGACGACCAACGATCGAGTTTGCTCGAAGATTTTCCGCTCAAACCCCACGAACTGCTTCGCGACCGGAGCAGTCGGGTCTTCCGACATCTCGAGGGGCTGAGCAAGCGTCATTCGGGCCAATACGCTTGGGTGGTCGCCCCAAATGGCAAGGTCACAGCGTTGCCACTCGATGAGCTTGCCGACAAAGACCGGAAGGAACGAATTCATGGCCAAACGATCCTCCTCTCACCGGAGGTCGGCGGCCTCAACAAGGGGTTGCTCGACGAAAAATCGACCGGTCAGGTTGAGGATGTTGCCAGCGAAGCGTTGCCCAGTGCCCCCGTACGCCGTTGCCGGATCCGATACGATGCGGCGAACGTGATAGTCGCGAAGCCTGGCGAACTGACGCCCTTGATCGAGGGGATGAGGCTGATTTACACGATTGACATGCGGGCCGGTGCCGACGAACTCGACGAGGAGGATGAGCCAGGCCTCCAGGTTTCGGAGTTTAATGACGGCAATCGCACGCCACTTTTTCGCTTTTGGCGCTGGTATGAACTTCCTAGGTCGGCTGACGGTGAAGGGTCGGGTACCGCACAGGAGGCGGTCCTTTGGGCGGTTCATACTGAGGATGTCTATCGTCGAGCCGAGGCGATTGTCGCCCACTTGACCCTCCCCGACCAGATCAAGCGCGTAGTTGTGCTGGCCGCGTTCTTCCACGATTTCGGCAAACTCCGGTCCAGTTTCCAGCGGACTTTGGGTAACATAACTCCCGACCGCCCGCTCGCCAAATCGGCATCGAATCGAGGATCGGTCAAACTCGAAACAAATTATCGCCACGAGTTCGGCTCACTGCTCCAACTCGAAGCGTTGCTTCGTTCCGGGGCCACTGGCTCCATGCCGTCACTGGCCTTCGAGTTGGCCGCGAAACTCGGATACGACATCCATGCCGAACTTGACTGGGTGCGGTCAGATGACGATCTGGCCGATCTGGCCCGGCACCTGCTCGCCACTCACCATGGCCGAGGCCGGCCTCACTTCCCGCCCGACGAGATCTTTGACCCAGAGCATCCCCGAAGCGATGCCACCTCGGTCGCCTCGGCGATCCCCCGCCGTTTCGCCCGCCTCCAGCGCCGCTACGGCCGCTGGGGACTCGCCTACCTCGAGTCCGTCCTCCGGGCCGCCGACTACGCCGCCAGCGCCCAGCCGTCCGAGACCCTGGGGGAACAATCATGAACCTTCCCAAGCCGACCATACGTGTTAACGTCGACCCGACAAACCCCGGCCAATTCTTCGCCTGCTGCGGCCTGCTTGAACTCGCCGACCGCCTCTGGGGCGAGGCCGAGGGGTGGTTCGAAGGGGACCAATTCTTGATCGCCTCGGATGGAGACTTGGCCGCGTTAATCGGCGAGGTTTCGCAGGTCGAATTAATTCAAATCGACAAGAACGATGCCACCGCCTCGCCGATCGGCTTTGTTGCGCCGTTCGAAACACTCCGCCTCGACTGGTGGCAAGATGGAATGGCCGGAGGCCGAGATTTGAAGGTTTGGGCCGGCTCCATGGATGGTTTTCGAATCGCCCGGGCCATGCAGAATGCCCTTCGAGGTGTCCGCTACCACTCCGAAGACCTCTTGGACGTTGGTCAGGTCGTGTACGACCCCGTCGACGGGAAAAAGAAGGAGCCATTTTACTTCGATGCTCGCCGATGCCCGAACGCCCACTCCCGAGACGTCGGGTTTGCCCCGAACGATCTCCAGATGACTACGACCGCGCTTCCGGCGGTCGAATTCTTTTGCCTCATCGGCCTACAGCGTTGTCGGCCAGCCAAGACTAATCGACCTCGAGTTTTTCGTTATCAAACTTGGGCTGAGCCACTTCCGGCTCGATTAGCAGGCCCGACAGTCGCCTGCTCATTTGCCGTTGCCGACTCAAAGCACTATCAGTTCGAAAACTGGTATCGGACGGGTCAGAAGAAGCACAAAGCCTTTCGTTCCGCAATCGAAATCACCTCGTGAGAGATTCGATGAGTAAATTGACTTTGTTCGATTCCTACCTGAACAACGACGGCCCCGTGGCGCTCGTCATCCGCGAGCACATGGTTCCAGTTGAAGGACCCGACGGTGTACTGTTCCCGGCGACCTTCGCCGCAGGTGATGGATTTCCTGGCGGCTACAACATCGACTCTTTAGACCAAGTACCAGGGACGCGGAATGTCTGTTTGATCGACAGCGTCGGTTCGCAAGCGAACCGGATCGAGCCGATCTTTATGGAGGAGCGGTACCTGGCGTTAGTGCCACAGGTTGTCATTCAAGCCGATCTAAAGAACAACGAGGTCCGGCAGGTCAATCTCCTTAAGGCCGGTCATCGAGCCGGCGACGCCATTGTCCGTTGTTCGGAATTGCAACCTCTCTTGCAGGCCGCATTCACATCGATCCTCAAAGGGGATGCCGAGCCGCTGGCCAAGATTGCACCGACCTCGCTCGTCTTCGGTGTTTGGGATTCGCGTGACACGCAAGCGAAGCTCCCACGACTGATTGCCTCGACAATTCGAGCCCATGATGTGAGGAAGTTAAGGCGATCGGCTCAGTATATCCCGGCGATGGAGTATGTTGCCGATGAACTACTCGACGAGGCAACCGATAAGGCGACGAAAGATTCGTATGCGGAACGCGGATTCGTCCATGTCCCCGCTACAGGATCACACGGCGGCGTGATCGCTGAGGGAGGCATCCGGCGCGAGGCTACACTCGGATTGGCGGCGATACGGCAGCTTCATGCCGGCGAGGGCGAGGCCAAGACGCTAGCTTTGCGCCGTTACATCCTGGGGCTAGCGTTGACCGCGTTCACCCACAATCCGTCCGGCGACCTTCGTCAGGGTTGCTTGCTCGTTCTCGACCCGGAAAAGTCTCGGGAGTTTGTCGCGGTGCATCCGGACGGTCGGCGCGAACCGATCACGATCACGCACGACCAAGCCCTGGCCTACGCCACTGCTGCGGCCGAAGCATTCGGTGTCGGGCCGAGTCGGACCGTCGCATTCGACAAGGAACGCGCGGCGAAGGATATCAGAGGGGAGGGGGACGCGAAGCCCAAGAAGAAGAAAAACGCGGGCGGCTCGGAGAAGAAGAGCTGATGACAACTCACCTGTGCATCGCCGTACAATTCCTGCAACCGTCCTCGCATGGCTGCGGGGAACGCGGCAATCTAGATTGGCCGCCCTCACCGCTCCGACTGTTTCAAGCCCTCGTCGCGGCGGCGGCGGCTCGATGGAACGAGCGTCTGGCGATTGAACACGCCGCGCCGGCGCTTCGGTGGTTGGAATCCCTGCCACCTCCAACGATCATCGCCCCGTTGGTTCTGGGCGTCAGTTCAAAGTACCGCCTCTATGTCCCCGACAATGTGGCGGACAAGTTGAATAACGGCTGGTCGCGTGGGATCGAGGCGAACATCGCCGTGAAACGCACGGAAAAGGACGTCCGCGCCATAATCTTGCCGGACGATCAAACCACCGTCTCTTATCTTTGGGAACTTCCTGACACTGGACTCGATGACCGATGGAACATCCTCCGTGACGCCGCTCGGAGCATCACCCACCTTGGCTGGGGCGTCGACATGGTCGCGGGAGATGCCTCGTTGCTGACCAAAGAAGAGGGACAAAAACTACAGGGCGAGCGATGGTCCCCGACTGAGCGAGGGGCCGACGCCCGCTTGCGGGTCCCGATCAAGGGGACGTTGGAGGCTTTGGCCACCAAGCACACGGCTTTTCTTAATCGGCTTGGACCCGAGAATGAGTTCCGGCCCGTGCCGCCGTTGACCACTTTTCGTTTTGTCGGCTACAGCCGCCCCACCGCCCCACCCCGGCGCCCTTACGAAGCGTTTCGCCTGTTGAACATCGTGACCGACAAGTTCCGACCTTTCGATCCCGCCAAGGGGGGGAAAGAGATTGCGGGGATGCTCCGACATGCAGTGGCGACCCCAGAGATGGCGCGGGCCATCGGCTGGTCGGAGGAGACCGTGGCCAGGTACGTCTTGGGCCACGGCGAGCCGCTCGGTGCGGCTCCATCTCCGGTCGTCGGCCCTCGCCTCGCTTTCATCCCCGTTCCCACGATCCGACCAGGAGGCCGTGAGAACGACCACGTTGTGGGCAGCATAAATCGCGTGCTCATCACAGTCTTCGGGATGAATCAAGACGACGACCTATGGCTGCTCAAAAACCTCCTTGATGGCGAGGCTTTGATCCGCGAACAGGGTGGAGCACAGGTCGCTCGGCTTGATTGGATCGACTCAAACGATAACGTCCTTGACCGTTACTACAATTCGTCCTCGACAACCTGGGCGACCGTTACCCCCGTCATCCTCCCGGGCTTCGACGATCCCAGGGGCCTTCGTCGTCGCTTGGGCCGCTCTTCGAGTGCTTCGGTCGAGGGGAGCACCCAGTCCATCTTGGAAAAGCTCAACAAGCGAATCGACGATCTGCTTCGCAAGGCGATCCGCCAGGCGGGCTACCCTGAACTTCTGGCCCAGAACGCCGAAATTGAATGGCGGTCCGTCGGTTTCTGGCCGGGAACCGAGCACGCGAATCGCTACGATCCACCGAACCATCTAGAACGCTTCAGACGCCTCCATGTTCGGCTCACCTGGCGTGACGCTCAACGCCAGCCAGTATCGATCCCTGGTCCGATCTGCCTTGGCGGAGGGCGTTTTTGTGGCTTTGGACTTTTCGCTGCCGCCGCTCATATGAGTTGAATCGCAACGACCTGCAGCCAGTACGATAGAAGGTCCGCCGTTTCTTCGACTCCAACATGCGGCTCCGGACCGCCTGCGAGTTGGAGATTGACGAGAGCCAGGGCATCACCGTCAAGCGGCCCTCGGGAGGTGCGTTGCCCGCCGATGCCGACCTCACGGCTCGCCTCGCCGAGTTGATCGTGGCCTGCCGGCCCCACTTCGCTTCCCCGACGACGACTATGCTGACCTGGAACCGGTCGGCCGGCAAAACCACCTGAGGAGGGAACGACCGTGGCCGTCATCATCAAGCTCACGTTCCCGGCGGGTCGGTATCACGCCACCCCGTGGGGACGCCACGTCAACGAGGGGGTCCCGGAGTGGCCGCCGTCCCCCTGGCGGCTCTTGCGGGCGCTGGTCGCCGTCTGGCGGCGGACGATGCGGGACGACCTGACCGAACCCGAGGTTCGCCGTCTGCTCGAACCGCTCCTCGCTCCTCCCGTCTTCCACCTCCCGGCGCACCGGGTCGCGCACACCCGGCACTGGATGCCCTGGGAGAAGAAAGGACCCGCCGATCGAGTCAAGGTCTTCGATACCTTCGTCACGATTGGCCGCGATGATCCGCTGCTGATCATCTGGCCGGAGGCAGACCTGGCGGCGGCGGACCGGGCGCGACTCGCCGCCCTGCTCGCGAATCTCGGCTCGCTCGGGCGGGCCGAGAGCTGGGTCAGCGCCGAACTGGATGACTCCGCGGCGGTCGAGCCCAACTGCACCCCGACCGCTTCGCCCGACCCCGTCCGCGTCCTCTGCGGCGACCCGGCCACCGCCCTGGGGGACGAGTTCTACCCGACCCTCGACCCGAAGGCGCTGAAAAAGGGACTCAAGCCCGCCGACTTCCTCTTCGACTGCCCCCGCTGGCACCTCTGCCTCGACACGCAGACGATCCACGACCGGCGCTGGTCGGGCGTCCCCGGATCGGTCTGGCAAGACTATTCGCGTCCCCGGGAGGTAGCGATGGTTCCCCCACAGCGGCATTTCGCGTCCAGGAAAACCATCACCCTCGCCCGGTTCGCCCTGGATGGGCCGGTCTTGCCGCTGGTGACGGCGACCCTCCCGCTGGCCGTGGCAACGAGAAAATGTTTACTCAACTTTTGCCAACGGCTTCGAGATTCGGGGACTCCCGAAGATCGACACGAGATCGCCCCCTCCTTCTGGGGCAAGGATGCGGCGGGCAAGCCGCTCCAGGGCCACGAGCACGCCTTCTTCCTCCCCGTCGATGAGGATGGCGATGGTCACCTCGACCACCTCCTCATCTTCGCACCGATGGGCTTCAGCCCCCTGGAGCGGCAGGCCCTCGACCGGTTCCGACGCTTGCGGCTGGGCGACCCTGAGCGTGGCCTCGACCTGACCTTGGCCCTCGTTGGCCTCGGCGAACCCGAGGATTTCGCCCGAAGTCGCGTCTTCAGTCGGGCTCGGGTGTGGGAATCCGCGACCCCGTTCCTCGTCACGCGGCACCTCAAGAGTCGCGGCCTGAAGCGTGATCCGGCGGAGTGGTTCCAGGGCCCCGAGGGCAAGGCCGTCTTCGTCCGTCAGGTGCTCGCCGACGACCTCGCCCGCTGCGCCGGGGTGGCCCCTGGGGCCCATGAAGGCGTCCTCATCGAATCCCTCGGCGACGCCGGCATCGGCCACCGCCACCTCCGAACCGCCCAATTCGAACGTAATCGCCCCGGCAAAACCGGCGACGACGGCGTCCGCCGCCCGCACGGAGCCTTCAGCCTCCGCTTCCCCACCGAAGTACCGGGCCCGATCGCCCTCGGCCACTCCTGCCACTTCGGCCTGGGCCTGTTCCTGTCGAAACCACCGACCCAAGGCTCCGAGAACTCCCAATAGGCGCATATTTTTGGTCGAGAACTGATCGACGACACCAATCCGAAGTCCAACCCGAGTCGATGGCTGAAGCTCGCCATCGGCTCGGGTTGGTCGTTGAGTCCTTCGCCACCCAGGCAATTGAACCAAAGTCAATTCGCGGTCAAATGGTTCGACGCTTGCCGCCCTCCCCCTCGTGTGGGCGTTACCCAACCGCTTGTTCGCCGCCAAGATAAACCTAACTGCCGCTTACTCACCGATTTTTCGTCCCAAGCATTCGAAATCGCCATAAGCTTCTTCATTTACGTTGCAACAGGAGCTCATCCCACGTCACCTCGTGACCGCGAGTGACAAGGTCCTGAATTCGACCCGACACCATGCTCCCGACCCAAGTTCTTTGACAATCAGGAGATAATAGAAACGACGAGAGTGATTCCCGCTCGCGTATCCTATTCTTTTGTAGAGTAACGATTTAGGTCGAGAGCGGCCTCGGCCATCGACCTCTCCTCGAACTTTTGAGGAGGGGCTCTCGCATCCTTGATCGCAACCTCTTACATTGGAAGAGGTTAGATGGCGAGCGGTGATCCACGGCTCCAACGCCGTGGCCCCATTGAAGTGACGATGCAACCTGGATGATCGCGCAAGAGTTCACGGGTGATCCACGGCTCCAACGCCGTGGCCCCATTGAAGTGCGACTCCGACCTACGAACAGGCCGCAACCCCCAACGTGATCCACGGCTCCAACGCCGTGGCCCCATTGAAGTCGGTACCGCAAACAGGACTTATGCAAGGACTCCTCGTGATCCACGGCTCCAACGCCGTGGCCCCATTGAAGTGCCTCTCGGTTCGCACAAATCGATCCCGCTCGCCCTCAGTGATCCACGGCTCCAACGCCGTGGCCCCATTGAAGTGTCGCAGGTTTTCGCCGCGTCGATCCACTCGACCGCCGTGGTGATCCACGGCTCCAACGCCGTGGCCCCATTGAAGTCGCCCTGACCCTGACCCTCGATTGGAGCTTGATCCTAGTGATCCACGGCTCCAACGCCGTGGCCCCATTGAAGTGACCTGGAAACCACCGGCCTGTACGCCCTGTCCGAGTGATCCACGGCTCCAACGCCGTGGCCCCATTGAAGTGACGACCTCGACGCTCGCCGGGTCGTCGGCATACTTCGTGATCCACGGCTCCAACGCCGTGGCCCCATTGAAGTGGGGTGCAGGAAACCGAGCCGTACCATGCCGTTCTGCGTGATCCACGGCTCCAACGCCGTGGCCCCATTGAAGTTTGCCAGCATCGGTCATGATCCTCAAAAATTCGGGAGTGATCCACGGCTCCAACGCCGTGGCCCCATTGAAGTGCCGACACGCTGATCAAGGGCGATAGCCCCAAGGCGAGTGATCCACGGCTCCAACGCCGTGGCCCCATTGAAGTGGTTTCATGTCGTTTCCCGCCATGAGCGGAGGGGCGGCGTGATCCACGGCTCCAACGCCGTGGCCCCATTGAAGTCGGTTGAACTCGGCCTCGATTGCTTGGACGGCCATCGTGATCCACGGCTCCAACGCCGTGGCCCCATTGAAGTGTTTCCGATGACGACGTGATCAATAGCGTGATAACGTGTGATCCACGGCTCCAACGCCGTGGCCCCATTGAAGTAAGGCCCCGTGGCCTTCATTGAGCCGATTCGCCACGATGTGATCCACGGCTCCAACGCCGTGGCCCCATTGAAGTGACGTAGGCGTAAGAAAAGCCTCGGGTATCGACCAGGGTGATCCACGGCTCCAACGCCGTGGCCCCATTGAAGTCACGGGGACTCGGCACCCGGAGCGGCGAGCCGCTCCGGTGATCCACGGCTCCAACGCCGTGGCCCCATTGAAGTTTCAAGGTCTTCGTCGAATGGCATCCACTTGCTCATCGTGATCCACGGCTCCAACGCCGTGGCCCCATTGAAGTCCGCCGATCGCTCGCCGAGTTCGTCAAGAAGTCCTGGTGATCCACGGCTCCAACGCCGTGGCCCCATTGAAGTGACGACCTCGCCGAAGGCCCCTATGAGGCCCGTGGCGGTGATCCACGGCTCCAACGCCGTGGCCCCATTGAAGTCGGAACATCAGGGCCTCCAATCCGGGGTGATGATCGTGATCCACGGCTCCAACGCCGTGGCCCCATTGAAGTTTTGTGTAGTCGGCGGCCACGTAGCCGTCGATCTTGTGGTGATCCACGGCTCCAACGCCGTGGCCCCATTGAAGTGGTCCCCTCGCACGGCTTGCGGGTGACAATGATCGGCGTGATCCACGGCTCCAACGCCGTGGCCCCATTGAAGCGCGCCTCGGGGTGGCTGGGTGGTGGTTCGCTCGGGGTGATCCACGGCTCCAACGCCGTGGCCCCATTGATACAAGGTTACTCGGGTTCGGCGGGTGGACCGGGGATCATGTGATCCACGGCTTCAACGCCGGGGCTTCATTGAAGGGTCAATCCGGGCCGCCGACCTGCAACCCGTCGTCAAAGCGAGCCGGATAGCCGTTAACCCTGCGCTCGCTAATTGTGGGGAAGTCCAGATAGCTAACCACATCACCCTCGCTGAACCGGCCTTCAACAGGAGAAGGCGACACCATAGCTCAGGCGAAGTCGGGAAGTCAGTCTAGGCCAGTTCCTTAGCCTCGAGCAACTCGATCTTGACAGACGACCACCGCTATTTATGCATGCCGAGCAGTTGGTCGGCTCACTCGGTAAGTCGGAACAGTTCGGAAATCTTGAGGGTCAGGGCTGAAGCCAAGCGTTCGATGTTGACCAAGCTGAGGTTCCGCGTTCCCCGCTCGACGTCCGAGAGATAGGTCCGGTGGATGCCCGCTCGCTCGGCGAACTCCTCCTGCGTCAGGCCGAGTGCTTCCCGCCGGTCCTTGACCGCGAAGCCGAACCGCTCGCGAATGTCCGACTTCGCCCGTTCTCCCATTGCGAACAGGCTAGGAGTTTGTAGACTTTGAGTGTATCGACGATGAGTGACAATCGGGACGGTGGCGACAACTTCTCGCCGGTATCATGGCCGCGCCGGGTTGACTTCCCCACTCGTGTTCTTCGTCGAGCGTCGCGCCCACTGCCTCAAGGGCCTCAATCGACATCTTCATGATCGATGCGGGCCGGTGTGAGGTCACTCGTAACGAATCCCCCCCCTGACGAGTCTGGTCCACCAGCCCGGTCGAGGAGCGCTTCCATGGAACAAGCCGACGAAAAGGAACTTGAACCGACTAGGCCCGGTCGACTGGGCCATTGGATACTAGCCGGTATTATTCTCGCTGGGTTCAGGGCATACCTCGATCAGAGGGCCAGCCCCCCGCGGCCATTGCATCCCAGCGCCGCCATCAGCAGCTCGACTTTGCTCCCGCCTGGGCCGTTGGATAGTCGACCCCGGTTCACTAATTTGCGTCGGCCCGACCCGCAGCCCGCGACGGCGAGAGTTTCCCCAATCCATCGCCCGGTTGATCCCGGCATTGGCAGGACCATTGCGGCCCCCACGCGACCGCTCTTACCGCCGCCCGACGCCAGCTTCGAGATCATGACCGCCGCGGAGGTCGACGAGCGGCTCTTCCTGATGCGAGCCCTCGAAACGCTCTACGAGAGTTGGCCGATCGCCAGTGGAGATGGGGCTGCGCTCGACGCGGCGATCGCGGCGATGCGACACGAAGCGACACGACACCAGCTCTACATCCAAGAGCGAGGGATCGAGGGACGGATTGCTTCGCTCTACGGTGACTTGGTCGCGCTCCTCGACACCTATGCGGAGTGCCTCGCGCAGGCCGGCCGGATCGAGCGAGGAGGGGACGCTCGCGTCAGGCAAGAGCGGCTGGAGGCGATGGCTGCCTCGAGCTTCTCGGGGGGCGTCATGGCGGGTCAGGCCCGGAATAACGGCTCATCGGGTGGCGAGGCATTGATCACCTGGGCGTGGATGACCGTCATCGGCACGCTCGCGCGCGAGGTCGCCAATGCTCCAGCCCGCGACGAGGTGAAGCGAGCGGCGGTGGAAGCCAACGTCCGCGAGTTTTCCACGCGGTATTCACAGGCAGTGGCGAACGCCGAGAGCGTGGCGCTCGCCCTTTCCGATCGCTACGGATGGGCTAGGGGCGAGGCTGGCTTCGACACGGCCCCCGAGCAATCGCGTCAAGTCTTGGACATGGCGGCTCGGGGCGATACATCCGGACTCCTCCGGCTCGTCGAAATTGCCAAGGCGCGTCGGCCCCGCGACCCGTTCGTCCGCAGCGTCGCCGCATTCCAGAAGGCCTTGGCCCTCGGCCCGGCCGCCACCCCTGACGCGCTCGCTGAAGGCTCGGACGAATGCCTGGCGGCGGCCTCCCTGGTGCCTAAAGGGGCCTTCTATGACACTTACCGCGCCGACTGCCTGGCGCTGGCGGGGTTGCTGGCCAACAACGCGGCTCTAAGTGAACTCGGGGCACGGGGTTGGATTGCCAGCCCCGCGGACCGGGGACCACACGCCCTGAGCATCTGGAAGACCTACCTGGCGTGCGCCCCCCAAGATCCCACCGGCGAGGCCCGCGAGCAACTCGCCTGGGCCTTGGCCTCGACGAGAAAGTTCGCCGAGGCGGCGACTACCGCCGCGCAAGTCACCGGCCTCCGCGGGAACGATCCCAACTTCGCCTATTGCTACGCTCGCTTGCTCAGCTTGACGGATCAGTCGAGCGAATCGCTGCGCTGGTTGGAGCACGCCTTCCGCGACTGCCGCTACCCCGACATCCTTCGCGCCAAATCTGACCCCGACCTGGCGATGGTTCGGAGTTCCCAGGCCACCGGATTCGGCAAACTGGCGGCGGTAAAGTTTACTTGGTCGATCGATTGGGGCTTCTTCGACCACGACGACCTCTGCCTGGTGAACAACTCGCCGTTCCCGCTCACAGACGTGAGGCTCAACGCGATGGTGGACTCGCAGGGCTCAGTCCGCTGGACTAAAATTCTGACAGCGGAGCGGGTCGAGCCTGGGGCGACGTACCGGTGGAAGACTTGGGTCTCAGCCCGGGGCAAGGATGCAACAGGGAAGGCGACCCTGACCTGCGACCAGCAGCAATGACGAGGGCATCTCGCCAATTCCGCGCGCCGTCGAGCATCGCGTCGTTGCTCGCCGAAATCCTGATTCATCAAAAGCTGGACCGGCCTCGCCATGAAATCTTCGTCTTTGTCTCAAGTCCGCCGCGATACCCTTCCTTCCTTTTCCCCCGTACCCCCGGGCGGGGGCGGAGGGGGACGAGCCGGCAAGTGCGGCAAAGCCGCGACCGCTCAAGCAAACCGGCCGATTCTACCCCTCACGAAATCTTGGGGTGGAACCGGGCCGTAACGAACAGCGGCCGGAGCGGATCGACCGCAGTCAGGCGACGGCTCGGCGGGCGGCTCGCCCGTCGCCGACCGCACTAGGCTCTGTCTGACGGACCCTTCATGTGGTCAAGAGCCGTAAGTATCGTTGCACCATGGCCCATTGGACTGTCGCCAGGTAGTTCATCGCCAGTTTGTCGAACCGGGTCGCCACGGCCCGAGACTCCTTGAGCCAACCGATGCACCGCTCCACCACCGACCGCCGTCGGTACGCTTCCTTGTCGAACCGCATCCGCTTGTCGTCGGGGCGTTGGTCCTTGCGACGAGGGATCACCGCCTTGATCACGTGCCGGGCCAGCCAACATCGGGTCCCCTCCGGGCCGAATCCGATGACATCGACTTCAAGGCCCGCCCGAGGGACTCGGCCTCGTCCCCGGCGACGAGGCGAGGGGCGGAAGGGGCGACCGGCTGAAAGGCAAAGGTGGTCGTGGCGGGGAAGGCGGCCGGGGTGGGTGGCTGTGTTTGCGGGTCGGGCGTCGCATCGCAGGAAGTGGGAGATGAGGTTTGCGTCGGCCTCACTCCAACTCGCCGATTCGTCCGGCACGTGCTTCGAGCAACACATGAACTGAAAAACCACCGAGCCGAAGACGAACCTTGTCGTCCGTCTCTTCGACTTTGGTCATGATCGCTTCGCCGGACTCGATCCTGACAACTTGGGCTCCCTCTTTCAGGGACGCATTGACTTCGACGAGCCCAAAAAACTCGAAGTTACCATCCGGTCCTACTCGAAGACCAACCGATACGAGCTTGCGTTCTTCGATGGCCATCCGAGCTTGATCCACGCTGCCGATCTGGCTGGGCTTCACTCCCAGCCAGATTTGATGACCAGCTTCTTTGAACCCCAGAACCACCGCCGTCAGCGTGCTTCCGATTGCGGGGAACTCATCGGCCATCATCCTACCTTCATCTTTGAAGTCGGTGATCTGAATCAGGCCGTCAAAGGGTACTTCTGAAATCCTGGCAAAGGCCCCATAGGGGGCGTGCCTGGTGATTGTGCACGACACGAGCGACCCACCTGGCAACTTGCGCTGAATCTCATCCCACGTAGAAGGTTCGATCACGGGTGAAGTTTCCTCGGTGAATTGTTGAGAACGTCGAATTCCTTGGGAGGGATTGGCAACTCTGTTCGGGGACCGCCTTGATAAGGTTGTTCGTATTGACGCAAGCGTGCGTCATACACGTCCTTAGGAACTTGCACCTCGACGACCCCCTCGCCATAAGGGCCGTGCGGGGCATATTCGTCTGCGATCGACTTCTCTTTCGCAAAGTATGCTTTACCGTCGCTCCCTTGCGTTGCCGGGAAGTCGTCGGGGTGATAGCCCTCGGTAAGTTGCTTTTGACCCTCCCCGGCTTGCGGTGCCTTGTAGATGCTCTGTGTTTCTCCCTTTGGAGCGACATCGCGAGGAGCCGCCCCAGCGGCGGGACCCGGTTCGGGAGAAGTCGGAGGCTTGCGGCAAAAAAGGCCTCTCCCCGCCGGGGCCAAGGCGCGACCGAGGAGGCTAAATCCCGCACCGAGTACCGCCGAGTTTGCGGCGGCGTCCGGCGTTAACGGACCTGGGTCGGCCCCCAAGCCCAAGGCGGCCAGCCCTTGCGCGGCGGCATTGGAGGCCGCGTACCCCGCCAGGCTCCCAATCGCGCCCGCCGCCGCCGTGATCCCCCAGGACTCGGCCGCAGACGCAGCATATTCCGCGCCGTAATAGAACGAGGCGGCGCCGAAAGTGGCACCGGCCACCGCACCGCCGACCACCCCCGAAGCTGCACCGGCGAACAGACTGCCGTCGTTCAGAGCCCCCCCAAGATCACCCCAGTTGTTGTAGACAGCAACCCCGAGCCCGATGGCTCCGCCGATCGCGGCTCCAGCGATGACATTAGAGAACTCGCCGCTGGGGTCAACGGCATTGATGGGCTGGTTGCCGACGTAGCGGTAGAGGTTCACGTCGCCTGCCGAGAACCCCATCGGGTCTTGGCTGACGAACCGCCCCGAGGCCGGGTCGTAGTACCGCGCCTGGTCGAAGTACAGCCCCGTCTCCGCATCCGTCTGCATCCCGGCGTAGCCGAAGCGGTCCCCCTGCGACGGGTTGGACTGGGCGAGGATGGCCCCGAAGGCACCATAGTCGATGTGGTCGATGACGTTGCCCGAGTCGTCGGCGATGTCGCGGACGGTCCCCTGGCGATCGGTCAAGTACCAGGCCACGCCCCCCTGCGGCGTCTGCCGCGAAAGCAACTCGTCAACGGCCGGACCCGAGAGGTAGCGGGCGGTGATGCTGCTGCTGCCGTTGCTGTTGCCGTCGAAGTCGATCAAGGGCGAGGTGCCGTCGTACACCGTGCGGATCGAACTGGTCGGCGTCGTCACGTCGATCCGCCGGTCCAGGGCGTCGTAGACGTAGCGCACCACCGGGGTGGTCGAAGACGGCGACGCGGCGATGCGCGGCCCGCCGTCGTACGACTGGATCGAGCCGAACCAATAGTCCGGGCCGTTGGAAGCCTCGGACACCTTGGTGTACCCGGGGGCCACCGGCGAGGTCGGCGTCCCGTAGTCGAACCGCAGCGAACCCGAGCCGCCGACGGGGCTGAGCACCAGGCTGGAGATCGCCGCGAAGGAGCCCACGCCGTCGAGCGAGCTGAGGTGGAGGTAGAGGTTGCCGTAGGGGATGTTGACGCGGATGGTCCGCGAGACGAACTGGCCGGAGGCGGTGGCCAGGTCCACGGTGGTCGGCCCGTTGGAGTAGTCCTCGCCGTTGGCCGAGACGCGGATGTGGTTCGTCGCGTTGGGACCCAGGCCCGAAACGCTCATCGTCAGGTCGTAGGTGCCGCTGGGTACTTGCAGGTAAGAAGTCGCGTCGGCGGTGTAGTCCCAGTCCCGCGCCGGGGTGTCCTGGTCCAGCGTCGCCGTGCCCTGATCGACCCCAACGAGCCGGTTGCGGTAGTCCCACGAGTAGATCGTCTGCTGCCCCGTGGTCTGGTCGGTCTTCGTGATCAGGTTACCTTCGTTGTCGTAGTTATATTTGTAAGTGCCGTCGCTGGCCAGTTGGTTGTTCGCCTTGGTGCTGTTCCCTGCCGTGGTCCGGTTGCCATTGGCATCGTAGCCGAAAGTCTCGTTGGCGAAAGCGGAGTTGCTGTGCGTGACGCCAAAGAGTTGCCCGCTACCATCTATATATGGTGGATTGTTCAAAAAACGTACGTAACTGTAATTTAGAGTATCGCTGGCGGAACTACTTCCCGCCGTCCAATTTCGAATCTCCTGGGTGAGCCGGTTGATGTTGTCGTAGGAGTAGCCATAAGAAGCTTCGACCGATCCCGTCGCGGTCGAGTGGGTTAAGTTGGTGAGCCGATGGCCGCCGTCGTACCCGTAGGTCGTCGTCACGACGGGCGAGTAGCCGGCCAGGTCGGAATAGCGAGTCAGGCTGGTACGATCACCCGCCGGATCGTAGGCGAAGTCGACCCGCTCCGGAGCGATCCCAGAGCCCGATTGGGTGATTCGGGTGACCTCGTTACGGGCATCATAGGTCGAGTCGACCTCACCGCCAAGGCTGTCGCTAAGACTCGTCCGGTTGCCTGCAGGATCATAGGCCGACGTCAGGACCACCCGCGGCAAACCCGGGGTGCCCGCGTTGTCGTCCGTCGTCAGGTTGCCCACCGAATTGTAGCCATATGCATATTGGCTCACCGGGTCAGCCACGCCGATGGTCCGCCCGTTGGCGTCGTAGGTCGTGGTAATCGTGTGGAACGGGGCACCGCCGCCAATCGGCATCCACTGTTCGCTTGTCTTTCTCCCGTCCGGATCGTGCGTAAATTGGCGGATGCGACCATTACGGTCGGTGTCCTGGACGAGTTCGCCTTCGGTATTATATTGGTAGTTAGCAGTGTGGCCCAAGGGGTCGGTCATACTTGCCAAGTTACCAGATTTATCGTAGGCGTACAACGTGATGTTCGACATGTTCTGACGGGACGAAGTTTGATCGCTCGACGGAGTTTTGACGGCGGTAAGCTGCGAATGGTCGTCGTAGGTATAATAAGTCGTCGATGCCGTCCCAAGTCCCGGTTGTGTCTGACTCACCAGACGGTTTCGTTCGTCGTAAACGTTCGTTGTCGTCTGCTGGGCTGGATTGAAAGAGGAAGTGAGATTACCGTTGGCATCGTATGTATAGTAGATGGGTGCGTAGGTGTTCGAGTCGTATTGATAACCAACCTGATGATTAATATTGTACAAGTACGAGATCGTGTATCCGGACGGGTCTCGGACCGACCCAGGTTTCGCTATGTTTGTAAGGAAATAGTTGTATGAGTAAGTTTCAGGAACCGGATTGCCGTGGGAGTCCACAGAACTTCCCGGGAGCGTCTTGGTCGTGAGCCGACCGAGGCCATCGTAGGTATAAGTAGTTTCATGACCGTTCGCGTCGGTGGTGCTCACGAGCTGGCCGGCAGCGTCGTAGGCGGAGGTCATCGTATGCTGCAGGGCGTCGGTAACAGAGGTCCGGCGCCCGTTAGCGTCATAGTTATAGCTGGTGGTGTTGCCGAGGGGGTCCGTCTCGCTCGTGAGGTTCATCCCATCATACACGGAGGTCCACTGCCTGCTAGTGGTCCGCCACGCTCAAAGCACGGGGTAGAGCCGATGCAGCTTGATCCGTGCATCCGCCGTGGTCAACTGCCACTTGATCTGGTCCCCACGTTCGTTGCGGATCTCCTCCCACGCCGCCACGA
>JAABUX010003814.1_pt1 | contig 19628 bp, 19 predicted proteins | sample 5561851 | NCBI WGS metagenome assembly JAABUX01 (sample SAMN10711883, study PRJNA513361) | rock metagenome | isolation source: Antarctica rocks | place: Antarctica: Victoria Land, Richard Nunatak red sandstone | collected 2016-01-03 | reverse complement strand
ATCCGAGAATATCTCAAGCATCATAACGAGCAGGCAAAGCCGTTTGTCTGGACGGCTACGGCGGACTCGATTTTCGCCAAATTGTCTAAGCATAACCGCGCGAACTCATGACTCAGCACACTAGCTTGAGAGCGCCAATTGTATCCGGTATCATCTTGCGACATGGCTCGATGCACAGCACCAGTAAAAGGACATCGCTCAGCGAGCGCAGCAGCGGACTGCCCTGCGTGCGGTAGCCGCTATAGCCGCTACGGCGGCTACAGCGGCGTCGGGTCGTACTCGTCCCCGTCCTATTCCTCGACGGGGAGTAGCGGGGGCGGCCGGAGCAGCAGCGGCGGGTCCGGCAGCAGCGCAAGGCCGCGCTGGTCGCCAGCCGGTTCGTCCGTGGCGTACACGCCTGCCCAGGTGCGCACACTCACGCCGATCCGGCGGAGCGTCGAGGAGCGAGCGCCTCTGCCTGACCGTCGGGACGTCTTTCTCTGCCATGCGTGGGATGACCGGGCAGGGGCCGCTAAAGAGCTGCACGATCTGCTCCAGTCGCGCGGTGTCTCAGTCTGGTTCAGCGAGAAAGACGTCGCTCTCGGCTCGTCGTTGCTTCGCGAAATCGACAAGGGACTGGCGAAATCGCGGGTCGGGATCGTGCTGGTGACCCTGCACTGCTGCGCCGCCTTCGAGCAGAGGGGATCGCCGACAAAGAGCTCTCGGCACTCCTAGCGCGTGACCTGCTCGTTCCCATCGTGCACGACACGACCTATGAAGCGCTCCGCGAAGTCAGTCCCCTGCTCGGCTCGCGAAGCGGCTTGAGCACCGCAGAAGAGCCGATGGAAGACGTCGCGGCCAAGCTAGCCGAGCTGGTCGCCGCCTAGCTCGATTGCCGGGGTGGCCGGCGGTGAATCGTGCAATTGTGTCATCGGGGCTTAGAGCTCGGCCATTCGATTATCTAAGGCCGGCACTGTGTATTGAGCACGCACTTATCTCGCTGAAGCGTGGAAGCCACACCCATGGACCTGGAAGTCGTCGAGCAGCAATCTGCGCCGATCGCGCTCACGGAAGCGCTGGCGGCCGCACGCACCTACGCGGAACGGGTCCCTCTCCGCGAGCACGCGGCGCGGCTACGCCCGCGATCTGGCGGCCTTTCGGGCCTGGTGCCGGGCGCGCGCCGTCACGGCGCTGCCGGCCGAGCCGCAGACCCTCGCCGCCTACCTCGCGGACATCGCCCTGACCGATCGCCCGGCCACGATCGGCCGCAAGCTCGCGGCGATCGCCGTCGCCCATCGCGACGCCGGACTCGAGTCGCCGACCGAGCACGGGATGGTCAAGCGCACCCTCGCCGGGATCCGGCGGGAGAAGGGCACGGCCCAACATCAAAAGGCGGCGCTGCTCGTCGATGACGCAAAATGGTCGCGCCGCTCGGCGCCTCGCTGCTCGATCGCCGCGATCGCGCACTCATTTTGCTCGGCTTTGCGGCGGCGTTGCGCCGCAGCGAACTGGTCGCGCTGCGCTTCGAAGACGTGCGGTTCGAAGAAGAAAGGCTCGTGCTCACGCTGCGACGCTCGAAGACGAACCAAGAAGGGCGCCTTGAGACGGTCGCGGTCGCGTACGGCAGCGAGCCGACGACCTGCCCCGTGCGCGCGTTGCGCGCGTGGCTCGCCGCCGCAGGCATCGTCGGAGGTCCGCTATTCGTCGGGCTGACGCCGCAAGGCGGGTTGCGGACGGTGGCGCTGGGAGACCGGATGGTCGCGCACGTCGTGAAGCGACGTTGTCGGGCCGTCGGGATCGATTCGTCAGCGGTCGCCGGGCACAGCCTGCGGCGCGGCTTCGCGACCGCGGCCGCGCGGGCGAAGAAGCCCGACCGGATGATTAAACGACATGGACGCTGGAAGAGCACCGCGATGCTCGACCGCTAAATCGAAGACGGCACCCGCTGGGACGACAACGCCACCATTGGCCTCGGATTATAAGTCGTGACACGGCTTTTCGACGCGCGCCGTCTTAAATGGAATGTAAATCCGAATCATTGCCGCAGCGAGCGCTTCTAAACGACGCTCACGCTTCTTGCGAGAGCGCATCTACTCGACCACGTCGTCGACAACATGCACGGGGTGACGAATATTTTGGCGGCTCGGCTACTCTGAACATACACCGCCGACGTTGGGTTCACTTCGCACGTCGTCGGTGCCCCAACTTCTCCACTCATTATCGAAGCGCGTTCACAAGGCAACGTCAGTCGGCTACATTAAGCGACTGCGGAAGCGATCCGGTGCGCTTAACATCCTTGATCCTCGACAACGCTTCGACGGGATCGTCAAGGGAACGTTTGCTTTCGAAAGCCATCGATATCTAGCGACTCGATTGTATCTATAGGCGTCAGTTGTCCGCTAAACGCCTTATGCAAGATCGATTTGCGCGCGCGCGAGATTAAAGCTATGGCACGGATGGTATCCGCCTCGACGCGACGCACTCGCGCGTACATTGCGTCGAGCACGTCTACTACATACCTCATCCGTTCCTTAGGCGGCATTGGGATTGCCAGATTGCGAACGACCGTTCCGTTAATCTTGGGCATATTGCCGGCAGTCCCCGTGGCATTTTCTCTGAAATACTCTCTCGCGTATGGTGAGTTCAGACAATGCCACATGTAACGCGTGGTCAGAAGATCGGGAAAGCGAAGGCGCATCATCAAATCGGGATAAATATACGTGTTATCCGGCCCGTCAAAAATTGCGGACGCCCCGACATGTTCGAGCGAATTTGCTCGCTGAATTAATAGATCACCCGAACGCAACCAGAACGGTGATCCCGCCGGAACGATCTTATAAATACGCTTAACAGCATCTTCGTCGAGACGCAGCGTGCCGCGCGTGATGGCGGTTAATTTTAACGTGAGCGTCCCAGATGCATCGGGGCCACTCTTCGCCGACCATCCGTTACTAGGGCCTTCAACTGCAATGTCTCCGAGTCGCAGAGTCTGCACGGCTGAGCCATCGACGTTGTTAGCAGATGTCTCGTCATGCAGCACTGCTGACAGCGATGATCGTATAAAGCGCTTTGTTAGCTCTTTAACACGTTTGAGTTCGGAAAGCGCATTTGCCATTCGCGCATTCATGACGTCAAGTCTGGCGACGATTTGGCGTTGCTCATCAAGAGTTGGTAGCCCGAGTACGGTCGCCTGGAAGACTCCCTTCGTGACATGCGCCAGCCCTACGCCGCCGTGGGCCTGCCTGATAAGCTCGTCTAACTTGACATTAATAGCATCACGAAGAAAGGCCTTATTGATAAGTTGCTCGTCAAAGCGAACACGGAAAATATGCTGATTGAGGACTCCAGCAGGACCGCTCCAGATATGGGCACCAAAGGACGTCCCCGGCGTGCCGGACCACGCGAATAGCAGTTCTCCCGGCTCCACCATAAATCGAGCCTCAACCGCAGTCGCACAATAATTAAAGCTGGCTTCAGCGTTGTTGAGATTTTGGATACGGATAATCGGCAATCCCGACGTTGCCCATTCGCTCGCTTTAAACGCCATTCCATTAGCGAGTTCGCAAATGTCGCCGATTCGCACACTCCTCCAGTGATTAGGGAGCGTCATGCAACAGCTTCCGCCTCCTCAGTAGCGCCATCATTGCTCAAAACTTCGATAAGACTGCGGATGTCCTCCAGAGCCGTCGCCAAGTGGACTTCCATCGCAGTTGCAATCTCGATGGTCGAATTAAACCATCTTCGTGCGAATTGTCGGACTCCTTGAGCCAAGTGATGTCCAGGTTGTCCGCCCGTTGCGAAATCTCGACGCGCGTGTATTTTCGGAAGCGCCCCTCCGCACCTCGATCGATCCGCGTCGACTTGCCATACGGATGGGCACCGAATTCGTCGATAAAGTCGCCAAAGTCGGCTGATTTTAAGGGTTTTGTCTTCCCGAATGTCGGCATGTTGGTCCGCATATCGTAAAACCAGACAGCCTTTGTTTCGTCTTCTACCGGAGCGTCGCTCGTGGAGCGATTGAAGAAGAGAACGTTTGTTTTAACGCCTTGCGCATAGAAGATGCCCATTGGAAGGCGCAAGACCGTATGTAGGTCACAGCGTTGCAGCAGCATCTGTCTCAGCAATTTTCCGCGCCCGTCTTCAAAAAGAACGTTATCGGGGACCACGACGGCGGCTCGGCCACCGAGCTTCAATGCTCGAATTATGTGCTCTACGAACGGCAGCTGGTACGAAGAGACGCGATCGGTAACGGTAAGATCATCGCGCGTTGGTGGTGATCCCGCCGGCCCAAATGGCGGATTGGTCAGAATTAGATTGGCGTTCTTGAATACAGTGTCAGCGCCATGAGGCGAAAGAGTATCGGCCAAGTCGATATGATCACTATCGACTTTGTGCAGATGAAGATTCATCAACAAGAGACGGAATGTATCAGGGACGTTCTCCATACCCCGAAACGCCGACTTGAGTTGAAACGCTTGCTGCTTCGGTGACAACGCGAAGTAGTCGTCGCTCGCAGCGCGCATACATTGGTCAGCCGCGATCAAGAAGCCGCCTGTGCCAGCCGCGGGGTCTTGGATCACTTCGCCGACAAGAGGCTTGCTTACACGGACCATGCAGTCGATGAGCACGCGAGGCGTGAAGTACTGACCGGCGCCGCGTTTCGTTTCCTCGGCCATCTTCTGCAAGAGGCCCTCGTAGGCGTCCCCAAACGAATCGCGTTCGTCACTGTACCAGTGTAAACTATCGATTGCATCGACTAATTTCCGAAGGTTAGCCGGCTCGCGAACAATCGTCGAGGCATTCAAAAAGATTGCAACTATTGAACGATCGGCGACCTTGGTTCCATCGCCAAGATCGATGAGCGCGCGTTTATAGCGCTGTAACACATCCGTCTCGCTCGCACTCTTTAGCGCCAGCCACCGGTACTCTGAAGGTATCCGGGTTTCATCGTGCTGCTCCGACGCCATTTTCAAGAACAGTAGGTAGGTAAGTTCTGTGACATACTGTTGGTACGTCACCCCGTCTTTGCGAAGGAGCGCGCAGAGGCGCCAAAGGCGATTAACCAGTTCGCTCGACGGATTCATTCGTCACCTTTCGTCATGCTGCGCCAGCATCCCAGATTGCCGCATTGAGATCCATCAGGACGGTTGTCAGTGTGTTTTCGAACTCTCGGTCAATCAGTTCAAACCCGCCGGCTTGCGCGAATAGTGGTTCACTCAACATCGCCGGATCGCCGACGGGTTGTTCTTGGAGGGCACGGCCGATACGCTCCAGCCATCGCTTTTGCTTTGACGACCAGTTTCGGCTGGCTAGTAACCGATCGATACCATTCCGCACACGGGCTTCGTATGGCACAAGAGCCTCTCCAAGCGCTGCCTGGCGAACAAAGCCGATAATGTGCGCTGCTATATCCGCATTACGAGCACGTCCGTATGCGCGCCGCAGATTCGCTTCAGAGAATCCGACGGCGTCGAGCATTACAGCAATGTCCTTCAGTTCTTTCCGCGTGAGGTCTCGTGGATGTTGCGTGGCTGCGATCAGTGACGGTGCGGCATTCATGTTAGCCCGTACGAACGCCTCGAAGCTTTCTATGTAGTCTGTGGGCGACGTAACTCCGCCAAAGTCGTCTTCTATAGAGACAAGCTCGTCCGGGTGTTCCGATATGAAAATTCCTTCGCTTACGCGGCGACTGCGATTGAGATCTAGGACAGCTGCCAGAGACGGGTGCTTCCGGAATAGCGTTAGTGTCTCGGATGGATCCGCGCCTTTAAGTTGGTCCGGGAGAGACTCTAACGCGCCCAGTACGACCACCAAAGCGTCGCGGCTCTCTATCTTCGCTCGACGCGCGCTCTAAGTCGGAAAGCAGTGTTGCAAACGTAAGTGATGGATCAACAACAATGGGTCGCATATCGGTCACGGCTTGAAGATTGGCGTAGATGTCGACTGCATCAAATATGCGAAAATAAGCTTTTTTGATCTCGTCGCAGCGTCTCGTAGCACGTCCGAGCATCTGCTCGTACAAAATGCGGCTATTCACCCGGCGTACAAATACGAGGTTTGTTATTGCGGGCACATCAATTCCGGTTGTTAGTAGGTCAACAGTGACGACGTATTTTGGCCGTGAATCATTCTTAAAGGCTTTGATGCGATCTAGCGGCTTGTCTATTGCTCCGGTAAGCTTCTCGACGAGGTCATGCGGCTGTGCACCATATTCTTCCGTTAAGGCCGCACGTAACTCATCAACAATGATATCGGCGTGATCGTCACGAGCTGCAAAGATTAGAGTTTTTCCAGGCTCGCTAGGTGGGCATTCTTTTGTGATTGCCTCGGCAACGGCACGATTAAACGCGCGAGTGTAAACTTTCTTGTTAAACTCGGAAATCTCAAAATCGACCTGATCTTCCAGATCGATGGACTCGACAGACCCGGTATGCGGATCGATTATCGCGACTTCCTCACCCTGCGGAAACGAAATTCCCGTTTGAGCGAGTGCAGTTACTATCCGCCGCGGCGGGCGGTGATCAATTAGGGAGCCATCGAGTACGGCCTGCCGATATCCATAACGAAAAACGGGCGCGCCAAATATTTCGCGTGTATGAATTGCCGGCGTTGCCGTGAGCGCAATTTGTGTGGCGTCAAAGTAGTCCAAGACGCGTCGATAAGCTGAAAGGTAATCGTCAAGGTTTCTAAATGTGAGATCTTCCTCTCAGCTCAGCGTCAAGTGTATAACCTCGGTGCGCCTCGTCGACGATAATAAGATCAAAGGTTCCGGGCGATGGCCGGCCGTTTTCAGCATCTTGAAACACTCTTGAAATCATCGATTGCACGGTTGCCACTTGGACGCGATCAGTTGCTTCTGGGAATTTGCTCTTTAAATCGGCTATCGGGAAGACTTGGTCAAAATTGAGTAGCCCAGCTGTCTCCGTGTTGCTCAGTGCGTCAAGGGTCTGCCGGCCAAGTGCATTTCGGTCGACAAGGAATAGAATTCGGCGAAATCTTTTAGCTCGAAGTAGTTCGTACATGAGCGCGATTGCAACACGAGTTTTTCCGGTTCCGGTCGCCATCGCAAGCAATATATGACGTTGCCCGGCGGTGATCGCATCCTCGACTGCGGCGATTGCCTCACGTTGATATGGACGCAGGCCGGAAATGCCAAGCTCTCTGTCTGCAACTGCGGGAAGAAAAGAAGCCAGTTCCTGTTCGATTTTCTCTTGGAGATCACGTGGTGAGAACCACTCAGCGATAGGGCGTGGAGCCGTGCCGACCGTTCTCGCATCCCAAAACCAGATGCCCGATTTGGTCGCAAGCTGCTTTACATACGGACGACTATTTGTAGCAAATAGGAAAGGCACGACGAACAGGTCAGTGCCGTCTTTCCAAGGACTGCCGTCTAAAAGCTCGTCCGGCGCTAGCTTAATGTCTCTCGCGTATCGCTTACTTTGTCCAAGGTGCCCTGGAACGTCTTCAGCCTCGCGTTTAGCTTCAATCACCCCGACACAGACGCGACCAAGAAACAGTGCGTAGTCTACAGGCCCGCTGGCTGTTGGCCACTCTGCTATCGCGAGAAACTGTCCAGCCTCGGGTCGTGTACCGTTTGCGTACCGCAAAGTGGAACTATCGGCGACCCACCCGGCTGAGCGAAGCTGCTCATCGATAAGCGTGCGTGTCGTTCCCTCATCAAGGTCGATAGCATCGGCCTGACGAGCGGCTAGATCGGCGAGGACGTCGAGTTGTTTTGCCGAGATCGACTGAGCGCTTAGGTTCGTTTCAGATAGCGAGAGCTGAGTCTGTCGCAAAGTGACTTCCGTGTCCGCGGCATACTTCTCCCAAAACGCCCTCTGCTGCTCAAGTTCGTCAATCAGTGCTGATGCACTGCGGGTCGCCGCCTCGGCGTCTTGCGCAGCGAGGCGCGCCTTGGCTTCTGTATCGTTGCTCGCGGCTACAGCTGCTCTAAGTTCCTCGATCTCTTTTCGAAGCGAAGAAGTCGTGTCATCAGATTGCGCCGGCGGAATGAAGGGTCCAGGTTTGAACTGCGGGGCGTTACCGTAGCTTTGATGAAACCAGATTGCCATGGCGCGAGCTATCTTTAGCGACAACAGAGCGTCACCAGGAGATCCGACATCTTCGTGTGCCGCAGCGTTGCCCGCCCGCTTTAAGTGGTAAAAGAGTTCCGTGACCTCGCGCGGCAGTATGCCGCGCGATTTGAGAACTCGCAAGACGTCATCAAATGAGACGGATACATCGGGAAGTTGGGCGTGTCGGGCCGCTACGTCTTTCGCCAGCAGTTCACCAAGTTGTCGTAACTTAATAAGTGCGGCTGTCGGATCATCAGCGTAATAGCGTTCCGCAAGCGCCCCAAGTCGAACAAGACGCTCGTCGTAAGATCGAAGAAACGCGAAATTGGCCGATTCAGCGTTCGATGTAGCCGACATCGAGCGCATCCTTCACTTTCGCGACCGCGCGCCCCCGCCGGGACTGCTAGCTCACCGCGATCGTATCAAAGTCTTCGCGCGCGAGCAGCACCACGAGACTCGCGCGCGATCGCCGGTGCCACTGCGGTCGACGCGCCTCCTCACCACCCCACTCGAAGGTGACCTCGCCGTACGTTTCAGCTTCGCCATTTGGTTTATACCCTGCACCGCGATAGTCGTAGTGCTCATACGCGGCCAAGCGCTCGGGATCCAAACCGAACATCTCAACGGCCTCCATCGCAAGATTCTCGATCGTATTGGTAATCGAGGGCCCCGGATTAGCTTCATGGTCGAGTAGTTCTGTCGCGATTAGCACGTCGAGGCCAGTCTTAAGCCGGAACACGCGTGCACGCGTCGTGACGGATCCGTGGGCAACGGGATACGTAAAGCGGCGGTCGTAGATGAGTCGGGTCACGCTTACTCCGATGCCTCAGGCGCTCTGCTCGTACGTATTAAAACGTTGGTCAACACGCGCGAGAACCGACCGCGTCCGTATGGGCGGCTCGCCCTTCTTCGCGATAATGATCTCGGACGCCAGTTCGGCGAACTCCGCCGGGTAAAGCAATGGCCGTCCAACTTCGTTGACTGACCGCGTCGTTTTCGAGGTCGCATCGCGGTTGACGCTCTCGGCGAAGCGCGTTGTCTGCCCGAGCAGCTCGGCGCCGTAGTCTTGCGTCAGGCGGTCGCGCGTTGCGAAGAACACGGTGACGTCGCACGTCCCGGTCACCGATTCGTACTGCCCGTATATCTTGCGGACTTGCGCGAGCGTTTGTGCGAGCAACATGGCGACGATCCGGTACTTGCGCATCGTCGTAAGCTTTTGCTCGATCACGGTGGCGCGCAAGAGCGGGAACTCGTCGAGAAGCAAGAGGATCGGTCGCGCGTCTGTCGGCGGAATGAAGGCGGTAAGGTCGCCGAGCAGCCACGTAAGGACCATGCGCATAAGCGGTGCGTACTCCGTTTGATCCACTTCGCGCACGACGAGGTATAGCGTTGTCGCTCGTTGTCGCAAGAGCTGCGGGTTAAAGTCCGACATGCTCGTTGCATTTGCGACGCCGCCAGTCCGAAAGATATCGAAGCGCTGCGTCACCGTTGCGACGATGCTCGAGCGGAGGCGTGGGTCCATATTCGCGAACTTTGCACCGGTCTCACGAACGTATGCGACGCGTGACGCGTCCCGCAGCATCTCGGCGAACTGCGCTTCGTTCTTGTAGTCGGGGTTGTAGAAATAACGCGCCGCGGCTTCGAGCGTCGGCTCGCCGAGCTCGAGGACGCGCAACACGACGGCGGTCGCGAGCTCGATCGCGCCGCTGAGGAAGAACTTTGCCTGCTCCGGGATCTCCGCGAATTCGGCCGCATCCGCCACGAACGCCGTCATGATGGAGCGGACGGCGTCGACGTCGTCGGGTCGTACGCCGGCAAGCACGTTGATGCGTGCGGTCTTCAGATCGCGCGGATCAAAAACAAAGACGGGGCCGAGGAGACGCCGCGCCTCGATCGTACGCGCGCGCAGCTCATCCGCCGGGTCCGAAGACGATCGCACTACTCTGCCAGCCGCCGCGCAGGGTCGTCACGGCGGTGCCGTCGGTCTTGCCGACGCCCGGCGGTCCGAGCACGAGCACGTTTTCCGTGCCACCATGGATGAGCAGCTTGCCGCGCTTCGTCTGACCGAGCACGATACCGGTCTGCGCTTTGCGAAGGCTCGATTGCGCGAGTTCGCGCGCCGTCGCGAAGTGCGCGCGGCCATAGAGGCCGGAGCCGCGCTGCGGCCTGTCGAGTGCGATTCCCGCGATCAAGCCGATGATAAGCGAGGCACCGCCGCCCCACTTTAGGTGGTCGAGGATGCCGAGAACGAGGCGGTGGACCGCCGGGTTCACCGGCCGGAAATGCTGCATCGGCAACACGATGAACGCCATCGGGTCGATCTTCTGAATCCACCAGAGGACCGCGAACGGATTGTAGATGTGCGCAAAGAGCGGCCTGCCGAACCATGCCGGATAGCGCGCGAAGCTCGCGAGATGCTGCGTCTCGTATGCAAGCAATCCAACAAAAAGAACGAGCGCGATGGCGAGGCCTAAGACCGGCCCCGTCGACGCACCGCGCGGTGCACGAATTTCTCGCACGCTCACCAGCTCCACCCCCGGTCGTGTTCTTTGCTTTGTTCGCGCTCCGCGCTGCGAGAGGCGACGCGCTCGGAAACTTCCCGAACTTGTTCTTTTACCTCACGTGGCTGCGCGAGTGTCGCATGCCAATCGTGTCGAACCGCGACCCGTTCCTCGCGATCGAGCCGCTCGGTGCGATTGAGCAAGTCGAACGCGGCCTTGCGCTCGTCGCGCGTGTAGCCGGCATCGCGGCCCTGCGCGATCGGCTCGAGCTCGCGCCGCAGCTCGCCGATCGTGAGGTCCCGTGTGGGCTCCGCTTCGCGCGTCTGCGCGCGATCGAGTTCACGATAATCGCTGGCCAATTCTTTGGACCTCGTACGCAGCCCCAGGGTGACAAGATCATCATACGATCCGACGGCTTCCCGCGAATAGAACATCCCATATTCGTCCGTGTGCCGTGTCATTCCGACGGTTAGGGAACGCTGGCTGACGTGCTCGGTCATGAGCTGCAGCTCGGCGTAGCGCGTCGACCCTTGCTCGCGGTACTCCGTCGAGCAGTAGCCGTGCTGGACGCCGGGGTGCTCGCGTATCGACCGGTACGACCACGCCGTCACGCCGCTCGATCTGCAACGTCGCATCGTCGACACTGCGGACGGTTCCGACCGAGCCGTTGTAGAGCCCGGCCTCGCGGATCGTCTCCCGAACGATCACGCGGTCGCCGACGGCGTACGGAACGTTCCCGTCGACCGTCTCAAGCCGCTGGTCGTCGTCGGCGAGCCGGCCCATCGCGCGCCACTCCTCGCGCGCAAGCGCGTTGATCGCGATCCGCTCGCGGTTCGTGTACGCCTCGATGCCGCACTCAACGCCCGAATTCTCGATCGCCCGCCAGCGGTCGATCAGCGCGGCGCGCGCCTCGTCTTGCGAACCGGATTCGTAGACAAACCCGCGGTCGCGGTAGGCATCGATCGCCTCGCGTACATCACCCCGACGAACGGCCTGCGTTGCCTCACGCTGCCACGTCTCGCTCTGCCGACGCGTCTTCTCCAGGTCGATACTGCGATCGCCGACGGCGCGCTGCATGAGTTCGAGCGCGTTGCCGTGCGCAACGGCCTGGAATTGCTTGTCGTCCCCGAGCGCGATGACGACCGCGCCGCGTTCGTGCGCGTCGCGCAGCAGCGCCGCGCCCTGTGCCGTGCCGAGGGTCGAGACCTCATCGATAATGAGCAGGTCGCGATCGGTGAGCTGCTCGCGGTCCTGGCCCCATTCGTAGAGTTCTTTGGCGACGGAACGCGCGGGTACGTCGGTTTCGCGGCGCAACACGTCGACGGCCGAATTCGCGACCGAGACGGCGCGCACGTTGTAGCCGGCGTCCTGATACGCGGCACCGATCTCGCTAATGAGCCGGGTCTTGCCTGCGCCCGGCACGCCCGTAATGACCTTCAGCCGCGCGTCGTCGGCTGTCGCGTAGGTGTACGCGCGCTGCTGCTGTTCGTCGAGTCGTTGATCTGGCTGGCGCACGATCGCGACCTCGCGGCGCTGCGACGCAAGGCCGTCTGCCGCGGTCGCGAGCGTCCGTTCGGCCTCGAGGACCTCATGCGTCGTGAGCCGCGTCTTGCCGCGCTCGTCGACGAGCTGCACCGAGGTGTCGACGATCTTCTCGACGATCGTCTGCCGTTGCTCGGCATCGGTAACGCGCTCGCCGACGAGCCGCTCCACGGCGCTCAAGGTGTAGGTCGCGTTGTTGGCCGTGAGACGGTCGACGATCGGGCTCGGATCCTCAAGGAGCCGCGCCCCGACGACGAGGTTCTCTGCGCGCTGGACGGCCTCGCGCGCAGCCGCGCGATCGCGCGCCTGTTGCGAGCTCTCGTATGGCCCAAACGTTGCGGTCATCGCGCGCAACGAAAGATCGCGATCGATCTCCGACGGCTTGACCGTCTGGGGACTGTCGAGGTCACCGATTCGCGCACCGGTGCGATACGGCTTGTACTCCACGCCGTGCCGCTCGAAGGTGGCATGGACCTCGCGCCAACCGGCATCGCTCTTAGCACGCCCGTCACGGGCGCCGTCGGCGCCGCGCAAGATCGCGACCTCGGCCGCGGCGGCCCGGCACCGCTCTGCGAACGGCCGGCTCGCATCACGCGAACGGTCCTGGTCGCGATCGCTTTCGAACGGTCCAAGCCGCTCGATAAGCTGGCGGTGCGTAAGATCCGCGCCGAGGTCGCGGGCGCGCGCGTACTCGCCGCGCTCGGCGCCGACGAGCCGTCCACCCACGACGTCGTCGCGGCGGCCCGTTCGGACTTCTTCGTATCGCGCGCCGTGCTCGGCGCAAATGCGGTGCACGTCGGCCCACGACGGCTGCCCGTCACGGGCCTTCGAGTTCGTCAACGCGTCGCGCAGAACCGGACCGATGTCTTCCCGGACGGCCCGCTCGAAAGAGCGCTTGCGCCCATAATATTCGACGTCGCGGGCACCGTGCGACAATTCGTGGCGCTGCGCGACGTCGACGACGCGCCAGCCCTGTTCGAGCTCGGCCTCGCGACTGGCCGCCCGCATCTTCTCGCGGTCTTGCCAAATGTCGCGGGCGACGTGCGTGATTGGATCCACGCGGTTGAACACCGCGTGCACGTGATACATGCCGCCGACGCCGTCGTTCTGCAACGCCGCGACGTACTGCAAACCCTCGAAGCCGAGGTGCCGAACCTGCGTATCGAGTGCCGCACGCGCCTGCTCGTACGTCGGCCGCTCACCCTCAGCGAACGAAACGATGAGGTGCGAGAGGCGGCCTGAGAGTCGACCGAGGTCGGCCTCCAAGTTGCGGATCGCGCCGGGGACGCCGCTCAACGCCGCGACCGCCGATGCAATTTCGGCGACCTGTGCCGCGTCGAGCCCGAGATCGCAAAGATGAGCGTAGGAAAACGCGACCTTCACGCGGCGCTATTGCAAGGCGATCGGGCCGCTTCAAAGAGCGTCCCAAATTCTCATGCCGGCATGGAACAACTTCGAATGTGGCTGAAAAACCGCAACGTTGAGGACGTCCACGTCTGTCTGGAAGCGACCGGCGGATGGAGTGAACAGGTCGCGATGTCGCTTATCGATGCCGGATGTGTCGTCAGTATAGTCAATCCCGCCCGTATCAAGGCGTTCGCGCAAAGCGAACTGGTGCGAACGAAGACAGACCGTGTCGACGCGGCTCTCATCGCCCGCTTCTGCCGTCTTCATCAACCACCACCGTGGACGCCTCCCGCGCCGGAAATCCGTATTCTACAAGGCCTTGTCCGGCGCCAGCATAGCCTTATCGATATGCGAGTTGAGGAAGAAAATCGGCGCGATGCTCCGATGGTAGCCCCTGCAGTGACGGCGTCGATCGAGGCTACACTCGAGCACCTCGCGGGTGAACTCGAACGCGTCGCTCGTGAAATCGAGCAACTCTTCGATGACTATCCGACACTGCGCCGGCAGCGCGAGTTGCTCGTCTCGATTCCTGGTATCGCCGAGAGCACCGCGGCTCGCATTCTGGGCGAGATGCCCAACATCACGCAATTCCGCGACGTGAAGGCAGTGGCCGCTTATGCTGGGTTATCGCCTCGCCACTATCAATCCGGATCTATCGAACATCGCAGCCGACTAGCGAAGACCGGAAACGCTCACTTAAGGCGCGCACTTTACTTCCCGGCGATCTCGGCAATGCGTTTCAACCCGCCCATTCGCGCATTCGCCAAGCGCTTAAGCGCCCGCGGAAAAACCAAGATGACGGTCGTCGCCGCTGCGATGCGTAAGCTCCTCGCCCTAGCTTATGGGGTGCTCAAATCTGATCGCGCCTTTGATCCCCTCTACGGACACGCTTGACAACCAACACCGTATCTTTTAGGATGATTCTCCAACCTAGGTGCGAAGCGGGTTTGCGTGTCCCGAAAGTCAGTCCCGAAACGCAAAGCCGGAATTCCGCTCGACGAGCTGCTCACCGCACACGCCGCCGGCGACGATCGGCTCGATATGCGCATGGGCCGCTACAGTGGCTCGGTGGTTCCGGCGTCGATGCTAGGTGCGAAGCCCGCCAAAGGGCCGAACCTGACCAAAAAGGGCTCAAAGAAAGCCCCAGGAGCGCGTTTAGCCCGGCTGGACGACTCCCAGGTCATCCTGATCGCGGAACCGCGCCTAATCGGTTATGCGCGCGTTTCCACGGACGAGCAGACAACGGCGCTACAGCTCGATGCGCTGCACGCGGCCGGCTGCGCCGCGATTCACGAAGATTCCGCCTCCGGGGCATCACGATCGCGTCCGGGTCTCAGCCGCGCGATCGAAGACCTCCGCGCCGGCGACACGCTGGTCGTCTGGCGGCTAGACCGCCTCGGCCGCTCGCTGCGTGACCTTCTGGATATTTCCGAAATGTTACGCGAGCGCGACGTCGCGCTGCGATCATTGACGGACCACATCGACACGGGCACGGCCGCCGGCCGGATGCTATACGCCGTGCTTGGCGCGGTCGCGCAGTTCGAGCGCGACGTCCTCCGCGAGCGCACGGTTGCCGGGATGCGCGCCGCTAAGAAACGGGGTGAGCACATCGGGCGCCCATCCGCCCTATCGCCAACACAGATTCGAGAAGCAAAGAAAATGCTCGAGCGCGGCGAGAGTCCGAACCACGTCGCCCGCATCTTTCGAGTTGGCCGGTCGACGCTATATCGTGCGATTGCATGAGCGACGAGTGCTGCGAGTTCTGTCTAGCAGGCAGCGGGCCGCTGCTCGAACGCTCGCGTCCATACGATGGCCGCGAGGGACGCATACTTGAATCCTCTGCATGGACGCCGTACCTGCAGGCGGTCGAACTCGAAGACGGATGGGTCGTCGTCTGGGAGCATCTTGCGAGCGACGCGATGCTGGTGTGTCCGTTCCATGCAAACGGTCAAGCGGTGCCTCGCGCACCGGCGACCGCGCTCGTTGGCGACGTCGACATCAATCTGCAAGAATTCGATTATGTCGGCGACCGCGAGGATATTGTGGTGCTGAAGCACGTACAAACGCGCCGGTATTTGAACGTGCGTAGGCTGGGGCCTACGACGACCGCGGTCGAGCGTCGCGACGGGAACGTGGTGTATCATGCTGTTTCGGAGGCTCTTCGGTGGGCGCGCGGCGAGGAGTAAAACTCGCGCCGGCCCGATACGGAGGGGATGGTTACGCGCGACGGCAGTCTTGGCGAGAAACCATCAAACACGCTAACCGACAGCTCATAGACCTTGCGGTGGAACGCGACAATTTTGCATATTTCGAGCAGGTGACGCGTTCTGACACCGACGGCGGGCGCCTGATAAAGACTGCCGGGCGTAGATGGTACGAACATTATGTCGCGGCGGCAATTCGGCGACAGACCGACCCGGCCACTGATTCGCACTCGCTTCTTCGTGTACTCGATGAAATGGCGGCGAAACCCGAGGACGCTCTTGACTTCGGCGGCGCGCCGATCGACCGTTTTGAAATCAAAAAATATAGGCGCGAGATTGCGACCCTGTCCCGTAAGGTAGTTCATTTCGCAAATCGCGAAGTAGCACATGCGACAAAGCTTGGGGTCGATCCAAAAGATCGGCCAACGTTTGAAGACCTGCACTCATGCGTCGAAGCTTTCGAAAGCATCGTAGCTCGCTATAGCGGGTATTTGATCGGGGCGACGCTTTTAAAGCAAGATGCGCCAGGGCAGTACATTCCGGTCTTCCTTGCGGGAAAGCGTTTCGAAACTATTGCGCCGGTGTCGGCCGCAGAGGTTTTCGCTTTCTTCGGATTAGCCGCTTCCCCAGCTCCGACATAAGCATGACGCTTGTGACACTGGATCGTCAAAGAGAGGTCGGATCGCGGCTTAGCTTCATCATCGCCCGCGCGCGGCCGGTTTCAGCGGCGTGACGAATTTCCTCGCCGTATTCAGGATCGCCAAAGGCAGAAATAAGAGGTGCATAGCGTGCCAAGACGTCTGCGACGTTCTCCAAAGATTGTGCCCGGAAGTAGTGTTCTTCTATGTCGGCGTGCGGTAGACGTTCCTGGTTGGCGTCGAGTATTTTAGTCACCGCCTCGTCTTGCATTTTCTGCTGAATCAATATTGACTTGCTCTCGTAGCGAATCGCGTCCATCAGGTCAAGATACTGCTCACCAAGCGCCCTTCGCACCCGATCGCTGTCGGCGCGCGATAGCAGCTCTTGGTTCGCGGCGTTCCACCCTGGCGTTTGCGGATTCGTTTGAATCAGCCATGGACGAAGCGCCGCGCAATGCGATCGTATCCGCTCGACAAGTTCAGCGTTAACGACAGCTCGTTCTTGGTCACTAGCGGCCTTCTCGCGTTCTTTCTCGCGTTGGCGTTCGCGATCTTCGCGTTCCAATTCACGCTGCCGATCGCGCTCATCTCGTTCCCGATCGCGTTGACGTTCACGTAAGTCCTTTGCGGCCTCACGCCGCGCCGCGAATCCATGATTTAGCCAAGCACCGAGCGCGATTCCGATCACTCCCGATGAGAGGATCGTAGACCAAGGAACGGCGGCAAGCAACGAAGATGCGCTCATCGGCTCCAGCCGATATCCGGGCCATCGCGCTCGATGCCGCGATCGTGCGTGCGCTCGGGCAAGCGCTCTCGACCTTGCAATCGACTGCGTTCCCGTTCGACGACAAGGTCGCGCTGCCGATTTTGCAGTTCCGGATTGTTGACGTGAATTCCGCGTTCGACGGCGAGGCGCAAGGCACGCTCTTTGAAGTCGGCGCTGCCGTGAATCGTGACCTCGTTGCCCCACTTGGCGCGCGCGAGCTCGAGCCCCGCGGCGACGCTCGCATCGCTCCTGTCGCGGAACGCAATCTCGGGCCCACGGTCGCGAAACGCCTCGCCGCCGTCGCGCCATCTGTAGCTGACGTCGCCGTTACGCTCGACGTGCGCGTCGACGTCGCGAAGATCCCGCACGAAGCGCGGCTCGGCATCGCCGGCACCGCGTAAGGCGAAGCCCGGCGTCTCCATGTCGTGCTCGCGCTCGCCGCGCTGCTCGCGATACCGCAGACCGCGCAGTGCCGAGATGGCAGCGTCGTCGCCGGCATGGGCGCGATCAGTTACAAACTCGCGCCACGCTTGGCGCTGCTCGAAATGCAGCTCGCGCTTGAGCGCCGACCGTTCGTTCGCGATCGTGTCTCGTAAGTCGACGCGCTCTTGTGCGGCACGAAACGCCGCGAGCGACGCCGCGATCTGCGGCGCGAGGCCCGTCTCGCGAAGTTCCCGCCGGTATTCGACCTTGCGCGCGGTGATCTCAGCATAACGCGCGCGTTCCGACGCGCGCTGGTCGTCCCACGTCTCCCGCCGCTCGTCCCCGCGTGAACGCTCCGCCCGGAACTCCGCGTAGAGCCGCTCGCGCTCTTCGCGCCGTTCCTCGCGCCGATCGGCACGCCGTTCCGGATCGCGTTTGTAGTCGCGCTTCGGCTCGCGCTCGCTGTGAGACTCGTGCGCCGGCTGCGCCCGGACGCGATCGCGGACAGCGTCGCGCCCGACGCGCTGCTCGTCGAAGCCGCGCCGCCGGCGCAACTCCTCATCATGATCGCGCTCCCCGGTCGCAAGCGGGGCGACGTCTCTTGCCGGCGTCTCGCGACCGATCTCAGGGGCGCGCTCGGTGCTCTGACGCTCCGGCGACCGAAACGCCGGCACCCGCTCGTCCAGCGGCCCAACACGTTGCTCGAGCTGCTCCCGGCTTAGAAAACGAGCCACCTGCGACGCCTTCGCGACGAGTTGCGGATCGTCGTGGTGAACGACGACGAGCCCCGACCCCTTGCGCTGTAGCTCGAGACCGAAATCCGCGAGCGTCCGCTGCACGTCTTCAAGCGCCGCGCCCTCCCGTCCGAGCGTTTCCTTGAGGGCCGGCGCAGCCTCACGCACCCATTCCGTGAACGGCCGATCGCCGGACCACGACGCGAGGTCCCGCGCCTTCTGCTGCGTCGGCGCCGGCTCGTCCAGCCCACGCCCATGAGTCTGCTCTTTGAACGCGAGCACCACAGCCTCGCGACCGTCGATCTCCCGCACCTGTGTCGGCCCGCGATCGTGCGACCATCCCTGCGCAAGCTCGACTTCCCGCATCGCACGATCCAGCTTGATGTAGTCGCGAAAGGGCGAGACGGCCCGGTAGGTCTCGGGGTCAACCCGGTTGACGGCGATATGCAGATGCACGTTCGCCGTGTCGCCATGGACCGCCATGACATATTGATGCGACTCCATCCCGAGCGCCGCGAGCGCGTGCCGCCCGGCCGCGAACGCCTGCTCCGGCGTCGGATGCTCGTGCTCATGCCAGGAGACGACGAGATGGTAATCCGCCGGCGCACGTAGCCGCCGACACTGCGAGGCGACCGCCTCCATCTCGAGCGCCGCCGTCCGTAGCGACGCGACCCCTTGCGTCTCGATCGCGATGGCTTTCGCGGTCACCTCGCCGGTTATGGGATCCACGGTGTCTTCGCGCCCAACGTAGCGCACGAGCTCGTCGAATTCGCGCCCCTTCGGCCGGTCGAGCCGGTTCTCGGCCGTTACATAGTCGACGAGCCCGCCGAAGGTTCGGCCACCGGCTTTCGCCGGAATGACCTTCGCAATCAACGGCGCACGCCACCGTCCGCGATACGTTCGATTGCGTCGGTGATTGCGACGAGCACCTTCGCGTACTCGCTTGATCCGACGCCGTTGCCTTCGGTGAAGAGATGCTTCTGCAAGCCGCCGAGACGCCGTAACTCCGCGACGACCTGCGAACCCGCCGCAAGCTCGCGACCGAGCGCGGCGTCGCGCACGTAGGCAGTCACCGGAAGGTCTGCCGCCGACGCTTTCTTTGCGACGCGCTCCCACTCGGCGTCCGAAAAACGGACGGCGACCTGGTGCTGCCGCGCACGCGTTTCCGTCCCCCTCCGCGCGTTCATCGCTGCTGCACTTTTGGGGTGTCGGGGCGCAGCCCTGACCGTGCAAAGCATGAATCGTGAGGCGGCGACAAGCGTAGCGCGGAGCGGCCTCTTCTCGGCACCCCCGCGCCCTGGTTTCGCGCGGGTAGCGAAACCCTACCCTGTGAAGTCATTCAAACAGCCTCCAGTACGG
>JAABUX010003813.1_pt1 | contig 19629 bp, 11 predicted proteins | sample 5561851 | NCBI WGS metagenome assembly JAABUX01 (sample SAMN10711883, study PRJNA513361) | rock metagenome | isolation source: Antarctica rocks | place: Antarctica: Victoria Land, Richard Nunatak red sandstone | collected 2016-01-03 | reverse complement strand
TGGCACCCCGCAGGCGCCAGGCTCGGGTCGGTGACGGTCGGCGCCGAGACGAGCGCCCCGGGGTGGGGATCGGTGCGGCCCGGCACGTAGTAGAAGCCGTCGGCGGTAAGCGGCGCCCAACGGGGGAAATAAACCGTCTCGTGTGCAGGCGCCTCCCACTCCCCCTCCCGCAGGCCGGCGTAGAGGCAGACGGCTGACATGGACCGTTCGAGCTGACCGACCTCCCCCCGGAATGTCGCCGGCAGATGTTCGGCGCCGATCATCTCCAGGAATGTCTTCGTTCCGTCCGCGTTCGAGATGACCACCGGCGCCGTGATCGTTTCGCCTTTCACCAACCGTACCCCGGCCACGGCTCCGTCCTTCAGCAACACCCTCTCGACGGCAGCTTTGCGGCGGATCTCGCCGCCCCAGCGCCGCACCCCCTTGGCCAGGGTTTCGGCGAATTGCTGCGAGCTACCGCCGGGATAATAGGCGCCGCGATCGTAGGTGCTGAGCGTGCTGATCATGGAGGCGGCCGACAAACGCTCCGGCTCCATCCCCGCGTAGATGCACAGGCTGTTCAGGAGCAGCACCGGCTTGACCGACCTGAGCCGCTCAGACAGGAACTCGTTCCAGCTCACGCGCTCGGTCTGCTGCCACACGATGCGCTTGCGCTGATCGCTCCCCTCCAGCATGCCCCTCCCCAGCGTCCTGATCTCCTCGACCAGTCGGTTGATCGCCGCCGCGTCGGACGGGCTGACCCGGCAGAGAGTCTCGGCCAGTTCGTCGAGGTTCGCTGGGAGCTCGATCTTCTCGCCCGCCACGTCGACCGTGTATACGGAGGCCAGGCGGTGGAGTTGTATCTCGTCGCCGACGCCCAAATCGTCGAGCCAGCGTCCGATCAGATCGTCGGGAGCGCACCCCCCGATCACGTGCACGGCGACGTCGAACACGAAATGCCCGCGACGGAAGGTGCTACAACAGCCTCCGACGACGCTGCGGCGCTCCAGCACGAGCACCCGGTAACCAGCCCGCGCTAGGGAGCCGGCCGCAGCCAGCCCCCCGACCCCGGCGCCGATCACGATGACGTCGTAGTCGCTGTCGGCCTTCCGCGGTTCCCCGAGGCCCCGCACAATAGATGGGGCCGCGTGTGGTATAGCCTGCGCGTCGCGCAACTCTTGCCGCACGGGGTGGCCGGGGGCCACGCCGCGCTGCCGCAGAAGCTGCTGCAATAGTCGCCGCTTCTCGTCCGGGGCAAGGCCCAACGGGGCTCTATCAACCATTTGCCACCATCCCATCGGCCAACATCTGGTTCAACAACGCATCCACCTCTTCATCAGAGAGTTCGTCAACCTGTGCGACCAGTTGCTCTACGTTCGTCTGCTCGCCTGCGGAGCCATCGATCATCGACAGATTGTCCAGCACTTGCGCCGCCATGGAGGCGATGCTGGCCCCTTCGAGGAAACCTACGACGGAAACGGACGCCCCGAGATCGCTCTCGATCATGTTCTTGAGCTCGACCGCGATCAGGGAGTCGATGCCCAGAGCGTTCAAGGGCTCGCGCGCATCCAGCGCGGGCGCGTCGACCGGGAGGCGCAGCACCCGCGCCATCTGCGCGACCAGATAGGACTCCACCAGTTGCTGGCGCTCCGCTGGATCGATCAACTGCGCCAACTCGTGCTTGATGCGCCCCTTCTCCGGCACGCTGTCGGCGAGCGTGTCGGTCGTTTCCCCCGCGGAGAGCAGCGCGGCCAGCATGTGCGGCGCGGCCCCGGCCGGATAGCCGTTCTGCGCAACCACTACCCAGTCGGCCGATGCGATGGCCACCTGTGCCGTGTCACTGCCGAAGAGGCGGCCAAAGCCCTCGATGCCCTGCTCTGGCAACAGCGGGGTCAACCCCCGCCGCGTGAAGTAGTCGACGAGATCGGCCTGGCTCGCCATGCCCACCTCGGCCCAGGGGCCCCAGTTGACGCTCAGAGCCGGCAGGCCCTGCGCGCGGCGATGATGAGCCAGCGCGTCCAGGAAGGCATTGCCCGACGCATAGGCGCTCAAACCCATCGAGAAACCAAGGGAGGCGATCGACGAGAAGAGGACGAAGAAATCGAGCGGCTCCCCTTGCAGGAGGTGATGGAGCAGCCAGGCCCCGCGGATTTTCGGCCGCTGCACCGCCTCGAACGTCGCGCGGTCCATGTGCAGCAGGAGCTGGGAGTGCGTTACGCCGGCCGCGTGGACCACGCCGCGGATAGGGGGCCAACCTTCGCGATGATACTGCTCCAGATACGCGCCGAGTTCCCGCTCGTCGGTCACGTCGACCGCAGCCATGTGGATGCTCGCGCCCATCGCCTCGAGCGTCCGAATCGCCGCGATGCGCGCGGCCAGTGGCGTGCCCTCTCCGATCTCGTGCCAGTCCGAGCGCGGCGGCACTGGAGAACGCCCCATGAGGATCAGTCGGCGGGCGCCCCGCTCGATCATCCAGTGCGCGAACTCGAGACCCAGGCCGCCCAGGCCGCCTGTGATCAGGTAGCTGCCGTCGGGGCGGAAGGTGGGCGCGACCGACGGGGCCGCCAGGTCGGCGCGACGGCCCAGTTGCGGGACGTAGCGCTGTCCACCCCGGAAAGCGACCTGGTCCGCCGCACGTCCGTCCCACAGCTCGCCGAACACCATCATCGCCTCGCCGGCCGGCGCGCCTGGGTCCAGATCGACGATACCTCCCCATAGCTCGCCATGCTCCTGGTGGCCAATCGTGCGCGCCAATCCCCACAGGGGCGCCTGCCCGGCCGCGACCGCGCTCGTCTCATCCCCCACCGCTTGCGCCCCGCGCGTGACCAGCCACAGCCGCGGCGGCGTGCGCCACTCGGCCTGGGTCAGCGCCTGCACGGTGTGCATCACGGCGATGCAGCCGAGGACCTGGTCCTCTTGCAAGGAGTCGGCGTCGCTCTCCGCAAGCGGACGGGCATCCAGCCCCCACAGGTGTACCACGCCGCGGCAGGGCAGGCGGCTGTCCGCGCAGACGTCCTTGAACAGTTGCTGGATGTCCGCGGGGCGGCCGGGATCGATCCAATAGTGACGTCCCTGATCCGACGCGCGGTAAGACTCGCCGGGGAACACGGTGATGACGCTGTCTCCACCCTCCTCCAAGAGCGCCGCCAGCGAACGCCCGACGCCGTTGCCGTCCGCGAAGATGAGCCAGTTCCCCGGCGTCCGGGCGTCCTGCAACTCGACATCACCCTCCTGTCGTGGGTACTCCTGAGGCTGCCATTGCACATCATAGAACAGATCGCCCACCCTCTCCGCTGTGCCGCGCGTACGCTGGTCTAGGGCCACGGCCCGTACCCCGCGCACCTCGACGACGACGGCGCCGTCGTCGTCGCAGAGATCAAAGTCGCCCGTCACGAGGTCGGCGCTCTGGTCCGTCAACCGGGTGTGGACCCACATGCCCTTCGACGGCCGCCCGCGCAGGCAGATACGGTCGATGCCCACGGGCATGTACGCGCCCGGCGCCGTGCCGCCATCCCCATCGGGCACCGTGGCGATCAACGCCTGGAAACACGCGTCGAGGATCGCCGGATGAAGATGGTACGTCTCCATGGCCGCGTCGACAGAGTCGGGCATCTCGATCCGCGCGAGGGCCTCCCCGGAGCCTTTCCAGAGCCGCTCAATGCCTTGAAAACTGGGGCCATACTGCAGCCCCATCGCGGAGAAAAGGTTGTAGCAGTCCGCAGCCCCGATCTCCCGCGCGCAACGTCGCCGCACCTCGTCCAGCCCGACGGTCGGGGAGCCGCGCCGCGGAGTCTGCCGCACCGTCCCGCGCGCATGGTGTATCCAGGGCTGTTGCGAGCCCCGCGGGCGGCTATGGATGTCGAACGACGACTCCCGGGGGTGGAAGATCACCTGGACCGTCGGGTCGGCTCCCTCCGGGAGGAAGAGCGCCTTGCGGAACTCTATGTCACCGATCTCTATCGCGGCGTCGTCGCCGATCACCTGCCTGGCCGCGGCCAGGCACATCTCCACGTAGGCCGCCCCCGGGTAGACCATGGTCCCCTGGATCTTGTGGTCCTCCAGGAAGGGGATAGACCATGTATCCAACGTGATCTCCCATGCGGGGTCCGCCGAGACCAGACGCCGGCCAAGCAGGGGATGTACCGGCCGCCCGATGCGATATTGGGAGGATTCGGGGGACTCGTCCCAGTGGCGCTCGCGCTGCCATGGATAGGATGGGAGCCGCACAAACCGGCCGCCATCTTTATGAAGCTCACCGAAGTTGACGGGATAGCCAAGTGTATACAAGGCGCCGAGTGAACCCAGCATCGTGGCCCGCTCCTCGGTCTTGCGGCGCAGCGATGGCAACACCGTGCCGGTTCGCGCGCGTAGAGCCAGGCATTCCTGGATAGCGTTGGACAGGACGGGGTGCGGGCTCAACTCGACGAAGACCTCATAGCCGTCGTCAATTAGCCCCGTTACCGCATCCGCGAATAGCACCGGTTCCCTGACGTTTCGCCACCAATAGGCGGCATCGAGCTCGCGCCCGTCGGATGCGGCGCCCGTCACAGTTGAGAACAGCGGCAGCATCGCGGGGGAGAGCTCGATCCCCTGGAGCGCCTCCAGCAACTCATCATGGAGCGGATCCATGTAGTGGCTGTGATAGGGCACCTCCACGGCGAGGTACCGGCAGAAGACCTCGCGCTCTTGCAGGGGCTGCACGATCGCCTCCAGCGCGTCCGGGTCGCCGACCAGCGTCACCGTGCTGGGGCTGTTGACAGCTGCAATTGACACGCGGTCTTCGTATCCAACCAGGGCGCTCCTGGCCTCGTCGAGAGGCAGTCCGACAGCAACAAGCTTGCCCTGCCCTGTGGTGAGGTGTTGCAGGCGGCTGCGATGGAAGATGACACGGACGGCGTCTTCCAAGCTCATGGCGCCGGCGATATGCGCGGCGGCGATCTCGCCGGCGCTGTGTCCAACGATCGCGTCGGGCTCAATGCCCCACGATCGCCACAGGCCCGCCAAGGCGATCTGCAGGGCGAAGTTCGCCGGCTGGGCGATCCGCGTTTCCGCCATCCGCGACTGGGCCTCATCGGCTGCCAACTCCTCCAGCAGAGACCAATCAGCGTACGGACGCAACAACTCGTCGCACCGCTCGACGGCGGCGCGGAACACCGGCTCCTGCTCCAGGAGCTCACGCCCCATGGCCCACCATTGCGGTCCCATGCCGGAACAGACGAACACGAGCTTGGGGTAGCGGCCGGGAATCTTGCGGCCGGAGGAAAGGCCGGGCCGCGTTTCGCCAGCGAGGCTTGCCCCCAGGTGCTCGGCCAGTTCCCGCGGCGAGTGGGCGACAACGGCCAGGCGGTGGTCGTGGTGGCCACGCCGCAGGGCCGCGCTGTATGCGATATCCCGTACGGACGGCATCCCGTCGCCCTCACCGCTTCTAGCGTCCCCGTTGCCCCCGTCGCGGCCCGCGAAATCGCTGTAGCGGCTGGCGAAGGCCTGGAGCGCTTCCGGGCTACGCGCGGACAGCGGGATCAACTCGCTGCGCCCTGTGGAGGGGCCAGCCGCGGCGGCGGAGACACGTACGGCTGGCGCCTCTTCCAGGATCGCGTGCGCGTTGGCGCCGCCGAACCCGAAGGAGTTCACGGCAGCCAGAGCCGGCCCCGGCTCGTCGGGCCACGGCTCCACGGTCTGGGGGACGCGCACGCAAAGCTCCTCCAGGTGGATCTGCGGATTCGGTTCGTGGAAATGGAGGTTCGGCGGGATCTGCCGATGCTCAAGGCACAGGGTCGCTTTGATGAGGCCAGCCACACCCGCCGCAGCCTCCAAGTGTCCGATATTGGTCTTGACCGATCCGACGATGCATTTGTCCCCGTCTGGACGATCAGTGGAGAGCGCCGCCGCCAGGGCGTTCGCCTCGATCGGGTCGCCGACGGGCGTGCCGGTCCCGTGCGCCTCGACGTAGCGGATGCGGCCGGGGGAAACGCCGGCCTGCCGGCACGCTTCCTCCATCAGCGCTTTCTGCGCGGTGTGACTGGGGACCGTGATGCCGTTCGTGCGGCCATCCTGATTCACCGCGGTGCCGCGGATCAACGCGTGGATGGGGTCACCGTCAGCCAGGGCGCGCGATAGGGGCTTCAAGACCACGACCGCGGCACCTTCGCCGCGTACGTAGCCATTGGCGCCCGCGTCCCACGTCTTGCAACGGCCATCCGGCGAAAGCATTCCCGCCTTCGATTCCGTAACCGTCGGCTCGGGTTGGAACATGGCGTTCACACCACCGGCGATAGCCAGAGTGCTCTCGCCGTTCCACATACTCTGACAAGCAAGATGCACGGCGACCAGCGACGACGAGCAGGCAGTGTCGAGGGCCATGCTCGGGCCATGCAGATCGAACACGTATGACAGGCGGTTGGACACCATGGTCATAGCGGCCCCCGTGCCCGTGTGCGCGTCGATCAGGTCGAGGTTTTTCCCGTTCATGCGAAAGATTTTGACGTCCTCTAGGAATGCGCCGACGAAGACGCCGGTGTTCGTCCCCGCCAGACGCTCAGGGGCCTGGCCGCTGTCCTCCAGCGCCTCCCAGGCCACCTCCAGCAACCACCGTTGCTGGGGGTCGAGGTGCGCCGCCTCGCGCGGAGAGATGCCGAAGAAGTGCGCGTCGAACTCGTCGATCCGCTGCTGGAGGAAACCGCCCCAGCGGGTGGTCGCGGTACCCGGCTTCGCGGGGCTGGGATGGTAGAAAGAAGCGATGTTCCACCGGTCAGCCGGGACCTCACTAATCGCATCGACGCCCTCGCACAGCAGTGTCCAGAAACTCTCGGGATCGGCCACATCACCGGGGAAGTGGCAGCCGATCCCGATGATAGCAATGGGTTCCGATGAAGGTCGCACTGTCGCCTCGATCATGTCGCTAGACTCCTTATGCTTGCCCCGAGAATTGGGTAGAGGGGTGCGTGAGAGGATTCACGCCAACGTTCATGTATGCCGACACGATAGAAGGCGCCGGTGGACGATCGTCATGCTTCATAAGGGTCCCGCCGGCACGAAATGTTGCACTTGTGCCGTGGCAGGGATGAGGAGTGGGGGTGAGGGGAAGGGCTTGTGAAACGTCGGGACGGGTGATCCTGGGAGCGCGGGCGCTCCCAGGATCACCCGTCCCGAACCTTCTCCACGCTAACGATAATTCGCGGGCGGGGGTGTGGAAAGGCCGTGCGAGGTCAGAGGTGATCGCGCTATTGGGGGTAGAGGCTAATGTCGCCGCTGATGGTGTCTATGGTCAGAGCGGTCCTGCCGTCGCCAGCGTCACCCTTGAGCGAGCCGCTATCCTGTGAACGATGTGTGAGCGTGAAGCCAGAGGTCACGTCGCCGCTCGTGGTGGTGGCGTCGAGATGGAAGCCGCTGGCGGCGGGCAACCGCAGTGTGACGCCGCCTGACATGCTCCGAACCTTGTTGTTGAGTCCAGCAGCGAGACTACCCGTGACGTCCACGTCGCCGCTGGCGGCTGACACGTCGAGGGTGGCATCGCGCGCATCGTGCACGTTAATGTCGCCCGACGCGCTCTCCAGATGGAGGCGATGTGCGACACCCGCCAATTCGATCGAGCCACTGGTGGTTGTGATGGCCGCATCGGTGACCCCCCCACTGGTCAGCTTGACGTCACCGCTGGCCGCTTGTATCTGTAGGCTGCCCGCGATATCATGCAGCGTCACATCGCCACTGGCGGTTTCGACGATAAATCCACGTTGGAGGCCGTCCGCGCTCACGTCGCCGCTGGTGGTCTGGACCCGCGCCCGCGCGTTCGCGGGTATCCACACATCATAGTGGACGCTGCGGTGACAGAAGAAGCTGCACGGCTTTTCCTGCTCGCTGACGCGCACTGTGGACCCGACCCGATTGACGGTCACCGTCACATCTCCGCGCGATCCACCGCGTTGGATAGCCCGTACACGAATGTCCCGGCCGCCCCATGACCGTACGGCTACGTCGGATGCGGCGACGATCATGTCTAGCTGAGCTCCGGCAACCGTACGGTCCGCCAACGTGAAGTTGCTTTGGCCCAGACCGAACAGTCCGCCGAGACCGAACGGCCCGGTGAGCCAGATGACTCCGACGACGCTCAACACCAGTGCGCTGCCTGGCATGCGTATCCGCGGTCGGCGACGTTCGTTCGGCCACGTCGTACGCGCCTGGTCTTCCCCGCTTATACCTATAACGCGATTATCGGGATAGTCATAACTCATCGTACGGTTCCTTCCTGCCGTGCCGTCGTGGGTGCGGCCCATGCGATGCTTGAATGGGATCGCACCCGCGACGCACCGCTTTTACTACTTCGCCCCTACAACGGCCGGCGTGCTTGTGGGAGCAGGGTGAAAAGACTGAGGCTCGCCGAGGTTGAGTCGCCGGTATAGCCGCGCCATTGGACGCGGCATCCACCAATTGAGACGCCCCATGAGGCACATCAGCGCGGGGACGAGCAACGTGCGGACGATCGTGGCATCGACGACCACCGCAACGGCCATACCGAGCCCGATGGCCTTGATGAGAGACGTTTCGGCCACCGCGAAGGAGATGAAGACGGCCACCATGATCGCCGCGGCGCCTGTGATGAGCCGTCCGCTCCGCTCAAGACCACCGATCACGGCCCGTCGGGTGTCGCCGGTGCGCTCATATTCTTCCTTGATGCGGCTGAGCAGCAGCACCTCATAGTCCATGGAGAGGCCAAACACGATGCAAAACAGGAGCACCGGAATCGTGGGGTCAAGCGATGCCGGCGTGAAGTTCAGCGCCCCGCTCAGGTGTCCATCCTGAAAGATCCAGACCAGCGCCCCGAACGAGGCCGAGATGGACAGCATATTCGTGACGATGGCTTTGACGGGCAGTATGACCGACCCGAGCAGCAGAAAGAGCGTCAGGTACGTCATAAGCACGATGAATCCTAGAGCCAATGGTGTGCGTCCCATGATGAGGTCGATGCCGTCGACGTCGACGGCCGTGTCGCCGGTGACGAGGATGCGTCCATCGCCCGCCGCGGGCATGGCGCGTATATGGCGCACGATCGCGCGCGCCTCATCACTGGACGCGGGCTGCGCGGTCAGCACTGAGAGCACCGCGATGTGGCTGCCCACGCTGTCGCGGATCGCCGCCGCTACGGCGGCGGGTAGGACGCGCGATTGGGTATAGAGCTTCTGGTAGCCGGCGCGGCCGAGAGCGGGCACGCCGTCAACAGGGCTGTCTACGCGCAAGACATGGGGCAACCGGGCGATGTTGCGGCTGAGGTCATAGAGCGCGCCGACACGGGCCGCCGTGAGCGGCTGGCCGGTGGGATAGTGTACGACGACGGCGATCTCCGTCTCGGACTGGCCGGGGAACCGCGCGACCAGGGTATCATAGCCACGGTGCGCCTCGGCGGTCGGGGGCAGCATGGTCACACCCGCATTGGCGAGGCGCAGCCCCAGGAATGGCGAGCCGGCCAATAGTAAGAACAGGAGAGTTCCTGCCACCACCAGTGCTGGGCGCCGCATCACCCCCGTAGCCAGGCGTTGCCAGAAGCCATGACCAGCGCCGCTACGCGGCAGCGGCAACCGCCAGGCGTTGACGCGCGGGCCGAGCAGGGCAAGGAGCGCGGGCAAGAAAGTGAGGGCGTAGATGACAGCAAACGCCACGCTGATGGCCCCAACCAGACCCATCGAGGCCAGGAAGGTGCCCTGATAGAACAGCAGCCCGCAGAGGCCGATAGCCACGGTCAGGCCCGAGAAGGCCACGGCGCGGCCGGCGGTGGCAAGCGCTCGCGCCAGACTATCCTCGACGGTAGCGCCACGGCCAAGCTCCTCGCGGAAACGACTGACAATGAACAGAGAGTAATCGAAGGCCACGCCCAGGCCAATGAGCGTCACGATGTTGAGGGCGTACAGGGAAACATCGGCGACGCGTGTCAGCAGGAAGACGCCAGCCAGGCCGCCCAGAACCGTCAGGACGCCGACGCCCAGAGGCAGGAACGCCGCGACGACGGCGCCGAAAACGAGCAGGAGCAGCACCATAGCGAGTGGGAAGGATAGTTCCTCGGCGCGTTGCAGATCCTGACCGAGGGTTTGGTTGATGCCGTAGTTCACGGCCAGGTTACCGGTCGCGGTCACCTGAAGTGTCGCGGACCGGACGAGCGAACGCAGGTCCGGATACAGGGTCTGGTAGTCGGCGGCGTAGCGTCTCTTCAGGGTCACGACAGCCAGGGCATGACGCCCGTCGCGTGAACGAAAGGTTGCCGCGGCCGCGGCCGGCGCGGTGTAGGGGGTCATTATAGACTCGACGTGCGTGTCCGCGCGCAGCGGGGTGAGTGCGGACAGCATCGCGGCACGGAAGCGCGCGTCCCGCGTGGTGAGCCCCTGGCCGCCGAAGATGAGCACGAAGGAGCCAGTGGATTGCGGTAATTCCTGATCCATCAACGTCGCGGCGCGGCCAGATTCGGTGTTTGTGAAACGGTTGGTTCCCAGCGAACCACCCTGTAACATGGCGACGACGGTGATGGCAAGGAGTATGAGCGAGCCCGCCAGAGTTATCCGGCGGTGGTGATAGACGAAGTGCCCCCAGGCAGCGAACATAGTGATCCTCCTTAATCGAAACGGAAACGACTGACGCCTACCAGGAAGAACATCGCGGCGAAGCCCATCAAGGCGGCAAAGGTGGGTAGCGTCGCGCCAACGTCCAGGCCACGCACCATGACATCCTGATACCCTAACAGTGCCCAGCCATCCGGCGTGACACGAGCCAGTTTGACCATGAAATCAGGCATAAACACGGGCGGCACCATGCAGCCACCCAGCGCGGCAAGCACGAGCACGACGATTGAGGCGAGGCCATTGACCCCGCCTTCGGTCTTGGCCAACGTCGCGATCAACAGGCCCAGGCTGACCGCGCACGCCGAGAGCGCCAACGTGACCACGACAAGGCCGAGGGGATGCGGCCCGACGCTCATCCCGAAGACGAACACGCCCACAGCGAAGAGAAAGGCGACCTGGAGTAGGGTCACGGCATAGTACGGCAGGAGCTTGCCCAGCAGCAGCGCCGCCTTGCTCACGGGCGTGGTCAGGAGGCGACGGAAGGTGCCGTCACGCCTTTCTTGCATGATCGACGAAGCCATCGTCGCCACGATAAAGAAGACGTACATAACGGTGTAGCCAGGCACGTTCTGCTGGTAGACGGTGGGATACACGGTCGCCGTGGCGCCGCTCGGCGTCACCGACTCGAGCACCGCGCCGCCGTTGGTCCCCTGTTTGCTCAAGGCGACGACCACCTGCCGGTCGACTTGCTGGGATAGTTGCTGTGCCAGGCGCGACGAGACCTTGCCATCAAGCGTCGTGGAGACCGCCCGTGACGTCATTCCGGGGATGGCGACCTGAGCCAGCACACCCTGTACCATTGCCTGCACGGGCCTCACCGCTTGCTGCGCCGAACTCGGATCGACGACGAAACGGACCGTCGTCCGCTCGCCGCGCTCAACCGCGCGGCTAAAGCCCGATGGTATGAGAATGGCAATAGACCGCTTGCCGTCTTTGACCATTTGCTCGGACGTGCTATCGGTGAGGAGCGTCCCGTGGTCGTCCGTCTGCTGGATGCGTACGCGGCCGATCGCGCCGGCTAACTCAAGCTGAGCCACCAACCTGTTCGACAGCGCTCCCTGCCGGTTATTGTTGACCAGCAGCACGGTGATCGCACTACTCTTGCCCAGGTTCCCGAAAGATTGTCCTAGGGCCAGGCTCATCACGATGATAAACATCAGCGGTGAGAGGAACAGCGCGATAAACATGCTACGATCCCTGACGAGGATTTTAAGGTCTTTCACGGTGATACTTAGTATCCTCACGAGGACTCGTCTCCTTCCGTCTCGGCGCGGTCGCGCGCGCCAGACACATATGTTAGTCGCGCAGCTTCTTGCCAGTGAGGTGCAAGAACACGCTCTCCAGATTGGGCGCCGCGATCTCCAGGCTGGTCAGATGCAGGCCCAGTTCGGCCACCACGGGGATGACACTCAGGAGTGCGCGCTGCGCATTGGTCGTCTGGCATTTGAGCAGGATCGCGCCGGTGTCATCCGTGGCGACAGCACCGGCCGGTTCGACCGCCTCGACGTGTCGTACCGCCGGCAGGGCTTCCAGCCGGCCGACAATATCCGGGGCGGCGTTATTCAGACCGATATAGAGGATGCCGCCGCCGAGGCGGCCGACCAGATTCTCCTTCGTGTCCAGGGCGACCAGCTTGCCCTGATCGATGATGGCGATGCGCTTGCACAAGGCCTCAACCTCTTCCATATAATGGCTGGTGTAGACCACGGTCATCCCATACTCTCGATTGAGCCGCTCGACGCTCTCGAAGATGTGGTAACGGCTTTGCGGGTCTACGCCCACCGTTGGCTCATCCAGGAAGAGAAGCTTGGGATGGTGCAGGAGGCCGGCTGCGATGTTGACGCGCCGCTTCATTCCTCCGGAAAACGAGTCGATCGCCTGGTGGGCTTTATCGCTCAGACCCACGATGTCCAACGCTTCCTTAATGCGCTGCTTGAGCATAGCGCCGCGCAAACCGTACATGCTGCCGAAGAACAACAGGTTGTCGTAGGGGCCGAGGGTGGGGTAGATCGCCAGGTCCTGTGGCACAACGCCGATCAGTCTCTTCACCAGGCCCGACTGCCGCACCAAATCGTAGCCGCCGACGGTCGCCGTGCCGCTCGTCGGCGGAAATAGGCCGCAGAGCATGCCGATCATGGTGGTCTTGCCCGCGCCGTTCGGTCCAAGTAGGCCAAATATCTCGCCCGCTTCGATCGTGACGCTCACGTCATCGACGGCCACGGTGGCGCCATACCGCTTCACCAGATTGTGGACCGCAAGGATAGGCGTGGCCGTCGCGGACGGATCGTCCTCGGGAGGAGCCTTGCATGCAGGGAGCGCCAAGGTATCGATCATCGTCTTAGACTCCTTCATATTCGACCAATGCAGCGCGCGCAAGATCCTGGTAGATAGCCCGTAGCAGCGGCGTGCGAGACTCCTGCAAGAAAAAGTGGTTGCCGGGGAACATACGAAGGACAAAAGGGTGATGCGTCTGTGCCCGCCACGACGCGATGTCGTGCTGACGCACCGTAGGGTCCTGGCGGCCTCCGAAAGCGGAGATCGGGCAGTCGAGCGGTTCCTTCGTCGCATAGGCATACGTTTCGGCGATGGCCAGATCCGCGCGTAACGTGGGCAGCGCCAATCGCATCAGCTCAGCGTTGTGCAGAACCGCCTCCGATGTCCCATTGAACCGGCGCACCTCCTCCACGAACGCGGAGTCGGGCAACCGATGGATGGGTGCGGCCGGACGTGGTAGCTGGGGGGCGCGGTGCGCCGATACGAATAGGTGGGCCGGGGTCGGCAAATCGTGCGCGCGTAGATAATGGGCGAGTTCAAAACTAATCAGCGCCCCCATGCTATGGCCGAACAAAGCGAAGGGGGTATGCAGATATGGCTGGAGCACTTGCGCCACATGTTCCAGCAGCGGCGCGAGCCGGGTAAAAGACGGTTCTTGCAACCGGTTTTCTCGCCCAGGAAGCTGCACGGAACAGATCTCTACGTCCGCCGGCAGTTCTGTCCACCAGGTGCGAAACAGAGAGGCTCCGCCCCCAGCGAAGGGCAGGCAAAATAGACGAAGGCGAGCCTGAGGATTGGGTCGGGAGCGGATAATCCATGGGCTCGATGCTATCTCGGTTGCGATCACAGTTTTTACCCTCTTTGATGCGGCATGTCTCTAACTGATAAAGGACGTGTCGGCACGAGATGTTGCACTTGATCCCACGAGGAGACGAGAGGAGTGCGGATGTGCGCTTACTTTTACACCAACATCCCACACTCCCGCGCGAGCGTCTGCCACCCCGAATCCATCTGCAGCTTGGCGACGGCCCGTGAGCGCAGCACGTAGAGGCTGCGCGCTGGCTTACCCAACTTCTGGCTGATCGCCGTATCGTCGAGCCCCTCCATGTGCTTGAGCCACAACGCGGCGAGTTGCTGCCGCGCGCGTGGGTGCGCGCGCGTGAACTCCCTCACCAATCGTCGCACCCGCACTTGCCGCTCCTGATCCAGCACCTGCCCCACCGGGTCACGCGCGGCACGGTCCGGCAGCACCGCCCCCAGGGTGTCATCGCCCTCTCCTACCGGCGCATCCAGTGACCAGGGATGACCCTCCTCCTGCCGCCGCAGCGTCCGCGCCGCGTCCATGAGCTGCTGCAACGCGAAGGCGAAGAACGCGCCCGGCTCGCGGCAGCGCCCGAACATGGTGAATGTGCGCTCGAGCGCGCGCTGGGTCGTGTCGTCACAAATGTCGGGGTAGCGCCGCACGGCGCTATCGTAGAGGTAGCGGAACAACTCAGTGTAGCCCTGGTCCTGGCGTGTGACACCCTCGCCGCCGGAGCAAGCCGCGTGCAGGGCGTGGCTGTAGGCGTATACGGCGGCGCGGTGTGGGTCGGCCGCGTGACCCGCGCCAAGATGCGCGTGGGCGCGGCGGACGAACTCATCGGGCGCGAGCAAACGCCAGGAGTGGCGCGCCAGCAGGCGGTCCACCGCCGCCTGGCAGCGCTGCTGGTCCACCCCATCCGGAGCAGCAGACGGGGCAGTAAACGAAGACAAGGCGTGGGCGCGGCGCGGTGGGGTGACAGTCTCGCAGAGCATGGTGAACTTTCCTTCCATCCACAGTAGGTCTGGATTCGTGCTTGTGCTTGTCTACCGCGCGGCTGGCGCGGGTCGAGGAATGATCGCGTCGCGCGCTGCATTGGCGGGTCGGGCGACCCAGTGGCCGGGGGCTACTCCTGCGGCGCGAGGATGCCGCGTTGCAGCGCCACGCAGATGGCCTCGGTCCGCGATCGAGCGCCCAGTTTAGCCATAGCGTTGCTGACGTAGGTCTCCGCGGTTCGTGTCCCAATGTTCAAGCTGTTGGCGATGTCCCTATTGCTGGCGCCCTGGCTCACCATGATTAAAACCTCCTGTTCCCGGTCGGTGAGCGCTCCCATGGCGGCGATGCCGGAGGCTCGTGTCCTGCCTGCTAGTTGCGTCGCTATCTCCGCACTGAGTACCTGCTCGCCGCGCTGGACCGCCCGCACCGCCGCGACTAACTCTGAGCCCGAGGCATTCTTGAGCAGGTAGCCGTCGACGCCGATGGCAAACAGGGCGCGGACATATTGTTCATAGTGGTAACCCGTCAGCATGACAATCTTGAGGTCCGGCAAGTCTTGGCGCAGCGCGCGCGCCACGTCAATCCCACTCAGACCGTGCAGGCGGATATCGAGGAGCACAACGTCGGGGCGCAGCGCGCGCGCCAACGCGATGGCATCCTCCCCCCGACCCGTTTCTCCCACGATCTCGATGTCCACGGCGGCGTGCAGGAGGGCACGGGTCCCCTGGCGCAGCAGGATATGATCGTCGACGAGCAGCACGCGGATCATACCGCCACCCCTTCCAAGGCCACGCGCACCCGCACAACCGTCCCCTTCCCGGGAGCTGACGTGACCACCAGCTGGCCACCCGCCCGCTGCACCCGCTCGTGCAGGCCGGCCAACCCCAGGTGTCCCTCCGCCACGAGCGGGATCAGGTGGCTGGGGACGGTAAAACCGATGCCGTCGTCCGCCACGCAGAGCTCCATCATGTCACCCTGCCGCCCTAAAGTGACACGCACCAGGTGCGCATGGGCGTGGCGAAGGCTATTGTTTAAAGCCTCTTGGGCCGCGCGGTACAGCACGAGCGTGGTCGCGGGCGAAAGCGCCAGATCGACGACCTCCGCATCGAGCACGATCGGGACGCTGGCCCGTTCACCTAACTCCAAGGTGAGCAGATCAAGGGCTGCGGGGAGGCCCAGATCATCCAGCGCGGACGGTCGCATCGCCGTGCAGACGGAGCGCAGCTGATCGACCACCATCTGGCTGAGCCCGGCGTACTCCTCAATCGGGAAACCGTGGTCGCCCGCGACGGCGAGCTGACGCTGCAGATGCAGCGCCGTTTGCAATGGCTCGTCGTGGATGTCGGCGGCCAGGCGCGTGCGCTCTTCCTCCTGGGTGTCCTGGAGGCGGTCATTGAGTTTATCCAACATAGTCCTTTGTTCTTCGAGCTTGGCGACTTTCGCGCGGAGGTCGTCCACGAGGTAGGCATTCCGCACGATCGCCGCGAGATGGCCGCTAAGCGTGGCGAGCAGGTCACGGTCCTCCGTACGAAAGGGCTCGCCGCTAGACTTCGGCCCCAAGCATAGGTAGCCGACCAGCGCGTCGTGCGTGCGCAAGGGCACGAACAAGACATTGAGGTAGCCGAACTCCAGGGGCGCCACCTGCGGCGCCCCCTGCACCTGACGCGCCGCATCGACGAGGGCGGGATCCATCGCCGGTTGATAGGCGCCGGCGCTGCCATGGGCATAGAAGTCGACGCCGTCGTGGATGAGTAGCACGGCGAAATCCAGGTTCATCAAGCGCCGGAGCGTGGCCGGCAGGGATATGGTCAGGGTGTTGAGATCGCTGACCGCCGACAGATCCTGGCTGAGCCCCTGCAGGGATGCGCGATAGTCGTAACTGTCCTTGAAAATGAGGCGGTCGAGATACTGCTTGATCCGGTTCACCGGGACACCGACGCAGAGTATCACCAGGGCGCCTGTGACGAGGCTGCGCCAGGGCTCGGGTAATACCAGCCAGTGCCATGCGTAAACCACGGAGACTACGACCGTGCACACGGCGAGCGACCCGCCCCCGAGCACGCCGTAGACAAGCCATCGTTGCAGCAAGGGCACGTCTAGCACATGATGGCGCAGGATGGCGTAGGCGAAGCTGACGGGCAGGAGTGTGAGGGCCAGGATGGCGTTCTCCGGGGCCAGGATAGCCGGCCGATTGAGCAGGGAGGGTGCCACGTATAGCGCCAAGAAAGGCGCGAAAGAGGCGACCGTCCCCGCGCTGATGATCGTGAGCCCCCGGCGCGCCTCCCGCTCACGCGCCGTGGAGAACGAGTACACTAGCAGCCCGGAACCTAGGACCAAATAGGCCAGCAGGACAACCAGGCGCAGCAGGAAGGCCCCGTCATAGAACTGTGGCCAGCCCAACGCGACGAGGCTTACCGCCAGGGAGAGCAAGGGCGGGACCAGCAGGCCTATCCGCAGCGCGGTGCCGCCGCGCGGGAGAGGGAACGTGAGGAAGAAATGGACGAAGTACGCCGCGAGAAGAGGAACCGCGGCCAGTTCGGCGACGGTCGCGGCCACCCCATCGCGGTCGACCGATGGCGCGAGGGCGAAAGCAAAGGCGATGGCCGCAAACAGATTGTAGGTCGCGCGACCGACGGCCAACTGGGATGTCCGCTTGATGACGAGCATCCCCAATAAGAGGAACCAGGGGCTTAACACCAACAAGGGCCAGGTGCTGCTTTGTTGCGCCGTCGCCGCGGCGACGTGCACCACACGACCCGTCGCCGTGCGCACCTGCACGCGGCGCCCTACCCATAGGCCCGCATGCTGCCCTCCCGGTGTATGGCCGTCGACCGTGACGACGGCATCTCCCCGTCGCACCCCGCTCGCCCATAGGACGCCACCGGGCAAGACCCAGGCGACATGCGCCTGGCCCGCCGCCGGCGTGGACAGCACGAAGGAGATGCGCGGAGGGGTGAAGAAGGTCGCAATGTTAAGCACCAGCACCACGCCGTACGCCAGGCCGATCAGCGTGATCAGCATGGATTGGATGGGTACCTGCCAGGTCAAGAAACGTTTCACCCGACGCGGTGTCGCACAATGTGCCGTTGCCATCTCCCTTCCTTATCCTTTCTAGCAGACTGCGCGCTATCGTGCTGGCGCGTACGCGATCCGATCTATAAAACGTGTAGTAGCGCCGTGAGGTCGGCGCGCCCGCTTTTTCCGGCGGCGAGCGCCGGCACGAGGGCCAGCGCTTGGCGGCGATACGCCTCCGCCACAGCCCAGGTGAGATAGGCCGCCCCACCCGTCCATAATGCACCGTCGGCTTTCCCATGACCACGGTCGGCGCCGGCCGCGCAGCGGGCCTGATAGGCGAGGGGCAAGGTCGGCCGTCGACGCGCGACATCCGTTTTGCCGACAGCGTCGGGACGGATGGCCGCGAGATCGTTGGTTAATTGAGCAACCATACCAAGGTGCCGGCCGAAACAACCGTACAACTCCTGGAGGGTTATATCGGCCCCCGCGCACAACGCGCCGAGTTGGCAAATCGCCGCGACGAGGGAGGCCGACTTCTCGGCCGTCACGGCGACGGCCTCATCCAAGCTCGCACACTGTTCCGCCGTTGTCGACAGATCGGCGTGTTGACCGCTGCAGGCGCCCAGGCCGGCTCCGAGCAGCACCCGAACCGCTACGGCCCCCCGATCCACCGCAAGCAAACCCTGCTGCGCCAGCAGGAGCAGCCCCGTCGAGACGTTTAACGCGCACGCCGCCCCCAGATTATCCTGAAGCGGCGACCTTTCGCCATCCTCCTCGTCGTCGAGCACGTCCAGGGCAACCATGAACAACTCGACCGAGGCGGCGGGGGATACCGCCTGGACCCAATATCCGCCCGTCGCGGTGCAGCAAATCCAGACAAGGCGTGCCCACCGGGTGTCGGGCGCATCGGACAGAATGTTGCCGGGCAAAGCTAACGCGGCAGCGAGGGCCGCGCGATATGCGGGCGCCACAGGCGCGCCCTGCACAAGCTCCCGTACCCGCTCAACGACGGCCGCTGTCGGCGTGGAACTCGTGACGCTGGCGTTGTTGGCGTTGGAAAACGTGGGAGTCATGGCTATTACCTACCACCAGATCGACTTGACGCCATCCAGAGTCGCTGTGCCCTCGACGCTCAGGCGATCGCCAAGGGCTTCGAGCGCGGTGTACTCGTGCGGCGTCAGTCCGCCCGATGCCCGGTGGTTATGCAACCAGCGGTTGTCCTGTAGCTGGGCTAGCCCGCCCTGGATGAGATCTTGCACGATGTCCGCGATGGCTGCGATGTTCACCTGCGATTCCACGGTCAGTACCTGGCGCGTCGCGATGCCCGTCATGATTCACCTTCCCTAATCGCTTGCCGGTCTTTGTCAGACCGCTTACATGTCGCAGTACCTTCATTCGCACTGCTTAATGCCAGTGTAGCAGCGATTTTGGGGGCTGTAATCCGTAGAAATACGGAGATTGGCCCCGTATTTCTACGGATGGCGTCGGGAGACGACACGAGCGCGGCGTTTCCGTTTGCCTTCACCGGTCGGCCCGCACGCAATACCAACCTGGGATGCGGGCAGGGCGCCCTGCCCCCTATGAGGATCGGACTGGCACCGTGGCGGTGCTCCGGGTGAAGATATGGAGGGATAGGGTCGCGCGAGGATAGGCGCGATCAACGCCAGTAAAGGGTGCCCCCGCGCATGCCTGGCGGGCAACCAGCGATCGACGCGACCGATGCATCGCGCGGGGCGGGGCGGCCACACTCCTAGCCAGGATCGGACGATGAGGGCCCGCCGCGATGCAGAAATGAGAGGTCGACCGGCGGATACGACGGCGCCGCGTCGACAGCGCCCTCGTAGGCGGCGGCCGTCAGTTCCAGTAGGTCATGCAGTGTGTCCCGGCAGGTGGGGCAATGATCGAGATGGGCCCTCACGGTTGGAGAGAGGCGCTTAACCGCCTGCCCGCACGCCTCGGCCGTGG
>JAABUX010003810.1_pt1 | contig 19646 bp, 18 predicted proteins | sample 5561851 | NCBI WGS metagenome assembly JAABUX01 (sample SAMN10711883, study PRJNA513361) | rock metagenome | isolation source: Antarctica rocks | place: Antarctica: Victoria Land, Richard Nunatak red sandstone | collected 2016-01-03 | reverse complement strand
CCGGGCGGACCGCGGCCATGCTGGCCTGCGTCGAGGGGCTGCGCGGGGCTCGCTCATCGGGGCTCGGGGCAACAGTCGCTGGGACCGTCCCGCGCGCCAGGGCCGCGATCGCGCTGGTCAGCGTCCTCGCCGTCGCCGTGGTTGCCGGCCGCATCGACTACGACGGGGGCAGGCTTCTGGAGAGCGTGCGTGCCGTCGCCGCCGTGCTCGTCGGGCTCGGGGCGGCCCTGCTGCTACGCCGGCGCGCCGCGCGGCGGTTCGGCGGCATCACCGGCGACGTCCTCGGGGCGATGATCGAGGTGGCCGCGCTCGCCGTCCTCGTCGTCATGTCGACCCGGGTGCCACACGTGCTCGTCAAGTACTACTAGCCAGCCGTCGCCGCATGGGTGGAGCCTGCACGGCCGGCAGCCTGACCCTGACCGGCTGGGCGACGAAGCGCTCGCCTGGTCGGTCAGCGCGTCGAGGGCTGGACGAACGGCGGGCGGACGACCTCCATGGCCGCCTGACGGCCGCGGACGTCGACGCTGACCACGTCGCCCTCTAGCACGTCGCGGTCGAGCAGGGCAAGCGCGATGCCCACCTTCAGGGTCGGCGAGAACGTGCCGCTGGTGACCTCGCCGACCGGTGAGCCGTCGGTGCCGGTCACCGGCATGTGCGCACGAGGGATGTCCCGCCCGGTCGAGCGCAGCCCCCACAGCATCCGTGCCGGTCCTTCAGCCCGCTCGCGCAGCAGCTCGGCCCGCCCCCAGAAGTGCGGCTTGTCCCAGCCCACCGCCCAGCCCGTGCGCGCCTGGACGGGAGTGACCTCGAGCGACAGGTCCTGGCCATGGAGCGGATAGCCCATCTCAGTGCGCAGCGTGTCGCGCGCCCCGAGCCCGCACGGCCGCGCACCCGCGGCGACGATGGCATCCCAGAGCTCACCGGTGTCGTCCCAGTGGGGCAGCAGCTCGAAGCCGCGCTCCCCCGTGTAGCCCGACCGGCACACCACGACCGGGCGCCCCTGCCACTGCCCCGCCGTGAACGACATGTAGTCGCCAGGGTGCGGCAGCCCCAGCCGGGCGAGCACCTCCTCGGCGCGCGGACCCTGCACGGCGAGTACGCCGAGCTCGCGGTGCATGTCGTGCACCTCGACGTGCGATGGTGCGGCGTCGCGCAGCCGCCTCACCACCTCAGCGGTGTTGGCGGCGTTGGGGACGAGGAAGACGTCGTCGTCGGCATGCAGGTAGGCGATGAGGTCGTCGACGACGCCGCCGGTCGCGTCGTCGCAGCACAGCGTGTACTGGGCCTGGCCGGGGCCGATGCGGTCGAGGTCGTTGGTGAGCGTCTCGTTGACGAACGCGCGCGCCCGGTGGCCGGTCACGCGGCCCTTGCCGAGGTGGCTGACGTCGAACACGCCCACGGCGGTGCGGACGGCGGTGTGCTCCTCGATCGTCCCCGCGTACGACAGTGGCATCTCCCAGCCGCCGAACGAGGCCATCTTCGCGCCGAGCGCGTGGTGCCGGTCAGCGACGGGAGACTGCAGAAGGTCGGCCACGGGCGGGACGATACGACCCTCTCCACGCACGACGCACGCGCCGGTTCGTGTCCGTTCCTGTCAGAGGCCGCCCGTACCCTTCGGGCATGGCTGAGCTCACCTTCTCGTCCACCTCGGCCGCCGAGGTCGAGGCCGATGCCTTGGTCATCGGGGTCGGGGCTGACGGTGATGCAGCGGTGCCACTGCCGGGCAGCGAGGCTGTCGATGCCGCGCTCGGCGGACGGCTGGCGGCGGTGCTCGCCGACCTCGGCGCCACCGGCAAGGCCGGCAACCTGGTGCGCTTCGCCAGCCTCGGGATGCTGCCCGCGCCGGTGGTGGTGGCCGTCGGGCTCGGCGAGGTCGGCGGCGAGGCAGCCGCCGAGCCGGAGTCCGAGACGCTGCGCCGTGCGGCGGGGGCGGCGGTCCGCGCCCTGGCCGGCCGCTCGCGGGTGGCGCTCGCGCTGCCGGGGCCCGCTGACGTCGTTGCCGAGGGTGCGCTGCTGGGGGCCTACACCGTGCGTCCGGGCACAGGCAAGGCGCCGGTCGGGCACGTCGTCGTGCTCCGCGAACCCGGTGCCCCTGATGCCACCAATGCCACCAATGCCACCGGTGCTCGGGCCGCTGCCCTGTCCCGGGCGGTGCACCTGGTGCGCGACCTGGTCAACCAGCCTGCCAACACGCTGTTCCCGGCCGCGCTCGCCGACCGTGCGGTAGCTGAAGCCCAGGAGGCAGGGGTCGAGGTCAGCGTCCTCGACGAGGCTGCGTTGGCCGAGGCGCGCTTCGGCGGCATCCTCGCCGTCGGCACGGGCTCGAGCCGCCCCCCTCGGCTGGTGCGGCTGCAGTACGCGCCGCCCGGCGCCACTAGGACCATCGCCTTGGTTGGCAAGGGCATCACCTTTGATTCCGGCGGCCTGTCGCTCAAGCCGCCGGTCGGCATGGAGTACATGAAAAGCGACATGGCCGGGGCCGCGTCAGTGCTGGCCACGATCTGCGCTGCCGCCCGGCTGCAGCTGCCGGTAGCCGTCACCGCGTGGATGGCGATTGCCGAAAACCTGCCCTCGTCCACCGCCTACCGGCCGACCGACGTCGTGACGATGTACGGCGGCACGACTGTCGAGGTCCTCAACACCGACGCCGAAGGCCGCATGGTGCTCGGCGACGCCCTCGCCCGGGCGGCGGAGGAGCTGCCCGACGCCATCGTCGACGTCGCCACGCTCACCGGCGGCCAGGTCGTCGCGCTGGGCTCCCGCACCACCGGGTTGATGGGCAACGACGAAACCCTGCTGCGTGCGGTCGAGCGGGCGGCCGCCCGGGCTGACGAGCCGGTGTGGGCGATGCCAATGCCGCCGGAGATCCGCAAAAGCCTCGACAGCCCGGTCGCCGATCTGCGCAACGTCGCCGGCAACGGCAACCGCGACGGCCACATGCTCATCGGGGGCATCTTCCTGCGCGAGTTCGTCCCTGATGCGCTGCCGTGGGCACACCTCGACATCGCCGGCCCGTCCTGGAACGGCGGCGAGCCGTACGGCTACACCCCCAAGGGCGGTACCGGGGTGATGGTGCGCACCCTGCTCGCCCTGCTCGAGGACACCGCCGGGCAGGGGATGCCTGGCGAGCAGTGACCCGGCCGGGCGCCCCGGAAAGCGGCCCCTGACCCAGCTCTGCCCATGCGTGGGAGGATGCGTGGCAGGCCCTCATCCGCCCCCGGACAAGGAGCAACAAAGGTGACAGACCCGGTCGACCTGGTGATCCTCGGTGCCGGCAGCGCCGGGTACGCGGCCGCCCTTCGCGCGGCCGAGCTCGGCTTCCAGGTGGTGATGGTCGAGCGCGACAAGGTCGGCGGGACCTGCCTGCACCGCGGCTGCATCCCGACCAAGGCGCTGCTGCACGCCGCTGAGGTTGCCGACAGCGCTCGCGACGGCGCGAAGATCGGCGTGCGCAGCAGCCTCGAGGGCATCGACATGGATGGCGTCAACGCCTACAAGGACGGCGTCGTCACCAAGCTCTACAAGGGGCTGCAGGGCCTCGTCAGCGCGCGCAAGATCGAGGTCGTCGAGGGTGAAGGCAGGCTGTCCTCCCCGACGTCGGTGACTGTGGGCGACCGCGTCATCGAGGCCAAGCACGTCCTGCTCGCGACCGGGTCAGAGTCGAAGTCGCTGCCGGGCCTGACGCTCGACCACGAGCGCGTGCTCGCCAGCGAGGATGCGCTGAAGCTCGACCGCGTCCCGGCATCGGCGATCGTGCTCGGCGCCGGGGCCATCGGCTGCGAGTTCGCATCGGTGTGGGCCTCGTTCGGCGCCGAGGTCACCATCCTCGAGGCGCTGCCCCACCTCGTGCCAGCCGAGGAGGAGTCCTCGTCCAAGCTGCTCGAGCGTGCCTTCCGCCGGCGCGGCATCAAGCAGCAGCTCGGCGCCCGTTTCGCCAGCGTCGAGTCGACCACGCTCAGCTCTGGTGGTGAGGGTGTCAAGGTCACCCTCGAGGATGGTTCGGCCCTGGAGGCGGAGCTCCTGCTGGTGGCGGTCGGCCGGGGGCCGGTGTCGGCCGGCCTGGGTTATGAGGAGGCCGGCGTCGAGGTCGACCGCGGCTACGTCAAGGTCGACGCCTACTGCCAGACCAACGTGCCGACGATCTCGGCGCTCGGCGACCTGCGGCCCGGGCTGCAGCTGGCCCATGTGGGCTTCGCCGAGGGCATCCTCGTCGCCGAGCGGATCGCCGGCCTGCCGGTCGTGCCGATCGACTACGACGGGGTGCCCCGCGTGACCTACTCGCACCCCGAGGTGGCGAGCGTCGGGCTGACCTCGAAGGTGGCGAAGGAGCGCGGGTACGACGTCGTCACCACGACCTACGACCTCGCCGGCAACGGCAAGGCGCAGATCCTGCAGACCGCCGGGGCGGTGACACTCGTCGCCGCCAAGGACGGGCCGGTGCTCGGGGTGCACATGGTCGGCGAGCGCGTCGGCGAGCTGATTGCCGAGGCGCAGCTGATCGTCAACTGGGAGGCGCACGCCACCGACGTCGCCCAGCTCGTGCATCCGCACCCCACCCTGTCCGAAGCCGTCGGCGAGGCTCACCTCGCGCTCGCCGGTAAGCCGTTGCACTCGCACAGCTGAGAAGGAGTTCGACGACGATGGCGGTCTCTGTCACGATGCCCCGCCTCGGGGAGAGCGTCTCCGAGGGCACTGTCACCCGCTGGCTCAAGCAGGAGGGCGAGCAGGTCACGGCCGATGAGCCGCTGCTCGAGGTCAGCACCGACAAGGTCGACACCGAGATCCCTGCTCCCGCCTCCGGGGTGCTGCAGTCCATCAAGGTGGCCGAGGACGAGACCGTCGAGGTCGGCGTCGAGCTGGCCGTGATCGGTGATGCGGCTGACGGTGACGCGTCCGGCGGGAGCGACGAGCCGGCCGAGCCCGCCGCCCCTGCGGCTGAGGCGCCGGCGCCCGCGGCCGCCGAGCCCGAGCCCGAGCCCGAGCCCGATCAGCCCGCCGCTGCTGAGGCCGCCGCTCAGCCCCAGCCGGCGGCGACCGCCGAGCCCGAGCCGCAGCAGGAGACAACCCAGGCCGGCCCGCAGGAGAGCGAGCCGACTCCGGCTGCACAGGCAGGCGAGCCGTCGCCGGCCGCCGGGCAGCCGGATGCGGACGGATCTCCCTACGTCACCCCGCTCGTGCGCCGGCTCGCGGCAGACAACGGCGTCGACCTCGCGACACTCACGGGGACCGGTGTCGGGGGGCGGATCAGGAAGCAGGACGTGCTCGACGCGGCTCGCAACCAGCCAGAGGGCGCGGGCGAGCACGTCCCTGCAGCCGCTGCAGCCGGCACTGACTCCGCTGTCACAGGGCCGACGCCGACGATCAGTCAGCCCGCACCCGTTGCCCCCAGTGCTCCCCAGGCGCCCGTCCGCCTGGCCGAACCGGTGGCCGCCGCTGCCGCCACTCAGGTCCGTGGCAAGACCGAGAAGCTGTCACGACTGCGGACCGTCATCGCTCAGCGCATGGTGGAGTCGCTGCAGGTCAGCGCGCAGCTCACCACAGTCGTCGAGGTCGACGTCACCCGCATCGCGCGCCTTCGCGAGCGGGCCAAGACCTCGTTCGAGGCCAGGGAGGGCGTACGGCTCACCTTCCTGCCGTTCTTCGCGCTCGCCGCCTGCGAGGCGCTGAAGGCGCATCCCAAGGTCAACGCCTCCATCGATCTCGAGCAGGGCACTGTCACCTACCACGAGGCCGAGCATCTGGGCGTCGCAGTGGACACCGAGCGCGGGCTGCTCGTGCCGGTGATCCACGAGGCGGGCGACCTCAACATCGGCGGTATGGCGCGCAAGATCGCCGACCTCGCCGCTCGGACCCGCAGCAACGACGTCACCCCGGACGAGCTGGGCGGTGGCACCTTCACGCTGACCAACACGGGCAGCCGCGGCGCGCTGTTCGACACCCCGATCATCAACCAGCCGCAGGTCGCCATCCTCGGCACCGGGACGGTCGTGAAACGCCCCGTGGTCATCGACGACCCCGACCTCGGGGAGGTGGTGGCGGTGCGCTCGATGATGTACCTGGCGCTGACCTATGACCACCGCATCGTCGACGGCGCCGACGCTGCCCGCTTCCTCACGGCGGTCAAGGGCAGGCTAGAGGAGGGCGCATTCGACGCGGACCTCGCCCTGTGAGGGTCGCCGTCACCGGGGCATCCGGGCTGATCGGCTCTGCTGTCGTCGATGCCCTGCGCTCGCGCGGGGACGAGGTGCTGACCCTCGTCCGCCGTGAGCCGTCGGGTCGGGCAGAGGTGCGCTGGGACCCAGCAGCCGGGACGATTGACGCGGCTCGTTTGGACGGCGTCGAGGCGGCGATCCACCTTGCTGGTGCCGGAGTTGCTGACAAGCGCTGGACCGCTGCTTACAAGCGGACGGTTCTCGAGAGCCGGGTGTCGGGCACGACGCTGCTGGCGCAGACGCTGGCCGGCCTGCAGGCCAAGCCGCGAGTGCTGCTGTCAGGCAGCGCCGTTGGCTACTACGGCGACACCGGTGACCGCGTCGAGGACGAGTCCGGCCCCCGCGGTGCGGGCTTCCTCGCCGACGTGGTGGAGCGCTGGGAGGCTAGCACGGCGGCGGCCGAGCAGGCTGGGATTCGGGTCTGCCACCTGCGGACCGGGATCGTGCTGACGGCTAGGGGCGGTGCCCTGAAGAAGCAGCTGCCGCTGTTCAGGGCGGGGCTTGGGGGTCGCCTCGGCAGCGGCAAACAGTGGCAGAGCTGGATCAGTCTTGATGACGAGGTGGGCGCGATCCTTTTCCTGCTCGGAGCGGAGCAGGTCAGCGGGCCCGTCAACCTCGTCGCACCGGCCCCGGTGCGGCAGACCGACTTCACCAAGGCCCTCGGGCGGGCGCTGCACCGACCAGCCGTCGCGGCTGTCCCGCCGTTCGCGCTGCGGCTGGCGCTGCCGGGCTTCGCCGACGAGGGGCTGCTCATCGGGCAGCGACTGCAACCAAAGGCGCTGCAGGACGCGGGCTACGTCTTCCGCCAGCCGACGATCGACGCCGGACTGGCCGCTGCGCTGCAGGACTAGGCGGTCGGCTGTGCCGGGCGAATGCCCTGCTCGCGGTTCTGGTTCGCCTGGGACGGCTGCGACGGCGTGCCGCGGACCCGAACCGCGAGCCGCGTCAGTTGTCGGTGAGGTGTGCTCCGTAGGCGGCGACGGGCAGAGTCTGGGTGCTGGTGCGCTCCACCGTCCCGTTGACGGTGCGGACGTCGGGGAACCCGGCCATCCGGTAGGTCGCCGTCCACACCGCCGTCACCGACACCGCCACCCCAGCCGAGCGGGCGATATAGGTGTGGGCGACGTAATGCTCCGGGCTGCTGCGCGGGTCGACCCCGTCATAGCCCTGACCCGGCCAGCTGCTCGTGGTCTGCGCCCCGTCGCCAAAGCTCCACACCCACCGCACCTGCGCGCTGATCGTGATCTGCGGGAACGGCGCCTGGTTGACCACGAACACACCACCCGGCGGCGCATCGGCGCGCACCACCTCCGGCAAGTTCACCACCGCCTGACCAGCCGGCTGCACCATCAGTCCGGGTAAGGGCAGCGGCAGCCGCTGGAAGTAGGCATCGACGAACGCCTGCGCATTAGCGGGGTTGAACGTCAACTGCTGCGCCGTCGTCAGACACACACTGCCCGGCTGGCGGTGAAAGGCAGCAGCCCCCACGACCCGCTCAGACACATACACCCGAAGCGCAGCCGCATCGGCACAGGTATGCGCCGCCGGGCAGTCAGCAACCCCACCCGCATCAGCATTCGTCCCATTCCCACGACACGCCGGCGCATAGTCATACTCCCTCACCGGCCGGGTTAGGGCGACCCCGGGAGAGCTGGTATCGGCAAGACTCGCGTTCCCCTGCGTTCCCGCACCTTCTTTCGCAAACTCCTCCACGAAGAAGCCTGTGTTGTCTCGACTTACTCCCTCTTGGCAAGCGGAACAGTGGAGCGGGGTCCTTGCCTCAGCGCTTGCCGCTAGCCAAGTAATTGAAATCCCGAGGACGAGGAATGTGACTATAGCGCCTGCGGTGCGCCTCACGAGGTGGCCGCTTCCACGTGCAGCTCTATCTGGTCAATTGCCCAAAAGCGGGGCAGCCTATTTAGGGTCAAGAGGGCGACCACTCTTGTTGGCTCGATCGACTCCGAATAGCTCTTAGGCCCGAGTGTGCGACCCATGGACGTATGCAGCCGCACTCCAATCTTGGAATACGTCGGCCCGCTACTTCCTTGGAGGACCTGGTCGAGGTGGTGGACGTAGCCGACGGTGCTTGCACCTTCGTGCGCAGTCTTGACAATTGATCGCTCGGCTCGCACGCACGCGCAAGTCGGAGAACGCATCGGGGTCAGCGGCCCGACGTCGCCGGTTGCGTAAGCCTCGTCGAGCCGTTTGTAGTACTCCCGCACGAATGCGAAGGCACCCGCCTGGTCGGCCGACGTGATGAAAGGCGTCGCAGTGGCGCGGGGCGGACTGGGCGCCGGGGCGGGCGCGCTCGTTGTCATTGGTGGAGGAGCGGGGGCGCCCGGGGAGGACGACTGACTGCATCCTGCGAGGGCGACGGCTGCCGTCACGCAGAGCGCCGCGCGGACCGTCATGCACCGAGAGTAAGCAAGATGGCGACGCTGGGCGGTCAGTTCGTCACCTCGCGTACAGACTGGTAGCGCCAGTTGGCCCCACGTCGCTGCAGAACGATCTCGTGGCTCCGCTCGCCGCGACCGGCCACTCGCTGCGTGACGTTGCCTACGGAATCCACGAAAGCGTAGGGCTCCAGGGTGTCGCGGACCACGAGAACGACCCGGTCCGGCTCACGCGAGCGCACCCCCAGCGAGCGCACTCGGAGCCGCAGGTTGCGGGCACGCCACCGCTGGGCCGCCATCTGCTGCAGCAGCACGATGTCCTCACCGAGAGCGACACTGCCTGGGGCATCGACCTGATCCAGCAGCGACGCTCGCCCTGTCTCGAAGGCCATGCTGCGGGCCGAGTCCAGGCCCTGCACGACTGCTGACCAGTCGGGAGCCTGCGGTGCGATAGAGGGTGCAACCACAGCGACGCTTGGCCGTGCCGTCGGTCTCGGCGCCGCCGGCCTCGCCGCGCTGGTCGCCGGATGCTGCGGCGCGGCCGATACAGCCGGTGCGGTATGAGAGGCGGGCGGGACGGCCCCTCGCGGAGCCGAACTCGCCGACCACCAGCCCACGGCCGCCACTCCAGCGACAGCACCCAGGGAACAGGCAGCGACGAGGGGTACATGCCGGCCGCGGTGCCGCGGGCGACGACGGCGCGTGGCGGGAGCTACCCCGGCCAGCGCTGGAACCAGCGGCAACGGCGCGGCAACGCCCGCCAGCACCTGCGCGACCTGGTCAGCCGGCTCCCCGGCAGCGACGGCCTCCCAGACGGGGTGCAGCAGCGATGCGGCCTCGGTGTCGAGAGCCTCCCTGAGCGCCTCCGCGAACTGCTCAACGTCCTCGACGGGTGAGCCGGGCGAGCCCATCACGGCCGCGAAGCCGACACCGGCCAGCAGCGGACGGCCGTCTGGAGCCACCAGCACGTCGTCGATCGACGCACCCCCGTGCGTCAGGCCGGCCGCGTGCAGCATCGTCAAGGCCTCAAGCAGCGGCAGGCCCAGGGTGACGGCCTGACCGACAGCCAGCGGTCCGAAGCGTTCCAGCACCTGGCGCAGCGTTGCCGCAGCAGGCGCGGCGGCGCTCACGAGCACCAGCCCGTCACGCCACCCGAGCACGTCGACGACCGGAACCAGGTGCTCGTGATCGAACCCGACGTGGTCACGGCCCACCCGCAGCGCGCGCTCCCGCTCCCGGTCGCCCGGAGGCAGTGGCACGGCGCGCGCGCGCAGGGGCCACCCGGCCGAGCCTTCGTCCGGGTCGTCACCCGTGGCCCACCGCGCCTGCCACACCGCGCCCCGCCCAGACGTGCCACAGGGCGCGCCCCACACGAGTTCGGGAACCTCCGGCGGCAGCATCGGCGGATGCCTCGTCAGGGGCTCGTCGAGCGCGGCTGCTGCCATGGCGCAGGACGGTAAGGGTGCCAGCCGCACCGTGCAGAGGGCCTGTGGACAACCACACCGACCCCGCGCCACAGCCGATTTCTGTCGGAGCCGGCCAGTAGTTTCGCCACATGGAAGCGGCTGACGTGGTGGTGGTCGGAGCCGGGCTCGCGGGCCTTGCCGCGGCCCTGCACCTGAGCGCCGCGGGGCGCGAGGTGACAGTCCTCGAGGCCGCGGGCGGCGTGGGTGGGCGGGTCCGCACCGACCACGCCGACGGCTACCTGCTCGACCGCGGCTTCCAGATCTACGACACGGCCTACCCGGAGTCGGCGCGGGTTCTCGACCACGCCGCGCTCGACCTCCAGGCCTTCCCCAACGGTGCGATGCTTCGCCTGTCCGGCCGCTTCCACCGCCTGGTCGATCCCCGGCAGGACCCGCTCGGCGGCGTGCGTTCGGCCGCGGTCCCCTTCGGATCCCTTGCCGATAAGGCAGCGCTCGCCCGCTTGCTGCTGCGCGTCCTGCGCACCGATGGCCAGCGGCTGCTCGACCGCCCGGAAACGACGGCCTACGAGGCCTTTCGCACGGCGGGGCTCTCCGACCGCGTCATCGACCAGTTACTACGTCCTTTTCTTAGCGGCGTGCTGCTCGAGGACGAGCTGCAGACCTCGAGCCGGTTCGTGGAACTTGCACTCCGCTCCTTCGCGCGCGGACGGCAGACCCTCCCGTCCGCCGGGATGAGGGCGATCCCCGCGCAGCTCGCGGCCCGGTTGCCCACGCTGGTCCGCCTGCGGCAGACGGTCGCCCAGGTCGCGGGTACGACGCTGCGGGTCGAGGATGGCGAGGCGCTGCAGGCCGAGGCGGTTGTCATTGCCACCGACGCCTGGACCGCCACGCGGCTGCTTCCCGAGCTCGGTACAGCCCCAGCCCCTCGCCGCGTCACCACCTCGTACTACGCCGCGCCGAGCTCTCCGTCCGGCGGGGACGGGCTGATCCGGATCGACGGAAACCGCGGCGGCCTGCTGTCCAACGTGCTCACGCTGACCGACCGAGCCCCCAGCTACGGCCCGACCCCGCTGGTGAGCGCGAGCACGCTGTCAGCCGGAGTCCCGGAGCCAGCGGTCCGCGCCGAGCTGCGCAGCTGGTTTGGCCCCGAGGTCGACGACTGGCGCCATCTGCGGACCTACGACGTCGAGCGGGCCCTCCCCGCCGCCCCTCCCCCACGCGGGCGGCTGCGGGACCCGGTACGCGTCGCCGCGCAGCAGTACGTCTGCGGCGACTGGCGCGACAGCCCGTCCATCCAAGGAGCGATGGTCAGCGGCAGACGCGCCGCGCAGGCGCTGCTCGCCGATCAGGGCTCCACTCGTCCGAGCAGCGCCGATCAGGGCGCCGATGGGTCACTGACGCCACGCAGCCGCTCCGCACACAACCGCTCGGCAGGAGCCGGATGACCCGCCCGCGCACGATCCTCGCCACCAGCGCCGGCTTCCGGCCCGACGGCCGGTACGGGCTGGCAGTCGGCCCGGTCCTGCATCACGCGCTCGAGTTGGCCCAGGTCAGCGGACGCCGCCCGCGGGTGTGCCTGGTCAACACGGCCACTGGGGATGATGCAGCTCGCTACGCGATGTCCTACGCGGCGTTCGCCCGTGACCGGCCCGACGTCGAGCTCAGCCACCTGGCGCTGTTCCCCATGCCGACCCGCCCCGACCCAGCCGCCCACCTGCTCGAGCAGGACGTCGTCTGGGTCGGCGGCGGAAGCGTGGCCAACCTGCTCGCCGTCTGGCGCGCGCACGGTCTCGACGATGCCTTCCGGCGCGCGTGGGAGGCGGGGGTGGTGCTCGGCGGCGTCTCGGCCGGGTCGCTGTGCTGGCACGTCGGCGGGACGACCGACTCCTTCGGGCCCGACCTGCGGCCGGTGACCAACGGGCTGGCGCTGCTGCCGCACTCCAACACACCGCACTACGACTCCGAGAAGCAGCGGCGCCCGCTCTACCAGCAGCTCGTCGCCGATGCGGTCCTGCCCCCGGGTTGGGCGACCGACGACGGCGTCGGCCTGCGCTTCGAGGGGACCGAGCTGGTCGAGGCCGTCAGCGACCGGGACGACGCCTACGCGTGGCGGGTCGAGCGTGCCGCCGACGGGTCCGCGACCGAGACGCGCGTCGACCCGCGCCGGTTGCCGGACATAGCCTGAGACGTGAACGTCCAACGGCTCGGCCTCGTGCCGTATGAGCAGGCGTGGGCCCTCCAGCGTGAGCTGCACGACCGCGTCGCCGCCGGCCTCGAGCCCGACACGCTGCTCCTGCTCGAGCACCTCAGCGTCTACACAGCAGGCCGCCGGACCGACCCCGCCGAGCGCCCCATCGACGGCACACCGGTCGTCGACGTCGACCGCGGCGGCAAGATCACGTGGCACGGCCCCGGGCAGCTGGTCGGCTACCCCGTCATCCGCCTCCCCCAGCCGCTCGACGTCGTCGCCCACGTCCGCCGCCTGGAGTCCGCGCTCATGCTGGCGTGCGCCGACCTCGGGCTCGAATCCGTCCGCGTCGAGGGACGGTCGGGCGTCTGGACCAGCGACGGAGCCCGCAAGCTCGCCGCCATCGGGGTTCGGGTCACTCGGGGCGCGACGATGCATGGCTTCGCGCTCAACTGCGACCCCGACCTCAGCGCCTATGCGCGGATCGTGCCGTGCGGCATCCGCGATGCCGGCGTCACCAGTCTCAGCGCCGAGCTCGGGCATAGCGTGCCGGTCGCCGACGCTCTACCCGTCGTGGAGCGTCGCGTGGTCCAGGCCCTGTCCGTAGCCACGGCGTTGGCCACATGACGGCCACCGCGCCCGAAGGCCGCCGCCTGCTGCGCATCGAGGCGCGCAACGCCGAGACCCCGATCGAGCGTAAGCCGCCGTGGATCAAGACCCGGCTGCGCACCGGCCCGGAGTACACCGAGCTCAAGAGCCTGGTCCGCCGCGAGGGGCTGCACACCGTGTGCGAGGAAGCGGGCTGTCCCAACATCTTCGAATGCTGGGAGGACCGCGAAGCGACCTTCCTCATCGGCGGCGAGCAGTGCACGCGGCGCTGCGACTTCTGCCAGATCGACACCGGCCGCCCGGCGCCGCTCGACCGTGACGAGCCGCGGCGCGTCGCGGAGTCGGTGCAGGCGATGGCGCTGCGCTACGCGACGGTGACCGGAGTCGCCCGCGACGATCTGCCCGACCAGGGCGCCTGGCTCTACGCCGAGACCGTGCGGCAGATCCATGCAGCGGTGCCGGGCTGCGGCGTCGAGCTGCTCATCCCCGACTTCAGCGGTGAGCCGACGCTGCTCAGCGAGGTCTTCGCCGCCGCTCCCGAGGTGCTCGCCCACAACGTCGAGACCGTGCCGCGCATCTTCAAGCGGATCAGGCCCGCGTTCCGTTACGAGCGCTCGCTCGACGTGATCCGCCAGGCGCGGGCGGCCGGCCTCGTCACCAAGAGCAACCTCATTCTCGGGATGGGCGAGCAGCGTGACGAGATCAGCCAGGCGATGCAGGACTTGCACGATGCGGGCTGCGACCTGCTCACCATCACTCAGTACCTGCGCCCCACTCCCCGCCACCACCCCGTTGAGCGATGGGTGCGGCCCGAGGAGTTCGTCGAGCTGCGCGAGGAGGCCGAGGAGATCGGGTTCGCCGGGGCACTGAGCGGCCCGCTGGTGCGCTCGTCCTACCGCGCCGGCCGGCTCTACGCCAAAGCCCGGGCGGCACGGGCCGCCGCCTGACGCTTCGCGGCCGACCGCCGATCGGTCTCGCCACGCCACAGATCTTCACCTCGGCGTCATCCGGGTGACACACGCGTCCCTCATCCTGAAGGCGCCGCAGTCGGCCCTACTGGCCTCGGAGGCCCAGTGTGACCCCCAGCACCGTCGCCGCCACCGTGCTCCTGCTCCCCGCCCAGATTGCGCTCGTCACCGCCCGCAGGGCCATCACGACAGTCGCCCCGCAAGGCGGTCAGCACACCAGCCGCCGCAACGCCTGGGAGGCGATGAGCTCGGACCTGCGGCTCTCCCGCGCCCGCCAGGACGCCGACGCCGAGATGCGCCGCCTGATCGCGGCGCCGCGGCAGGAGGCCGACCCGCTGCCGGCGAGGCTCATCCGCTGAGGCTGCGCATGCCCGATCCAGGGCGGGCCACAGGGCGGCAGCGTGCGCCCGCGCCCGCCATCCGCTGCTGAGCAGGTGTCAGCCCCTCCCTGACTCCGTACCCTCGCAGGCATGGCACGGGTACGCATCGGCAGCGGCGCCGGCACGACCAAGGGCAGCATGACCAAGGGCGGCCCGGACAGCAAAGGCGGCAGGGAGCCCAAGGGGGCCAAGCGGGCGGGCAGTGCTGAGAAGGTCAGCCGGATCAAGCAGATCCGGACGGTCTTCACCCTCACCCGCCAGCGCGACCCACGGCTCGTGCCGGCCCTGCTCATCGGCTTCCTCGTGCCCGTCGTCGTCGGCGTCATCATCGGGCTCCTGCTGGGCCCGCTGGTGCTGTGGATCATCATCGGCGTCCTGCTCGGCGCGCTCTTCGCCCTCAACGTCTTCGGCCGCCGCGTGCAGCGCTCGGCGTACGCAGAGGCCGAGGGCAAGCCGGGCGCAGCCGCTGGCATCGTCGAGCGGATGCGCGGTGACTGGCGCGTGACGGCTCCGGTCCAGGTCAACCGCAACCAGGACATGGTCACGCGCGTGGTGAGCCGCGCCGGGGTCGTACTGATCGCCGAGGGGCGCGGTCGCGGCCCGCGTGAGCTACTCGGCGCCGAGGTCCGCCGGGTGAAGCGGGTGGTCGGCGACGTCCCGCTGCACGACATCGTCATCGGCACCGGCGAGGGTGAGACGCCTCTGCCCAAGCTGCAGGCCCTGCTGATGCGCAAGACCCGGGCCCTGAAGAAGTCCGACGTCGACAGCCTCGACCGCCGGCTCAAGGCGCTCGGCGGGGTCAGCATCCCGGTCCCCAAGGGGCCGATGCCACGCAGCATCCCGCGCGGCGGCCGGATGCGCTGACGGCGGGGGCCTCAGACCGCGGTCCGGACCCCGTTCGGCAGCACCATCAGCACGGTCCCGGCCGCCCGGTCGTGCAGCCCGCGCCGGTCCTTGTCCCAGATCAGGGCCGGGATGAGCAGCCCTAGCAGCGCAGTGCGCAGCAGCAGCCACCACGGCTGCGGCCGGCCGCCGTCGAGCCGCACGAGCCGCATCCGCAACAGTCGCTTGCCGATCGTCTGGCCGGCCACCGTGTCGAGGATGAACTCCTGCAGCAGGAACATGGCGAGGACGACCCAGTTGCGCCCGGCGAGCCCGTAGTGCAGACCGAGCAGCGCGGGCAGTCCGGCCAGCAGGTTGGCCACGACGCTGTCGACGGCGAAGGCCGCCAGGCGACGGCCGAACGTCGCGACCGAGCCGGCACCTTCGGCCGGTAGCCCGAGCCGGGCGCCGGGCGCGTACGAGGACGATACGGGCGGCCCTTCCAGCCACGACCCGCCCGCTCGTCCCATAAATGCAAGGCTACGGTTCCCTGCCGCCGCCTGACCGGGCGGAGCAGGTGTGTTACCTGCGCGAAACAATCACGTGACGCCGGTGAGATGGCCGCAGGCTAGTTTCAGGCTGGCCCGGCGGTGGGTCGCTGTGACCTGCCGCAAGACGCGAGCGCAGGAACCACGGAGGGTGGATGTTCAACAACAGCGACGAGGTGTTGTCCTACATCAAGGACAACAACGTCCAGTTCATCGATGCGAGATTCTGTGACCTGCCCGGGGTGATGCAGCACTTCACCTTCCCGGCCGGCAACTTCGGAGAATCCGCGTTCGATGACGGCCTGCCCTTCGACGGCTCGTCCATCCGGGGCTTCCAGGCGATCAACGAGTCGGACATGCTCCTCATCCCCGACCCGACCACGGCCTACATGGACCCGTTCCGCACGCACTCCACGTTGAACATCACCTGCTTCATCTACGACCCGCTGACCCGGGAGCGCTACTCGCGCGACCCGCGCAACGTGGCCCGCAAGGCGCAGGAGTACCTGACCACGACCGGCTTCGCCGACACCGCCTACTTCGGCGCCGAGGCTGAGTTCTACATCTTCGACGAGGTGCGCTACGAGTACACGCCGCACAGCTCGTTCCACAGCGTCGACTCGGTCGAGGGCGCCTGGAACAGCGGTCGCGAGGAGCCGGGCGGCAACAAGGGCAGCAAGCCGCGATACAAGGGCGGCTACTTCCCCGTGCCCCCGACCGACCACCTGACCGACCTGCGCTCGGAGATGGTCAACCAGCTGCTGGACGTCGGCATCGAGGTAGAGATGCAGCACCACGAGGTCGGCACCGCCGGGCAGGCCGAGATCGACTTCCGGTTCGGCACCCTGCTCGAGACAGCCGACAACGTGATGACGTTCAAGTACGTCGTCAAGAACACGGCTGTGGCAGCAGGCAAGACCGTCACCTTCATGCCCAAGCCGCTGTTCATGGACAACGGCTCGGGGATGCACTGTCACCAGAGCCTGTGGAACGGCGACGAGCCGCTCTTCTACGACGAGGTCGGCTACGGCGGGCTGTCCGACACCGCGCGGCACTACGTCGGCGGGCTGCTCAAGCACGCGCCCTCACTGCTGGCGTTCACCAACCCGACCGTCAACTCCTACCACCGCCTCGTTCCGGGCTATGAGGCGCCGGTCAACCTGGTCTACTCGGCGCGCAACCGCTCGGCGTGCCTGCGCGTCCCGCTGACCGGGAGCAACCCGAAGGCCAAGCGCGTCGAGTTCCGCGTGCCGGACCCCTCCTGCAACCCGTTCCTCGCCTTCGCCGCGATGCTGATGGCGGGCCTCGACGGTGTCCGCAACAAGATCGAGCCGCCGGACCCGGTCGACAAGGACCTCTACGAGCTGCCCCCGGACGAGCTCGCCAACGTCGCGCAGGTGCCGGGCAGCCTCGACAAGGTGCTCGACGCCCTGGAGGCCGACCACGGCTTCCTGCTCGAGGGCGGCGTGTTCACCCAGGACCTGATCGACACGTGGATCAGCTACAAGCGGGCCAACGAGGTCGACCCGATCCGCCTGCGCCCGCACCCGTACGAGTTCGAGATGTACTACGACATCTGATCGTTCAGGCTGGCCATGCAGACGGGCCGCCGGCGGGAGCTCGTCCCGACGGCGGCCCGTTTCGCTGCGATGGGGTCGCGCCCGGACCCCGGCTACCCTGACACCGTGCTCCGGGGGGTGACGGCGACCCGCTACGTCACGCCGCTGCGTGAGGGCGGCTCGCTGCCAGGCGTCATGGAGGCCGACGACTGCGGCGTCTACGTCGTGAAGTTCCGCGGGGCCGGCCAGGGCCGTGCCGTCCTCGTCAACGAGGTCGTCGCCGGTGAGCTCGGCCGGCGCCTCGGCCTGCCCGTGCCTGAGCTGGTCGTCGTCGACGTCGACCCCGTGCTCGGCCGGGCCGAGCCCGATGAGGAGGTGCAGGACCTGCTCCGGGCCAGCGGCGGCGCCAACCTGGGGATGGACTTCCTGCCGGGATCGATCGGCTTCGACCCTCAGGTCCACCCCGTCGAGCCCCGGCTCGCCAGCCGGGTGCTGTGGTTCGACGCGCTGGTGGGCAACGTCGACCGCACGTGGCGCAACCCCAACCTGCTGCTCTGGCACCGCGAGCTGCAGCTGATCGACCACGGCGCGACGCTGACCTTCGCCCACGACTGGCCGCGTGCCACAGCCGCGGCCGAGAAGCCGTACGACGGCTCAGGCCACATCCTCGCCGCTGCCGCCACTGCCCGGGACGAGGCTGACGCCGACCTCGCCCCGCGCGTCACTCCCGAGCTCGTCCGGGAGGTCCTCGACCTGGTGCCGGGCCAGTGGCTGACCGGCGAGCCCGGCTTCGACGACGCCGCCGGCGTGCGCGACGCCTACGCCAGTCACCTGCTGCGGCGGGTGCAGGCGCGGGAGCGGTGGCGACCGTGACCCCGCACGTCTTCGAGTACGCGGCGCTGCGCGCGACCCCCCGCATCGAGCGCGGGGAGTGCATCAACATCGGCGTCGTCCTCTACTGCCAGCAGCAGGACTTCCTCGCCGCCGACGTACGGGTCGACGAGGACCGGCTGCGGGCACTGGACCCGGGCGTGGATGCCGATGCGGTCAGGGCGGCGGCCGAGGCGGTCCGCCGCACCTGCGCGGGCGGCGGCCCGGCGGGGGGGACCACCCAGGGGCAGCGCTTCCGCTGGCTGACCGCGCCCCGCAGCACCATCGTGTCCGCCGGGCCCGTGCACAGCGGGCTCACGACCGACGCTGCCGCCGAGCTCGACCGGCTGACGGCGAGCCTGGTCAGCTGATCAGGCTCGGTCAGCTGCCGGTGCTCCCGTGGCCGACCTCCTGCACCAGCCAGCCGGTGCCGTCCGGGTCCTGGAAGGACAGAAACGAGGCGTAGTCGCCCCGGTTCGGATCGGGTCCCGGGACCTGGCCGCCCGCGTCGAAGTGGAAGACCTCGCCGGCCTCGACCCCGCGCCCGGTGAGCTCGGCCCGCGCGGCGTCGATGTCGCGGACCACAAGGTGCAGCCCCTGCAGCGACCCGGCCGCCTCCGGGTTGCGCATCAGCGCGATCGAGCAGCCCGAGCCCGGCGGTGTCAGCTGAACGACGCGGAAGTCGCCCGCCTGATGGTCGACGTCGAGGCCGAAGCCGGCCTGCTCGACGTAGAACGCCTTGGCGCGGTCGACGTCCGCGACGGGCACGACGATTTGCGCGAGCTTCCAGTCCATCGGGGCCTCCTGTGCGTGGTTGTGTGGACCGCTGGCTCAGCCGAGCAGCAGCCGGGACATCATCTCGGTCATGATCTCAGTGGTGCCGCCGCCGATGCCGAAGATCCGGCTGTCTCGGTAGTGCCGCTCGACCTCACTTTCGCGCAGGTAGCCCATCCCGCCGTGCAGCTGCACCGCGTCATTGACGACGAAGTCGCACGCAGCGACGGCCGTGTTCTTGGCCATCGCCACCCTGTGCACGACGTCGTCGCCCGACTGCCAGCCGTCGATCACCGCCCGCGTGTAGGTGCGGGCGACGTCGACCTGGCGCGCCATCTCGGCCACCCGGTGCCGGACGACCTGCCGGGTCGCGAGCGGGCGGCCGAAGGTCTCCCGCTGCTTCACCCACGACAGGGTCAGGTCCAGGCAGCGCTGCGCGGTGGCGTAGGCCTGCACGGCGAGCGAGAGGCGCTCGGGGACGAACTGCTGCATGATCTGGCCGAACCCACCGCCCTCGGCGCCGATGAGGTTCCCGGCCGGAACACGGACCTCGTCGAAGGTCAGCTCTGCGGTGTCCGAGCACAGCCAGCCCATCTTGCGCAGCGGCCGGGAGACGGTGAAGCCGGGCATCCCGCGCTCGAGCAGCAGCAGCGAGATGCCGTGCGCGCCCTCGCCGCCGGTTCGGACCGCTGCGGTCACGAAGTCCGCGCGGGTCCCCGAGGTGATGTACATCTTCGAGCCGGTGACGACGTAGCTGTCCCCGTCGCGGACGGCGCGGGTGCGCAGGCGGGCGACGTCGGAGCCGGCGTCGGGCTCGCTGACCGCGAGCGAGATGATCGCCTCCCCCGCCAGCACCGGTCGCGCGACCCGGTCCAGCAGGTCGGGGTTGCCGGCGG
>JAABUX010003809.1_pt1 | contig 19649 bp, 20 predicted proteins | sample 5561851 | NCBI WGS metagenome assembly JAABUX01 (sample SAMN10711883, study PRJNA513361) | rock metagenome | isolation source: Antarctica rocks | place: Antarctica: Victoria Land, Richard Nunatak red sandstone | collected 2016-01-03 | reverse complement strand
GCCGACGTGAACGCCTCGCCGTTCTGGAACGTGGCGTTGCGCACCAGATCGAACGACCAGGTGGTCGCATCGGTCTGCGTCCACTTGGTCGCCAGGTCGGGAACGAACCGGCCCTGCGCGTCCATGTCGATCAGCTTGCTGAAGATGCCCTCATAGACCTGCGCGCCGGTGTAGATGGTCGACGTCGCCGGATCGAGCACGTCCGGCTCCCCGGTAAGCGCCGCGCGCAGCGTCCCGCCATCGGCGACCTCAGCGGCCCGCGCGCCGGAGGACAGGCCGAGCGAGGCGATGGCAAGTGCGACGATGGCACGCCCGGCGTGGGTCCGGGCAACGCTTCGGTTCGATTGCATGGTCGAGGTCTTTCGTCTTGGAGTGGAATGAAGCGGCTCTAGCGGGCGACGCCGCCGATGAAATCGAGGAACGCCGCGTTGAACGGGTCGGGGTGCTCCTGCACGCAGGCATGTCCGCCGGTCACGGTCGCCCAGTGCGAACCCGGGATCGCGGCGTGCAGGCGCTGCGACAGCCGTACCGGGATCAGGATGTCCTCCTCGCCTGCCATAACGAGGGTCGGCACGGTTAATCCGGCCACGCGGTCCAGCGCGTCGTGCCGCTGGATCACCGCGAGCTGCGCGAGGTAGGCGTCGAGCGGCATGTCGACGGCGGCCATCGCGGTGGCAAGCTCCGCCGCGTCATCCGGCCTGTCTTCGAAGAACGGGCCGGTGAACGCCCACAGCCCCACGTCGCGCATCACGAACGGCACGCCGAGCCCGCGCGCGAGATCGGCCCACATCGCAAACATCGTCTGACAGAACGGGTCCGCCTTGCCATACGTGCAGGCGAGCGTGAGCGATTTCAGATCGCTCTCGTAGGCGAGCGCATATTCCTCGGCGATCATCCCGCCCATCGACACGCCCAGCAGATGGAAGTCCCGCAGCCCGAGGCTGTCGACCAGCGCCTTGGCGTCATCGGCGAGCAGACGCGAGGTGTAGGGGCCGGCGGGCTTGTCGGTTTTTCCAATGCCGCGGTTGTCGAAGCGGAGGACGCGATAGCCGGTGGCAACCAGGGCCGGGATTTGGGGTGCCCAGAAGTCGAGGTCGTCGGCCAGACCGTTGATGAGGACGACTGTGTCCTTCGCCGAGCTTGCATTGTCGATCTGGTAGTTGACGCTGATTCCGTTAACGTGGGCTTGTGGCACGGGGTTCTCCTGGACGTTGCTGGTTAGCGCGGGCGGGGGACGGCGGCGAGCAGGGCGCGGGTGTAGGCGTGCCGCGGCCGCCGCATGACCTGATCGGTGTCGCCGATCTCGACGAGCTTGCCACGAAACAGGACCGCCACATCGTCGCTGACATGCTCGACGACGCCGAGGTCATGGGTGATGAATACTGACGCGACGCCGAGATCGCGCTGCAGATCCTGGAACAGGTTCAGGATCTGGGCCTGCACGCTCATGTCCAGCGCGCTGACCGGCTCGTCGGCGACGATGAGGTCCGGGCCGCTGGCCAGCGCCGCCGCGATACCGACCCGCTGCCGCTGCCCGCCCGACAGGTGCGCCGGCCGCCGCTCGGCGAAGGCCGGATTTAGCCCGACGCGGTCGAACAAGTCACGCACACGCCGACCGCGATCCGCAGGTGTTCCGATGCGAAAGCAGTCCAGCGATTCCCGCACGCTGCGTCCCACCGGCCAGCGCGGGTCGAGGCTGCCGAACGGGTCCTGAAACACCGGCTGCACCCGCCTGCGGAACGCCGAGAGCGCACGCCCGGATAGGCCCTGCACCTCGGCCCCGTCGAACACGACGCGGCCACTGTCGGGTGCCACCAGCCCGAGGATGCAGCGGCCCAGCGTGCTCTTGCCGCTGCCGGACTCGCCCACCAGCCCCATCGTGCGGCCGCGCTGGATGTGCAGTGAAACGCCATCGACGGCCGCGACCTTTCGCCGCCGCCACGGTGGACCGCCCAGCGCGAAGACCTTCGTCAGGTCCTCGACGCGCAAGAGGTCACTCACGCGCCAGATCCATCCGCGCGCGCGCGAAGGCTCTCGACGCTCCACTCCGCCGGGATCACCGGTAGCCGGCTGCCGCGCGGGGCACCGGCCGGGTTGGCGGCTAGCAGTGCCCGTGTGTATGGGTGATTGGGGTTTGCGAACAGGTCATGGGTCGTGGCCACCTCCAGCAGCTTGCCGCCGTACATCACGCCCACCCGGTCGCAGACCTGTGCCACGACACCGAGATCGTGGGTAATTAGGAGCACCGCCGTGCCGTGGTCGCGCCGCAATCGGTCGATCAGCTGCAGCACCTGAGCCTGGATCGTGACGTCGAGTGCCGTCGTCGGCTCGTCCGCAACCAGAAGCTGCGGGTCGTTGGCGATTGCGGCCGCGATGACGATGCGCTGCCGCATTCCGCCGGATAAGCGGTGTGGGGCGTCGCCGTAGCGGGACGCGGCATCGGGGATGCCGACCTCGGTCATCAATTCGATGGCGCGGGCCTTTGCCGCGCTGCGCCCAATGGTGCTGTGGGCGCGGATGGTCTCGGCGATCTGGTCGCCCACCGGCCAGATCGGATCAAGGCTTGCCGACGCATCCTGAAAGATCATCGCGACCTCGTCGCCGCGTATTCCCCGCAGGACATCCTCGCCCAGCCCGGCCGTCTCCCGGCCGTTGACGCGAATGCTGCCGCTGACGGTCGCGGTGGCGGGCAGCAACCCGATGATGGCGTTCGCGAGCGTGCTCTTGCCGCTCCCGCTCTCGCCGACGATGCCAAACATCTCGCCGCGCGCGATGGTGAGCGAGACGCCATCCACCGCGGGTGCTGTCAGGTCGTCGCCGAGGGAGGCGAAGCGCACGCCGAGGTCCGACAGGGTCAACACGGTGCTCATCCCGCGACTTCCAACGGGTCGAACGCCCTGCGCAGCCCCTCGCCAAGCAGGGTGAACGCCAGCACTGCGACGACGATGGCAAGCCCTGGGAAGATCTCGACCCACGGCGCCTGGATCAGCACATCGCGTCCGTCCGCCAGCATACCCCCCAGCGACGGCGTGGGCGGCTGCGTGCCGAGGCCGAGAAAGCTCAGTCCGGCCTCGAGCTGCAACGCGAATGCGCCCAGTACCGACGCCTGCACGATCACCGGGCCGAGCGCGTTTGGGGCAATGTGGGTCACGATCACCCGGAGATGGCCCGCACCCCGCGCCCGCGCGCCGGTGACGTAGTCGTTCCGGGTCACGACGAGCGTGCTCGTCCGCATCACCCGCGCCAGGATCGGCAGGTAGATCACCGCGATCGCGAGAGCCGCGATAGAGCTGCCGGGCCCGAGTATTGCGATGAGCGTCACCGCGAGCAGCATCGCCGGGAATACCAGGATCATGTCGAGCGTGCGGGAGATGCCGGTGTCGACCCACCGCCCGAAATAGCCTGCAAGCAGCCCCAGCGGGACCGCCAGCAGCAGAGAACCCGTGACCGCCGCGATGGAGACCAGCAGGCTGGCGCGTAGCCCGAACATCACCCGGCTCAGCACGTCCCGGCCGAGGACGTCCGAGCCGAATGGGTGCTGCAGGGTCAGGGATTGCAGAACCTGCCGAGCCTGCACCGTCTCGGGGTCGTAGGGCGCGACCAACGGGGCCGCTGCCGCGAGGATCGCGAGCGCACCGAGGATCGCCGCACCCGCGACCAGGAACCGGGTTGCCTGACCTGTCTTCCGGCCGGTCACGTCCCCGCCCCGTCGGCGACGCGCGGATCGAGCCAGCCGACGAGGAGGTCGGTCACGAGGGACACGACGATGAAGATCGTGGCGATCGCCAGGATACCGATCTCGACGATTGGGTAGTTGCGCTGGTTGATGCCGGTGACCACCAAACGGCCGACGCCCGGCAGCGCAAACAGCGTCTCGATGATGATCGCCCCGCCCAGCAGCACGCCGACCTGGATGCCGATCACGGTGACGATCGCCGGTCCGGCGTTGGTCAAGGCGTGGCCGAAGACGATGCGCCGGCGGCTGACGCCCTTGGCGCGCAGGAATGTCACGAACGGGCGGCCCATGACGGCGGTGACGGCGGCACGTGTGGTACGCAGGATGTAGGCCGCCTCGCCGACCGCGAGCGTCAAAACCGGAAGAGTCATGTATCGCAGGTTCGCGAGCGGTGCCCGGCTGAACGGGACGTAGCCCGACGGCGGCAGCAGGGCGAGCGTGCCGGTGAACAGCAGGACCAGCATGATGCCGAGCCAGAAGTCGGGGATGCTGATGCCGAACACCACGAACCCCTCGGTCAGCCGCCCGAGCCACCGCCCGCCCGTGGCCGCCTGGACACCCAGTGGCACGCCAACCATTACGGCCAGCAGCATCGAAAGGCCGGTCAGCTCGATCGTCACCGGCAGCCGCTGTGCCAGCAGTTCGGCGAGCGGCGCGTGGCTCACGATGTCGGCTCCGAGGTCGCCGCGCAGCAGCCGGCCGATCCAGGTCACGTATTGGGACAGCAGGGTTTGATCCAGGCCGAGCCGGTGTCGCAGCTCCAGCACGTTCGTGTCCGTTGCGCGGAAGCCCAGCATAGTGCGCACTGGGTCGCCAGGTACCAGCCGGATTATCAGGAAGACGACGATGCTCATGACGAGCAACATCGGCAAGGTGATCAGCACTCGGCGCAGCACGAATGCGAGCTGCCGGCTCATGCGCGGCCACCTATGGCGTGATCCGCAGGTTCCGATCGCTTGACCAGCCGCCGAATGAGCTGCTCGGACAAGTCGAAATGCCGGGCCGCGATACCCGCGGCATCATCCCCGCGCCCCTCTGCCACCGCCTCGACTAGCTGCTGGTGCTGTTCGATGGCGGTGGCGCGAACCGCATCGGTGTAAGGCTCGGCCCCTAAGTTGAGGGTGATCCGGGCGCGGAGGTCGGTGGAGGTCGCGACTAGGATGGGATTGTGCGTCGCCTCGGCGATCGCCCGATGCAGGCTCGTATCCGCCTGCCGAGAGGCGTCTCGGTTGGATGCATCCAGATAGGCCCGCAGCGCCGCGCGGATTGGTGCCATATCGCCCTGTGTGCGCCGTGCGGCCGCCGTACGCGCGATCAGTGGCTCGATCAACGTGCGGGCGTCGAAAACGTGTTCGAACTGCCCCCAGTTCGCGACCAGATGGCGGCGGACATGCGCGGCCGACGCCGGTCCCCATTCGGCCAGAACAAAATAGCCGCCGGTCCGCCCGTGCCGGACCTCCACGTAGCCGCCTTCGGTGAGCATCTGGAGCGCGGCACGGATCGAGCTGCGCGACACGCCGAGCATCGCCGACAGCTCACGCTCGGTCGGCAGTTGTTGTCCCGGGACGTAGACGCCGAGCGCCACCGCGGTGACGAGGCGATCGACCACGTCGTCCGCGACGCGGCGGCTCACGATCGGCGCGTCCCATGTCGCCGTCACGCCGTAAACCGCACCAGCAAAAACCGGGAGAGCGTGCGAGCCGCGTCCACAATGCTCTGCAGGTCCACCGCCTCGTCGATGCCGTGCAGGTTGTAGCCCGTGGCTCCGAAGCAGACAGCCGGGATACCGAAGTCGCGCAGATAGACGCGCGCATCGGTGGTGCTGGCGATCATGAAGGCGGCGGCCTCGGTGCCGTGCGCGTCGCGATGCGCTGCGGCAAGGTCGCGGAGCAGGGGCGAGTCGTCGTCCAGCCGGTAGCCCTTGGCGCGGAACCCGGTCAGCGTCACGATCGGCGGCATCAGTAGACCGGGTTCGGCGGCGGCCAGCGCCGCGATCACCGCACGCACCTCTCGTTCGGCATCCTCCGCGTCCCACGACCGCGGATACCCGATGCGCACGCCCGACGTCGCCTGCGACGGCACGGTCGAAATCCAGTCGCCCGAGCGGAGCATCCCGAGGTTGACCGCATATGGCGTGTCGCTCAGGCCGGCTTCCGGATGGGAGCGCCCGAGGCTGGCCGCCCACCGGCGCAGCCCCTCGATCAGACGCATGGCGAGGTCGATCGCGTTCGGGCGGCTGTTGGCGGCGTTGGCGTGACCGGACGCGGTGGTGACGACGATCTCGACCCACAGCACGCCGATGCCGCCCACCATCAGGCCGAGCCCGGTCGGTTCCAGCACCACGACCTCCGGCGCCACGACGCCGTGCGCGGTGATTGCGTGCAGGGTGCCGTTGCCGGTGCACTCCTCCTCCACGACGGCAACGAAGCCGAGGCGGCGGGTCGCGAACAGTCCCGGTGCCACGTCGCGCAACGCCCGCAGGGCGAGCACGCCGACGGCAAACCCGCTTTTCATGTCAGCGGCACCCCGGCCATACAGCCGCCCGTCGCGCGGCTGTGGCTGGAACGGCGGCGTCGTCCATAGCGCCGGGGTCTCCGCCGGCACCACATCCATATGCCCGTTCAGCAGCAGCGACAGCGCGCCCTCGCCAGGCGTGGTCGCCAGCACCTGATATCGGGCGGCGCCGAGCCGCTCCGGGCATTGCGCCACGCCGGCGCGCGGATCGGCTGGCTGCTGGTCCGCGAATGGTAGCCGCTCCACGTCCATGCCCAGGGATGTAGCCTCTCGCGCGAACACCTCCAATGCCGCTTGCTCCGACCCGACCACGCTGGCCGCTCCGACCAGCGCCTCCAGGAAGCCCACGGCCCTCTCTGCATAGACGTCGATGGCATGGTCCAAGGCATCGTGCATGCCGGCCCTTTTTGGTCTGATCTTCAAACCCTATTGGACGGATACGCCAACGCCAAGCGGAGTCTCTAGTTCGGCGGGGCAGTCAGCTGGGCCGTTGCACGGTGCTCGCCGGCCCGCGACGAGTCTGGCCGATCGGCGAGTCGAATAGTTCGCGAGACCGCGCCGCTGCTCAGCGGCCGCAGCTCAGCCTAGGTGTTTGATCCCAGACTGTCATGGTGCAGTCTTCTCACGCGAGTGGAAGGAAGCGCTATGGGACAGATTCTCTCCACGGCAGCGCCACCACGACAGCGGCGGTCCGTCGAGCGATACAGCATGGTAAAGAGAGCCTGAGAGCTCTGGCCACCCGCTACGGAATCTACCAGAAAACCGTCCAATACGACGACCACAAGCAGATCGAACGCCATCTTTCCAACTTCCTGAGCGTCTACAACTTCGGCCACCGCCTGAAAACGCTGAACGGCCTTATACCCTGCGAGTTCACCTGCAAAACTTGGGTGTCACAGCCAGAACGATTCACCGTAACGCCGCTCCACCGAATGCCGGGACTAAACACCTAGGTCCGGACCTTCCACTTCGCGATCGTGTTCTGGTTGACGCCGTGGTGCTTTGCGAGCACGCTGAGGCTTTCATGACTATCCTGTATCGCTCGATTGACCGCCTCTGTTGTGGTGGCGCTTCCTTGCAGAATTTGGCCCGTAGCGCTTCCTTCTATTCCAGTGAAAAGACTGCACCATCAAACCAGGGATCAAACATTTAGGCGTCATTGTGAGAGGGCGTCACGCGATCCTTCGCGCACGATTCTAGTGTTCGGTCCCGGAGCGTGATTGCGCAACCTTGAATCGAGATGGAGAAGACGCGCTATGGCAGCAGGTTTCACGACCGCGGCCCGCACGACGCCGCCTGTTTAAGCTACTGGATCAGCGATGGAACCGCAACAATCTGGGAGCGGCAGGCTAACAGACCCTGAGAAAACCCAGACTACGAACCCTTCATTAGCGCTTGAGCGTCCGCCTCGGGCAATGCCGCAGGTCGCTCCACGCCTGCCTCGATCTCTATCGACGAGCCAGATGCGGCAGCCTGCAGCATTGCCTCCATGACCTCCAGGACGTGCAGCGCGAGGTCACCCGACGCGCGAGGCGGGGCACCGGTTGCGAGCGACTGCGCCAACTCCGCCACGCCAAGCATCCGGTAGTTCGCCCGGTCCGGGGCCGTGAAGGGCCAGTTCGCAACCCCATGCAGGCTGGAGTCCGTCGCGATGTCGCGCCATGCGCCTCCCAGCGTGCTTATTCCCACGGTGCCGCCGAAGGTGTCCGGGTCCGGCAGGCGGAGTGACCCTTCGGTGCCGTGCAACTCGATCGGCGGGTTGCCATGCCGGAACACGTCCCAGCTCATCACCACGGTGACCAGAGCACCACCGGCGAAGCGCAACACCGCGCTAACCGTGGTTGCTGTATCAACGGGAAACGTCGTGCCGAACAACGGACCGGGCGCGGTGATGGTGCGTTCGGGTGCCCCGGTGGCAGCCAGCGCCGTGACCAGCCGCACCGGCCCCAGCAGGTTAACCAGCATGGTCAGGTAATACGGTCCCATGTCGAGCACCGGACCGCCCCCCGGCTGGTAGTAGAACGCCGGGTTCGGGTGCCAATGCTCCATGCCACGCGTCATCATGAACGCGGTCCCGACCAGGGGCGTGCCGATCGAGCCCTCGTCCACCAGGCGTCGTGCCAGCCGCCCGGCGGCGCCGAGGAACGTGTCCGGGGCCGAACCGAGGACTCGCTTGAGGCGCCGCGCCTCTTCAACCAATCGCCGCCCCTGTCCGGCGGTTGTTGCCAGCGGCTTTTCAGTAAACACGTGCTTTCTGGCGTTCAACGCCGCCATCGTGATGTCGAAGTGGGCGTTCGGGACGGTGAGGTTAAGCACGAGATCGACGTCGTCTGCGCAAAGCAGAGCGTCGACGGAAAGACTGCGGATGCCGAACTCCTCAGCACGCCTGCGCGAGGCGTCCGGCGACAGGTCGGCGCATGCCCGCAGCTCCACACCCGGGAACAAGGCAGCGTTTCGCAAGTAGGTCCCGGCGATGTTGCCACAGCCGATGACCCCGATGCCCAGCACACCCACGGCGACGGCCCTCCCTTATAGCGCTCGCGGCCAGTGCCGTGGCTGCCAATCGTTGACAGGCCATCGCCGCGACAAGCAAGGGCGATCGAACCAGCCAGGCGCCGGCTCGCGTTTGACCTTGACTCAGGAAATGCAAAGCGGGTTAGGCTCTGAATAGGTAACGACCGCGGTTTCACCGCTGGCGCCTTCCGGGAAAGGTACCGCCCATGTCGCAACGCGTATTGTGCCGTCGACCAGTGATGATCGGGAGCGCGGCTGCCGCCGGCACCCTGGCTCTAAGCCTTCCACAACGCAGTCGCGCGGCCGACCGGACCGAAATCACTTTCGCCAGCGCCAAATTCTTTGGCCAGGAGACGCTTGGCGACGTGTGCGAGATGTACAACCAGTCGCAAGGTAGGGCGCACGTCACCTACATCGAGTTGCCCTCGCCGAGCGCGTCGACCGAGGTGCATCAGGGACTGGTGCAGCAGCTTGCCCGTCGCAACGGAACTCCTGACGTATTCACCCAGGACGTGGTCTGGATCGCTGAATTCGCGGGCGCCGGCTGGGCGTTGCCGCTCGACCAGTATTTCGGCCCGAGCGTGACCGGTGAGTTCTTCCCGGGCGTGGTGCGCGCGTGCACCTACCAAGGCAAACTGACCGCGCTGCCATGGTTTGTCGATTCCGGCATGCTGTACTATCGCACGGACATGCTCGCCGACGTCGGCGCTAAGGTCCCCGAGACGTGGGACGAACTCGCAGCGATCGGGCATGCGCTGCAACAGTCCGGCAAGGCGCAGTTCGGCTATCTGTGGCAGGGCAAGCAGGCCGAGGTGCTCGTTTGCGATCTGGTCGAGGTCGTCGCCTCGAACCGCGGGGCGATCCTGTCGGAGAACGGTAAGTCCAGCCGGCTTTCCGACCCGAGTGCGGTGGCTGCCGTGCAGTTTCTCTACGACACCATCAACACGACCAAGATCAGCCCGTCGGACGTCCTGAGCTGGGACGAGGAGCCGTCGCGACGCCCATTCACATCCGGTCAGAGCGCCTTCCTCCGGAACTGGTCGTATGTCTACGCGATCGCCCAGGACGCCAAGGAGTCGTCGGTGGTAGGCAAGGTCGGGGTAGCGCCGCTACCGCATTTCCCGGGCGGCAGCAGTGCGGCCTGCCTCGGTGGCTACCAGTATGGGATCAACGCGGCCTCGAAGAATCGCGAAGCTGCGGTGGACTTCCTAACCTGGATGGCATCGCCCGCGATGCAGTTGCATTTTGCGTCGAAGAGCGGCCTTGCGCCATCGCGTCCCGCAGTGTTCGACGAGCCGCAGCTCGGGCGCGAGCAGCCGTTCATGCAAAAGCTGAAGGGCGTCTTCAGCGGTGCCACGCCCCGCCCGGTGACGCCGAAATATGCCCAGGTGACGCTCGCGATCCAGTCCGGCGTGTCGCGAGCTCTCGTCAGTGGTCAGGTTAAGACCGAGCTCGACACAGCCGCCGCCCGGATCGACACCATTGTCGGGAGTTGATGGCCGGTCCTGGACCGCGGCCGCTACCCCGGTCGTCTCGGTCCGCGGCGGATGGGATTTCGGACTAGCAACGCCCGTATTGCTGCTGGTTCCCGTGTTCCTCGCGCTGTCCTTGGTCTGTGTCTACCCAATCATCAACGGCGTTTGGCTGTCTCTGACCAACACGTCGCTGGCCACCCAGCAAAGCGATTTCGTTGGCCTTGCGAACTACCGGACGTTGCTGGGCGACACGCTGTTCTGGAACGCGTGGCGGCATACCGTCACGTTCACGGCGATCTCGACCCTGCTCGAAACCGCGATCGGACTCGGGATGGCGCTGCTGCTGTCGGAGCGCTTCATAGGCCGCTTGGTGGTCCGGGCGACGATGCTGATCCCCTGGGCCATGCCGACCGTGGTTACCTCCAAGATGTTCGGCTGGCTGTTCGATGGTCAGCACGGCGTCGTCAACTGGGTTCTGCGAGTGACGGGGTTGATCCGGCAAAACGTGAACTGGTACGGTTCGGTCGACCACGCGCTCGGCACCATCATCGTCGCCGACGTCTGGAAGACCACGCCGTTCATGGCGCTGCTTCTGCTGGCCGGGCTACAGACGATCCCGAAACCCCTGACGGAGGCCGCGCGGATCGATGGCGGCACCCCGTGGCAGACCTTTTGGCACGTGCGGCTGCCGCTGCTGCTGTCGACCCTGCTGATCGCCGGCATGTTTCGCGCGCTCGACGCGTTCAGGGTGTTCGACCTCGTCTACGTGCTCTCCGGTGGCGGCCCTGCCGACTCGACCGAGACGCTGTCGACGCTCAGCTACAAGGTGCTGTTCTCAACCCTGCAGTTTGGCTACGGCTCGTCTTTGTCGACCGCCATGTTTATCACCGAAGCGGTGTTCGCCGCCGGCTCCGGCGTGTTCATATACCGCGCGATCTACGCGCATCGATGATGAGCCGGCAACGGGCCAGGCGCTTCGCCGCAATTTACGCCGGAGCCGGACTGGTCCTGGCATGGTCGGCCGGCCCGTTCATCTGGCAGTTATCGACGTCCTTTCAGGACGATCGCGAGTTGACGGCATCAACGCCCTCGTTTTGGCCGAGTCCCGGGACGCTGGAACACTACGGGAACGTGTTCTCCGTCAAGTGTTTCCAGAGCTACATCCTGAATTCATTGGTCGTCGCGACGCTGACGACGCTGCTGTGCCTCGTCGTCGGCTCCCTAGCCGCCTTCTCGTTGGCGCGATTGCGGATCAAAGGTCGTTTGGGGACCTTGGGCGTCATCCTCGCGATCTCGATGTTCCCGCAAATCGCCCTGGTCGGTCCGCTGTATTTAGTGGCAGCGAACCTCGATCTGCTCGACACATACATGGGTCTGGTTTTGGTTTATTTGGCGCTTGGCCTCCCGTTGGTGACGTGGGTGATGTTCGGCTACTTCGACACGCTTCCTCGCGAGATCGACGAGTCGGCACGCATCGATGGGGTCGGGACACTCGGTTTGCTGGTCAGGATCATCCTTCCGATGTCGTTGCCCAGCCTGGTCACCACCGGGCTGCTCGCGTTCATCGCCGCCTGGAACGAGTTCATGTTCGCACTCGCGTTCACCTCGACCACCGCCCATCAGACGATCCCCGTGGGCATCGCCAACTTCACCAGCCTGTATTTTGTCCCCTGGGGCGACATCTCGGCCGCGTCCGTGGTCGTCACCGTCCCGCTGATCGCGCTGGTGCTGACGTTCCAGCGCCATATCATCGACGGCCTGACGCAAGGTGCGGTGAAGGAGTGACCATGGCTGAAGGTGTAAATCGCCTGCCGCTGCGAGCTGGGTGCCAAACCTACACCTGGGAAATGCTGGGCGATCGGTGGCAAGGAACACCGGACGATCTGCTGGCGGCCATCTCGGCGGCGGGCTACGCCGGCATCGAGATCACCAACACGATGATCGGCGGCTACGCCGGTAGCCCGGACGCGTTCGCGCGGTCGCTTCGCGTGCACGGGCTGGAGTTGGTGGCATTTGCCTGCGGCAGTGCCAGCGGCTTCACGGAGCCGGCGGCCCTTGCCGACGACCTGCGTGCCGTGGACCAGGCGTTGCGCTTCACCGCCGCGTTTCCCGGCGCGATCCTGTCGCTTGGCAGTGCGACGCGCATGTCGCCCGGCGGCGCGGACGAGAAATTTCGTGCGGCTGCGGGGTTCTACAACGCGGCCGGTGAGCGAGCTAAACGCGCAGGTGTCGAACTGGCTATTCACCCCAGCTCGCATCACGACACGCTGCTGGGAACGCGCGCGGACTACGATGTGATCATGGCGTTGACCGATCCCGCCCTGGTCGGCTGGGTTCCCGACACCGGTCACATGCTGCGCGGAGGTCTCGACGCGCTCGACACCATGCGGACCTATCTGCCACGCATCCGATACTTGCATCTCAAGGACGTCGACGCGAACGGGCGTTGGGCCATGCTGGGGCACGGGATTTGTGACACGCGCGCGGTGATCGATTTGGCAGCCTCGGGCTCTAATTTCCGTGGTTGGCTCGTTTTGGAGGAGGAGTCCGACACGGCCGCCGTCGATCCCGCGGTGGCCGTGGCCCAGAATTACTCCAGCTTGCGCTCGACCATGTCGGCATCAGGCCTGGGGTGACGCTCTCCTTCCGGCGCGCAGTCTAGCGAGGTGGCGCGACCAGAACCTGCACCCCGGCCTGCTCGAGGAGCGTCGCGATCTCCGGGGGTGGAAGGTTGTCGGTGACGAGGTACTGAACGTCGCTGAAGCTAGTCACATGCGCGAACGCGGAGATCTGGAACTTGCTGCTGTCGGCCAGGATGATCGTTCGTCGCGCGACATCGATCATGCTGGACGACACCGATGCCTCCTCGAGCCGGGCGATGGCGAAGCCGTCGGCGGACATCCCGGTGATGCCGATCACCGCCGTGTCGGCGCTGATCCGCGCCGTCGAGGCGAAGCCGATTGGTCCGACCGTCACCTGAGGGCTGCCCCAGTAGGTGCCGCCCAGCACGTAGGTGGCGCGAACGGCGCGCTCGGGTAGGACCGGTGGAATGCGCAGGTTGTTGGTGACCACCATCAGCTCGCGCCGGTCGCCCAATTCCGCGGCAAAGTAGTAAGTTGTGGATCCGCCGTTGACGATCAGGGTTTCGCCGTCACGGATCAGCGTGCTGGCGAGGCGGCCGATGCGCGATTTCGCATCCGCGTGCGCGTCCATGCGCTGCGTCAGCGATACCTCACGCATGACCAGGCTGTCGCTCGGGATTGCGCCGCCATGGGTGCGAACCAGCAGGCCGCGCTGCTCGAGCAGGTCGAGATCCCGCCGGATCGTATCCCGCGACACACCGAACCGCGTCACAAGGTCGGCCACTGTCATCTGTCCACGCTCGCGCACCAACGCCACCAGTCGGCTTTGACGCAAGACGGGCAGGGCCGTCGCATCGGCGTCGTTGGCTTCGGCGGGACGAGCGATACTCACACTTGTTGTCTATCAGAGGAAGGCAGCCGCCGCTACATGATGCGCGATCACGCTTGACTATGCGTTTTTGCGCGTCATTATGCTCTCATGGTGAGAGCAGCTTGGCACCAGGCATATACGGCCCTGATCGCGCGCCTGGACGATTATTGCGCGCACGGCCACTGGACGTTCTGCGGCCTGGGCGCATGCGTCGACGCTGTGCTCTCGTTACACGACGCGGTCCCAGTGTTGCTCGCGTCCGATGGCGCGGCTGCCCGGCGGCTGGGGCAAATGCTTTCCACACGCGCCTTGTCAGGCATCGGCGGCGAAATCCGCGTCGACTGGGACGCCGGGCCGGAATGGATTGACGCGACGCTGCCGTTACGGACGGCGCTGGGAGGTACCGGACCCCACGCCGCCCGTGTGCTATCGCTGCTGGGCGCCCCGGCGCTGCTGGCGTTGAGTCACCGCGACGCGGAACAGATGGCATGTCTCGACAGCCGTATCCGTCTCGCGTCAGGCGGCCAAGCCACGCCGGCGGCCGCCATCTCGCCGCAGGGTCTTGCACGACCGAAAATCTACATCTTCGAATTTACTGCCTGCCGCGCAATCGGCGACGTAGTAGCCCCGCGCTCGTCGCGCATCATCGTTCGCTTCAGCGACCCGGCTCTCGAGGACGACGCCGAGTTCGAGGCGCTCAGCATCCGACTGGCTTCGAAGGCGGGGGCGGGCGTGCTGTCGGGCTTCTCCGGTGTTGGTAGTCGCCTGCTGGACGCAACTCTGGCGCGGGCGCGCCTGCTTGGCCTGAATTGGCGTGCGGCCGGAGTGCCGGTCGTCCACTTAGAGATGGCCGGGTTCGACACGCCCGACCTACGCGACCGTACGCTGGCCGGGTTGCGCGGCGCGTTCACCTCGCTCGGCCTGAGCCAGTCTGAGTATCAGGCGCTGGTGCCGGTCGATGCGCCCGAAACGGCGACCATCGTTGCGAGTGCAGAAAGGCTCGGCATCGACCGGCTCTGCATTCACGCCGATGCCTGGGCGATGACGGCGACGCGTGGCGATCCGGAGCAGGAGCGAGCCGCGCTGATGGTGGGCTGTCTGCTTGCCAGCGCACGTGCGGCAGTCGGGCACCCGGCGCGCCCGGTCGCGATCGACAAGGCGGCCCGGTTCGAGATGCCGCCGGAGGAGTCGCGGCAAGGTGGATGGAACATCGTCACCGCGGCCGCTCCGTATCTGCCGCGTCCCATCACCACGCTTGGGATGGGCGACACGTTCATGGCCGGGTGCCTGTTGGTGCTCGGTCAGCCGCATCGTCCCGCAGCGACGACTTATCGCGATGAGACGTGGCCCACGACCGCTAACGCTTGAGACCACCAACAAACACAAAAGACGAGGAAACAGATGGCTCGAGTTAACCTAATAAGTTCAGCGCTGGCAGTTACGCTGGCGAGCTGTCTCGCGACCGTCGGCTCCGCCCGCGCGGACACCAACCTGACAATCGCGACCGTGAACAACGCCGACATGGTCGTCATGCAGAAGCTGTCCGGCGAGTTCGAGAAAGAAAACCCCGGCATTCACCTGAAGTGGGTAGTACTGGAGGAGAATGTGCTCCGGCAACGCCTGACGTCCGACATCTCGACTGACTCCGGCCAGTTCGACGTCATGACGATTGGCTGTTCGAAGCGCCAATGTGGGGCGAGCGGGGCTGGCTGGTGCCATTCGCCAACGCGCCGGCCAGCTACGACATGGAGGACGTGCTGAAGTCGGTCCGCGAGGGTCTTTCGTACAAGGGCCAACAATATGCGCTCCCGTTCTACGCCGAAAGCCAAATGACGATTTACCGCAAGGACCTTTTCGACAAGGCCGGCCTGACCATGCCCGACCAGCCGACCTGGGATCAGATCGGCGAGTTCGCAAAAAAGCTTAACGACCCGGCGCACGGGGTCTACGGCATCTGCCTGCGCGGCAAGCCTGGCTGGGGCGAGAACATGGGCCAGATCGGCCCGGTGGTGAACTCCTACGGCGGGCGCTGGTTCGACATGGACTGGAAGCCGCAGCTCACGACAGAGCCTTGGAAGAGGGGCGTCAGCATGTATGTCGACCTGCTGCACAACTACGGCCCGCCGGGGGCGTCGTCGAACGGCTACAACGAAACGCTGGCGCTGTTCGCCACCGGTCACTGTGCCATGTGGGACGACGCGACGGTCTCGGGTGGCTTCCTGAACGATCCGAAGCAGAGCAGCGTGGCGGGCAAGCTGGGCTTCGCGCATCCTCCCTACGGCACCGTGGATGTGGGCAACCATTACCTCTGGTCGTGGGCGCTCGCGGTGCCGAAGTCGTCCAAGGTGCAGGCCGACGCGCAGAAGTTCGTCTATTGGGCGACGTCGAAGGACTACATCGCGCTCGTCGCCAAGACGCAGGGCCTGGGCACGGTGCCGCCCGGCACTAGAACCTCGACCTACCAAAATGCCGAGTACCTCAAGGCGGCCCCGTTCGCGAAGGTGACGCTGGAGACGATCCAGACCGCCGACATGGACCACGCCACGGTGGACAAGGTGCCATACCGCGGCATCTCGTTTGTCGCCATCCCGGAGTTCCAGGCGATCGGGACGGATGTGGGTCAGGAGTTGGCGGCGGTGATCGCCGGCCAGAAGACCGTCGACGCGGCGCTCGCCTCCGCTCAGGCGAGCACCACGGTCGCGATGCAACAAGCCGGTTACCTCAAATAACGCTGACCAGGGAGCGGCACTGCCGCTCCCACCATTCCACTGGAAACACCGTGTATCTCGAGAAGTATCGCCTGGACGGCAAGACGGCGTTCATCACCGGAGGCGGGCGCGGTATCGGCCTCTGCGCCGCTCGTGCGCTGGCCGAAGCCGGAGCGCAGGTCATCCTCTCCGACCACGATGGGGCGGTCCTGGAGTCGGGTCGCGCCGAGATGGCCAGCGCAGGGTACGCCGTCGACCTTGCCTTGCTGGACGTGACGCGCCCGGCGGACGTAACCCGCCTCGCCGACGAGTTCAACGCCAGGTTCGGCGCCGTCGACGTGCTGGTCGCCAACGCCGGTATTGCGTGGCCAGACACCGCAAGCGAGGAGATGTCGGACGAGGTCTGGCGCAAGATCGTCGATGTCGATCTCAACGGGGTGTTTTGGTCCTGCCGCAGCTTTGGCCGGCACATGCTGGCCCGAGGCCATGGCGCGATCGTGACGGTCGGCTCGATGTCAGGGCTGATCGCGAACCGGCCGCAGCGTCAGGCGCATTACAATGCCGCCAAGGCCGGTGTGCACCACCTGACCCGTTCGCTGGCCGCCGAATGGGGCGCGCGCGGCGTTCGAGTGAACTCGGTTGCCCCGGGCTACATCGACACCCTGATGTCCGGGCCTGCGTTGCTGACCGCAATGGGCCAGCAGTGGATGCGCGATACGCCGATGCAGCGCGGCGGGCACGCCGACGAGGTAGCGTCGGTCATCCTTTTCCTGGCCAGCGAGGCCTCCAGCCTGCTGACCGGCTCCGTTGTCACCGCCGACGCCGGATACACCCTCTGGTGACGCCGCCGGGTTACCGCTTCCTTCCCTTTTGAAAGATAAATCAATGAATCGCTTAGATCAGAAGCTGGCTCGTATTCGAGCCGGTAAATACACCCGATCAGACTTCATCGTGGCCGATGCGAAGGACGGCGACATGGGATCGGGCTGCACCACACCAGCGCCGGCGCGCAACCCGGACGGCTCGGCTGTGCCCGGCCCGCGTCGCCTGCAGACGTACTTGGACCAGATCAAGGCCGTGGTCGAGCAGGACGTCGTGGACATCATGCTGATGTCGGCGTCGAACATGGAGCGTATGGTCCAGGAAGGCGTGTTCCGGGAGAGCGCCATCCAGCCCGCGATCCGGGCGAACGAGGCGACCGATTGCTGGGGCGGCCTGCGCGGCGGCAAGTATACCCACCACCGCTCGCGCAACTTCCGAACGGCGAAAATACCCCGCGTCATGCACGGGATGAACAGCCCGGCGCGTGGAGCCCCCATAACGGGCACCGACCTGGGCCTTTACTCGCTGACCTTCAACAACGACCTCGACGCGGACATGGCCTCGCTGCAGGCGTTTGCTGAGTTCCGGGACGACGCCGCCGAGAACGACTTCCGTTACTTTCTGGAGGTCTTCAACCCCAACGCGCCAGTCGGGCTTGACCCGGCGGATGTGCCGAGTTTCGTCAATGACCACATCCTGCGTGCGCTCGCCGGGGTCATGCAGGCGGACCGGCCCCAATTCCTCAAGATCCCGTTCAACGGGCCCGCGGCGATGGAGGAGCTGGCGGGCTACGACCCGTCGCTGATCGTCGGCGTGCTGGGCGGCGGGGCCGGCACCACGCGCGACACCTTCGAGCTGTTGTTTCAGGCCGAGAAGTATGGCGCGCGGCTGGCGCTGTTCGGCCGCAAGATCAACCTGGCTGACTCGCCGCTCGACATCGTGCGGTTCATGCGCGAGGTCGCGAACGGGACAATCGCCCCGGAGGAGGCGGTGCGAGCGTACCACGGCACACTCCAATCCGCAGGGATCCGGCCCTCCCGGCCGCTGGCCGATGACAACGTCATCACCGAGGCGGTGCTGAAGCAAGACAAATCGATTGGCTACGTTCACGCTGTTGCGGCCTAGAGCGTGATCGCTTCAGGCTGAAGCATAACCGGCGTGCCGCAAGTAGTTCGCGCACTCCGTCGCGGTGAAGCAGCCGAGGAGGTCGCCGATGCGATGCCAAACCGCCGCGATCGAGCGGGCGTCGGCCTTGCGCAGCAGCGTCTTGAGCTTGGCGAACACCTGCTCGATCGGGTTCAGGTCGGGGCTGTAGGGCGGCAGGAACAGCAGGTGGCAGCCGGCCCGGCGGATCGCGCGCCGGACGGCGCGGCCCTTGTGGCTGTTGAGGTTGTCGGCCACTACGATGTCACCCGGCCGCAGCGTCGGGACCAGGAATTGAACCACCCAGGCCCGAAACCGCCGCGCGTTGATCGGGCCGTCGAACACGCAGGGTGCCTCGATCCAGTCGCACCGCAGCGCCGCCACGAACGTCATCGTGGTCCAGCGCCCGTGCGGCACGCGCGCCACCAGCCGCCGCCCGCGTGCCGCCCGCCCGTGCGTGCGCGTTATGTTGGTCTTGGCCCAGGTCTCGTCGACGAACACCAGGCGAGCCGGGTCAATCCGGCCTTGGTGGCGCTTCCAGCGCTCCCGCTTGCGGGCCACGTCGGCGCGCTCCTGCTCGGCCGCGCGCAGGCTTTTTTTAAAGCTGTAGCCCTCGGCGGCGAAGAACGACCACACCGCGCCATAGCTGGCGGCCACACCGCGCTCGGCTAGCTCGGCTTGCACCGCGCGCAGCGTCAGGTCTGGGGCGGCGGCGATCCGCGCCAGCAGCCAGTCCCGCTCGTCGCGCAGCACCGCCCGACGCGCCCCACCCATCGGCTTGGGCAGCACTGCTGCCGGTTTGGCGGTGCCGCTGCCACCATTTGAGCACACTGGCCACACTGACCCCGAACAGGGCCGCCGTCGTGCGGCTGGTGCGGCCACCAACCACGGACGCAACCACGCGCTCACGCAAGTCCAACAAGTAGGGACGGGTCATGGGCTGCCGGCCTCCAATCCAGCCAGCCGCTTGAATAAGAACTCGAACCGAGCCGGAAGACCCACTGATTCAATCAGGAGCGATCACGCTCTAGAAGCCTGACAACTCAAAGTGACTAGGGTCAGGACTCACTACGGCAGCCAGAACGTGATGGTCGCTGCGATGCACAGGGCCGAGAAGAAGGTGTGGGCGCAGCGGTCGTAGCGTGTCGCGACACGACTGTTTAGTCCCGGCATTTCGTGGAGCGGGTTTGCGGTGAATCGCTCTGGCTGCGCCGTCCAGGTTTTGCAGGTGAATTCGTAGGGCGTGAGGCCCTTCAGGGTTTTCAGGCGGCGGCCGAAGTTATA
>JAABUX010003808.1_pt1 | contig 19652 bp, 17 predicted proteins | sample 5561851 | NCBI WGS metagenome assembly JAABUX01 (sample SAMN10711883, study PRJNA513361) | rock metagenome | isolation source: Antarctica rocks | place: Antarctica: Victoria Land, Richard Nunatak red sandstone | collected 2016-01-03 | reverse complement strand
GCCGGATGTCCTGCTGCTGGTCGACGGCATCAGCGCGCTGGGCGCCGCGCCGCTCTTGACCGACGCCTGGGACATCGACGTGGTGGTGACGGGCTCGCAGAAGTCGTGGATGGTCCCGCCGGGCATGACCATGCTCAGCGTGAGCGAGCGCGCCTGGGCCGCGCACCGCGAGGCGCGCCTGCCGCGCTACTACTGGGATTTCACGGCGGCGCGCAAGGCCAACGACAGCGCGGCCCCACCCTATACCCCGGCCGTCTCGCTCTACTATGCGTTGCAGACCGCCCTGCGCATGATGCGCGCGGAGGGGCGCGAGGCGATTTGGGCGCGCCATGCCGCCGTGGCCGCGCACACGCGCGCCAGCGTCAAGGAGCTCGGACTGGAGCCGTTCGCCGACCCGGTGCACCCCTCGCCCAGCGTCACCTCGGTGCGCGTGCCGGACGGCGTCGACGCCAAGCGGCTGCTGCGCGAGGCGCGCGAGGTCCATCATGTTGTCTTCGCGGAAGGTCAGCGCGAGCTTAGCGGGCGCATCATCCGCATCGGCCACCTCGGCTGGGTGCATGACGGCGACATCGACGAGGCGCTTGCGGCGCTCGCGGCGTGCCTGGCCGCACAGGGATGGGTACGCGAAGCTCAAAATGCTCTATCCTGAAAGTCGTGGCGTCCCCGCCACGGTCATCATGAGGGAGAGTTGTACCTGTGTTTATGCGCGTGCGTCGCATGTCGCCCCTGTTATCGCGTCTTGCCATCCTCCTTGTCGTTTGCGGCGCCGCCATAGGGATAGCGGTTGCGGCTCCCATCAGGGCGTCCGGCCCCCGTGTCCCCACCCCGCCGCCATCGGCCGCGGCGGGGTCTGCCAGCGCGACGAGCGCCACCCCGACGGATGTGCGGACAGCGGCCGGGATTGATGCAACGGCAACAGCTACGGTCACGGGAGCGGCGACCGTGCGTCCGCCCCTTGTCTTCACCGGGACCCCTTATGCGGGCATCCCGCTGACCTCGACGTCCAGCGCGACCGGCACCGCGGTGGCGATGCTGACGCCGGCGTCTATCGCCGTCACGGCGACGCGCACGGTCGTGGGACGGGCGACAGCCACCCGTACGCCTACCAGCACGGCGACGCCCCGCCCGCGTCCCACGCCAACCCAACGCGCCACGCCAACCCCGCGCCCCACGCCTCGCCCGCGTCCCACGCCAACCGCCACGGCGACCCCGCGCCCTACGGCGACGCCGGCGCCTCACTTGCACCCCGGATACGGCGCCGTCCCATGGTCGGCGGGCGAGTACTACGTCTGGCAGGTGAACGGCCGCAACGTCCAGGGGACGGCCTGGCAGCTCTTCACGCGTGCGGGCCACCAGTGGGCCGACAACTCGGCGCTACAGGAAACAACCAGCGACAACGGCGTCACCTCCACCAGTACCTTCGTCAGCCGCCTGGCCTTCGACGTCAACACCTACCTGCTGCGGCGCTATGACGCGCTCGAGGACGCGCCGGCCAGCATCCTGCACGCCACGCTGTTCGGCCCGCACCTGGACTACACGTCGTACCAATCGTGGGCGTCGGTTGGCTGCACCGCGGTGCACCGCCTGGTCCCCATCCGGTCCATGGCCAGCGGCATGATGGCGGATCTCTTGCGCACGACGCAACTGCTGGCGCCGCAACGCTCAACGTACGGTGTCATCAATCCGTATGGGACAGTGACCGTCGCGCCGGCCTACTACGTCGTGGTCGGGCGCGAGCGGCTGCCGACGGTGCTGGGCAACGTTCCGACGGTCCACGTGCGCCTCGTAGAGATCCCCAGCCCGCCGCTCGACGTGTGGTACACCGACAACCGGGCGCACATTGTGGTCAAGTTCGGCACGCGCGGCGTGTATGGGGCGGTCTTACAGCACTATGAGCCGCGCAGCGCGCGCACCAGCCTGCCGGTCGCGCCGCCGCGCCCGTCCCTCGCCCATCAGTACGCCGGCTGCGCGTAGGGAACCCTCACCCCCGGCAGCCCTCACCCCCAGCCCCTCTCCCGTGCGCGGGAGAGGGGAGCACGGGGCAACGTATAACGTGCGGTGGCCTATGGAGGTAGCGCATGGTCCATGATAGTCAGGGCACGCCGCCCGCCGTCTCGCCGGAGGAGGTCGAGCGCATTATCTGGGCCTACTCGGAAGAATGGGAGGGCAAACGTGAGCGCGCGTTCGACCTCGGCGAGGCTTTGGTCCGTGTAGCGCCTCCTATCATCAACAAGGTGACGCACCTGGCTCTTGATCCAATACGGATAGACGAGCGCCTTGACATCCTGATAGAGCGGGTCACGGCTGAAGCCGGACGCTGCGTGTGGATGGTCGGCCCAGGGACACGACCCGCGGATCTTGGCGTGCGGCTCATGGCGCGTGGGTTCACCGTGGCGATGGAGCTTGACGGGTTGGTGCTGGACGACCTAACCCGCGAACCTATCCGCAACCCTGACGTCGTCGTCGAGCCCCTCTCCTGGGAGAATGCCGCCGACTACGCCACGCGCTGCACGGATGCGACGGCGCCCGGTATCCATGACTATCTGCTCGCCTCTGCCCACCGTTACCTCCAGTTGCCGTCCCACGAGGCGCATATCTTTGTGGCGCGACTGAACCAGGAGGTGGCTGGCTACGCCGTGCTGCGGATCGAGCCGAACGGCGTCGCGTACTTCGCGGGCGGGCTGACGGTGAAAGAGTTTCGGTGCCGCGGTGTGTATCTATCGATGGTTGCGCATCGTTTAGCTGTCGCCCGAGCCGCCGGCTGCACCACGGCGATCATCGGAGCGCAAACCGCCACATCGGCGCCCATACTCATCACGCGCGGCTTCAAGCCGGCCTGCCACTTTGTGGGCCTGGTCCCACCTCGCAAGACCGCGTAGCGATCAATGCAACGCGCGACCGCGAACGCCTATCTACGAGGGATGGTACAGCAGTGGCGCCAGGAAGCGCTGGCCCAGGATGAGTCCGCCGTCAACTCGGTCGGGGGCGCCTTCCCAGACCGGGTCCTCGTGCTCGGTGCTGAGCACATCGTCATAGCCCCCCTCTTGCAGCGCGCTGATGAAGCGCGGCCAGTTGAGCTCGCCCAGGCCGGGCATGCGGTAGCGCCACCAGCCGTCGTCGAGGACGGGGATGCGCGCGTGCCGCTGGTGCAGGATCTCGGTGTCCTTGGCGTGGGCATGCACGATGTGCGCGCCGTAGTCGCGCGCCGCGGCGTACGGGTCGACGCCCAGCCAGTACAGGTGCGAGGGGTCGATGTTGAGGCCGAGGTCGGGCACGCGCGCAAACAACGCGTCCCACTGCGCGGGCGCGTAGCACAGGTTACCGGGGGTGTACGGCCGCTGCCAGCCGACCATGGGGCAGTTCTCGATCATCAGGCGCACGCCGCGCTCCCCGGCGTAGGCCGTCAGCTCGCCGAACACCGTGGCCGCCTCCTCGACGTTCTCCGTGGGTGTCTTGGAGAGGTCGTTGCCGACGAACGTGCCGACCAGGCCCACGCCGAGCAACTGCGCGGCGTCGACCGTCTTGCGCAGGTGGCCGTTGACGACGGCGCGCTCGTTGGGGTCGGCGGCGAGGTTGTTCTCGTAGTAGGCCAGCGCGCTGATGGCGAGGCCCTGGCGCTCCATCAGGCCGCGGATCTCGCGAGCGCCGGCCTCGTCGAGCGTGGCGACGTCGATGTGGCTGGCATGGTGATCGCGCTCGCCGCTACGCGGCCAGCAGGCCACCTCCAGCATCTGATACCCGGCCGTGGTGGCCACGTGGACCACCTCGGACAACGGCCGCTCCGGCATGCACGCGGTGAGAAAGCCTAGCTTCATGAAATAACGACCTCGCGTCCCGCCTCGGCCGACCGATACAGCGCGTCGATGATCTGCATGATGAAGAGCCCTTGCTCGGCCGGGGCGGGCGAGGGCGCGCCGCCACGGATGGCCGCGACGAACGCGGCGACCTCGCGGTCGTAGTCGTCGCCGCGCGGCGCGACGGGCAGCGACGGCACGACCTCGACGACCTCGCCAGCCAGCTCGGTCGTCACGCGTAGCGATGCATCGGAGCGGGAGTCGGGCATGCTGATCGACGCGCCGCCCTCGCGGCCGAACAGCTGCAGGTAGATGTCATCTTTCAGCGACTGGTACCCGGCCCAGCTCGCCTGGAGCAGCAAGGTCGCGCCGTTCTCGAAGCGAATCAGGCCCGTGGCGAAATCCTCCACGTCGAAGACGACTTTAGACGGGTCGGTGGGGCGCGGGGCGTAATCGCTGGCGCCCTTGCCGCGCGGGCCGAAGGCGGCGTAGGTGGCGCCGCTGACCGCGACCGGCCGCGGATAGTCCATCATATAGAGGGCAAGGTCGAGCATATGCACGCCGAGGTCGATCAAGGGACCGCCCCCGGAGAGGGCGCGCGTGGTGAACCAGCCGCCGAAGCCCGGTATGCCGGTGCGCCGCGTCCAGTTGGTCCTGGCGTGATAGATAGGGCCGAGCGTCCCGGCGTCGACGAAGCGCCGCAGCGCGCGGGCGTTGGAGAAGTAGCGGCGGTTAAAGGCGACCATGAAGACGCGGTCGCTCCGCCCGGCCGCCTTCACGATGCGCTCGGCCCCGGCCAGGGTGTCCGCCAGGGGCTTCTCGCACAGCACGTGGCAGCCGGCCTCCAACGCGGCGAGGGCGATGTCGGTGTGGTAGACGTTGGGGACGCCGATGGAGACGGCGTCAAGCCCCAGCGCCAGCATCTCGCGATAGTCGGCGAAAACCTGGGGGATGCCGTAGGTGTCGGCGACCTCCTGGCAACGATCGGTGTCGGGGCCGGCGATGGCCACGACCCGGATCCCGTCGATCTTTTGGTACCCTTCAATATGGACCTTCGTGATGCCGCTGCCGCAGATACCGACGCGCAGCGGGGCGGACGTGCTGGTATTTGTCGTTGTATTGCTCATACCTCCAGTGTACAGAGTCAAAGGGCCCGCGACTGCCCGGCTAGACTGGCGGACCCGCGGCTAGGATCCGGGGGGCGGGTCAAGCATGTGTCGCATGGCAAGCCAACGCCGACTGCGGCCGGGTGTGGGACGACCGGACGTGCTCTCAAACGGCTAACAGCTAATGGCTAACGGCTAAGGAACTAACGGCTATGGATGCCATCACGCTCGTCCTCGTCCTGCTCGTGGCCGTGATCGCCCTGGTGACCGTGGCGCGCAAGGCCAACATTCCCTACCCCATCCTGCTCGTGCTCGGCGGGCTGGCGCTGGGCTTCGCGCACTTGCCCGGCACGCCCGCCGGCGGCGTCACGCTCGACCCCAACCTGGTGTTCCTGCTCTTCTTGCCCCCGCTGCTCTACTGGCAGGCCCTGACCTCCTCGTTCCGCGACATCCGCGCCGACGCCCGCGCTATCGGCTTTCTGGCCATCGGCCTCGTGCTGGCCACCACCGTCGTCGTGGCCTCCGTCGCCCACGCCGTGATCGGGCTGCCCTGGGCCGCCGCCGTGGTGCTGGGGGCCATCGTCTCGCCGACGGACACCGTGGCCGCCGAGTCCATCATCCAGCGCCTGCGCGTGCCGCGGCGCGTGGCCACGGTGCTGGAGGGCGAGAGCATCGCCAACGACGCCACGGCCCTGGTGGTGTTCAGCCTGGCGCTGGGCGTCGCGACGACCGGCAAATCCTTCTCGTTCTGGGAGGGCGGCCTGCAGTTCATCTGGGTCAGCCTGGGGGGCGTGGCCATTGGTCTGGCCGTGGGCTGGGCCATCGGCTTTGTGCGTGGCTACCTGTCCGATCCGCCGGTGGAGAACATCATCTCGCTGCTGACCGGCTTCGCCGCCTATCTGCCGGCCTACGCGCTGGGCGTCTCGGGCGTGCTGTCCGTGGTGGCGGCGGGACTCTACCTGGGACGGCGCGGGCCGCACATCGTCTCGTCGCAGACGCGCCTGCAGGCTCAGGCCACCTGGGAGATCGTGGTCTTCCTCCTCAACGGCCTGCTCTTCATCCTGGTTGGCCTGCAGCTCAACGTCATCCTCAATGCGCGCCTCGGGAACTCAGGGCGCGCGTTCCTGTCGCTCTACTCGTGGCCGACGCTGCTCGGGTGGGCCGCTCTGGTCAGCCTGACCGTCATCCTGGTGCGCCTGATCTGGGTCTTCCCCGGCGCTTACCTGCCGCGCCTGCTTAGCCGGCGCATCCGCGCGCGCGACCCCTATCCGGGCTGGCGAAACGTCGTGGTGCTTGGCTGGACAGGCATGCGCGGGGGCGACTCGCTGGCCGCAGCCCTGGCCGTGAGCGTGGCCATCGACGCGCGGACGCCAGGCGCCCGCGAGCTGATCATCTTCCTGACCTTCGGCGTCATCCTGGCCACGCTGGTGCTGCAGGGCCTGACCCTGCCCCCGCTGATCCGCCGCCTCGGCGTGACGGCCGACAACAGCGCCGAGCGCGAGGAGGCCAAAGCCCGCTTCAAGGCGGCGCAGGCGGCCATGGCGCGCATCGACGCGCTGGGCGCCCAGGACGGCGTGCCCCCGGACATCGTGGAGGACATGCGCCTGCACTATGCCGACCGCAGCCGTCGCTTCGCCGCGCAATACCACGGCTCGGACGAGGATGGGGCGCTGGAGGGACGCGCCACGGCGTTCCGCACGCTGCAGAGCGAGCTGTTGCGGGCCGAGCGGCGCGCCGTCGTCGCCCTGCGCGACGACGGCGTCATCAACGACGAGGTCATGTCCCGCGTGCAGCGCGACATCGACCTGGAGCAAGTGCGTCTGGACGGATAGCAGCCCTCACTCTCAAACAGGGCTGGGGCCTGCGACTGCGGTCGCATGGCAAACGACGCCGACTGCGGTCGGTTGAGGGCAACACTTTCCGCGGTCGGTTGGGGGCAACACCTTGCTAATGGCGTTTAGCATAGCGCAGGTATTTCTCAGGCCCTATAAACTAGAGCCAGAGGAAATATGAGTCCTATGAGCATAAAACAAGACGATGCCACGTAAAATACGGCGGTTGAAAGCAGACTTGCGGCAAGCAGGTGCGCAGCAAACGGCCCAATCAGGTAGTCACACCAAGTGGAAGCATCCATTGGTTCCGGGAACGCTCGTAGAACTGGCGGGCGGTGACAGTGATGACGCGAAGCCGTACCAGGAGCGCGACCTGAAGGAAGCATTGCGACGAATTAACGAAGCGACGACGAATTAGCGAAGCCAGATAGAGGAGGCATAATGAGCGAGCATTCACACTACTCGCTGGTCATCCAATGGTCCGACGAGGATCAGGCGTACATCGTGAGCTTTCCCGAGTGGGAGGCGCACGGACTCATCGGCCACACGCACGGCGACAGCTACGAGGAAGCCGTCACACAAGGCCAAGAAGTGCTGCACATGCTGATCGAGAGCGCGCGTAGGGATGGCGAGGCGCTCCCGGAGCCACGCACGTTCGCTGCCGCGGAGTACGCGACCCGGTAGCCTTGACGCGTTGACGATACTGCCCTCCATAACATAATCCATAATGGAAAGGCTCGTACAGGTCTTGTGCGGAGAGGTCAGGGACATGAGAGATGGGAGCTACGACGAAAGCCTGCGGTTGCCAACCGATGTCCGCGCTATGTACGACACGCTCGTGTCCGCCACGGGACGGTCCCGCAACGATCTGATGGTCGAGGCATTGCGCCTGGTTGGTGAGCGCCAACTCCATGAGATCGCATTGGTCCAGGAAGGCCAGCGACAACTCCGCGCCGGCCAGGGCATCCCTTTCGCGCAGCTTCTCGCCAAGTTGCGCGCCGACGGCATGCTGCCTGACGACGAAGAGGTGGATCGCGACGTTGATATAGACCGTGCTTCGGCATAGACAGCAGTGGAGATTATCGTGTCGCCGGCTGCGGGCGATGACATTCGCGCGGCCTATACATACTATGCCGAGCGTAACCCCGACGCGGCCGGCCGCATTGTCCGGTCTATTCGTGATGCTATCAACGGGCTGGCCCAGTTCCCGCTGATGGGACGGGAGGGTGTCGTTCCCGGTACGCGGGAACGTATCCTCACGCGCTACCCCTACAAAATCATCTACGAGGTCAACGAGAACGACGACACAATCGAGATTGACCGCGTGCTCCACACGTCTCAACAGTGGCCGCCGGAATAGGCGCGGCTGGACTTGAATACACCGGGAGCGCAGTTAGCTCGCCCCTATCCGTCGCTGTCGCAATTGGCAGGACTCATCGCACGTTGTAGAGATCGTACCCAGCGGGCGGGCCGCCCGCGCTCCCAGTACAATATGCGAAATAGACGAGCTATACATGAGCAACTCGTTGAGCCGGTGCATATGACGAGACAAAGGGTAGGAGGTACCACTATCATGGACTATCGCGGGCGCGTGGCGCGGGTACAGGAACGTATGCGGGCGCAGGGGTTGGACTGGCTGCTAGTGGCGCCGTCCGCCGACCTGACCTATCTGACGGGATTGGAAGCACGGCACGGCGACCGGTTGACCGCCCTGCTGGTCCCGGCTACGGGCGAGGCCACGGCGCTGGTTCCGCTGCTGGAGGCGGGCACGCTGGACAGGGAGGAGCTGCCCGGCGCGCTGCTCACCTGGCCCGACGGCGCCGATCCCGTCGCGCTGATCGTGGAGCGGCTGGCAGGCGCCCATTCCGACGCCCATGAGGTCGGTGTAACAGAGTCCTTGTGGGCGCGCGACCTGCTGCCGCTGCAACAGCGCCTGCCCTCGGCGCGCCTGAGCGTGGCCACATCGGCGCTGCAACCCGTGCGCGAGCGGAAGGACGAGGCCGAGCTCGACCTGCTGCGCCGCGCCGCGCACGCCGCCGACCGCGTCTTCGAGCGCATCTGCGCCGCTGGGCTGGAGGGGCGCAGCGAGTCCGAGGTGGCGAACCTGCTCAAGGATATGATCGTGGAGGAGGGGCACGACGCGGTCGCCTTCTGCATCGTCGCGGCGGGACCCCACGGCTCCCGGCCGCACCATGATCCGGGCACCCGGCGCCTCGCGCGCGGCGACCTCGTGGTGCTGGACTACGGCGGCAGCATCGACGGCTACAACTCCGACATCACGCGTACCCTCGCCGTGGGCGACCCCGGACCCGAGGCTCGCGCGGTCTACGAGGCTGTACGCGCGGCGCAGGAGACGGGCGTGCGGGCGGTGCGTCCCGGCGTGACCACCGGAGCGGTCGACGTCGCGACGCGAACGGCCCTGGAAGAGGCTGGCTACGGCGCGTACGTGGTCCATCGCACGGGGCACGGGCTGGGGCTGGAACTGCACGAGGCGCCCTACCTCGTGGCGGGCAACGACACGGAGTTGCAACAGGGCATGGTCTTCAGCGTCGAGCCCGGCCTCTATCTGCAAGGCCGTTTCGGTGTGCGCATCGAGGACATCGTGGCCGTGACCCCTGACGGCGTGGAGCGCCTCAATCAGTCCGACCGCGCGCTGCGCATCGTCGAGTAATCCATCCTCAAATCGTGCCGAGCCATATAATCTTCTGCGCGTATTCGCGGTCGACCTGGCTAGAAAGACCATGATCAGGGAGTAAACGGTGAATGGTGTCACGTTAACCGTCGCGCAGACCGAAAACCACCTGCTTCGTCTGCTGGAGCGAGCCGGCATTGACCTGAAAACGGCGACAGTCCCGCAGGTATGGGACGTCTTCAAGGAATTCGCCCACATCGACGTGATCGACTGTCCAGAGCTTGAACTGCTTGTCGAGTGGGGTGTGTACGATTTTCACCTCGGCCGCGATACGTTCCAACTCGGCTTCGTCCGTCAGTTCAGCCTCGAGGAAGATGGCGAGTACGCTGGGATGGAGCAGTTGCACTGCATCTTCTTCTTCGAGCCGGCTCCCGAACTCGCGCCTATACGGGGGAACATGTGGTCCTTTAACTACCCAGATGCAGCCTCATTCTTTGCGGAGGTCGAAGCGCGAGACGCATTCAAACTGGCCGGCACGATGTACACACCAATTGAGGTGCGCGTCATGCAAGGAGCAGTTTAAGCATAAACTCACCTCATCCATCAAAGTCATTGAAGAGGATGCATGACGCCGAGTTCGAGGGCCGCTGTGCGGAACCTCTCCGCACACAAAGATGGCTGGCCGTCTACCGCAAAGATAGGAAGGTCGTGGCGCACGCGCGGCGCTGCCATCGGCCTGCTGCTTCTCCTGCTACTTGGACTCGTCGGCGTCGCGCTGAGTCTGCTTCGGCGCCCGGCCGTGGGACCCGTCCTGGCCACCATCACCGTTGGTCAAGGACCGCGCTTCGTCGCGATAGACAGCGGGACGGGGCAGGCTTTCGTTGCCGGCCAGGAGGGAGTCCTGTCCGCCAGCCCCGTGACGACCGGTGTGGTGAGCTTCGCGCCATCCATCCCCGGCAGCATCACCATGATCGATCTGCGTTCCGGGCAGATGGTGAGGACGATCGGTGTCAGTCACTTTCCGACCGGCGTCTACGTCGACGGGCACCATCACCGCGCTTTTGTGCTTGACTTCGGCACAGGCGGCGGCACAAGCGAGGTGAGCGTCTTCGATACCGCGACGGGCGCGCGTATTGCCACCACTGTCCTCCCAGGCAGCGCCGATACAGCGGGCGTCGATGCGCGCGCTGGGCGCGTCCTCGTCGTCAATTTCAGGGCGGGGACCGTCGGTGTGTTCGACGCGCGCACTGGACACCTGCTCCATACGGCGCCGGTCGCTTTCGATCCGGGTCCGGTTGCCGTGTTGGTCGACGAGCGGACGCACCGCGCGTTCGTCGAGAGCCTGCCGGGAGGGTACGGGACCGGGACGTTGGGCGCGATCAACGTCATCGACACACTACGGGGGCGCCTGGTTCACCGCGTCGCCGTCGGCTCTTCCCCCGACGACGGCATGACCCTGGACGACGGCGCCAACCGCGTCTATGTGCTCAACGCGCTGAACGGCACGGTCAGCATCCTGGATGCCCGCACGGGATTATCGATACGCACCGTCCGTCTGACCGCGAGCGGCTTCCCCACCGGACCTGGCGCCATCGTCGTCGACGAGCGAGCCCACCTCGCCTTTGTCGACCATGGGTGGACGAGCGTATTCGATACGCGCACCGGCACGATCCTGGCCACGCATACCTTCAGCACCGTCCCCGGCCCCCTGGTAATCGACCAACGCACCGATCAGGTCTTCGCGGCGACCTATCGCGACGGACATGTGCGCGTGCTCGATGGGCGGAGCGGCCGCGTGCTGCGGACGGTCGACGTCGGCCAGGCGCCCACGGACATGGCGGTCGATGAACTGACCGGGCGCGTGTATGTCGTCACCGCGGGATCGGTCCTCTCCACATCCGCGCCCGTGTCCGGCGGATCACCGGCGCCCCGTGGCCCCGGCCGCGTCTACGTGCTGGATGCGCGGAGCGGCGCGATTCGGGACGAGGGCACGGTCGGGCTGAACCCCGTGGTCATGGCCGCGGACCAACGGGATGGGCGCGTCGTGGTCCTCAACATGGCGGGCTTGACGCCCGCGCCCGACCCCTGGTCCTGGATTCCAGGCGATATACGCCGCCACCTACCCTTCGTGCCAGCGCCTCCATCGACCTTCCAGAACACCGATGGGAGCGTCAGCATCCTCGATGCGACTCGTTAAGCGACAACCACGTGTCTGTCTCCGCCTCGCTCTACATGGCGCACGACGCGCTTTCAGGCGCCTCGGGGGCGCATCACGTCGGTCGGATGGCAGACTCCTACCCTGCAGGTACCCGTTGGAGGCATATAGCCCGAATAGGCTGGCTTGCTCGGGTCTTACCGATTGCGCTCCATGGCCTCATAGTGAGAGGGTACAAACATTGCTTTCTAACCGCGTACGTACGCCGCGCACGACGCAAGGAGGATGCACCGGTGCAAGGGCCGAACCTGTCCCATCGCGGACGCCTCGGACGCTCCGTTCTCTCCATCGTGGTGGTACCGCTGGTCGCGGCGTTGGCGTGGCTTCCCGTCGCCTCCCGACCCCACGCCGCTTCCCGACCCCACGCCGTCAGCCTGACAACGACCAGGAGCCGACACGTCGTCGCCTCTCGCGTTCACACCGCCGCCCTGTCGACGATCACGGGCCTGCGCGTTGCCGGCAACACCATCGTCAACGGCGCCGGTCAGCCGGTGCGCCTGCTCGGCGTCGACCGCTCGGGGACGGAGTACCAGTGCATCCACAACAACGGCATCTTCGACGGTCCCAATGACGCCGCCTCGGTGCAGGCCATCGCCGCCTGGCATACCACAGCCGTCCGCGTCCCCTTGAACGAGGATTGCTGGCTCGGCATCAACGGCGCGCCGGCCCCATACTCCGGCGCGACCTACCAACAGGCCATCGTCGCCTACGTCAACCTACTCAATGCCAACGGCCTCGTCGCCATCCTCGACCTGCACTGGAACGCTCCCGGCACGGGCCAGGCGACGGGGCAGCTGCAAATGCCCGACGCCGACCACGCGCCCGCCTTCTGGACGAGCGTCGCCGCCACATTCAAGGGCAACAGCGCCGTCATCTTCGACCTCTACAACGAGCCGCACGACATCTCGTGGCCGTGCTGGCGCGATGGCGGGAACGGCGGAGTCTGCTCCAACGTGGGCTATGCGGTCGCTGGCATGCAGTCGCTCGTCACGGCCGTGCGCAATACCGGCGCGGCCAACGTGCTGATGCTGGGCGGGCTGGCCTACTCTAACGACCTCTCGCAGTGGCTGGCCTACAAACCAAGCGACCCGTTGGGGAACCTGGCGGCGTCGTGGCACGTCTACAACTTCAACGCCTGCAATAACACGGGCTGCTACGACAGTCAGGTCGCGCCCGTCGCGCAACAGGTCCCGCTCGTGGCCGGCGAGATCGGCGAGAACGACTGCGGGCATGGCTTCATCGACGCGCTGATGGCCTGGCTCGACGCCCACGGCGGAGGCTATCTGGGCTGGGCCTGGGATACCTTCGACTGCGGCGGCTTCCCCGCCCTGATCAGCAGCTATGACGGCACGCCTACCGCGTTCGGCATCGGCTTCAGGGACCACCTCGCGGCGTTGGCATCGTCCAGCACACCCACGGCCACACCGGTTCCCGCGACGGCCACCGCCACCGCCACGAAGGCGGGCAATACGCCGACCCCGACCTCGGCCCCGCCGAGCACGGCCACCGCTACTCCACAGCCTGCCACGCCGACCGCGACGACCCCGCCCGCGGCCACGGCCACGCCGGTCCCCGCCACGGCCACGCCGACGAGCGCCTCATCCGGGGGCGGTGTCACCGTCACGGGCAACGTCACGGGTAACAGCGGACCGTGGTGGGGCGAGGAGGACGTGACCCTGTCCAATAGCGCGCCCCTGACCGCTCTGCGCATCACCGTGACCGTGCAGAAGACGCCCGGCGTGGGCTATGCCGGGCAGTATAACTCGTATTGGGGCGGCGCGCTGTCGATGGACCACACGGACACCGGGTCGGCCATCGTCTACACCTACACGCTCAATCCAGGCCAGGCGGTTACCCCCGGCAGCAACTATGTGGCTGGCTCGCAGCACAGCGGCAACGGCACACCTCACCCCACGAGCGGCGACACCTACACCGTTACCGTCACCACGGCCGGCGGCGTCACCACCACGACCTCGGGCCACTTCTAGTACGATAAGGTTGTACGCGGCCCTGACCCCTGGCCCAGGGCCGCGTCGTTCTCGACCACGCAGGCGAGTGCCCGACGACGCTCAACTCACGACTGGCGGCTCCAGCCTCACGACCCGCCGCACATAGACGGCATTCTCGAACCAACGGTCGTCACCCACCACCTCTTCGATGTATTCCTGCCGATAGTGGGGAGACACGGTCAGCAGGGCGAGCGCGCTGTAGCCGCCGCACGCGGCGACGCCACCATCCGCCCCCTTGACCAAACAGGGCGCCTGCACAAGCTCATATGTCCAGCCGTCATAGGCGATGTACACGCCCTGCCGGGTCGGCCTCCTGAGTTCATCGCGCGCCCAGGACTGCCGCTTCCCAGTGCGGATATCCCGCACCAGGCCCTCGTCCACCTGATCTCCGAAGAGCCTCCCCGTCCCGCCTCCGCACAAGTACTCCCACTCATCCTCTGTAGGGAGCGAGAAACCCCGGCGCCCGAGGTCGTCGATGGCCCTATCGTACCCGACCAAGCCCCCGACGGGGTCAGCGACGAGCGGGTCGAGCGCGACCAGGCCTCCCCTATGCTCGATCACCAGGCGGACGTCGCGCTCGACGAGCAGCGGCGGAATCCGGGCCGGACGGCGGGGCGACAGGGTATCCTTGAGGTAATCGAGCACGCCCCGCGGCTCGCCCGCGATCTCCAACTCGCGCCCGATCGCCGCCAGTATGTCCCCGTCCTCTGGGTCGGGGCCGCCCCATCCCAGGGCGACGTCGTCTCCCGGCACGAACACGAACTCGCGCCCATCGAGCGTGAAGACGCCGCTATCCTGCTCTGTCCCTGTCCGGCCAATCCGCCCGGCGTCGATCTCCTGAAGCCGGAAGGGATGGCCGCCAACGCCTTCAAGCGTGCTGAGATAGGCTACCTTGTCCACGTGCGCGGCTCGCAGCCACTCCTTCCGGTGCGGAGTCGCCCTGTTCATGTGGTCATCTCCGCCTCGCCCGCGGGCGCCGCGGGGAGGTCCGTCTCCATGACCATCCTACTGTCCCTTCTCGCACCTTCTTCCCTCCGCGCCAGTCGCTGCCGACGGATTATCCCGCTTATGATAGCACGGCCAATCCATCGCTCAAGGATGATTTATCGGGCCGGCGCATACACCGAGCGCACGGATGATGATCGCCCGAGCGACGAGCGCACGGATCGCGCGCGGCGGCGGAGCGTAGCGCCATGGCCGCGCAGGCAGTACGCTGGAGATGGAGAAGGCGTTGGCCCTCCCGTGGTCCACCCGGTCTAGCGAGAAAGGCGCCCCCTCATGTTCGTCCGCCTATGCGTCCTCGGTGTCCTCCTCCTCGGCGCCCTCGTCACCCTCCGTCCGGGGGCGCCGGCGCGGGGCGCCTCCTCCCGCCCCGCGCCGGCGTACGTCGTGGCCGACCTGGGCACCCTGCCTGGTGGCGTCCAGAGCTTTGCCGCCGGCATCAACGCGCGCGGCCAAGTGGTCGGCTACGCCTACGCGGCGGACGGTCACAAGCACGCGTTCCGCACTAGTGCAACCGGCACGCTGACCACACCGGGCGCCGACCTGGGCACTCTCCCCGGCAGCACGGACAGCGCCGCCGACGGTATCAACGACCGCGGCCAGGTGGTCGGCGACGCCGTCATGCCAGGGGGCGCCACGCGCGCCTTCCGCACCACACCTGGGGGCGCCCTCGACGCCGCCGCTGACCTCGGTGTCCTCCCGCGCGCCGCGGGCGGCAGCGGCGCCGCCGGCATCAATGCCCGCGGCCAGGCCGTCGGCGCCGCCGACCTGAAGGGACCCGCGGGAAACGTCCTCCAACACGCGTTCCGTGTCAGCGCGCTCGGCACGCTCGCGAGCACGTCAGGCGCCGACCTGGGGACCCTGCCCGGCGGGTCCGACAGCTTCGCCACGGCCATCAACGACCGCGGCCAGGTCGCGGGCACTGCCAGCACACGCCTGTTCGACGTCAGGCACGCCTTCCGCACCACGCCGGGGGGCGCCCTCGACGCCGCCGCCGATCTCGGTGTTCTCCCCCACTCCACGGGCTACAGTGTCGCCACCGGCATCAACGCCCGCGGTCAGGTCGTCGGCTTCGCCTACACGGCGGGGGACACCACGCGCACCTTCCGCACCAGCGCGACCGGCACGCTGGCCACGCCGGGCGCCGACCTGGGCGGCCTGCCCCACTCTCCATACAGCGAGGCCAGAGGCATCAACGCCCGCGGCCAGGTCGTCGGCTTCGCCTACGCCGGCACGCTGGAGGGCCCGCTCCGCGTCCGGGCATTCGTGTACGCCGCCGCCGCGCGGCTGCGGATGCGCGACCTCAACACTCTGATCCCTACCGGTAGCGGCATCGTGCTGGAGGAGGCCGACGGCATCAACGACGCGGGGCAGATCGCGGCCACCGGCACGATCCACGGCCAGAGGCACGCCTTCCGGCTGACGCCGGTCGGCCTGGCCCGCCCCATGGCCACTCCGACGCGGTGAGGGCGCGGCCGCCGACCCCGGCGAAGGTAACGCATCAGGGCGATGATCGGGCTGCGTCCCTCCTCTAACGGGGGCGTATGAGCGCACGTGTTTGCATCGTCACAAGGCCTTGTACATGATCGTAGTTGCGTCGAGACGGTCTCCCGTCGTGTCGCGGCAGAAGCCAGGGATGACACCCGCCGTCTTGTAGCCCAAAGACGCATAGAGGTGCTCGGCGCCGTCGCCGGTGCGCGTGTCCAGGGTGAGCAAGCTTCGTCCCAGGTGGCGTGCGATGCGCTCGAGGTCAATCATCAGCGCGCGCGCGATGCCGCGGCGACGGGCATCGGGATGGACCAGCAGCTTGCGGACCTCCGCCCGGTGGCGTTGGTTCGGCATGGTATCGTAGTCCAGCTGCACGGTTCCCGCGATCCGTCCACTCACGCGCGCGACCAACAGCACGCGCGTCCCGTCCCGCACCGCCGGGAGCACACTGTCGTCCCAGAAGGATTCGCCGTCGCCCACAGTGAACGGCAAGACGAAGCCGATGCTGGCCCCATCGTGGACGCAGGCGTGCAGGAGCGCGCCGAGGTCGCACACATGGCTCACGATGTCGTCCGCAATGAACGGTGAGATGGTAGTTTGCGGGTTTTCGGTCATGTTGCCTCACACGGTACAACCAGAGGGAACCATGATGACGTCTGATGTGAGCGTGGTTTAGAGCGTCGACCACGGGTTAATGCAGTTGTACCCCTCATACAATAAAGAGGATATACTTGGCCGCGCAGTGGTCGGGGGTGATGAAAGAGCTGGGGCCGTAGAGCTGGTAGCGCAGGCAGTCGCCAGGCCGCAAATCGTAGGTCCGCCCGTCGACGCTGACGGCCAGTTGCCCCTCGACCAGGAGCAGATGGTGCTCCAAGCCCGGCCGCGGTGGTTGATCATAGGTGATGCGTGCTCCCGGACCGAGTTCGCACTCGAGGGATTCGGCGGCCAACGTTTGGGAGGGCGGGGACACCGAACGCCGCCGGAACCCAACGGTCGGATCGGTCCAGACCACTTGCGCGTCGCGGCGAATAAGCGGGGCGAAGTCATCCTCGACCAGGCGCATCAACCGCGACATGGTCAGGCCATAGGCCGCGCAGAGCTTGCCTAGCGCGCTCGCCGTCGGGCTCACCTCCGCGTTCTCGAGCCGGGAGAGGGTGGCACGGCTCACAGTGCTGCGCCGTGCGAGTTCGTCCAGCGACCAACCGCGCTCGGCGCGCAGACCCTTGAGGCGCTGGGCGATCAGCCGGTCAATGGAACCATCATCCGAGCGGATATTTTCCATAAATGGTATTATTTCCCATATCGAAGATATTGTCAAGGGTGCCTCCTGCCTACCGCGGGTCGGACTTTCACACAGGTGTCGCGGATAGTGCTTCGTAAAACCGGTACTGCTGACAGCGATGATACCGTAGCCTTGCCCCTCGTTTCAATAAGGGTGGTAGCGGGCAGACGGAGCGAGGAGCAAGGCCATCCAACGAGGCGCGTTTCATGGAACGTCACGATGACAGCGCCGCCCGTCGGCCGACATGGGAAGCGCACATGACGCGCTGTGTGGAGGCAGCCGTAGCGCGGAGGGTAGTATAGATGGTGAGGGTAGTATAAGGACGACGATGACCCACCCTGAGCTCGAGCCGATCGTTTTCATCCATGGCCTGTTCCAGGGCCTCGACGCGCCGGGCGCGGCGCGCTCCCTGTCCCCGCTACTTGTGCTGGCCCCCGACCTGCCGGGCTACGGAGAGGATCGCCACCACGATCCCGGCGACATCTCCCTCGACGCCGCGGCCGACGCCATCTACGCGCGCATGCGCTCCGCGGGCTGGGAAAGGGCGCACCTCGTGGGGCACTCGGTCGGCGGGGCGGTCGCGGTCGTCCTGGCAGACCGCTACCCCGGAGCGGTCGCGTCCATTGTCAGCGTCGAAGGCAACTTCACGCTCAAGGACGCCTTTTGGTCCCAGCAGCTCGCGCGCGTGGACGCGCGCGCGGCGGACGCTATGCTCGCCGACTATCGTGCCGACCCGCGGGCCTGGCTGGCGGGCTCGGGCATCGACGCGACCCCGGAGCAGGAGGCCATCGCCGCCCGCATCCTGGCGGCCCAGCCCGCCTCCACGTTGCAGGCGATGGCGCGCTCGGTCGTCCAGGTCACCGGGAACGCCGCGTATCTCCGGGTTATCGACGCGATCCTCGACCGCGCGACACCGTTCCACCTCGTCGCGGGCGAGCGGTCGCGCGGGGGGTGGGATGTGCCCGAGTGGGCGCTGCGGCGGGTGACCAGCGTCACGATCCAACCCGGCGCGGGCCACATGATGATGCTGGAGAACGAGAGCGACTTCCTGTCCATCGTGCGGAGGCTCATCCTATCGTAGGCAATCGGGGCGAGGGTAACGCATGAGCCCACGTGTTACATGTCGGCAGCAACGATCCCATGGCGCCGCTTGCTGTGACGGCGGCGCTACCATGAGAGACAAGGGCGCAAAGAGTGCGTTGACCGTCGCCCTGCGCAGCGACAGGTGTAGGTGTGCGACGGGCGCTCCTGCCCGCCGCTCTCCCGCCCTGCAAGCGCCGAGACGGCGCTCGCTCCCGTTAATAGTGGGCTACTACCGGCCTTATACTATGATCGTACACGCGTGCTGATGACGCGTGTCCGCCCACGAACCCGGCCGTCCCGACGGCGGAGACACGGATGGTGGGGAGCGGCAGGGGGCCGCGCGAGGAGGGACGCATGGACGAGATGAGGACGAGGAGGGACGCATGGGACGACCGGTGGTGAGACGAGAGGGTGGGGCGCGTCGGGCACGGGCGCTGCCCCCCACGGTGGCCATCCTGGCCACGCTCCTGGCCACGGTGGCGACCGCGCCGGCCCGGCCGACGCCCTGGAACGCGGTCGTCGCGGGGGGCGCACCGGCGGGGCCGGCGGGTGGGGGGTCCGCCCCCCTCACGACGACGGTGGCCTACACGGACACGAGGCAGGAGCAGCGCTTCGTCGTCCCGCCGGGCGTGACCCGCCTGCGCGTGGTCACCCTCGGCGGACGCGGGGGGAGCAGCGACAACGCGGGCGCCGAGGGGGAAGGAGCGGTGGTCACGGCCACCCTCGCGGTGACGCCGGGGCTCACCCTCTACGTCGAGGTGGGCGGCGACGGGGCTCTCGCCGACACGAACGCCCCGGGCGGCTTTAACGGCGGCGGCGACGGGGGCGAGGGACAACACCATGCCCGGGGCGGGGGCGGGGGCGGGGCCTCGGACGTGCGGACCTGCGCGCGGGCCGCGGTGACCTGCGCCACGCTGGACTCGCGCCTCCTCGTCGCGGCGGGCGGCGGCGGCGGCGGGTCGAGCTACGATGGCGGGGGCCCTGGCGGCGATGGCGGGGGGGCGGGTCGGCGCGGCGCCAGGGGCAGCAGCGGCGGCGACACCGAGGGAGCGGGAGGGTCCCCCGGCGTCAGCCGGCGCGGCGGGGCCGGGGGTGCTCCCGGCTCCCCCGGCGACTACGCCGCCTCCGGCACGGACGGTGGCGCGGGAGGAGCCGGTGTGGGCGGCGGCGGGGGGAGCGGAGCAGAAGGCGGCGGCGGCGGCGGCGGCG
>JAABUX010003807.1_pt1 | contig 19657 bp, 4 predicted proteins | sample 5561851 | NCBI WGS metagenome assembly JAABUX01 (sample SAMN10711883, study PRJNA513361) | rock metagenome | isolation source: Antarctica rocks | place: Antarctica: Victoria Land, Richard Nunatak red sandstone | collected 2016-01-03 | reverse complement strand
GGGGGTTGGGCGCGGGGGGGTGGGGGGGCCGGGGGGGGGGGCGGTGGGGCGGGGGGTGGGGTGGGGGGGGGGGGGGGGGGGGGGGGGGGGGGGGCGGAGTCCTGAGTGGGCGTTAGTGGGGCGAGGTGGGTTTGAAGTGGGTGTGGGGTGTTAGGGGTGTACGGACGTATTTGTTCGACATTTTGGTGTGGGTGTTTTGGAAAAGGCTGTAGGGATCGAATGCAGGTGGTGGCGGACGAGGTTGCACCTGTAGTTAGGCTGGGAGACTCGACGGTTGTGCACTCTGCAGGAGTTGATAATCACAGTTGACTGGGAATATCAAGGTAGATGTGAGATTCGGAAGATTATGCGATCGAGAACTGAGGCTGAAGAATGGGATGGATGTGATTGGTATGTAAATACCTAGCGTTATTTAGCGCTAAGCTTTTAGGACTAAGGTAGGTCTCCTAGTGTTTAGAATTCCGCCCATACAAATATGGTTGCGAAATGATAATGGCGCAGCTAATTCGTACACCATCAGCAGATCCAATGCCACCTCTTGAGAGTTCTGAATACTACGAGACACCACGTCAGCATCGGCGTCTTCCAAGTCACAAGTCACGACGACTAGTTATGGGCAAGATACAACATATACGTCCGCCGGATCGGCTTCGACGTTGGAGCCTCTCTGTGTTGCTACGCGCTGATGCACCCTTGACAATGATGGGATACGATAGTCCTTCTTTGTGCCTCCAACCCCAGCGACCAGCAGCTTAAAAGAAAGATTTCCGATTCCCGGGGTACCCAATACTAAAGTCATCATCCAGTCATCAAAACTGCCTCGTGGGCTGTCTACACTGAAATTATGATGTCCTGACAGGTGGCACATATGCCAGCCCACCAGACGACGATATTCACCTACAGTCGTGCAGAGAATGAATTAATTAACACGTATCGAGCACGGTTTTGAAAGGGTGGACTCGATACGTACTCGGGAACGGCCAGACAAACAGCTACGGCGCCAGTACGACTCCAGGGACGGCACATGTACACTTGATCGTAAAGACTGCTCTGGATCGGACATCTCAACAATGGCTCAAGGTGCTGCATTAGAGCGTAAGCTGCTTTGGTGATAAGAGTCAATGAACAGGCTGCCAGCTGTCGACATGAAGCTGACACTTCACAAGTGCGTAACAATTGACTCTTTAAAGTTCATTGCAAGCTCAAAAAGCTCGAGCGAATCGATCTCTATGCACTGTCTTGGAGAGACGGAACTGTAAGTGGGCCCAGACGGCATCATCGCGTAATATGCTGTTATGCAAGGCGGAGAGCTTGGTGGTCAAGAGTTAGACGATGGCGAAGCTGGACTCACAGCGCCGAAGACTTACCCAGATGGAAAGATAGTTTACATTGCAGAGCCGCTCAAGTGCAGCATAGAGCCGCCACATTCCAATCTGGGTATTGGTCACCTCTGGCCATGCTTGAAGAAGACTGTGGAGATTGGCAGTGTGAGAGTGCTCGTCCCGAAGCGACTAAACAAGCTCTCAGCGTCCTTTCAGCCCCAACTACTGAGCTGTATATCTAGACCTACAGGCGGACAGGTTTGTCTATGTGAACTACTTCGGAGAAGCTCTTATGCAAAGGTCTGAGAACGGGCAAATGCCTCCAACAGGACTTCAAGAGCGGAGTTTAGCGCACCCTTGGATTGAATATCAAAAGCACGAGAAGGAGGATCAGAAAGATACGAAACCACGGAAGCTACTATCCAGCGGACTATGCATGGCCGACAATGGATGTATGCAGGATGCTACCTACCACCACCCTTACTAGAATCGGGCCACCACTTGCCATATGTTCTATGTAAGGTGCTTGACCCTCCGAACCCTGTTCAAGACCGTATATCAGCAGCGCGGGTTTGAGATGGGAGCTGGCTTCGGCACGGTAGGATCGCCACGGAGGACCCGGAAAGCCGACTAGAGTAAGGCTCCGAATCCTTCACTGTCGAGAACGGCATTTATCGCTGTTGCCTTATATGCTTACATAAAGGTGGGGTAAGAATGAATGCGCATTTGGAGGTATAATGCTGCGTTGGCTAATCATCTACTGCCGAGTGCTTACACAATATCGCCGTTTGTTTATCCGTTGTCCGGTCTTCGAGACGAGGATATTCGCGAATGAAATTGCATGAACAGGATAGCTTTACGAGTATATTCCCATAGATCATGTCCAAAACTTTGCTGCACCGTTCACAGCCTAACTTTGGGTCCAACTAGGTATCTTCTACCTGAACAAGTTTTCTCATCGTCTTCATATTTTGCAATACATGCCAGCGTCCCGCCCGTCATGATGACCTCGCAGAAGCACTTCGACTTCATTGTTGTTGGCGGCGGTCAGTCTGGTTGTGTTGTTGCTGCACGTCTGCATCAAGCGCATCCCTCTCTCTCGATTGCCGTTATTGAAGCTGGCCCTGATGAATCTCACAATCCTGCTGTCTTGTCCCCTGTCCTCTATCCTACATTGCATGGCACGCCACTCCAGTACAGCTACCAGTCTACTCCTCAGCCCCAGATTGAGGGTCGTCAGATCCCTAATTGGGGCGGTCGTTTACGTTAGTCCTTCCAAACCTATGCTTCAGCAACTCTCGCTGCACCATCAAAAAGCTAACGATACGCTGCAGTGTCCGGCTCGAGTGCCGTCAACTATGGCGCCTGGACACGCGGCCACGCCGTTGACTTCGACAGGTGGAGTAAGGAGGTTGGAGACTCCCGTTGGTCCTATAGTGGTCTACTCCCGTATTTCAAGAAGTCTGAGCACTGGCATGACGTCAAGGGCGACGCCGCTCAACATGGCTTCTCAGGCCCCATACACACTTCCTCTGGCGGTCGAGACTATCGATTACGCGAGCCCATGAAGGAAGCTCTCCTGTCCACCGGCCTCAAGTTTAACCCAGACATGAACAGTGGGGACCCCAACGGTGTTGCTCAGCTAGTTGAGAACTGGCACGAAGCTTCCCGCCAGCACGCCGCTATCTGTTACAGTCTTGAAGGCATTCATGTGATAACGGATACCGTTGTCCAGCGCGTACATCTCGAGGGTAATAAAGCCACCGGGGTTGAGTTGACTAACGGTGAGCATCTGACGGCCTCCAAAGAAGTCATCCTCAGCTGTGGTGCCCTCCGCACTCCACAGGTCCTTATGCTTTCTGGAATTGGACTTAAGTCCGAGCTTTCCCAATACAACATCAAACAAGTTGTCGAATTACCCGTCGGCCAACACCTACACGATCACGGCTCCGTGAATATCGTTTGGAAGCTAAAGAACCCTGAGAAGGGCTACGCCTTTGGTTCACCCGCATTCAACAAGCCTGAGTATGTCACTGGCAACCCAATGGATTGGATGGCGACGGGGTCCGCACCAGACGAGGACCTCCACAAAGCCGCCAGAGTAGACGGAACCACGTTCGAACCTGGCCCACGCTCTGACTACGAGGTCACCGTAATGTACGCCATCACGGCCGCTGCGCCCGTCGAGATGGCCCCTATGGACGGCACTCACTTCACCACAGGTGTGCTCTGTATATCTCCCACTTCCCGCGGCACCGTCACTCTCGCATCAGACAAGGCGACAGACAACCCCGTCATCAATCCGCGCTACTTCACAACTGAGCACGACCGCGCCGTCATGCGTGCTGGCATGCGTCTCACATTGCAGGCAATGGAATCGGAAGCGATGAAGAACTACGTTGAGTGTGAGACACCACCGCCGGGTATGCCGCGTATCAGCAGTACCTCGTCAGATACGGAGCTCGACAAGCGCCTCAACGCTATGTCCTGGTCATGGTTCCATACTGGTGGTACTGCAAGTATGAGTAAAGTTGTTGATAGTCAGTGCCGCGTGTATGGTGTAGAGGGTCTCCGTGTGGTTGATACGAGCATTATGCCATTGTCGATCACGGCACATTTGCAGGCGCCTACATACGCGGTTGCCGAGTTGGCTGCAGATCTAATCGCACAAGCTGTTTGATCAAGCTTCTTGTAGCGCGACCGAGAGGTATTCTGCTATATCTATGCTATTTACAACATGATCCGAATAGATCGAAGACAAAGTAACAATGGAAAATGAACTAGACGGGGAGAAAAACCTCAATCTCAAAAGGTTGTGAATATACGATTCTATCATAGACAAGATCTTTTTACTCTTCACATGGACCAGTACTGGTATTTTCGAATTGTGATATATACTTGGACCGTTCTTCAATAGAACTGTCGCTTCACAAAAGCCACTACATTCTAAGCCTAGAGAATGTTGCGAAAGCCGCCTTGACCCACATGCTTTGCTTTTGATGATTTTTACACCCTTCAACCGTCTTGATTCGAAGCGTGCGATGACGGCAAGAATTGCAATGACGGCGATGACAAACGCACACAGCTACTGTAGCGCGGGCTCTTTCGGTTAGCTAGAGAATGGAGACCGTGACGGCGAGACTGCACTCATTTTCGTGACAAGTAGGGGTTATCGATTGGGGATTTCTTGGAGCTGAGAAGAGGATGGATTGATTGAGTGAGTGAGTCGAAACATCGCAAAGAGGTCGAGGAAACGCGCCTGCTGTGCCACTTTCATGCTGGGGATGGCGGTGTTCCCAATGATAGGTGATCATCGTAATTTCTTTCCCGAAACGAAACTTTATGCTCCCAGACATCAGGACTTAGGAAGGTATGGGTTATTAGATGTAGATGAGGAAACCCGGTGATGGAAGATGTGTAGATTTAGCGCTGCCGCCGGGGCCGGCGAGCCGGCGGACTTATGAACCGATTCGCCTGAAGCTAGAGGTGTTCATGTCTCTTTCCAATTCAACCTTCGGTACCAGAGAAAGGACAGCGGCCATTGCATCGGTCGCCAAGCAAATGCCATCATGACTCTCGTTTTCAGTCACGTTATTTATAACATATCCGCTGTTAGAACTCAGGCCGGGTCAACCTTAGTAGTTACTAATCAGGACTAGTCAGGGGGTCTTAGCGGACTAGTAGAGATTTCTTATAATAGTTATTCTATTCTATATAGCTATATCTATCTATTAGTTATTATAATACTATTATACTATACCTAAATTATATATAGATAACTTATTAATATTATACTATTTAATAGGTTATAAGCCTAGGTTCTACGTAACCTAGGAACTATATAAATTATATAATAAGCTTTTTACTAAGACTTAATATTACTCTAGAAGAAATATTCCTAGAACTATTTATAATAGGTACTATTATATCTAACTATTAGAAAATTTAGAAGTTAAAAGGTACTAAGAATTATAAATTATAAGAAATTATTATACGCGTATTACTTATAATTAATAGCGTATTTAGGGTTATTAAACTAGAATATAAACTACTAACTAACCTTAACTTACTTACTATTAGAGGAGTAAAACTACCTATTAAGGAGGCGGATAAGGATAAATAGGAAAAGTATATTAATTTAAAGGAGTAAGTACTTACTACTATTTACCTTATTATATTACTATTAGCTTATAATATAATTAAAACTCTAATAATAGTAAAAGAAATATAGGCTAAATTAATATTAGTAATTTAAGAAGTTAGCCCGCTAGTTTTAAGTTATATATCCTGCGTAACCCGCCCCTAGCTAGCTATAAATATATAAAGTAACTTCCTATTACCTTAAGCTATAATAGAATAATATTATAGCCTAACTTAGCTAGGATTAGGCTAAAGTTAAGCTAAATAGATTTAGATAGGCGGATATAATAATATTCTAGATATATTATTCTAAGAATCTAATATCTTTATATATAACTACGTAATATATAATTATAAAGTAATAAATATTATTAATATATCTATATTACCTACTATATATAGTATTATAAGTATACCTAGTATATTTACTATTACTATTATTAGGGTTAACTAATATTTCTTTCTCCTACTTAGTTATATCTAAGGTATACTTAGATTATAAGTCTAAATTAATAATAATTTATACCTATTACAGTATATATAGTCTTAAGGTTTTATAAGGAGGATTAGAAGGTATTTCTTAAATAATAAATATCTTTAATTTTATAAGTAGTAGAGGTTCCTTACTATAATACCTTACTATTAATAGTTAGTTCTTAGTACCTAAGTTTATTAAGTAGGTAATAAATTTCTACTATTAAAAAGAGGTAGCTAGTAAGATAAACGAGCGGGGTCTCTCTAATATTTAATTATAAGGTTAGTCCGGCGAGTAGTAAGTACGGCCTCCCTATTAAGCTCTATTCTACTAAAGCTACGCGTCTAATAGGCCCTTATAATATAAATATTAAATATTACCGGCTTAAACTAACTACCTATAGAAGTTAGTCTAGATTAGGAAGTCTAGAATAGTAGAATATACTACTAAGCTATCTACCCCTATAATTATTAACTACGTCGCTGTTTTAAGATATATATTTAAAATTCTATTATATATATATAATAGTAATATTAATTAGCTAGGTAAGTAATAGAGATAGTAACGGGTAAGTAATAGAGATAGTAACTAGTAAGTAATAGAGATAGTAATAGGTAGGTAATAGAGATAGTAACCGGTAAGTAATAGAGATAATAACAGGTAGGTAATAGTAATAGTAACGGGTAAGTAGTAGTAATAGTTAGAAATCTAACTTATTAAATATTAAAAAGTAAAAATTAAAGGATACTTATAGGAGTTAAACTTAGTTAGTAGGTATTCTACTAATCTAGTTAAAGTATTCTTAAGGGTATTAATATATAGAGTTAGAATAGTAGCTTATATTAGTATAAGGCCGCTATATAGTAGCTTATAAGTAGTAGGCGTAGCTAGTTATTATTATTATAATAGTTAAGATAAGATAAGAAATAGGAATTAACTTATATAGTTGACTATTATACTACTAGGACTTTCTTTATATAAATTACATCTTATTCTTTTACTTATCCTTTCTATACTTAAGAAAGGTTATACTTATAATACTATTAGGTATATAACTACTATAAAAGACTATATAAAGTAAGATCTTAAAATTAAAGAGAATAGTATATAGAATATAATAGTATATATAATAGGTTTATATAATATATTAATTTACTACTTATATACTACTTATATATATCTATCTATCTTACTTATATTCCTTATATAAAGAGTATAATTAATAATATATCTCTAGGTATTATAAGTACCTTAAGATATACGTAGTATAGCTACTTTAAGTAAAATAGATCTATCTTATTTAAAGATTATATAATATATATTTAGTTATTATAATATATAAATAGCTACTAATTATATTATTAATATTAATATTTAATTTATAAAAATTAATATTTTAAATTTTACCGCCCGTTTAATAAATATAATTTAGCCTAGCTTTAACCTATTATTAGGTTAATTCTTCCTCTATACCTTATTTATACTAAATATTTCCTTATTTATCTAGCTATTATCTACGTCTATATTCCTTAGCCTACTTATTTATAACCCTAGTACTATTTAATAGAAAATCTAGGTTATAGATAGTATTAAATTAATCCTAGTTAATATAATTATTTATATAGAATCTTATATATTCCTTATTTACTAGTACTAGATATACGTTATAGAGTATATAAGATAAATTATAAAAATACTAAGTACTTAGAAGCCTTAGGTTTTAAGACCTACTTAATAGTTATATCCCTACTTTAAGTATTCCGTGTACCTTATTTATTACTCTACTATTAATCTAGTATATTACCTTAATAAACGCCCCTATATATATCTATAGTCTTCCGTCCTTCTTAAGTCTTTTATAATTAAGGATAGAAATAATAAGTTATAGTTACCTTATATATCTACTACTTCCTTTTATAGATCTTATAGCCTTATATCTAATATCGGGATTAGTCTCTTATACCTAGATATAGTTATACTACTACCCTTTCCTCTTATATTAACGTGGAGTATATTAGACCTTTTCCTACTAAAGGTAATTTATATTTAAAGAGTCCTTACTATTACGCTTCTAGTAGGTTAAAAACTAATAAATTCTAATAAAATAGTAATTTACTTATATTAAATCCTTCTCGCGTTTATTAAGTTTATTACTATTATATAACTACCCCTTAAGTCTATTTTAGTTTTCTTAAAGGAAAACTACTAATACTTAAATTCTAGATTAGCTAGTACTTATAAGACCTTCTACTATTACTTATAACTATATTTTAGATTATATTATATTATTATATTACCTTTAGGAATTACTATTATTATATATATTAGGTCTTAAGTAGTAGTAAAATATCTATTACTTATTTATTAACTCGCGCTTAAAGTAGACTTTATCTTATTATAAAGTATTATATTATTTATTATAATAAGGTTTTAATAGTATATATTATAACTTAAGATTTAGTACTCCTAGCCTTCTATCTTATTTATTATAAGAAAGAAGGATTTAAGTAGAACTTTATATACGGCTTTATTATAAGCCGTATTAAAACTTTATATACTACTATATAAGCGAATAAATACGGCGTAATATATTATAATATATAGTTTAAGGATATTAAATTAGGTTTTATTACTATTATTATTATCTAGGGTTATATTTTAGGGTTAATATTTTATAAAAACTATCTTTAAGTAGTTAATCTAGTATAATATATATTATATATAGGTTAAGGTATTCTTATTATAACTTTTATATATTACTAGTATAATAAAGTCTATAATCACTTAATTATAATAGATTATAGAGTCCTACTTCCTAGCTAGTAGAAGTATTATTACTAGAACTAGTTAATATACTATTACCTTCTACTTATTACTACTCTACTATTTAACCTTATTAAAGTATTTAAAGTATTTTAAGCTAGTAAACTTAGGGACTTAGTAAAACTATTTATTAAGCTAAATTAATACTATAGACTCTACTACCTTTTTCTTACCCTTTATACTCCTTTTCCTTGTAGCTTTCCTACTTATCCTAAGGATATCCTCTATTAGGGCTATATACTAGTTAATTAGTCTTATAACTACCCCTTTAAATAATTAATATAAGATATTAATATCTATTAATATATAAATATTATAATATTTATACTTCTAGGCCTAATTTACTACTAGATATATTATTATAATCTTTCCTACTTACTTTAAATTAGATAGTTACCTACGAAGTTTAACTTATATATATTTATAACTCTAGTATTTCTATTCTTTTATAAGATTACCTTAATTATTAGGAGGTACTCTATAGATATTATAGTATTAATTTTTCTTAATACTTATAATTAGGACTTACTCTTTATAATCTACTATTATACTACTAATAATTAGGTAGTAGTATCTTATAAAGCTATCTATATAGCGAATATTTATACCTATCTCCGCGAGACTCTTAAATACTACTCTAGTTAGCTATAAATTACCCCTATTTAGTCTAATCTAGCCTATATTAATATAGATAGTATAAGTATTATAAGTAGATTAAATATATATTTAAAAATTTACTCTATTAATAAGTAATAAACCTCTACTTATAAGTATTTTTAATACTCCTTTCTAATCTTTATAATTAATATTAAGCTAATAAGAATTAAGCTTAATCTTATCTAACTTTATCTAATTAATCTATTAAGATTTCTAATTATTATATATACTAGCTATAAGCTCTAGTCTCTATAATATTATATTATTTAGGTTTTATTAGTAGTAATAAGAATTAAGATAATTATAGTACCTTCTAGTAGCTTATCTTATATTTCCTACTACTAGTCCCTTATATATATCTTATTATAAAGCTAAGTATTATTAGGTATTCTAAGCTAAATTAGGGTATAAGTTAAGTTACTTAGGAAAGGTTTATATTTAAAGAGAAAGTAAATAATACTTAGTATATCTTAGTAGTAGATAGTATATTTTATAGTTATAAAACTACTTATAAGACTTAGGATTATAAAGTAGTCTTTAACCTACTAATCTTTATAAATACCCTAGGGAATATAATATATTTATACCCGCTACTTAGTAGTATTATAAAAACTAAGTTACTCTTATATTAATTTTAATTATATATTCTAGTAGAAAGTATTAATACCTCCTTTAATAACCTTAGCCTTAGTTAACTACCTTATAAAGGTATAATCTATCTTATCTTAAAAGGGCTAGTAGGGATTATATAAAGAGGAGAGTATCTTATTATAATAGTTATAGCACGCCTTACTATCTACTTTAGAGATATCCTTAATAGGTATTCTAGCTCTTTTAACCTCTATAAATTCTTAAATTATAAGGGATAAAGATATAGATTAAATATAGCTATAATTTAAAAAGATAGTTTTAGTACTAAGAAGTTAATATTAGGAAAAATTAGTACTAGGTTATTTATAGGTATAATATTACTATTAATATTTATACTTATATCTATATACTCTAATATAGCCCTACTATCTTTATTTACCTCTAAAAACTCTAATATATCTAGATATATAATAGTATTCCTAGTCTTATTAATCTCTAGATCCGTTATAATTTATTTATAAAGTTAATTAATCTTATCCTTATCTAAGTAAGCCTTAGGCCTAGGGTCTCTCCTATACTTTACGCCTCGCGTTATAAGATACTAGTTAAGATATCTTATTAATAATCTAGCTATTTTAATAATAAAACTATATATAAGATAGGAGTAATTTATTATAACTCTCTTTTATATTAAAGAAGTTAAGTTATACCTTAAATATATTATATAGCTCGTAATACGCGTTAATATTATATCCTTTATTATACTAACCCTAAGGTTATTATTATATTAATATTAAGGCGTGAAGCTACTTATATAATAAGTCTTAGCCTTAATTTAGGCTAAATTTAAGCTAGATTTTATCTAATTTTAAGTTACTAAGACTAGACCCTTTTTATCCTAATAACTAGATATTTCTAACTATATCTACTAAATTATTACGCCCTAAGGTATTTATATATACCTTATAATAGATAACGCAAATTTCCTATAAGTATTAAATAGTAATATAGAGTTATTAGTATTAGTATTACTAGTACCTTCTAGGGAAATAGGGGGACTAGCCCTTAAAGACGCGTAGTAACCTTTAAATTTATAAGGCTTAATTTAACTCTCTTCTCTTACTTTAAGCCTAACCTCTTTCTTATATCCTTTATTACATCCTTTATCTAATAAATATAATTAGATTAAGGAGTTAGGCGATTAAATAGTTAATCTAGAATAAGTAGTATAAGCTTTATAGGAGGTAGTAGTTAAATTAAGTAATAAAGCTAGTATTTTAACTAGAGTAGCTTAATATAATATAAGGGTAATTATACTTAATACTAGTAGAAGGAGTAATTTAGAAAGGGATAGTACTCTAATATAAAGTAGATTTAGTACTAAAAATATTAGAATAATATCCTTTAAAACTAATTTAATATAAGAAAGGATTTTATAATAATATAGCTCCTTTAACTTAGTATAGATTAGGTAAACTTATATAAAAATAAAATATCCCTATCCTATTACCTAGTTCAAGTTAATTTTACTAAGGTCTATATTATTTATAAAGTAATATCCTATCTTAGTTTACCTTCTATCTATAAACTATCTTACCCTCCCTCTCTCCCTATTCCTTTATTATTATACCTTTAGAATTTCGTATAATATTAGTTAGATAGGCGTTCCTATAATATTATATTTACTCTTATATATATATTAATATTTACTTTAATATCTACCCTAGTTATAAGTACTCTTAAGTTATAAAGTAACTTTAATTATAAAGAAGGGCTATTAAAGAATATATAATCTAAGAAGTATATTATAAGTATATATCTAATTACTTATATAGTAATTATTAATAACCTCTTTTATTATAAAATGCTACTATAGCGTAGTAGGCGCTATGCCTTATATAGCTTAGCTTAGTTAGATATAGGGGGTTACCTCCTTAGATAGTAAAGTAAGCCTTTATACCTATTTTACCTAATAGTACCTTTACCTTACTTTTACTTTTCCTAATATAATTCCACTATATTTAGTAGTAATACTATTATATAATATCCTAATAGGTTAATTCTAACCTAATAGGTAGTATAGACTAGGAGTCCTCTACTAATAAACCTAGTAGTAGACCGCCGCTAAGTTTACTATTCCATACTAGTTAAATTAGACTAGATTTTACCTTAATAATTATAAGGTAAAAACGGAATAACTATAATATATCTAGATCCCTACCTCTCTATAATATTAGGTAAGACGCCTATCTAATATCTTAACTACTAGATTTAGTATTTAGCTATTACCTCTTACTAAGAATTAGTCTTCTTAGAAGAGTAGTTTCCCTAGCGGGGAAATTATTATAACTCTAAAATAGTAATAACTACCTACTTTTCCCTCCGTCTTAATTCTTTTACTATATTCTATTTACTATTTACTTTACTTACCTTTATACTTACTAGTCTATAATACGTTTCTCTCTATTATAGTTATTACTATTATTATTATAGTCTACTCTATCTTATTAAGGAAGTAGACTTACTTTATCTAAAGGATTAGTAAATAGCTTCTTATAGTAGTATTATTATAAGCTGCTTTAAAAGAAAATACTTTATAAGAAAATACTATCTTTTTTACTTTCTAGTTAGACGCTTTTATTAAAATAGGGTATCTATAAACTAATTTAATACTAGAGAGAATTTATAGAGTTATATATAAAATTATAACTACCTCTCTTTAGCTAGTATAATTAGCTATTAAATACTATAAACTATTAATAAGGGGTACCTATACTTATTCTAGGACTTATTCTTTAGAACTATTAATTTAGCCCTTAGATTAGGTTATTAATAAGCTAGCCCTTTAACTTATTATAAAAGGGTTTACTAGGGATATATAGGAATTTACCCTACCTACTTTTAAGGAGAGTTTTTAGTTAGAACTAGCTTATACTTCTATTACCCCTTACTCCTTATTACTAGCGTTTATCTAAGCTCCGCGGAAGGTACCTCTAATTACTACCTCTATTAAGGTATTAATATCTATCCCTTTTAAGATATATTTATACTATAATTAGAGGTTATTAGTGCCTTAATAGCCTAGCTACTCCCTAATCTTAGTAGAACTAGAGCCTAGTAAGGCTACTTAGATAGAAAATACCTCCTAGGAGCCTAAAGATATCTTAAGGTTACTAGAAACTATTTAGTAAGGCACCTTAGGGTCTATTAAAATAAGATAGCCTAGGTACTTAATAGAATTAAAGTCTAATAAGGCTACTTAGGTAGGAAATAGCTCCTAGGAGCCTAAATATAGTCTAAGCTTACTAGAGACTAAGATAACCCCCTAGGACTCTAAGCTAAATCTACTTAACTAGGACTCTAAGATAAATCTATATAACTAGGACTCTAAGATAAATCCGCCTAACTAGGACTCTAAGATAAATCTACCTAACTAGGACTCTAAGATAAATCCGCTTATACCGCTAAAGTCTAAATAGCACGATTACCTTAAGTCTTAGATAATTAATATTAGGCTAGGCGCTTTAATATAGAATATCTAATTAATTTATAAGGAGGAATTTCTTAAGGTATAAGCTAAGGCCGCTTACCTAGAGACTACTAAATTATAATTTACCGTAGTCTTAGAGTTAGGTACTACTACTAAGCGTAGGGTAAGGCCTAATACGCCTAATATAAGAGACCGCCTAGTTACTATTAATATAAATAATCTTAAGAGAATTATATATAAGGAAGTTAGTAGAAATACTAGCCTATCTAGGCTACCTAATAATCCTAGCTTATAAGGTAATTCTAGCCTATCTAATCTACTAGGCGTTAGTAGTACTAGAGGTAATAGCTAATTAAGATTTAGTATATAAGATATAGGATTTTTCTACCTAGACCTACTTAAGTTATATAGTTTAGGGGACATAGTATATACTTATAAAGAAACTATTTTTTATAAAGTATATACTTTTAATAAATATATATATAATTACGCGATATTAGTTAGAGAAACTAATATAAAAGAAAATCTTACTATATACCTTAAAGGTATATCCCTAAATTAGTACTTAAAAGAGATTAATAATTTTAAATAATAAGCTTTTTAAGGAATACTATTAATAGATTTTACTAATTAACTTACTTTAAGGTTTAAAATATTAATATCTAAAGTACTTAATTAGCTAACTAGGGAAAAGTACTCTATTATTAATATATACTAGGATAGGGATCCGTAGGCCTATTTGTAAAATATCTAGCTATATATTATAGCTACTAAGGTAGATAATACTTATACCTAGCTAACTTAGGCCTAGAATTAATTAGACGTTAATATCTAATCTATAATAACCCTACCTACTAAGACTATTATATTCTAAGATTTTATAGAAGAGTTAGAAGTTAAGTATAACTTATAAAAAGTTATAAATAACTACTATTACTTAAATAATAGTAATTATAGAAGGTAGTTAGAGCTTAGTTACTAACCGCCGCTACTAAATATAATACTTAGGTAATTCTATAATAATTATTAGTTATAAGGCTACTAGGGCTATTAAGGCGGCTTTTAAGCTAATTATAATAGCTATCTATTATAATTAATAGGGTATCTATAATAAAACCTATTATAAGATAGGATAGCTAATTAGGTATAAATCTTTACGCCTTAGCTAGTACTAGGTAAATAGCTTATAATTACTACCTTAGTAGTAGAGGTAAGTAATTATACCTCCCCTAGCTAAGAAGTATAAGGCTAACCTAATTAGGGTATATATTAACCTAATTAGGGTATATATTAACCTAATTAGGGTAATACTAGTTATAGTAGTTATAATAACTTCTAAGGTAACTATAACCCTTATAAAGGGAGGGGTAGTAATTAATATTAATACGCCTTATAATCTACTAGGCTAAATTATAGCTATAAATATTAGAACTAAATAAATTAAATACCTATATTATAAGCTATTATATATTACGGATACACTAAAATAATTATAATAGTTAAACTAAGTAAGTTCTTCCTTAAAGTAGAATATAGTACTAGTAAGTTTAAGTATACTACTTATCTAGAGGAATATAATTTCCTAGTAGTAGCCTTAATAGACGCTCCTACTTATTAAAAAGAAATATCCTTACTAGACTTAAAAAATAGTGAGGTATATAGTCTTATAATAGATACCTATTACTTTTATATTAAAATTCCCTATATAGGTTCCTACTTTATTAAGATACCTTTATTAAGGTTAAGGACTTACTATTAATATAAGGAAGGTTTTAGCTTAGGAAACCTTTTATATATATATCTAGCCCTATATTAAGGTACTAAGAGTAGCTAAGATAGTAAGCGCCTTTCTATTAAGGTAAACTTTAAATAGGAAGATATACTAGAACTAGTAGTAGACTTAGATACTATATTATATCTTAATACTAGCCTATTATTTTAATTATAGTATTTTATTATAGTTTATACTAGATTTTAGGTTATAAATAATACTAAAGTAATCTACCTAGATATAAGATATATAATAATACTTATTAATTATAAGTTCCTAGTATAAATTTTACCTACGGTAATTATTAAGAAAATATATACCTTAATAAATATCTAGGGTATAGGTTTAACTAGGTACTCTACTAATAAGTATATAATAATTAATATATATATTCTAGGCTAAGAAGGTAATTAGAAGGCTCTAATATATTTTTATTATAATATATATTTAGTTAATAACCTTAAGGTAAAAATACTAGTTAAGATAGATATTATAGGCCTAGAAAGGATAATTCTTAACTTAGGTAACTAGAAACTAACTATTAAGAGCTATAATAGGCTTATTACCCTAATTTAAAATTTAGTAAAGGATAATATTATTATCCGCTATATAATATATAATAAAAAATATATTATTATCCTAGTAAATTTAATAGCTTAAGTATTAATATAGCTAAGGACTTCTATACCTTTACCTAATAAGGATTACCTTTTTAAACCCTATCTATTAGAAGTGTACACCTATATTATAAATACTTCTCTACCTTTTATCTATATTAAGAATAATACTAAGGTAGTTAGAGTTATATCTACTTATTCCTACCTTAGTATAATTATTAAATATAATACCGACTTTTACTATACTACTTACTTAGAGGATTATATCTATATTATAATAAAAACTAATATTAAAGTTAGCGGCTTACTATTAAGTAAAGAGATTAAAATTTAAGATAATATCTCCCTATTTAGAAATAAAGGGGAGCTAGAAAAGCTAAAGGCCTTAATATATAAGTTTTAGGATATCTAGAAGGATAATAGTAATATTATTAATATCCTAGAAAGGGACTAGATAATAGTATTAATAAATACTAATTAAAACTCCTTTATAACCTTAAAGTTAAACTAGAGGGTATACCTAGTAGGTATTATAGATAGAGAAGTAATTGATAAGGAATTTAATAAGCTTTATAAATAAGGGTATATAAGATAGATAGATAGATTAATACCTTTTACCTTCCTTATATTTATTATATAGAAAACTATCTTAAGTAGGCTAGTAGCTCCGCTTATAAGAAAGGTAAGAGTAGTAGTAGATATTTAAGGTCTTAATAAGATTACTACTACTAACTCCTACCTATTATAACTATAGACTAAAATTATAAATACTTTATAAGGGATAAATAATATAAGTCTTATAAATAGTCTTATCTTCTTTTTTTAATTCTTAGTAAAACCTAAGGATTAGTATAAGTTTACTTTTATTTCTTATTAGGGATTAGAATACCTTAAGGTAGTAGTAATAGGTTTTAAGAACTTACCTCCCTTTATTTAGAGAACTATAAATAGGGTATTATACCCCCCTTTAAGACTTTATTTATACTTATATAAATAACCTTATTACCTTCTCCTAAATATTTAATAAATATCTTAGCTACCTTAAGTAACTTTTCTAGCTTTTATCTAAACTAAATATAATAATTAATATAAAGAAGACCTTCTTAAACTATCCTAGTATTACTTTATTAGGGTAAAGGGTTAATACTTTTAGATTATTAATAATAGAGGAATATATTAAGGTACTTAAGAATATTAACTTTTTAAAAGACCTTAAGGTACTAGAGTACTACCTTAGCCTTATAGGTTAGATATAAAATAAGGTTACCTATTATATATAATAGGCGGAGCCTTTATAAATAGAAAAGACTAAGCTATTAAAAGGTTTATTAATAAAGGGAGGTTATAAGTAAAAAAGTTTAATAAGATAATATTAATTAAGAGGAGATAGATTTTACTTAACTTATTTAGCTCTTTATAAGATACCTTTTTAGGTCTAAACTTCCTTATATATTTCTTATATCTTAGACGCCTTTATATAGATATTAACGCCTCTAAAAGGAGGGGCTACGGCGTTATACTATATTATATTAAAGGGGACCTTATAAGGGATAAATACCTAAAATCTAATATTAAACCTATCCTTTTCTTATTAAAATTATTAAATAGAGCTAAGTCCTATTACTAGCTAATAGAACTTAAAGTTATATACTTAATTTAGACTATTTAGAAAATAAGGTACTTTATTAATAATTTACCTCTTATAACTATTATATTTACTAACTACTCTATTATAGTAAATATTATAAAATAGGTTTTACTTACCTTATCTTTAATTAATAAACTTAATCTTAGGCTAGTATAAGTATCTTAATACCTATTATAATTTAGGTTAGATATATACTACTAGCTAGAGAAGTAGTATATTATACTAGATATACTATTAAGATTAATAAATAATATAGTAGTTAAATATAGGTTATAGATTATAAAAGAAGGCACGCTTAATAATATTTTTACCTTTAATTATTCTCTTATTAAGATATCTCCTATATTTAAAGACCGCGTAGTAGCTAGCTACTCTACTAGTAAGAAATAGGCTAAGATTTATAATAGCTTAAGAGATAGGGAATCTACCTTAGTAGGTATTTAATTTTACCTTATATAAGGGTTACTCTACTTTATAGACTATAAAGGAAGGATATAACTATATCTTCCTAAAGAGTTTAAGAAGGAGATATTCTACTAGGTATATAATAAAAAGTCTTACCTAGGATTTAACTATATATATAAAGTAATTATAAGTAACTACTACTTTAGGAAATTAATAAGATAGTTATATTTATATATTAACTACTACTATAAATATAACCTTAATTAGACTAAGTAATACCTAGCCTACGGCGTACTAGTCCTTATAGTTACGCCTCTAATACTATATTATATAATAGCTATAGATTTTATTCTTACCTTACCTAAAACTATTATAAGAATAAATACTATACTATTTATTATATATAAGTTCTCTAAGAGAGTAACTATTTTATATAAAAAAGATATATACTCCGTTAAAGACTAGGCGAAGGTCTTCTTAGAGGGTATAATTAATTAGGGTCTACCCTAGGTAATTATTTTAGACTAAGATAAGAAATTTATATCTAAATTCTAATAAGGAGTATTTATAAGGCTAGGAGTTAAGTTCTTTATAAGTACTATATATTATCTATAAATAGATAGTTAATTAAAAAGAACTAACTAAATAGTTAAAATTACCTTAAGATACTAGCTAACTATAAATCCTAGGAGTAACTAGATATTATTCCTACCTTAACTTAGAGGTATTCTTAATAACTTACCTAGCTTTATAACCTTTAAAAGCCTAAATAAGATTATTTATAAGTATTAACTATATAATACCCTTACCTTATTACGCCCTAATAACTAAGTAAGCTTATTTCTAGAAGATAGAATTATCATTTAGAAGGAGGTTAAAGACTTAATTACGTAGGTACGCGTTAAATCTAAAATAGAATATAATAACTACTATTACTTAATATAATTTAATAAAGGGGAAGATATATTTATAAAGTTATATACTAGATATAAGTTATCTAGCTTAATCCGGGTAAAACTATCTAACTAACGGGTAGGCCTAATTAAAATTATATAAAAAATAGGTAAATTAGCTTATAGATTAATAATCCTAATAAATTAGAAAATCTATCTAGTTATTTTAGTTATATAACTAGAAAAGTCGTTATAAGGTAATAACCCCTTTAATAGGGGCTAGAAGCTAGACTACCCTTTAGTAATAGAAGAGCTAAATAATAAATAGTACTTATATAAAATTAAAGAATTAGTAGGAAAGTAGTAGAGAAAATATAGTTATAAAAAATTAATTACTAAGTACTTAGTTAGGTAGAAGGGCTACGGCCTAGAGGATAATACGTAGTATAATAAAGACCTTCTAGGTTATATAGTTAATTTATAAGATAAGTATAATTAATATTATATAATACACCGCGTACGTTATATATATCTAGCTAGGTAGGTATAAACCTAGCTAGACACCCGTCTATATAAGTAGGGATATTAAACTACCGTCTTTATAATATAAAATATCCCTTTATAATTCTTAGTAAAGTCTTAGTAGTTAGTATAAACTTACTTTTACTTTCCTTAACTCTTACTTATTATATAACTATATTACTTAGCGCTACTTATTATTATATTAAACTACTACTATTATATATTTTTAAGAGGTAGAAAATACTATTTATAAAGAAGTAAAATACTTACTAGTATAATTAGGGCTTAAGCTAAAAAGGGCGC
>JAABUX010003806.1_pt1 | contig 19661 bp, 22 predicted proteins | sample 5561851 | NCBI WGS metagenome assembly JAABUX01 (sample SAMN10711883, study PRJNA513361) | rock metagenome | isolation source: Antarctica rocks | place: Antarctica: Victoria Land, Richard Nunatak red sandstone | collected 2016-01-03 | reverse complement strand
CAGTGCTCAGCTCCAGGAATCCTTGGCCAAAACCGAAGTGCTCTACAACGAACTCGCTACTCTAGGGGGAGAACGGGAGGGATAGCTGGCATTAACTGCTGTTCCGTTCTCTCCGACAAGCTGCTAGGCTAAGACTTATACCCACAAAAAATAAGCAAGAAAAGAATATCAGATGGGCATCTGACTATGAGATATAATGCTGGCGAAGGGGATCGAACCCATGCCCTTCCACTTCGGAGGCGGACGCTCTATCCACTGAGCTACGCCAGCTCGAAGTAATCATACTACAAAAGGCAAGTAGAAGACAAGAGCACTAAAAAACACGTTAGGGTGATTTAAAAGTCAAGCAAAGGTGGTGAAGATGAATGGGCTACCCTTGTGGCATTGCTCCAACAAACTCGCCATCAACCATGTTTTCTCGCCGTTGATGCTGTTGCTCAATCCTTACCAACAGGGTTCATTGCTCACAGGGCGTTATGAATAAAGGCCCCTACACGGTTCAACACCATCCATGTTCGAGGAATTGAACAATTGTAGGGGTCTTTATTCATAACGCCCTCGTTGCTATCGACCACGTTTAAGAGCATTGAGACCGTTGCTCAATCCTTGCCAACGGGGTTCGTTGCTCGCAGTGCGTTATAGATAAAGGTTCCTACACGGTTGCCCATAGGAATTTTTGGGACTCAATGCCCTTGTGGTCGCCCTTCGTTGCCCCAAATCGACTTTTAAATAGCCCTGAAAACACGTAAACGCAAGTGGCTTCCATATTGAAGACGTGATATGCTGTGCAAGAGTAGTGTTGCTGATAATGCTAAGGAGAATGACAATGCTTCCCTGGTCTACAACCTTGCAAGGTCGTTTTGACGAAATCTTATTTTCTAGCGAGGTGTTGAAAGGAAACGCGCTCGGTGATCCTTCGGAGCGTCCGCTATGGGTGTACGTTCCTCCTACCTATGATGAAGACTCGACACGTCGCTACCCCACTGTGTATATGATTCAGGGTTTGACGGGTCAACTTGATATGTGGCGCAATCGCTCGCCTTTCAGAAAAACTTTTCCTGAATTGGTTGATGAACTCTTCTCCGATAAAGCAACATCGCCATGCATTGTAGTATGGGTTGACTGTTGGACTTCATATGGTGGTAGTCAATTTGTAGACTCGCCTGCTACGGGGCGTTATCATACGTATCTGTGTGAAGAAATTGTGCCGTGGGTTGATGCACATTATCGCACGCTACCACAACGCGAGCATCGCGGTATAGCTGGTAAGTCGAGTGGAGGTTATGGTGCGATGATTACGCCAATGCTGAGACCCGATTTGTGGGGAGGGCTTGCCACCCATGCAGGTGATGCCTTATTCGAGACCTGCTATTTGCCGGATTTTCGACAATCGGTACGTACTTTACGGAACCTCTACAATGGCTCATTTGAAGCTTTCTGGCAAGATTTCCGCAGTCGGCCAGGGTTCTCTAAAGAGAGCGATGCAACTCTGCTCAATGATTGGTGTATGGCCGCATGTTATTCTGCCGATCAGGATGGCACCGTTCATCTTCCCTATAACACTCAGACTGGCGAATTGTTACCGGAGATATGGGAACGCTGGCTCGCGTGGGACCCTGTGCGTATGGCTCCACAACATGCCGATTCGTTACGTACCATGAAGGCTATTTATATTGATGCAGGCAGGCGGGACCAGTTCTTTCTCGATTTGGGTGCAGAGGCGTTTCGGCAAACGCTAGAACGTATAGGCGTGAAAAATGTCTTTTTCGAGTTGTTCGATGCAACGCATTCTGCCATCGAGTATCGCTATCCTCTGAGTTTGAAGTACCTTGCCGAGAGGCTTGCACCCTGATGTGCTTGCTGTAGGGGCCATAATTCATTACGCCCTGACGTGGTTTGTGATGCGAGGCGAGGGCGTAATGAATTATGGCCCCTACAGGCTTTCTACCATATATCTGCCGTGTCAACCTCTCTATAGTGTGAGAACAGTTGGTCGTCAAGTACCTGTTCTTGTCTTACATGGACACTTCTAAGTGCATGGTGAGTATAGAGGTATACATTTACAAAAAGGCCCGCACTTACAGAGAGAACGAAGAAAACTAATACTAGTGCAAGCATCGTAGCACCTACGCTATCTTTCTCTGGACTTTCTTGCTGTCCAGTCGGGAGTCTACTATATGGAAGAGGCTTTCCTCTTCTATAATGGTAGACGTGAAAGGCTGCGTTTTATTAAATGCGTGAGGAGATAGACAAATTTTATGAACATAAACGCCACCCAACGACCCATCGCAATCGTTACAGGGGCAAGTCGTAGCTGAGGTATTGGTGCAGCAGTGTGTCGCGCTCTAGCTGAAGCGAAGGTAGACATCTTCTTTACCTACTGGCAGGCTCATGATAAAGCCTTATATGGACAGGAAAAAGAGGGATACCAACAATTACTGGAAACCGTGCGAGCAATGGGGGGACGCGGCGAATGTATGGAGGCCGATCTGAGTTTGCCGCAATCAGCAGGACAGATTATGGATGCGGTAGAGGCGCGTTTAGGACACCCTAGCATTCTTGTAAACAATGCCGCACATGATGATACTCAGTTACCTTTTGACCGGATTGATGCGACAATCCTGGATACTTACTATACCGTGAATATGCGTGGCACCATCTTGTTGAGCATCGAGTTTGCACGGCGTTTCACGCAGTCCTCTGGTGGGCGCATTATCAACCTTACCTCTGGACAGGGCGTAAGCGCGATGCCTGGAAAGATACCATACATTGCAACGAAAGGTGCAATTGAAGCCTTCACGGTCACACTCGCGGCAGAGATAGCACCTCGTGGCATCACAGTCAATGCCGTTGATCCAGGGCCGACAGATACGGGGTGGATTAGTGCTGATCCAGAGCTTGAACAGGTGTTGCTGAGCAACGCGCCCTTTGGACGTGTTGGACAACCAGAGGATGCCGCACGTCTCATTGCATTTCTAGCGAGTGATGCCGCCCAATGGGTTACGGGGCAGATCATGCACTCACGCGGCGGCTTTTAGCTGTCGCATACGCCTTGTGTTAAACGCATATACCGCAAGTGCCACGACAAGGAGGAGCATTCCAACTGTACAAACGCCTGTCCAGTGCGCGATACTCCATGCATAAGCACCCAGCAGCGATCCAAGCGAGCCACCGATAAAGTACGACACCATGTAAATCGTATTCAAGCGACTGCGCCCCTCCGCATTCAAGCTGAATACGCGTGTCTGGTTCGATATTTGCGCTCCCTGTGTGCCGAGGTCGAGCAAGATAACACCGATAATCAACCCCCAGAGCATCTGTCCAAGTAGCCAGAATACAATAAAAGCGAGTAAGGCAACTACAATCATGATGCCTGTGATAATACGAGCTTCGATGTGGTCGGCAAGCTTGCCGACCACTGACGCTGCTAATGCTCCGGCGACACCAACGAGTCCGAAGAGACCAGCCACTTCGCTACCGTAGTGGTAAGGTGATGCGCCGAGAAAGAAGACCAGCGTCACCCAGAAGACGCTGAATGCGGCGAAGACAAGGCCACCGAAAATGCTTGTTTCGCGTACTATTGGCTCTGTACGCACAAAACCCCAGAGCGAATGCAGCAAGTCTGGATAGCTCATGCCTGTACGTGGCTCTTCTTTTGGCAAGAGGAAATGCAACACGAATGCAAGTATAACCATTAGCGCGGCGGCAATCCAGTACATCGCACGCCAACCAAGATGTGCGCCGACAAATCCACTGATGGTACGTGCTAGCAGAACACCTATCAGCAAACCGCTCATCACTGTGCCGACAACACGCCCGCGCTGTTGTGGCTGAGCAAGAGTTGCGGCAAATGGAATAATAATTTGCGGCACAATCGTTGTCACGCCAACCGCGAAACTCGCGATTGTTAGCAAGCCAATAGATGGTGCGAGAGCAGTCCCAATCAGTGCAATTGTAACAGCGATCAGTGTAAGTGTAATCAGATTGCGCCGATCAAAAGAGTCGCCGAGAGGAACGATAAAGAGAAGTCCGGCGGCATAGCCCAGTTGTGAGAGTGTTGCGATAAAGCCTACCGCTCCCTCAGAAACGGAAAAATTGTGAGCAATATCCGCGAGAAGCGGCTGGCTATAGTAGAGGTTCGCCACGCTCATCGCGCACGCAACCGAGAGAATAAACACCATTTTTTGATCTATGGTTGTGGTAAGAGTCTGCTCTTCTACTTGCGTAGTTGCTACCTGCGATATATCTTCTGCCTCGCTATCCAATTGTTGAGAACGCACGATTGGTCTCCTTGTTATTTTTCAGCACACTGTCGGCAACAAATGGCGATGCGAAAAACTTCCATTTTTACTCCTGTATGAGGGCTGTCTGCTCTTGCTCGGCCAAGAACTCCAACATCACGCCGCTCATCATGGCAGGGTGTGCGAGCATGGGGCGATGCCCACTTTGGGGAATGGTAACGAAGGTTGCATGTGGTAGTGCTTTGTGAAGTTCGTAGCCAAGCGAAATAGGAACGAGTATGTCGTGTTCACCCCACAGGATGAGAGTTGGCAAGGTGAGCATGGCAAGTTCAGCGCGAAAATCGCAATCTACCATTTGTGTCGCGCCATGCCAGAAAAGGCGTAAGCGAGGACGTAGAATGTCACGTACTAATGCTGGCGGATAGCTGCCGTTGCCGCGTTGCACAAACGAGCGCATCGAACGTCTGGCAAGTGCAGGGAAGGTCGAGCGAAAGGGGATACCTGCAGCATCAATTAGTGTCAAACTTCGTACAAGCTCAGGTGCATGGGCGGCAAGTTGAATAGCGATTGCGCCACCCATCGAATGGCCTATGAGATGAACTGGTGAGAGATGCATCTCTCGTAACCAGATAGCAAGTAGTGGTGCCATCTCGCGTAGCCGCCAGGGTGCATTTGTTCCTCTATAGGTGCTGCGTCCGTAGCCAGGAAGATCGACGATAAATACCTGATAGTGTTGTGCGAGATAGGGTAGCACCCGTTGCCATACATGTCCAGAAACGCCGAAGCCGTGAACAAGTACAAGTGGCTCTCCTACTCCAACCACTCTATAGTGCAGTCGATAGCCATGCAGGGATATGCTGTATGTTGCACTATGTACAGTGTTCCCAGGTAAGTGATTTTTTGCTTGCATGAAGTATATTGTATCACAGCATAATGATGAGCTTCTGGAAGAGATTACACCGAATGCCGTATTGACAGCAAGCAAAGTTGAGGCTATGCTAGTTGTAATGAACCACCTGTAGACAGCTACAGCATTCCGTCTATATCCACCTACAATTAGGAAAAAGAGGATTATATGATGATAGATATACGACGTTTCTGGGGACAACTCTCCTTGCTAGTATTGTCGCTCATAGGTATCGGCATCTCCATTTACCTGACCTCCGTGCATTATGAGAATGCACCGCTCATCTGCTCAGCTAGCGGTGTCGTCGATTGTGCGAAAGTCCTTTCCAGTCCCTATTCTGTCGTCCCTGGCACAACGATTCCAATTAGCGTACCGGGACTGCTCTGGTGTGTTGTTATGGGTATACTTGCCTTTACTGCATGGCGCATCCTGCCTGAACGTCGTAGCTTGCTCATCGCCGAACTTGTGTGGGCTGTTGCTGGCATTATAACGGTGCTATACCTCGTTTTTGTCGAGCTTGTGCGCTTGCATACAATTTGTGCGTGGTGTACTGGTCTGCATGTCATCATTCTTGCTATGCTGCTTATTACAATCGTGCAACTACAGCAAGCTAGCTCTGTGCTAGAAGAGGACGACGAGGAGGAAGAGGCTCCGTCAGTCGTTTCGAGACGTGGATAAACGATACAGGCATAAAAAATTGGGCGAAAGATCGCCCAATTTTTTATGCCTGTATGTGTTTGTTTACGATGTTAAAAAAGCACCGCTTGTTGCACTGCATCAGGAACCACCACCGTAACGCGGTCTCCTGCTTTGACCCAACCTGCCTGTAAGACGCGCGTCATGATGCCAGCTTTGTAGATTGTCTTCCCGTTCTCTTTTGCTGTAACTGCTTTGAGTAATTTAGGGTTGATGCCATTAAGCTGTGTGCATGGCTTGCGGACCTCTGTTATCTCGACGACTGCGCTCCCAACTGCTAGTTGTGTGCCTTCCGTGAGTGACATTATTTCAATGCCTACGACAGTGATATTTTCGCCCATCGCGCCGGGGCCTATCGAAATGCCTTTTTGCTCAAGCTCACAATAGGCCGTATTGTCAACCAGCAGCACTTGGCGCAGATTGTGGCGTGTGGGATATTTGTTCGCGAGATAGCGATGGCGCACGAACTTGCCTGCGTGATAGTCACCTTCAACACCTATATCCGCGAGAAGATAGATATGTTCGACGACGGGTTTTGGCAATCCCGGTTCAGGATTGCGGCAGACCGCGACAACGCGTCCTTTCGTGCTCGCTGCGATTTCTTCCATGTGTTCCTTTTTGGGTGTGATAATGCCGATTTAAGCAAATAACGAGGGAATCGAAAAAACAACGGACGACCACAAGGGTCGCACCCTACTATACACGCGTGTATAGTAGGGTGCGACCCTTGTGGTCGTCCGTTCCCAAATGAAAAAGTTAAGGAGCATAACCAGACTCCTACATAGCTACAGCAACTATTCCCACTTGAATGTACGTATCGCGATTACAAGCATAACGACGGCCCAGATTGTTAACACGAGCAATGGATAGCCTGGAAAGCCCCCTTTAGTGGTCATTGTGGTTTGTAGTGCCTGTGTTAGTGCCGTTGCAGGTAGCAGTTCTGCCAGTGCTGATAGTGGTTCAGGCAAACGATTGAGTGGTAGCACACCGCCGCCGAGGAAGACGAACACGAGAAACAGCGCGTTTGCTCCTGCCAGCGTTAATTCGGCGCGTAACGCTCCGGCCATTGCTAAACCAAAGGCTGCGAATGCGATAGTACCGAGTGCGATTGCTAATAATGTGAGCAGCGCAGAGCCTGCGGGCTGCCAGTGATAGAACAGGACTGCAACACCGACGAGTAGGATGAACTGAATAACTTCGAGGATAAGAATCGAGATAACCTTTGCGATAATCAGGCCGCTACGTGGCAACGGTGAGCTACCCAGACGTTTCAGAACGCCATAATAGCGTTCATACGCGGTGGCGATGCCGAGATTAACCATACCAGCCGCTATAATCGCGATTGCCAGTATTCCTGGCAAGAGAAAATTGATGGTGCTACCGTTGACAGATGGTCCGATGTTGAGCGAGGCAAAAAAAATGAGCAGCATCACTGGTACGATGAGCGTTACCAGAATGTTCTCGCCACGTCGCAATGTAAGTAGTAGCTCGTACTGCACTTGCGTCATTATCTGGCGAAAGAGTGGTGCCGCCTTGCTGCTGCCTGTCTCGTAGTCTATTGTTGTTGAATTTGTATGTGTTGCCATAATATTTTTATTCTCTTACGTCTGATCCGGTGAGGCGCAGGAACAGGTCTTCGAGCGAGCCGTGTCCGACGCGCAACTCGGAAAGTGGAATGTTGTGGTCGCGTAGCCATGTAGTGAGTTCGACAAGGAGGGTAGGTACGTTCTCCGTCTCGATGACATAACTACCGGGACGAACCTCTTGCACGTTATTAGCGGATGATAGCTTTGTAAGTGCGCTTTTATCCAGGCCGGTAGGGGCGACGAAGCGGACAACATTGGCGTTTTGTGTTCCCGTTAAATTACCGGGAGTGTCAAGGGCGATCAAGCGGCCATGATCGATGATGGCAACGCGATCAGCGAGCCGCTCGGCCTCATCCATCAGATGTGTTGTGAGTAGCACGGTGGCACCATTGCGCTTGAGGTCACGAATAATCTCCCACGTTACGAGCCGTGCCTGTGGGTCCATGCCTGCCGTCGGTTCATCCATAAAGACGAGCGAGGGATTTCCGACGAGTGCTACCGCGAGGGCAAGGCGTCGCTTCTGGCCGCCAGAGAGCCGCCGACAACGCGTTTTGGCAGCCGTTGCCAGCCCCACGCGTTCTAGTAAGGCGTCAACATCCTGTGTATGCTCATAGTAACCCGCGAAGAGGCGTAGCACTTCACGAGCCGTGAGTGCAGGATAGAGTCCGTCCTGTTGCAGCATGACGCCAATATGTGGTTTGAGTGCTGATGCCTCGCGGATAGGGTCGCGTCCGAGTACGCGAATGACACCCTGATCGGGTGTACGATAGCCTTCAAGTGTCTCCACGGTTGTTGTTTTTCCGGCACCATTTGGACCGAGCAAGGCAAAAACCTCACCTCGCTGGACGGTAAATTGTACATCATCAACGACTCGTGTTGAGCCGTAACTTTTAGTGAAATGGTCAACGACGATGGCCTCGTTGCCGCGTGTGTACTTATCATATGCTGGCTGGGTCGTCGTTGTCTGCGCGTCAGCAGACATAATGATAATGCTCCTTACAAGAGAGTAGAGATAGTCCTGTATATACAGTACAGCAGTTGAGCGTTGCTGACAACCCCGAAAATGCGAATATTTGACACTTCCTCGCTTAGAAAGACGGGGAATTCTTCTTTCTCCCAGTCCGCTTGCTCAACTCACCTCTTGATGAGCCAGTAGAGGCGGGGCTGTCCAGAAGCGTTTCGTGAGATGCACGTCTCACAGGTTCCTGTCTGCCCGACAGTACCATCAATCCTTTGTCCAAAATGTTTATCGCCGCATTATGGTCTCTATCCAGTACCACACCACATTTGCTGCAGATATGAGTACGTACACTCAAACTCTTTTTAACCTGATTGCCACATGCACTGCAATCCTGTGAGGTGAATTGTGGAGCAACAGGAATGACGGGAACAGTCTGTATTGCTCCACAGTAATTGACCCAACGCAGAAACGCGCCCCATGAGGCATCACTAATGGATTTGGCAAGATGAGGATTTTTGACCATGTTGTGGATAGAAAGTTTCTCATAGGCAACCATGTCGCTAGACGGGATGAGCGCGTTCGCTGCTTTTCGGGCGAAATCTTCACGCTGCCTCTGGACTTTCAAATGCGCTTTGGCAAGTTTCTTTTGTGCCTTTTTGCGATTGTGCGACTTCTTGGCACATTTGCTGTGCTTGCGGGAGAATCGCTTTAAACGCTTCTCGGCTTTGTGGAGATACCGAGGGTTGTCAACGGTGGTACCTTCGCTATCGGTATAGTAGGCATTGAGTCCCATGTCGATGCCAACGTGCTTCCCCGTCGGCACATGCTCAACCTCTCGATAGGCATGAATGCCAAACTGGACATAGTACCCATCGGCACGTCTCACGATCCGCACACGTCGTATCTGTGGAAGAGGGCACGACTCAAGGTCCCGTGAGCCAAGCATGCGAACCCGACCAATGCCACACCCATCTGTAAAGCTGATATGGTGTCCATCAGGTTCCAACTTCCAGCCCGTCGTCTTGTACTCCACGCTACGGTTATCGTGCTGAAATGTGGGATAACCTTTCTTTCCTGGTTTTTTGTTCTTACAGTTGTCATAGAAGCGAACAATTGCGAACCATGCCCTATCCGCACTGGCTTGACGGGCTTGGGAGTTGAGGGACTTAGCAAAGTCGAATTGTGAGGCAAGTGTTGAGCAGTAGACTTGGAGGTCGTTCTGTAAGGCGCCATCCCCATCCATCCACAACTGAATGCACTTGTTCCTGATGAATTGAACAAGTCTAATTGCATTATCAATGGCTTGAAACTGTTCTTTACGTGCATCCAACTTGTATTCGTAGATGAGCATGGTGTCCTCCTTCCCTACGTTGTGCCTAAGCGACGTTTGATGTAGTCACGCAGTATCCAGATGACCATATTATGAAACGAGCGTTCATCTTCCTGTGCAAACTGCTTAATGGCAGTGTACACATCAGATGGATAACTGGTATTGATGTTCGTTGGTTTCTCTGTACTCATGGTACCATTGTAGCACAATAATAGTACTATATCAAGCATCAATTTGTACAGCCGCTGTGCCCCATCTCGCCCTCGAAGGAACGGGTTTGTATCTTTTGGATGAGTCACAGGGGCTTTACGCTCCTTACTTGTAACCTACATCTATTTGCCCCTCTGAATCGTGTCATAGTTAGATATTATACATGCTTCAGTTTTTAGTGAAGCAAGGGTTTGTTGCCATCCAACAAACCACGAAGGAGTAAAATAATGTTAGCAGGTATTCTCTGGGCTGTTGTAGTCGTTCTTGTAGTCATATGGCTGCTTAGCTTTCTCGCTTTTCACGTTGCAGGGGCCGCCATCCACTTGTTGCTGGTTCTCGCAGTGATCGTACTCATCTATAACTTGTTTATGGCAAGTCGCTCACGTCGAACTTTATAACATCAAGTAGCGCAAAAAGCAGGGGAGGGTACCGAAAAACAGCGTTTTTCGGTACCCTCCCCTGCTTTTTGCGCTACTAATATTATTTGACGTTGCCCGAAGCTACGTGCTACACTAGAGAAAATACTTTTGAATGATGAAAACTGTATATGTTTTGCCATCCCAATAGGGGAGGCCCAGCACGCGTACAATGAGTGTGCTGGGCATTTTTATAAGGAGGAAGCCCCAATCATGTCTCTGGTGCAGAAAGCGGATGCTTCTGAGGATAAATTTGCCTCGGAAGCTCTGACATTCGACGATGTTCTTATTATTCCTGCTGCCTCTTCCGTATTACCTCGTGATGTCTCTACCCAAACGTGTTTGACACGGAACATCGCGCTCAATATTCCCATTATGAGCGCGGCAATGGATACCGTGACGGAGGGACGACTTGCCATTGCCCTCGCGCGTGAAGGCGGTATTGGCATCGTTCATTATAATCTACCCATTGAACAACAGGCCGAAGAAGTTGACAAAGTAAAGCGTTCGGAGTCGGGCATGATAACTGATCCGATTACGATGGAGCCAACTGCCTCGCTCCACGAAGCACTGGCCGCGATGGAACGCTTCCACATTTCGGGTATTCCGCTTACAGAAGATGGCAAGCTGGTTGGTATACTCACCAATCGCGATATCCGTTTCGAGACAAACCTGGACCGTCCTGTCTCCGAATTGATGACGCGCGACCACCTTATTACCGTCCCCGTTGGCACAACGCTAGAGCAGGCAGCCGAGAGTCTGCACCGCTACAAAATTGAGAAGTTGCCTGTGGTCGATGAGCATGACATGCTCAAAGGTCTCATCACCATGAAGGATATTCAGAAAAAGCTGCTTTATCCACATGCGGCAAAAGATGAGTTCGGGCGCTTACGCGTTGGGGCTGCGATTGGTGTTGGATCCGATACGCATAAACGGGCTGAGGCGTTGATCGAAGAGGGTGTTGATGTGCTGGTCGTCGATACCTCACATGCTCATTCGCGTATGGTGATTGAAATGGTGGCACGTGCCAAAGACCGTTACGGCAAACGTGTTCAGTTGATCGCTGGCAACGTCGTCACAGCAGAGGCAACGGAGGCACTTATTCAGGCGGGTGTTGATGCGGTAAAGGTTGGTATCGGTGCTGGGGCCATTTGTACGACGCGTGTTATTGCTGGTATCGGCATGCCACAGATTACGGCGATCTACGAATGTGCGCGTGTCGCTCACCAGTATGATATTCCAGTCATCGCCGATGGTGGTATTCAGTATTCCGGTGATATCGCAAAGGCAATCGCGGCAGGTGCCGATACAGTGATGCTTGGCAGCCTACTCGCGGGTGTCGATGAAAGTCCCGGCGAACTGCTTATCTCGCACGGCGAACGCTTCAAGGACTATCGCGGTATGGGTTCGATTGGAGCCATGAAGCAGCGTAGTCACAGCAAGGGTCGCTACTTTCAGAGCGAGACGCGCGACGAGTCGATGCTGATTGCTGAAGGTATCGAGGCGCGTGTACCGTACAAGGGTATGCTTGGTCCTCTCGTCTATCAGCTTGTCGGCGGTCTACGTCAGGCAATGGGCTATACAGGTTCGGCGACCATCAAAGAGATGCAGGAGAATACGCGCTTTACCCGTATCACTAGTGCAGGTCTGCGTGAAAGTCATCCCCATGATGTTATTGTGACGAAGGAAGCCCCGAACTACGGTTTGGAGCATAGATAAGTCGTACAGAGAAATAATATCTAGCGAAACGCGTTTCGCTAGATATTATTTCTCTGTATTGAGGTACGCAAAGAGTTCTTCCCAAGGATAAGGTCCGGGGCAGAAACTACGATGTATCGGATCCATCGAATAATGGCCTGTGATACCGCCCTCCGCGTTAGCCCAACGACGTGGGATATTGTGACGTTCGCAGAGATGCTTGACAAGCAAAAAGCTAGCCTCTTTTTGCATATCAGGAATATCGTCCGAATTATCCCGACTGAGTTTGACATGCTCAATCGACAGCGTAACGAGATTCGGATTGAGCGACTTCGACCACCATGCATCGTGTCCCTCGCTAACACCCCCATTGGCGTAAGCTCCATCAGACTCGCTATTGCACTGGACTAATTTGCCATCCAAATCAATAATATAGTGCGTTGAGACTGGATTATCGCCCTTTTCAGTAGACTTAAAAAAGTTGGCAACCTCCACTGCACTCGTAAAACCAGCCGTTCCGTGTATGATTATGTAGCGTGGCTTGTAGCCATTTCTATTGGGAAAATAGTTGTTGTTAGGAATCCACAAGGCTTCTGGCTCGTTCGATTCCTCCATGTGGCTCCTCCTGTGTGTCTTATTCCATAGGCATCCTAGCACAAAACGAGTTATTTGTCTGTAATATTTTATACGGTCTCTGATTGAAAACTCGTCTATACTAACGATGGATACGAAACTTTACTGGAAAGGATAATCATGATGAGCGTAACTCCTAAGCGACTCTACCTTTTTCAACTATCTACTGCAACTGTTCCTCTAGCAGAAAACCGTACATTTTCAATGGTGAGTGGCTGTTATCTCGTCGAGATGAGCGACGGGAAACGTATCCTGATTGATAGCGGACTTCCTGCGGACATCCCGCAATCTCCAGCAATGCCAGTAGTCGAGAACGAAATGAATGTAATTGAGCATCTCTCCGATCTTGGTCTGCGCCCTGATGACATTGATCTCCTGATTTGTACTCATTTTGATGTAGACCATGCAGGATATCATGACGCCTTTCCAAATGCAGAACTTATTGTCCAGCGCGAACATTATGAACTAGCACGAAGTGGTCATGCACGTTTTGCTCTCGCGCGTTCCCATTGGGATCATCCAGCCCTACGTTATCGACTGATGAATGGCGATACCGAACTCCTTCCAGGTTTGACGCTGCTTGAGACCAGCGGGCATACGACTGGACATCAATCAGTTCTGGTGCGTCTACCGCAAACTGGTTCAGTGCTACTAGCTATTGATGCTGTTGTGATGCAACGCCTGTTTACTCCTGAGCGTCAGGCGTGGCCTATGGATGAGAACGAGGTACAACTGCGTGCCAGTACACGTAAACTCCTGAATATAGTCGAGCGAGAACATATAACACTCGTCGTCTTTGGTCATGATGGCGAACAGTGGAAAACGCTCAAGAAGGCACCTGCGTATTACGAATGATTTCCTCAATAGAGAACGCCAGCTGCGAAAAACGTTTTTCGCAGCTGGCGTTCTCTATTGAGGAAATCATTTTTACTATTAGCCTGTAATCAGCGAAGAGGCTCCGTCAATCCAGACTTCGGTGCCTGTGATGTGACTAGCAGCATCCGAGGCAAGGAACGTAACTAATTCTGCCACCTGCTGTGAGGTTGCTGGCTTGCCATCGCCCAGAGGAATTTTACCTTTAGGATACTCAACGGGAAACTTGATCTTTTGCAAGTCCTTCTGCTGTGTGTTTTCGTTGATCTCGGTATCGGTTTGTCCAGGGCAAACGACATTGACACGAATGTTTTGTGGCGCAAGTTCCACCGCCAGCATCTTCGCCATCGCAACCTGACCTGCTTTACTTGTCGAGTACGCCGTCGCGCCAGTGTTGCTGAAGACTCGTGTACCATTGACCGATGCTGTGACGATGATCGCGCCGCCCTGCTTTTTCAGGTATGGAACAGTGTGCTTGATGGTCAGGAATGTGCCAGTCAAATTGGTGTTGATGGTGTTATACCAATCTTGCAACGAAAGTTCGTCGATTGGTGCCCACACGCCATTGATGCCCGCATTAGCCAGCACGATATCGAGGCGACCAAATTTCTCGATGGTCTGTTGTACAGCGCGTTGCACTTGCTCCTCTTGCCCGATATCAGCGGTAACTGAGAATGCCTCATGCCCATCTTGTTTGATTCCGGCTGCCGTATCTTGAATCTCTTCGGCAGTGTTGCTGATAACCACCACGCTTATGCCCTGTTGTGCGAGCAGTACGGCGGTTGCCTTACCAATACCAGAACCTGCGCCCGTAATCAGCGCAACCTTTTCTGTCGATGCCATTGCAGTTTATCCTCTTTATCTCTACTATACCGAACATTTACGTAGGAATGTATTCGCTCTTTGCACGGTTTTCTACGCTAGAATGTTTCATAACACAGACACATACGACGTGTTAAACGGGAAAACAGACGGACGCCCACAAGGGGCGTCCGTTCGCGTATCTCTATACCATTCTTGTTATTCTCCTGCAAAAACTAAAAAATTCTACGTCCGCCGCTCACTGAAATCATTTGCCCTGAAACCCAGCGTGCCTGCTCGGAGGCGAGAAACACGATAACATCAGCTATGTCTTGTGGTTGTCCAACGCGTTTCAGTGGCGTTCCTGCGATAATGTCGGCCTCTTGCTCTGGACGAATCCAGCCTGTCTGCGTTGGTCCGGGTGAGACGATATTGGCGGTAATACCATACTGTCCTAAATCATATGCGGCGGCACGCGCATACGACTCTGCGGCGTACTTGCTAGCTCCATAAGAGATCGTGCCGCCAAAGCCTGGCGCACCATCGGTGCTGACATTGATAATGCGTCCCCAGTGGTGGCCCTGCTCGATGCGTCGCCGTGCATATTCGGCAATCATCAACGCTACAGCGCGACTATTGATAGCGAAGTGACGGTCATTTGTTTCCGCCGTAATGGTGAGCGTTGGGTAGCCATCGGGTGCAACTGTCGTAGGGCCAAGCGCACTTGTGGGGATAAACGTGTTTTGCTCACAATGGTCTGCGTTATTGACGAGAACATCAACCGGACCAAAGAGAGCCTCTGCCCTGTCGAACAACAAAGGAATTGTTGTCACGTCCGCCAAATCAGCTTCTATCCCCTCGGCTTTGCCACCAAGAGAGCGAATTGTTTGGATAACGTCGTCAGCGGATTTCGCTCGCATAGTATCGTAGGTATCAAGGTCTGTCTCGTCCTCCTTGTACCTGTTCATGGGAGGAAGGCGGAGATAGCTGATGAGTACCGCCGCGCCTTCTGCCGCGAACGCTTTGGCTGTTGCCGCTCCAATACCGTGATTAGCACCCGTTATAAGAACAACCTTGTTTTGCAATCCTGTCTGTACCATAAGTTTCCTCTTTTCTTGTAATGATATTTCTGCTTAGGAAGGGAAATGGCAATAGATAGGTCCGAAAATGGCTGTAGAGGAGGTGTTCATGTTTGCTGCGAAAAGGTGTGAAGGAGGTTGCTAACAGAAAAAGTAAGGGCAGGCAGAGAGAGAAGCACTCCAAAGCAGCACAAACAAAACATTGCTCACATTCTGCAGACAGTAGCACTTGTACAAGCTGTACAAGTGAATCATCCTATCTGTTGCGTGACAAATGTATTGTTACTTAGTTGTGCCGCCCATTATGTGTGCTATCTCCTTGTAAGGTGTATTTGGAATTAGTATACGAGGAAAGTATAAAATGCGGTGTGGAGAAAGTCAATATATCGCATTTTATATGCGTATGAATTCCTCTTGTTGTTATGAGAAGGGTTCATTTTCATCTCTCGTAGAAAAATCTTCTTCGGGATTTATGTCTTCGTAAGCTTCTGCTACCGCGAAGTGAACACCGAGGCAAGATACATCAATGTCCTCGCCATATCCAAAGGAATAATAGACCCATTTGTTTTGCTCTTTTCTATAAAGTTCTATTTTGAAAGACCTTGAGCTGACAAGCATATATTCCTCAATAGTGGGATGGGACGTATAGTTTTGGAGTTTCCATGTACGATCTTTCAGTTCTGTACTGGGGGAAAGGACTTCGACAACCACGCGCGGAGATTGCAGGAGATCACCTGTCCCTCGGTCGCGTGGGTCACATGTCACTGTAACATCTGGGTGGAAGTAACGTTCTTTGGAAATAGCTACCTTTAAGTCAGAACTGTAAACTCGGCATTGCTTGCCGCGAAGCAAATTCCAAAGAATCCTTTGAATATTTGATTTAATTATATCGTGGTTAAAAGTACCTCCAGCCATCGCATAAACATAGCCGTCAACATATTCGTAGCGCGTGTTGGGATCATTTCTTTCCAGAAGAAAGTATTCTTCCACGGTCGTAGTGTACCTGTGTTCCAGAGCCATAAGCGTTCCCTTTTTTCTATGCTGCGACTTACGTCAATGATTCTGTTATTTTAGATGCTATTATAGAACTTAAAAACACCTACCTTGAAATGTTGCCCTTGTTGTCTGCGATCTTACAGTACATCATCAAGGTCTTGGGTTAATCCTGCCTGATATTCTTTGAGTGCTTGTGCCGCCATCTGATCCAAAAGAGTAGTAGACTTGGGATGAGAAAGCAGCTCGTTCCAATGTTCCTCATCTCGAAGCTTTTCAAGTATAAGCTCTGCAATCACAGTCTGCTCTTCCTCGGATTTTTGTTCTGCAAGTTCAAATGCTTGCTGTAAAGCATCAATCATGAGTAACTCCTTTGATAAGCTTTTCTTTTAGTTATGCTTGTGAAGAAGTCAATTTCCCATCATCGCCAATCGTGAACACCTCGCCTGATTCATCCACGTATTTCCCATCTTCGGTAATGCGGAATGTGCTGGAAGACATGGGTGAGCCATTGGGAGCTTCGAGCGTCTTCTGATACTGTCCTGGCTCAAGGTCGGCGGTATACTCGCCACCAGCCACGCTATTAGTAGAATAAAGTGTCTGCCACGAGGTTTTGCCCTTGTCGTCGGTTACTTGTTTGCTTATCATAAAGTTGCCTGTGTTGTTTAGGCGAAGGTCAATTGGGATGGCAATCTGTACTTTCATGTATGGAATTCCCTCTTGTTGTTTTGTTTATATACCCATGAAAAACTCGCTTACTTTGCAGCGAAATTCTGGTAAGAGTGGAGTTTCTAATATATCATTCTCGTCGAGAGTCTTTTCAAGTTCAAGCACTGCATCTTGCCGCCGATAGACTTCGACGTTGCGTTCGCGCCAATTTACAATCCAGTATTCTTTTGCATTACGCCGCGAGTACAATTTGAGTTTAACTTCACGGTCTCGACGTTCATTCTCTACGCCTGGAGAAAGTACTTCGACAACGAGTTCAGGCAAGGCATGTAACTTTCTATCTATCTGCAACGCAGTCTTTAACCGTTCGTTGCTAATCCAGATCACGTCAGGAATGACATTACTATCATCAGTAAAAACTACACCAGGGGCAGAATTTGCTGAACCTGCCTGAGTTCGTCTACTCCAATCGCGCAGAAGGGCGAATATTTCACCTGATACAAACTGATGTTCCCAATCCGCTTGTCTTGACACGTATAACTCTCCATCAATAATCTCGTACCTATTGCCGTCGTCCGGTAGCAGTTCTAGGTCTCGTAGTGTCCAGTGCAGCGTTTTCATAGTTTCTCTCTTCGATATATAGCATTGATTGTTCTATCGCAACGGTACTAGGCTGATTGTAACATATTTGTGGAGGATGTTTAAGATAGATGTCTTTTACCGACAGGGCTCCTCAAAAGAAGCTCTGCGAAACGTGACAATGTGACCAAGCTCATAGTCTTTTCTAAAGATAGCAGGTATACTGTCTAGGTACTCTATTCGTAGAAGGTTGTTTTCAGCAAAAGTTAGAGAAAAGGAGGTTCAGTTTTTCTTCAGTCTCAGTTATACAGCAGGTCGTAGATTTTCGTTACTATGGTATTGACAGGCCAATCTGTTCCTCCAATTATCCATCTTTTTATTGCCTCCCTATAACAATAATATATATATAAAATACTATGCAGGAGTTTCTTATATGAAAAAACGTTACCTCTTCAAACTGTCATGTAGCAGCATTCTTTTCCTCGCTCTGACCTTGTTTACCTTCGTTTCCCTCATGTTTAGCAGTACGGTAGCAGACGCGTCATCTGCCAGTTGTGGTGTATGGAGCGTCGTTCCCAGTGCCAACGCAACGACTGATGACTACCTTCATGCGACCTCGGCAATCTCTTCAAATAATGTTTGGGCCGTTGGAGATTATATCACCACCAACTCCAAAAGTGGCGTCCCACAAACAATGATCGAGCATTGGAATGGCACACAATGGAGCCTCGTTCCCAGCCCCAACGTCGGAACGGGTGATAACGATCTGTATGGCGTTGCAGCCATCTCTGCACAGAATGTTTGGGCTGTTGGTGAGAGCAGTGGTAGCACCTTGATTGAGCATTGGAACGGCTCTAAATGGAGCGTCGTGACCAGCCCGAATATGGGCCAGTTGACCGCAATCGCTGCCATTTCTGCCACGAACATCTGGGCCGTTGGTGGCATTTCGCAACCTCTCGTTGAACACTGGAACGGCGTAAAATGGAGTGTTGTGCGTAGTCCCAATCCTGGAACAACAGGTGGCGAAAATGTGCTGAACAGCGTTACGGCGGTTGCGGCCAATAACGTCTGGGCGGTAGGCTATTACGCTTCGTCCACCAATGCGTATCAGACGCTCGTCGAGCATTGGAACGGCAAGATATGGAGTGTTGTCGCCAGCCCGAATGTGCCGAATACTCATGACTACCTGACCTCAATACAGACTGTCTCCGCGAATGACATCTGGGCCGTGGGATCATCCTTCACCCTTGACAGTGTTGGTCAGACGCTCGTTGAGCATTGGAACGGCACGAAGTGGAGCATCATTGCCAGCCCGAATACCAGTGGTACATTATCGGGTCTGAGCGGTGTCACCGTTGTCTCATCCACCAATGTCTGGGCGGTAGGATACTCCTTCACAGGAAACGGAACAGGTCCAACCGTAATCGAGCATTGGAATGGCACGAAGTGGAGTATTGTCCCCAGTCCTTCGCCTGCGGCTGGCTTTAACTCGCTGAGCAGTGTGACACGTGTTCCTGGAACCAGTTCGGTTTGGGCAGTAGGCAATGCTGATACCACAACCCTTACCGAGTTCTACTGCTAATCATCTGCTGTGATTCTGATATTCATATATAAAAGCCCCTCAAGCGGCTGTACATGCGGCTTGAGGTGTGATTATTCCCATATCTTTGCAGTAGGTTATACGCATAACTTTGCAGTAATTGGTTCTCGCATGCTCAAAAACTGAAAGCTAAAGGAAGAGATTTTTGGTGAGTGGGATACATATCATTGCAGAAAGTCAAAATTGGACGCATTAACCTTCAGAAAGTTGCAGATGAGACCAATCGAAAATAATGTTCGCCTCTCATTTTTAGAACAGATATACTAACTAACGTGAGTTCTGGATAAGTACCCCCCTCCGATGAGTTAAAATAGGAGTTAGACAAACAGCTTCTATTCACCATCGGAGGGGTCTAGCAATGAGTTTACTCGAATTGTTTTGTGATGTCG
>JAABUX010003805.1_pt1 | contig 19666 bp, 26 predicted proteins | sample 5561851 | NCBI WGS metagenome assembly JAABUX01 (sample SAMN10711883, study PRJNA513361) | rock metagenome | isolation source: Antarctica rocks | place: Antarctica: Victoria Land, Richard Nunatak red sandstone | collected 2016-01-03 | reverse complement strand
AAAATCGCCTCTTCATCGCCATCGCCCTGTCGATCGCCGTCCTCTTCGGCTTTCAGGCCCTGCTCCCCCACAAGCAGACTATCCCGATCGACACCAAGGAAACGCCGACCACCCAGACGGCCAAGCCCGTCGCCAACCCGGCCTTCCCCGGCACCCAGCCCGTCGCCGTGACGCCGCCCACCGAACAGGCCAACGCCCCGCGCCTCAAGATTGCCGCCCCCAAGGTCCAGGGCAGCATCAACCTCCTCGGTGCCCGCCTCGACGACCTCGTGCTGCGCGACTACCACGAGGAAGTCGGCAAGGAGAGCCCGCTCGTCCGCCTCCTCGAGCCCCGCACCGACCCGCAGCCCTACTATATCCAGTTCGGCTGGACCGGCGACGGCGTGAAGCTCCCGCAACCCGACACGCTCTGGAAAGCCTCCGCCGGCGAACTCACCGCCGGCACCCCCGTCACCCTGTCCTGGGACAACGGCGACGGCCAGGTGTTCCAGATCGCCCTCTCGGTCGACGACGACTACATGTTTTCGGTCCAGCAGACTGTCCAGAACAACGGCCAGGCGCCGATCAATCTCTACCCCTGGTCCCGCATCCGCCGCGACTACAAGCCTGTCACCGCCGGCTATTACATCCTGCACGAAGGCCTCCTCGGCGTGCTCGACGGCCGTCTGCAGGAACAAACCTACGACAAGTCCAAATCCGAGGCCGAAAAGGCCAACGGCGGCCCCAGCCTCAAGGCCGACACGACCGGCGGCTGGGCCGGCATCACCGACAAATACTGGCTCACCGCCCTCATTCCCGACCAGTCCGTCCCCGTCCAGGCCGCCTTCCGCCACCTGACCGAGAACGACGCCGACCGCTACCAGGTCGATTTCGCGCCCACTGCCGCCCAGACCGCCGCCCCCGGCGCCTCGGTCAGCTACGGCTCGCACCTCTTCGCCGGCGCCAAGGTGGTCCAGCTGCTCGACCACTACGAAGCCGAATACCACCTGCCCAACTTCGACAAGGCGGTCGATTTCGGCTGGTTCTACTTTCTCACCAAGCCGATCTTCTACGCGCTCGACTGGCTCTACCACGTCGTCGGAAACTTCGGCGTGGCGATCATGATCTTCACGGTTTGCGTGAAGGCGCTGTTCTTCCCGCTCGCCAACAAGTCCTACAAGTCGATGAGCAAGATGAAGCTCCTCGGCCCGAAGATGCAGGAAATCCGCGAACGCCTCAAAGAAGACCCGCAGAAGATGCAGTCCGAGATCATGGGTCTCTACCGCTCCGAGAAGGTGAACCCGGCCTCCGGCTGCCTGCCCATGGTCATCCAGATCCCGGTCTTCTTCTCACTCTACAAGGTCATCTTCGTCACCATCGAGATGCGCCACGCCCCCTTCTTCGGCTGGATCCACGACCTCTCCGCCGTCGACCCCACCAACGTGTTCAATTTCTTCGGCCTGATCCCGTTCGACCCGTCGCCGTATTCCCACTACCTGCACCTCGGCGCCTGGCCGCTCATCATGGGCGTGACCATGTTCCTGCAGCAGAAGCTCAACCCGCCCCCGCCCGACCCGGTGCAAGCCAAAATCTTCCAGTTCATGCCGATCATCTTCACCTTCATGCTGGCAAGCTTCCCGGCCGGGCTCGTGATCTACTGGAGCTGGAACAACACACTGACGATATTGCAACAATGGACGATCATGAAGCGCACCAACCTCGCCCGCCCGCAGATGGCGCGCTCCTAGCCCCCCAAGCAGACGAGGCGGCACGGCTCGAGCGCGGCCGCCTCCTGTTCGCCCAGGAGTGCCGCTTCTTCTACGCCGCCCAGCGCCTCGACCAGCTGCCCCCGCCGGGCCTGCCCGAGGTCGCGCTCGCCGGCCGCTCCAACGTCGGCAAATCCAGCCTGCTCAACGCGCTCACCGGCCGCAAGGCGCTCGCCCGTGCCAGCCACACTCCCGGCCGCACCCGCCAGCTCAACTTCTTCGACCTCGCCGGCCAACTCGTCCTCGTCGACATGCCCGGCTACGGCTACGCCCAGGCCGCCAAGGACATCAAAGCCGACTGGCAGGGCCTGATGTTCGAGTATCTCCGCGGGCGCCCCACCCTGCGCCGGGTCGTCCTGTTGCTCGACAGCCGCATCGAGCTCAAGGAATCCGACCACGCCGTCATGGACCTGCTCGACCGCGCCGCCGTCACCTACCAGCTCGTCCTGACCAAGGCCGACGACGTCAAACCCGCCGCCCTCGCCCGCAAGGAGGCCGAGGTCGTCGCCCTCTCCCGCCAACACGCCGCCGCCTACCCCACCGTCGTCACCACGAGCAGCCAAACCGGCCAAGGCATCGACATCTTGCGCGCCGAACTCGCGAGCCTGTCCCTCTAAAGCCGGTCAAACTTCGATGACCGCCGGTCGTTCGGCGCGCTGTCGGTTCAGGAACATCACACTCGCCGCCGCGAACTGACCGAGCGCCGCCGCAATGAACAGCCGATGGCCGCCGCCGCTTGCGGTCGCCTCCGTCCCCAGGTCGCGCAACACGCCGAAGGCTGCCGGAGCAAAGGCGTAACAGGCCTGGCTACAGGCCGTAACCAGTGCCACGGCGCGCGCGGTGTCGGCCGGGGCGAGGTCCTGCTGCACGATCAGCGGCGGCAGCGACGTCGCATTGCCCAATCCCAGGCCGAACAAGCCGATGCCAAGCAGTAGCAACGGCACGCCGAAGAAGGCCGGTGCTGCGACGGGTTTCGTGGGCAATTGTCGAGAGGCATGGCGGCTCCGGAATGGCGTCCCGAGCAAGCTGCTCGCGAGGCCGACCAGGAAGCTACGGTCCCGGCCGAAGCAGCGCAGACGCAACCAGGCTATGGTGATCGGCATGGTCAGCACCACAGCACTTGCCGAAACCGCCGCGCTCATCGGCGATCCCGCGCGCGCCAATATGATGACCGCGCTGATGGACGGCCGGGCCCTGACCGCGACGGAACTCGCACGCGCCGCGTCGGTCACCCCGCAGACTGCAAGCGGCCACCTCGCCCGCCTGACCGCGGCCGGGCTGCTGGCAGTGCAGAAGCAGGGACGCCACCGCTATCACAGGCTCGCGTCGCCCGGCGTGGCACGCATGCTGGAGGGCATCATGGCCGTAGCGGAAATCGGCCCGGCCGCCGAGCGCCGACGACGACCGGTCGTCGTCGGTCCGCGGGACGCCGCGATGCGGGCCGCTCGTACCTGCTACGACCACCTAGCGGGCAAGCTGGCCGTGGCCATCGCCGATGCCATGGTCGAACGCGGACACATCGAGCTGTCGCCGGACGGCGGTGCCGTGACTCCGGACGGAGCCACATTCCTGCGCTCGCTTGGCGTGGACCTCGAAGCTGCCCAAGCGCGTGCTGCCAAGCGCGGAAGCGGCCGGATGTTCTGCAGGCCCTGCCTGGATTGGAGCGAGCGCCGCCCGCACTTGGCGGGCGCTGTGGGAACCGCACTATGCGACTGCTGCTTCGCGTCGGGCTGGGTACGCCGGATCGAGGGTACTCGCGCGATCACCGTGACCCCGAAAGGCACCCGGGAGATCAAGCAGTTCTTCGGAGTGGGATCGGCCTGATCGCTCCGCCGAGAGGCCGGATCGACGGATCGGTTCCGTCGATTACCCCACCGGGCTTGCAGCGCTCCGCCCGCCCTCCAAATGTGCGATGCATCAACCCAACGAGACCGTCATGTTCATCGAGACCGAGGGCACGCCCAACCCCGCCACCCTGAAGTTCCTGCCCGGCCAGGACGTCATGGGCGCCGGCACCGCCGACTTCGCCGGCCCCGACATGGCCGCCCGCTCCCCGCTGGCCCAGTCGCTGTTCGCGCTGCCCGGCGTCGCCCGCGTCTTCCTCGGCGGCGATTTCGTTACCGTCACCAAGTCCGACATCGCCGAGTGGCAGACGCTGCGTCCGCAGGTGCTCGGCGCGCTGATGGAACACTTCGTCGCCGGCCGCCCCGTCGTCGACGGCCATGACGCCGCCGCCGAGGAAGACGTCGCTCCCGAAGACCAGGAGATCGTCGACCAAATCAAGGAACTGCTCGACACCCGCGTCCGCCCCGCGGTTGCCGGCGATGGCGGCGACATCGTCTTCCGCGGCTACCGGGACGGCATCGTCCGCCTCCACATGCAGGGCGCGTGCAGCGGCTGCCCGTCCTCGAGCGCCACGCTCAAGCACGGCATCGAGAATATGCTGCGCCACTACGTGCCGGAAGTGCAGGCGGTCGAGCAGGTCGAGTTTTGATCGAGGACACGTCACTCGATGCCCTTTTCCGCACCGCCCGCACCCACTACTCCTGGCGCGACCAGCCCGTCACCGACGACGAGCTCCGCACCGTCTACGACCTGCTGAAATGGGGGCCGACGTCGGCCAACTCGTCCCCCGGCCGCTTCCTGTTCCTCCGCACCCCGGAGGCCAAGGAGCGGCTGCGCTTCTGCCTCTCGCCCGGTAACGTCGACAAGACGCTCGCCGCCCCCGTCGTCGCCATCGTGGCCTACGACCCCCGCTTCTACGACGACCTCCCCCGCCTCTACCCCCACGCCGACGCCCGCGCCTGGTTTGCCGGCAACGAGGAGCTCGCCGAGGACACCGCCTTCCGCAACGGCACGCTGCAGGGCGCCTACCTGATCCTCGCCGCGCGCGCCGCCGGGCTCGACTGCGGCCCGATGTCCGGATTCGACAACGACCGCGTCGACCGCGAATTCCTTGGTTTCCAAGGCTGGCACAGCAACTTCCTCGTCAACCTCGGCCACGCGAACCCCGACCAGCCGCCCCCCGACCGCTCCCCCCGGCTCAGCTTCGACGAAGCCTGCCGGCTACTCTGACCGGGGCGCGCCCCACTCCCTCGTCCTGATGCCCCTCATCCTGACCCTCGACGCCGCCCTGATCCCCTGCTCGGCCGGCCTCGTCCAAGACGGCGCCCTGCTCGCCGCCTGCCACGACCCCGACGCCCACGCCCTCCCCACCCTCGCCCACCGCCTTCTCGTCCACCACAAGCCGGACCTAGTCGCGGTGACCGTCGGACCGGGCAGCTTCACCGGCCTGCGCGCCGCCATCGCCCTGGCCCACGGCATCGCCATCGGCGCCGGCATCCCCGTCGTCGGCGTCACCCTCGGCGCCGCCATGGCCACCGCCTGCCCACCCGGCCGCACCCTCTGGACCGTCATTGACAACAAGCGCGGCCAACTCGTCCTCGAGTGCTGCGGCCACCTTGCCACCCTCGCCCTCGACACCCTGCCCCGCCCCGACACCCCCATCGCCCTCGCCCTCGCCGGCGACGCCGCGCCAGCCGTCGCCGCCCACCTCGCCGCCAACGGCGCCGACAGCCTCCTCCTCGCCGCCCGTGCCCCAACCCCCCTCGGCATCGCCCACGCCGCCATCACCGGCCCGACCCGGCCGCCGCTCCCCCTCTACGTCGACCCACCCCACGCCCAACCCGGCCCCCCAGGCCGCCCACCCCCCATGTAGAGAGCGATGATCGCGCTAGAACCCGCCACCCCGAGCCACGCCGACGCCCTCGCCCTCCTCCATCACGCCGCCTTCCCGCCCGGAGCGCGCTGGTCCGCCGATACCCTCGGCCTCCAGCTCGGCCTCCCCGGCGGCTTCGGCTGGATTGCCCCGGCAGGCGGCATGATCCTCGCCCGCACCGTCGCCGACCAAGCCGAAATCCTCACCCTCGCCGTCAATCCCGCAGCCCGGCGCCAAGGCGTCGCCCGCGCCCTCGTCGACGCCACCCGGCGCACCGCCGCAAGCCGCGGCGCGCTCACCCTCTTTCTCGAAGTCGACGCCGCCAACCACGCCGCCCGCGCCCTCTACGCCGCCGCCGGCTTCACCGAAATCGGCCGCCGCCCCGCCTATTACGGACCCGGCCGCCCCGCGCTCGTCCTTGAGTGCGTCCTCTAGAGCACTTTCCGAGCCGCTTGGCTCGGAAGTAGTGCTCTACTACATTGTTTTAGCTAGAATTACTTCCGCTCGGGTGATTCCACCCGAGCGGAAAATGCTCTAGTGCGTCCTCGGGCGCCCTACCGCTTCCTGATCCACATCAGACTCGATCCCGCATCGCCCGGCTCCACGCCCAGCACCGCATGCCCCTGCTCGACCGCCGTCGCCGGAACGTTCTCCAGCGGCTCGGCGCCCCGCAACGTCACCAGCAAGACCTCTCCGCTCCCCAGACGGTCGAGCGCGAGCCGCACTCGCACATAGGTCATCGGACAACGGTCTCCAGTGATGTCCAACTGTGCGTGAACTGAGATGTTTACGGTGCTTGCGGACGCCATGAATTAACCCTGTATTTCGGGTCGCGTTCTTCTATTGCAGCAACGCGAGAAGTCGACGTATAGAAGTGCAACACTGTTTCAACGATAGAGAGGTCCAACCCATGGTGGATCAACCAGAGAGCCCCGACGTCTTGGGATTGACTGCCCAGATCGTCGCCGCCCACGTCTCCAATAATCCAACCGGCGCCGAAGCGTTGCCGAACCTCATCCAGGAAGTCTATCGGACCCTCGCCGGCGTCGGCAAGGAACAAGTCCTCCCCGACAAGCAGCTGCCGGCCGTCCCCGTGAAGAAATCCGTCTTCCCCGACCACATTGTCTGCCTCGAAGACGGTAAGAAACTCAAGATGCTCAAGCGGCACTTGAAAACGTCTTACAATATGACCCCGGAACAATATCGCGAAAAGTGGCAGCTCCCGCCGGACTACCCCATGGTCGCACCCAACTACGCCAAGCACCGCTCCTCGCTCGCCAAGAAGATCGGCCTCGGCACCAAACCCCGCGGACGTTGAACCGACAGAACCGCTCCTGCCCCGACGTTCCGACACTACGAGTCGACAGCAACCCGTCACTTCGGCTATCGCCAACCGTGGATGGCCAGGTGATTTGACACTCCATGGAATCGCGCATCGAGCGCTTGTGCGTTGAGCGTGGACTCAAGATGACCGGCCAGCGGCGGGTCATCGCAAGGGTCCTCTCCGAGACCGACGACCACCCCGACGTAGAGGAACTCTACCGGCGAGCCCTCCAGCGCGACAGCCGCATCTCGATCGCCACCGTCTACCGAACCGTCCGCCTGTTTGAGGAGAAAGGCATCCTCGAGCGGCGCGACTTCGGCGGCAGCCGGGCCCGCTACGAACCTACCGAACCCGGCAAGCACCACCACCTCATCGATGTCGATGCCGGCCGCGTCGTCGAATTCGAGAACGCCGACCTCGAATGCCTCATCGAGACCATCGCCGCCCGCCTCGGCTTCGACCTCGTCAGCTACCGGCTCGAACTGTTCGGCCGCAAACACGCCGAAACCGCCCGAGAAACCGCCCGAGAAACCGCCCGGGAAGCCGCCCGAGAAGCCGCCCGCCGCAAGACCGACCCGGCCGACGCAGACGCAGTCCCACCCCCGCCGTGACCATGATCCGATACAAAACCAAACCCGCCGGCTTCAACGAAGTCCGCGCCGGACGACTCGGCGTCAGACTCGCCGAAACCGAGGCCGACATCGACGCCGCCCTCTCGCTGCGATACCGCGTCTTCTATGAGGAGATGGGCGCCGAAGCCTCGCCCGAAGCCGCCGCCACCCGCCGCGACCGCGACAAGTGGGACGACGTCGCCGATCACCTCCTCGTCATCGATCACGACATCGCCGACAATGCTGGCGGCGTCGTCGGCACCTACCGCATGATCCGCCGCGAAGCCGCCGCCGCCGTCGGCCGCTTCTATTCGGAAGACGAATACGACATCCACCGCATCACCGACTTCCCTGGCCCCGTCCTCGAACTCGGCCGCTCTTGCGTCGACGCGTCCCACCGCGGCCGGGCCGTGATGCAGCTGCTCTGGCGCGGCATCGCCGCCTACATCGAGATGCACGCCATCGACCTCATGTTCGGCTGTGCCAGCCTCAACGGCACCGACCCCGACGCGCTGGCCCGCGAACTGACCTACCTCTACGGCCACCACCTCGCACCCCCCGCACTCCGCCCCAAGGCGCTCCCCGACCGCTACGTCGACATGCGCCGCGCCGACCCGGCCAGCTTCGACCCCCGTCGCGCCAACCAATCGCTCCCGCCCCTCATCAAGGGCTACCTCCGCGTCGGCGGCTTCGTCGGCGACGGCGCCGTCATCGACAGCCAGTTCAACACCGTCGACGTCGCGATCGTCGTCAAGACCGACCTGGTCACCGAGCGCTACAGCAAGCATTACGGCCGAAACCAAGACTAACCTGGAGCGAGCCGACCCTATGAACGTCATCATGACCGCGCCGCGGCTCGCCGCGCCGGCCGTGGCCCTGCTCGAGTCGGCCGGCGCCACCATCCACTACATGGACCCCTTCCCCCCGCCCGAAGCCATCGCGCGCCTCGCCCGATCCATCGACCCGGTCGCCATCCTGTCTCGCCAGGGCCGCGTCGACGCCCAGGTCATGCAAGCCGCCCCGAACCTCAAGATCGTCGCCCGCCACGGCGTCGGCGTCGACGACGTCGACCTCGCCGAAGCCGCCCGGCGCTCCATCCTCGTCACCCGCGCCCCCGGATCCAACACCCACGCCGTCGCCGAACACACCATCGCGCTCATCCTCGCTTTGGCCAAACGCCTGCCCGCCTTCGCCGCCCAAGTCGCCGCCGGACACTGGCGCGCCGCCGCCGCCCAAACCCGCGATCTGCGTGGCCTGCGCCTGGGCATCGTCGGCTGCGGCGCCATCGGCCGCGAGGTCGCCCGCCTCGCCACCCCCTTCGGCATCGAGCCCGCTGGCTACGACCCCGCCGCCACCCATGCCGATTTCCCCCTCGCCCCCGACCTCGACACCCTCCTGCGCCGCTCCGACATCCTCTCGCTGCACCTCCCCTACACGCCCTCCACCCACCACCTCATCGGCGCCGCCGCCCTCGCCGCCCTCCCCGAGGGTGCCCTCGTCATCAACACCGCCCGCGGTGGCCTCATCGACGAACCCGCCCTCGCCCAAGCCCTCGACTCCGGCCACCTCGACGGCGCCGGCCTCGACGTCTTCGAAGCCGAACCCGCGCCCCTCGACCACCCGCTCCGCCGCCACCCCAAGGTCATCGCCACGCCCCACGTCGCCGGCGTTACCCCGGGCAGCCTCGTCGCCATGGGCACCATGGCCGCCGAATGCATCGCCGCCATCCTGACCGGCGCCCCGGTCCCGCCCGACCGCATCGTGCACCCATGATCCGCCCATGATCCGTTTCGAAAGCCTCCGCCGCCTCGTCGGCTGGCGCGCCGACCTCGCCGCCCTGGCGATCGGCGCCCTCTCCGCAGCCGCTCTCCCCCCCGTCCACGCCATCCCCGTCCTGCTCATCGCCTTCCCCGCCCTCCTCGCCCTCATCGACGCCGCCCGCGGACCCGGCGGTGCCGCCCGACGCGGCTTCTTCTTCGGCCTCGGCCACCACATCGTAGGCCTCTACTGGATCACCGAGGCCATCCTCCTCGAATCCGCCCGCTACTGGTGGCTCGTGCCCCTCGCCGTCCCCGCCCTGTCCGCGCTCCTGGCGCTCTTCATCGCCGCCCCGTGCGCCGTTGCCCGCCTCGCCCGACCCGGCCCCCCGCGCGCCCTCGCGCTTGCCGGCGCCTACGTCCTATTCGACCTCGCCCGCCAATTCGTCGGCACCGGCTTTCCCTGGAACCCCTGGGGCAGCGTCTGGGCCATCCCGGGGCTTCCCGGCGACGTCATGATCCAGCCCGCCGCCTGGATCGGCACCCCGGGCCTGACGCTCCTCACCGTCCTCCTCGCCTGCACCCCCGCCCTCGGCGCCGCCCGAGTCCTCGCCGCCCTCGCCGCCCTCGTCGTCTGGGCTGCCCTCGGGGTGTACCGCCTCAACGAACCGACCGCCCCCGCCCCGGGGATCGACGCCGTCCTCGTCCAGGGCAACGTCCCCCAGGGTCAGAAATGGAGCGCGACCATCATGGCCGACGCGTTCCGCCGCCAACTTCAGCTCACCCGCGACGGCGTCGCCCAAGCGGGCACCACCCCCACAATCGTGATCTGGCCCGAAACCTCCGTCCCCTACCTCCTGCAATACGACCCGGCCGCCCGCCAAGCCATCGCCGACGCCTCCCGCGGCGCCCCTTCTCTCGGCGCGCTCGTCGGCGGCCTCACCTTCGTCGACCCGCCCGCCGCCGACACGCTCGACAGCAACCCGCCCTACAACACGCTGCTCGCCCTCGCCCCCCGCACCGGCGACATCGTCGGAACCTACAGCAAATGGCACCTCGTCCCGTTCGGCGAATTCGCCCCCAGCTGGGTCCCGTTCGCCATCCAGGTCGTCCCCGGCCACCTCGGCTTCGGCGCCGGCCCTCTCACCCTCTCGATGCCCGGCCTCCCCTCCGTTGGCCCCCTCATCTGCTACGAGGCCGTCTACCCCGGCCAAGTCGTCGACGAAGCCAACCGCCCGGCCTGGATGGTTAACATCACCAACGACGCCTGGTTCGGCAATTCCACCGGCCCCCGCCAACACCTCGCCGCCGCCCGCCTGCGCGCCGTCGAGGAAGGCCTCCCCCTGTTCCGCGACGCCAATACCGGCATCACCGCCGCCTTCGACGCCCGCGGCCACGAGCTCGGCCGGCTTCCCATGAACCTCCCCGGCGTCCTCACCCTGCCGATTCCCGCCGGCCGCCCGGCGACGTCGTTTTCACGTTGGGGACTGATCGTTCCAGGTCTATTATCCCTGTCTGCCTTGGGAATCGGCCTGAGACGGCGACCCGGTTCGTCGAACTAATGATATTGATTGATAAGATTGTAACGGACGTTGACTCCCGCCGGTTGTGCTGTTAAGACTTTGTTCAGCTTTGCATGGTAGACCGGAAGGAAATTTGATGAGCGATATGCAAGTCTCCCCAGGGGCTACAACCGCCGGTCCCGAAAGAGAAGGCCGCGCAAGCCCCATTGATGCTCATGTTGGTGCGCGTATTCGCCTTCGCCGCACCCTGATGGGAATGTCGCAGGAGCGACTCGGCGAGGCGCTGGGTCTCACTTTTCAGCAAGTTCAGAAATACGAGCGGGGCGTCAATCGAGTTGGCGCGTCACGCCTATTTGATCTTTCCCGCGTCCTCGACGTGCCGATCAGCTTTTTCTTCGACGACATGCCCGAGCCCCTCGCCGGCATGCACGGCGGCTACACTACCACCCGCGCCGCCGGCGGCTTCGCCGAGGGCCAGGACGGCTTCGGAACCGACGAGATGCTCAACCGGCGCGAGACGCTCGAACTCGTGCGCGCCTACTACCGCATCACTGAGCCCTCCGTCCGCAAGCGCGTCTTCGACCTCATCAAGTCGATGGGTCCCGTCGAGGGCTGAGCCGATCCTGCCAGCCTAATCCTCCCGCAACTGAGCGTTATCGAACACCGGGCGGCGCTGACGCTCCAACGCCGACCCCAAGCTCTCCGCCAGGTCCCGCTTCTCCGTCTCCCCCAAGGTCGACGCCACCTCCACCGCCACCCCGTGCCCGCGCAGGAACAGCGCCGGCACCCGCCCAGGCCGATCCTCCAGCGATGCCCGCAGCCATCCCGTCGGCACCAGCCGCTCCGTCCGCCGTCCGCGTCCATCGACCCGCACCACCCGCAACCCCGCCCCCGACAGCATCAGCAGCTCCGATCCGAGCGGCGCCAGAGCATGCCGCCGCAGCAGCCAAACCGCCGCCGCCGCCTCCAACCCGGTAAAGCCGATCACCGGCCAAGCCCCCGCCAGCCAAAGCCCGACCGACACCCCCACGCTCAGCCCGGCCAGCGCCATCGCCACCCAACGCAGCCCCCGCCGCCCCAAACTGCGATGCGGTATGATGACGGCTTCGAACGTGACGCCCAGGTCTGACATTTGCCCTATATCAGGCCCCGTCCCGCGCCTGTCAGCCCCCACATCCCGATCAACCATGCCCCCACGCACCCGCAAGACCCCGAAGATGCCGCTGCGCGACGTCCGCACCTTCATCGCAGACCTCGCCGCCGCCTATCCCGACGCCGAGAGCGAACTCATCTTCCACGACCCCTTCACCCTCCTTGTGGCCGTCGTCCTCTCCGCCCAAACCACCGACGCCGGCGTCAACCGCGCGACCGTCGCCCTCTTCCAAGCCGCCCCCGACCCGGCCGCCATGGCCGCCCTCGGCGCCGACGGCATCGCCCCCTACATCAAGCGACTCGGCCTTTGGCAAGCTAAGGCCAAGAACGTCGCCGCCCTCTCCCACCTGCTCCTCGAGCGTCATGGCGGCGCCGTCCCCGAAGACCGCGCCGCCCTCGAGGCCCTCCCCGGCGTCGGCCGCAAGACCGCCAACGTCGTCCTTAACATTGCCTTCGGTCAGGACGCCATGGCGGTCGACACCCATGTCTTCCGCCTCGGCAACCGCACCGGCATCGCCCCCGGCGCCACCGTCCGCGCCGTGGAAGACGCCCTCGTCGCGCGCCTGCCGCCCGAGACGCTCCGCCCGGCCCATCACTGGCTCATCCTGCACGGGCGCCGGGTCTGCAAAGCCCACAAACCCGAATGCTGGCGCTGCGTCGCCGCCGCGCCCTGCCGCTACCCCAACAAAACGCCCGACCCAGCCCCCGCTTAACGTGGCCCGCTTAGCCGTCAGACGGCGTCGACGTCAGCGCCCCACCATGCGCCGTAAAGCTCGGCGGATCGCTCGCCGGAAACGTCCCCTCCCCAGCCGCATCCTCCGCTTTCTCAGCCGAACTCCGCCGCTGCAACGGCGTCGACGCCGCCGGCTGCCGCGCCGCCTCAAGCATCAGTCGCGCCCGTTCCCAGAACTCGACGTCCCGCCCGTGCGGCGACCCCTCCTTCTCCCACAGCGCATACGCCTGCTCGCGGATCACGTCCTCACTGCCCATCACGCCCTCCCATAACCCACGCCCAACGCCGCAGCCCGGCCCAAAGATCTTGCCTCAACGGCGGCTGGACAACAGCTGCAGGTAATTCGGATCCACCTCCGCCGCCTTCTTCAGCCCCGCCCAATCCAGCGCCGAGAACACGCGCCCCCGCAGCGTGATCAATCCGTCCCGCCGCAATTCCTGGATCACGCGGTTCACATGCACCGTCGACAGCCCGGTCGCATCGGCCAGCTCGCTCTGCGTCAGCGGCAGATCGCACGCCCCGTCCCGCGCCAGCCCCACCGCCTGCAACCGCGTCACCAGCTCGCAGAACACATGCGCCACCCGCTGATACGCCGTCCGCCGGCCCACATTGACCAACCATTCCCGGTGAATCGCCCCATCGATCACCGTCTCGCGCCACAAAAACCGCGTGATCATCGGCGACACCAGCAAGTCCTCGATCGCGCTATGCGGGATCAGCCCGATCTTGGACGGCGTCAGCGTCCCGATCCCATGGTCCAGCCGCTGCAGTAAAAACCCCTGCAAATCGAGGAAGTCGCCCGAAATATGGAACGAAACGATCTGCCGCCGCCCGTCCGACAGCGTCCGGTAACGGCACGCGAAGCCCTCGAGCAACAAGATGCAACTCGGCGAATGCTCGCCCTCGCGCACCAAGTCCTGGTCCCGCCCCACATCGCGAACCAGCATCGGAACCGCATCTAGCATGCCCAGCTCCGCCTCGGACAACTTACTGGAGCCCTGAATTTTACGCGTCAGAAATCCGACGGCCTGCATATCCAACGATTCGGCACCCACAGCACAATTCAGCGATACGAACGCACGCTCACGCAATCGAGAATATAACCTGCGATAAGCCGCAGGGAATGCGGCAGCGGCGCTCCACCCTAGACCCGCCGCCGTCCCACAGAGAGGCAATTCGCCGCCGCGGCCAGAACGGCAAAGGTTACGCCAAAGGTCTGCGCCAAAGATCTACCCCGTCTCCGGCCGGTTCCCGCGATGATACGGATGCCCCGCCAGGATCGACTGCGCCCGCCACAGCTGCTCGGCCAGCATCACCCGCACCAGCATGTGCGGCCACGTCAGCCGCCCCAGCGACAACTGCGCGTCCGCCCGCCCCAGCGCCGCCGGATCGAACCCCTCCGCCCCCCCAATCCCGAACGTCAATGCCCGCGATGTCGCTCGCCACCGCTCGAGCGACGCCGCCAGCCCCTCGCTGTCCGGCGCCTCACCCCCCAGGTCGAGCGCCACCACCCACGCTCCCGCCGGCACCGCCGCGACCAGCGCCGCCCCCTCCCGTCGCCGGGTCTCCGCCGCCGACCCCACCCCGTCCGGCACCTCCCGCACGGCCAAGCCCGGCCGCAGCCGAACCCGATACCGCTCGAACATTTCCAGCTCCGGACCCGCCCGAAGCTTGCCCACCGCAATCAGCACCATGTAACCAGAGTAGCATGCCCGACCGAACCATTCCCCTGCGCGTCCTGGCCCTCGCCGCCGCCGCCCTCGTCCTGGCCGCCGCCGGCCCCCAACGCCAAACCGCTAGACCGGCCACCGGCCCGGCCTCGGCTGGCACCCCCGTCCTGCTGCAGCAACAGCGCGACACCCCCTCAGACACCGCCGCACGCCTCCTCGTCGCCGACGACCTCGCCGCCGCCACTGCCCGCGGCGACAAACCCCTCGTCCTCAGCGCCACCGCCAGTCTCGGCTTCGACCGCCCCGCCCTCTTCGTCCAGCTTCAATCCCCTAGGGAATGCGGCTCCGCCGGCTGCACCACCTCCGTCTACGCCTGGCAGCACGGCGGCTGGACCCAGATCCTCGACGGCACCACCGGCAAGATCACCATCAGCCCCAAGCGCACTCGCGGCCACGCCGACCTCCTCTCCGGCGACGACCACTACGTCTGGACCGGCACCGCTTACCGCAGCACCCAGCCCGCCCCCACCCTAGACCTCCACCCCCGCCCCCGCCCGCGCCGCCGCTAACCCCAAAACCCGCCCCGCTGCCCCCAAAAAAGAACCCTCTCCCGCTGGCGGGAGAGGGCGGGTGAGGGTGGGAGCCGCCAGCGGAACGCCGATTGCGCTTACCTTACCGTCACGAACCGCAGCGGAAACGTATTGTCGGCCGGCTGCACTAGCTCCACCGAAGCCTTCGTCGCCCACACCAACACCTGCTGATGCAATGGGATCGTTGCTACCTCGTCCTTCACCAACGCCGACGCCTCCGCGATCAGCCCGTCCCGCTTGGCCTTATCCGTCTCCACCGCGATCTGATCGAGCAGCGCATCTAACCGCGCGTTCGACCACCCACCATCGTTGAACACTCCCCGCACCCCGTTGCGCGAACCTAACAAGCTGGACAGCGCGTTGTGCGCGTCATACGTATTGGGCGTCCACCCCAGCATGAAGAAGCTCGTGTGGTAGTCCGGATTGCTGATCTCGGCGAAATATTTCAGCCGCGTCTGCGCCGCCAACGTCACCCGCACGCCCACCCGCGCCAGCATCGCCGTCACCGCCTGGCAGATCGCCTCGTCGTTGATATACCGGTCGTTCGGGCAATCCAGCGTCACCCCGAACCCGTCCGGATACCCCGCCGCCGCCAGCAGCCTCTTCGCCTCCTCGACGCTATACGGATACCGCGTGTCGGCATTGGCATCGTAGCCGTTGATCCCTGGACCATACATCAGCCCGGTCGGATGCGACTGGTTGCGCATGACCCGCGCATGGATCGCATTGATGTCGATCGCCTCGTAGAACGCCTGGCGCACCCGCTTGTCCTGGAACGGGTTCTTCCCCTTCACGTCCGACTTCAGCAGCTCCGGCCGCGACTGGTCGAAGCCGAGGAAGATCGTCCGCAGCTCCGGCGCCTCGAGCACCTTGATCCCCGGCGACTTCTCCAGCCGCGCGATATCCTGCGGCGGCACCGTGTAGATCATGTCCACGTCGCCCGAGATCAGCGCCGCCACCCGCGTCGCCGCATTGGCGATCACGTTGAACGTCACGTTGGTCGCGTTGCCCGAGATCTTGTCCCACCACCCCGGATTGACGTGCAGCGTCGTCCGCCGGTCCGGCTCGCGCACGTCGAGCACATACGGTCCGGTCCCGTTCGCATGCCGCGTCGCGTAGTTCTCCCCCGCCTTGGTGAGGTCCATCGGCTGCTCGGCATGATGCTCGGTGCACCACGCCTTCGACATGATCACCCAGTCCGTGATCTCTTCGGTGAAGATCGGATCCGGCATCTTCATCTTGAAGTCGACGGTATACGCGTCGACCTTCACCACGTCGGCCACGGCCTGGAACCGGTTGTTGATCTGGCTCCCCGCCCCGTTCGCTCGCTGATAGCTGAACACCACGTCGTCGGCGGTGAAGTCCTGCCCCTCCTGGAACTTCACCCCGTGCCGCAGATGGAACCGCCACGTCTTCGGCTCCGGCGTCTCCCAGCTCTCCGCCAGCGCCGGCTCCACCTTCAGGTTCCGATCCCGCCGCACCAACGGATCATAGAAATTCTGCGTGAAAGTCAGCAGGAACGTCTCGCTGCGGACATACGGATCCATCGAATTCGCATCGCCATCGTTGGCATACGTAAAATTCGCCGCCCGTCCCGGCCCGGCCCCCACCACCAGCCCGGCCACCACCATCACGATTTCCGCCGCCCGTAGCAATTTCATAACGCCTGTCTCACACTCGCCTGACACAAACCTAGCTCAAGCGAATCGCCACGCAAGCAAAAAGGGCAGCCAACCCGCTGCCCTCCCGCTTAAATTGTGCTGCGACCAACGCCGCCTATTGCGCTCCCTCTCCCACTGGCGAGAGAGAGGGGTCAGCCCGGCAAACCCGAACCAGCTAGAGCATTTTCCGATCGGGTGGAACCACACGAGCGGAAGTAATGCTCGCTAAAACAATGAAGTAGAGCACTACTTCCGAGCCAAGTGGCTCGGAAAGTGCTCTAAGCCGCCCGCCGCCCCGCCAATGCCGCCGGCAATCCCTGGATCGCGCGATCGACCAGCACCGCATCCGCATCTGCCCCGAAACTCTCCGCGAGCACCACCGAAGCCGCCCGCGTCGCGATCTCGGCCGCCGCCTGTTGCACGTCCGTCACCGCCGCCTTCTCCGCCGCCGCGATCCGGTCCATCGCCATCCGCTCGCGCCGCTGCCCCGAAGCCGCCGCCTCCGTCCGCGCGGCCGCTGCAACGCTGGCCGCCTCCGACCGTGCATTGTCCATCATCGCCTGCGCGTCGACCAGCGCCTGCTCGCGCTGCGCCGTCGCGTCGCGCAGCATCGCCTCCGCTTCCGTCCGCAGCCGGGCCGCCTCGTCCAGCTCGTGCCGCACCGCCACGGCTCGCTTGTCCAGCAGCCCGGTGATCGCGGCCCACAACTTCCGCCCGAAAATTCCATAAAAGATCAGGAACGCGATTCCGATATACGTCCGCGGATCGGCAAAGAAGCCCCCGTGTTCCATCTCCTAGCTCCGAGCCGCCATCGCCGAACCCACCGCCGCCTCGACCCGCGACCGCTCCGGCTCGCTTCCGGTCAAGCGCGCCAGCAACGACGACGCGGTATCGGCCGCCACCTGGTGCAACGCCCCCATGGCATCCCGCCGCGCCGCCCCGATCCGCTGCTCCGCCTCGGCCAGCTGCCGATCCAGCGCTGCACCGTCCACCCGTGCGCGCTCTGCCGCCTCGGCCTTCGCTGCCGTCACCGCCCGCTCGATCTCCGCCTGCGATTCCGCCGACGCCGCCCGGCTCCGTTCGGCCACTTCCGCCGCCGACCGGTCCGCCGCATCCTTGGCCGACCGCGCGCCCTCGAGATCGGACGCAATCCGCGCCGCCCGCATCTCGATCACGCCGCCCACTTGCGGCAGCGCCCAATATCGCAGCGCCATGTACAGGGCCGCGAAAATGATGAACATCCACACGACCTGCGAGATCGTCAGGGGATTGGCGAAATCGAGTTGGGGCATGAACTCTCTTCTCTCTCGTTGCTCGCGGGCGGACGATCTCCCGCCCGCCCCGCGCCGGACCGAGAATGCCCTAGGTGAACAGGATCAGGAACGCGATCAGCAGCGCGAACAGCGCCACCGCTTCCGTCAGCGCGAACCCGAGAATCCCGATCGGGAACACCGCGTCGCGAGCCGACGGGTTACGCGCCACCGACGTCACCATCGCCGAGAAGATGTTGCCGATGCCAATGCCCACGCCAGCCAGCGCGATGACGGCAAAACCAGCACCCAGCGCCTTGGCGGCGGTGATCGTTGCTTGCGGATCCATGACTTCGTGTCCTTTCAGTAAAACAAATCAGCCGAAAAAATCCGAGTGACGCCGACGCACTCAGTGCAAATGAACCGCGTCGTGCAGGTAGATGCAGGTGAGGATCGCAAACACATACGCCTGCAGCGCCGCCACCAGCAGCTCGAAACCCTCGAGCACCACATTCAGCGCCAACGGCAGCACGCCGATCGCGCCGGTCACTGCCCCGGCCCCGGCCAGCAGCAGGATGAAGGTCCCGAACACCTCGAACATCACGTGCCCGGCGACCATGTTCGCGAACAACCGGATCGACAGGCTCACCGGGCGCGACAGATACGAGATGATCTCGATCGGGATGATGATCGGCGCCAACAGTTTCGGCGCCCCCTCGGGAAAGAAATACGTGAAGAACCGCAGCCCGTGGATCCGCAACGCCACGACCGTCACGATCACGATCACCATCACCGCCAGCCCGGCCGTCACCGCGATATGGCTCGTATAGGTGAACGAATACGGAATGAGCCCGAGCATGTTGCCCATCAGCACGAAGAAAAACAGCGTGAATACGAACGGGAAGAAGCGCTTGCCCTCCTCGCCGATCGACCCCACCGCCATGTTCATGATACCCGAATAGGCCATTTCGGCCAGCGCCTGCAGCCGCCCCGGAACGATCGCCCGCGGCCGCGACCCATAATACAGCACCGCCAGGATCAGCCCCGACCCGATCACCATCAGCAGATTCGAGTTCGTGAAGTTTACCGACCGCCCCAACGCGCCCAGCGCACTGTGCAGCTCGAACTGCCCGAGCGCATCGATCTTCCCGTGTGCTTCGGCCGCCAAACCCGTCCTCCTACCGACTTGTCCCGATACCCTTCTGGGGCATCATCAGCCGCCAAACGTTCGCTACCCCTGCCCCGCCGCCAAGCAGCACGAATAGCACCAACATCCAAGGCCGCGTCCCGAGCGCCCAATCGAGCCCCCAGCCCATCGCCAACCCCACTACCAGCGCCGAAACGAGCTCGACGCCAACCCGCACCCCGATGCCCATCGCGCCCGGCGCGCTCGTCACCGCAGAACCCGGCCCCTCCGACGGCTGCCGGCCTTGCGCCGCCCGCAGCCGCTCCTCGAAGGAGCCCTCGTCCCGATCGCTCATTCCGCCCCACCATGACGCCTCGAACCAGCGTCGTTCAGTCGGCCTGTTCTTGTCGCGCCGTGTGCTAGCGGCTCACCTTTCGAGTGTCAACGCAGCCCAAACCCCGCTGCCCCGCCTGTCACAACGCTCCCACCACCCCCAGCAACGCCTGCGCCGTCTCCCGCCAGCTCACCGCCCGATACGCATGCCGTATCTCCGCCTCCCAGGCCGCCAAGCCAGCCCGATCATCCAACACCGAAACGACCGCCCGATTCGCCGCCTCCAGATCGTCCGGATCGAAATACCGGCAGAACCGCCCCCCCGCCTCCGGCAGCGCCCCCGCATCCGAACACACGCAGGCTTTCCCCAGCGCCAGGCTCTCGCTCACCGGCAACCCCCACCCCTCCGAGAACGACGGCATCAGCGTGAATAAGCTCCCCCGATACAGCCCCCGTAGCGCCCCATCCGTCGG
>JAABUX010003804.1_pt1 | contig 19667 bp, 15 predicted proteins | sample 5561851 | NCBI WGS metagenome assembly JAABUX01 (sample SAMN10711883, study PRJNA513361) | rock metagenome | isolation source: Antarctica rocks | place: Antarctica: Victoria Land, Richard Nunatak red sandstone | collected 2016-01-03 | reverse complement strand
TCGAGCGGCGAGGGGAAGATCGAGGAGGGAGGGAGGCACTGGTTGGTGCTCTCGTAGTTGTGGACCGCGAGGCCGATCTGCTTCAGGTTGTTGACGCACTGGGTCCGGCGGGCGGCCTCCCGTGCGGCCTGAACGGCGGGCAACAGCAGCGCGATCAGCACCGCGATGATCGCGATGACGACCAGCAGTTCGATCAGGGTGAAGGCGCGTGAGGACGAGCGGCTCATGGAGGGACTCCTCAAAGGAGGGGAATCGGCTGGGGGATCGAAATGATGACAGGCGGGAACACCCGCCACACGCGAGGCGCGTGGGCTGACGTGACTTGCCGAGCGGATCAGGCCCCGATTGGGCCTCATCACACCGGCGGAGGTGGCGAGGGATCGGCGAGATGGCGGGGGCGGCGAGCCGAACAACGAGGTTACTTGGCAGGGACGCCTGGTTTGCGCGGGGTCTTGGCCAGGGGCGAGTTGGGTCCCCCCGCCGGATTGTTCAAATGGCCAGCCGTCTTGTCCTGGTCATGGGACTCGGGGGTCGGCCCCGTCGTCACCCCGTCACAGCCGGCCGTCAGGCAACAGGCCGTCAGTCCAAACACGAAAGCAAGTTCGATGACCGCTCGACGGATCATGTGCCCTCCCATAATAACGTGCATGCGATTTGATCTGCCATCGATCAGAGCTTCGCAAGCCACGGTTGCGCCTGATAAAGACCGGGCGACGTTCAAGGCCGACGGACAGGTTCGGGGGGAGAGTTGGGAGAGCAATCGCCCCGGCACCAGGAAGCCTAATAGGACCGGATCGGAGTGTCAACAAAAATGGGAAAATTTCCGATGGCCCGGGTGCAACCGCAGGTTCTGGGGTTCGCGGGCCAGGCGAGAAGGGGACTGGCTCGCGCGAGGAGACGAGCGGGTGCCCGTCTCTCTTTTCCGGCCACGCCACCAGAAACCCTGTCATACCCATCACCAGCGGCACGACCGATCAGCGGCGGAAGGACTCGGGGGGCACCGGCGCGTGGTAGCAGAGGCAGTCGCTGGCCGACTCCTGGTGCCCGGGGCAGGCGGGGCAAGGGGCGGGGTCGTGCCGCGTCAACCAGCCCGCCACGACGAGCATCAGCGCAACCAGCAAGCCCAGGAAGTGGAGCCGGGGGTCGCCGAGGTGGGGACGAAGCAGCCACATGAGCGGCCCCTTTCCGGAACTGGCGGGATCTCAACTTGTCACGAAAGGATTGAATTATCCTGAACGGTTTGCCCGCCGAATGCCAGAGGAGAATCTGGTCCCGGCTCAGCCCAACGTCATTCCAGGGGGTTCAACCGGCTCTTCCACCGGTTAAACCCCTGGATCGCCATGACGGAATCGCGTCGGGCTGGGTCAGGCCTTCTTGATCGCGTGGGTGGAATTGACCGGAGTGACCAGGGCGGCTGCTTTGGCTTGGGCCCGCGCGGCGGCCAGGGCGGCGGCGGTCACCGTGCTGGTCCTGGTCGTGCTGGTAGAGCCGGTCGTTCCGGGAGACCTCGGGGTGGAGATCGGCCGGGCGGCCAGAGCATTGTAGGGGTTGGCGGCCGGGATCAGCGTCTTACCGTTGGCGGCGAACTTGTAGAACCGACCCGAGGTTTGGGTGGGCAACTGGCGGTTGTGGATCAGCCCGCGGGTAAAGTGGCCGGGCCTCCCGAGGAAGATGACGTTGGTGGTACCGGTCCCCTTGACGAACTTGTCACCAATGTTTGCGCGACCAAGCTGATAATTATCCGACGAACCTTGAACCAAGGTATTCCGGCCGAACCAGCCGTGTTCACGGGTTTGTCCCGAGCCGGCCCGCAGCACGTTGGTGCCGCCGTGGCCGCCGTCGATCGTGGCGATGGCTGACAGGCTGGGGTCGATGGTCAGGTTGTCGTTGGCCTTCGACCCGTAGATCACGATCCGGTCGACGTTGGCGACCGTCGGCTGGAGTTGGTCGATCGCGCCGTTGACGGTGACCTGGACGAGTTCGTTGACCACGGCGGCGTTGATGGTGTTGGTCCCGCCGTCGGTCCGGGGGACCGGGGTGACGACCAGGATGCCGGGCGTGGTGGTCGAGTTCGTCCCATCGTTGGCGATGAACCGGACCGCGCCGGTGACGGCGTTGATCACGTTGATCTTGACGGTGGTGGGCAGGCTCGACAGCCCCCCCGCGTTCGGGTCGGTCGCCGTGTAGGCGATCGCGTCGGGACCGAGATAACCAGGGGTCGGCGTATATTGGACGAGGCCGGTCGCCGCGTTCGTGGTGACCGTGCCGTGCGTCGGCGGAGTTGTGACGGCGAAGCTGAGCGGCTGAGCGGGGGAGGTGACTTGGCTGGTGCCCACCAGTTGGATCGGCGTGGCGTTCTGGGCGTTCGCTGTAACCTGCTGCATCGTCGTCAAGGGACGCTGGTTGACCGGGGGGGTGCTCGCCGGGACGGTCACCTGGACGAAATGGTATTCGTAGTTCGCGGGAACGTCGAGCGTGCTGCCCCCCGACCGGTTGGTCGCGTCGCGGACGCCAATTAGGATCTGCGTGGTTCCCGAGAAGCCCGCCGCTGGCGTGATCGTCACCAGACCTGTGGCGGCATTGACCGTGGCGGCCAATCTGGTGGTGTCGACCGGGGTGAACGCGGCACCGGTCACCGGCGTGACGCCTCCTTGAACCGTATAGGTCAGGGGGTCACTCGGGGTGGCTGACACGGCCATGATCTGCAACCGGGCCGTCTGTCCCCGCGCAACCGTGATTGCCGGGTCGTAAGGTCCGAGGAACGGACGGAGCGGCGTACTGGTTGGGCTGGGAGCCACGACGTTGGCTTGAAACGTCTGGGTCGCGGTGGAGTTGTCGGTGACGTCGGTAGCCGTCACGGTGATGTTCGCCGTTGCGCTGGCTGGCGCCACGGTGGTGTCGAGGTGAACGACGCCGTTGGGGCTGGTGGCCGACACCGCCGCCGAGGTGATCGTGACCGGGCTGACCGGAGTCGCCCTTTCCGTGGAGGGCGCGACGGCGGCCGTGGCGACCTGGGTCAGTTGGCTGAGGATGTTCTGGCCGGCGACGATCTGGCCGAAGATCGTGTGGTGGTAGCTGAGGAACTGCGGCGAGCCGGTGGTGATGAAGAACTGCGAGTCGTTGGTGTCGGCCCCTGAGTTGGCCATCGCGATCTGGCCGGTCCCGGTGAAGGCGACCGACTGGTTGAACTCGTCGGCGAACGGCGTCGCGAAGACGTTGCCGCCCCCCGCGCCGTTGAGCGAACCCCCTTGGACGATGTAGGTGCTCGGGGTCGGGAAGCCGCTGGCGATCCGGTGGATGTTCTTGCCGACGTAGTAGTTCGACCCAATGGTCACGTTCGGGGCCAGGTTGGTGGCGGTCCCGTTGACCAGGCTCGTGATCACGGACGCCGTGATCGGTGTGAAGTCGTTGAAGAGTTGGAACGTCATCGTCCCATTCACGTTGATGTCGCCCGCGGTGGCGCTGGCAGTGTGCGACACGCCGATGGTCAGGAACCGCCCCTGGGCGATCGACGCCTTGACCCCGACGTTGTCCGACGTGACCGTGAAGGTCTGCTGGTGGGTGGTCCCCCCCACGATCGGGACCTGATACCCCTGAAATTGCGGCACGCTGACGTTGGCGATCGGCGCGATCGAGGCCGTCAGCATCTGCCGCCCTTCGAGCGACTCGATGGCGGGACGGTGGCTGATCGATGCCCGCCGCTTTGAGTTGGTCGAACGACCGATCGCATCCTTGCCCAAGCGGTCCAACATCCGGCACCTCCAGCCCATCATGATCGAACCCGCATCGCTTGAACGGAGGGAACTAGTCCCCACCGGTTCGCGCATCAACGGCCGTTTCTGACGGTTGGATCGGCGGAACGGACGGTTCGGCTTGAATCGAATCCGCCCGAAATGCCACCGGCGAAGCGCGAGGGTCGCGCTTCGCCGGGGCGAAGATTCGAAATCATGTACCAGAAACTTCCTGAGAGGCGGGGTTTCCGGCGACTGGAACCTCGGCTCAGGGATTGGCTTTTTTGAGGGTGAAGTTGGTGAAGGTCATCCCATCTTCTTCCATCAGGCCGAACCCGCCGCCGTCGGCGAGGTACTTGGCGAAGACGGCGAAGTCGGGGATCTTGCTCTTGTCGATGACCTTGCTGATGTCGGGTCCGTTCGGCGCGTTCTTGAACGCCTGTTCGAACTGGCCGCTCTTGATCGTGTCGTAGCTCACCCGAGCCTGCTCGTCGGACCGGGCGTAGGTCAGGCTGCTGGTCTTGGCGGGGATCTGCTTGGCGACGGCCTGGAACGCCGGGCTATCGGCCAGCGTTGACGAGCCGGCCCGGAGGGTGGCTTCAAGGAGCGCGGGTTCGGTGGCAACGTAGAGCGTGTCCTTGGCGATGGCCACGGTCGCCGTGCCGCTCTTGAACGGGTTGTTGTTGGGGGCGTTGCCGGCGGGGGCGGGCATCTCGGGAAGCTTGAAGTCGTAGATGGTCGTCCCCTGGAAGTCCCGCTTGGCGGGGGCGGCGCCGGTCATCCCGAGGATCTTGGTCAAGGTGTTGGTGAACGCCTTGCTGTCGTCGAGGGCCACGCCGAGGAGGAGGCGCTGGCTATCTTCCTTGATCGGCTTCTTGAAGTCGCCGACCAGGGTCAATCGGTCGCCGAGCGGGCCGAAGACGTCCTTCTTGAGGCTGAGGGGTTCGCCGCCGTTGGGGCCGACGAGCGACTGCTCCAGGAGGTTGAGCATCCCGGGCTGGAAGGCGTTGACCAAGTCGTTGAGGGCGTCATACGCGCCGTCGAGTTCCCAGCTCATGGTCTGGTAGCTGGCGACGGTGGCGGGGACCCAAGGTTCGGGGCGGAGGCCTGTGGGGGGCATCATGAATAGCTTGAGGATGCCCTGCGTCGGCGACGGGGCGAGGAAGAACACCTTGCTGACGCTGTCGTAGGCCCCCGAATTGAACGCGAAGGTCCCGGCGGCCGACTTCAGGCCGTTGAGCCCGACCTGATCCAAGATCCCCTCGATGTTCGGACCGCCCGCTTTTTTATCGTTGAGGGTCCGGACGGCGAGCTTGACCGCCTTGTTGATGTCGAAGAACCACGACACCGGGGCGTCGGCCCCGAGCTTGGACTTGGACTTGGTGAACGAGTCCACCGAGCTGAGCGAGTCGCTCCGGCCGTCGGCGTGGCTGATCAGGTCCTTGAGGGCTTCCACGTCGGTGGCGATGTGGAAGATGCTCCCCGAGTTGGTCCAGATCAAGGGGGGGTTCGGCTTGTCGCCGTCCTTGGGGGGCTGGATAATGTGGAGCGTCAAGCCTTTGTACGACTCGGTTCCAACCTTGGCGTTGGCTTCCTCGGCCTGCTTGGTCGATTTAACCATGACGTCGGTCATGGTCTTTTCGTTCTTGCCGGCGTCGGCGGTGATCAGGACGGCGATCGGGATCTTGCCGCCGGTCTTGGAGACGATGGCGACGTGCGCGGGGCCTTGCGGCAACGAGAGCAGCTCATCGATGGTGACGCCGAGCTTTTCTTTCAACGACTTGCTGGCCGAGCCGAGCTTCTCGGCGATGCTGTCCTTGAGCGGCTTAATTGCCGGGTCGGCGAGGAGCTGGCCAAACTGGCTTTGTCCAAACCCTTCGCGGAACTCAGCGACGTTCTTGACCTTGAAGAAGAACAGGGTGGAGTCCGGCAGGACCTTTTCCGGGTCGACCGCGGCGTGACTGAGAGACGCCAGGCTCGACACGGCGGCCAGCCCGAGGCAGCCGGACAACGCGAAACGGAGGGCCGCCCGCAACGGGGTACGAATCAAGTGAAGCTCCCTTTTCTGACTTGGTCCGACCCACCCGCGACCGACCCGTGTCGGCTGCCAAGCAGGTCGCCACATCTGAACCGAACTAACGGAACGGACCGACTCAACGCGACCAGCATTCCACCAAACGACCCGTCCATCGGGCTGGTGATTCGAGGAACCGGGGCTGACCACAGCCCCGACCGACGGAGCGATCAGCGCTCCTCTTCGGTCGGTCGCGACGCCTCGGCCTTGAGGGACGACGCCCGACTGATCGGCGACCCCGCCTTATGTCGGCGGGGGGCGTCGAGGTAGCGGTGCCCCGTGTTGGGATTATCCTTGTCGAACGCAAAGGCTTCGCGGTTTCGGAGGAAATCTTTGACGTAATTGATCGGAATGGCGAAATTCAGGTTTTGCCCGGTCATCACCCCCATGTTGGTGACGCCGACCACCTCGCCGCGGAAGTTGAGCAGCGGCCCGCCCGAGTTCCCTGGGTTGATCGCCGTGTCGGTCTGGAGGTAAACCAGCCCCTCGAAGTTCCGGTTCCGGGTGCTGACGATCCCCTGCGAGACGCTTCGCTCCAGGCCGAGCGGGTTGCCGACGGCAAACACGCCGTCCCCCGCGTTCAGGTCTTCGAGGCTCCCGAGGTAGACGTGCGCAAACTTGTAGTCTTTTTGCACCGGGATCTTGAGCAGCGCCAGGTCGGTGAACGGGTTCAAGGCGATGATCGCCACGTCGTCGATCCGCCGCCGCCGCAAGCCGCCTCCCGAGGCGTTTTCGTAGAGGATGACCGAGACCCGCGTTTCGCCGTCGATGACGTGGTGGTTGGTGACGGCATAACCGTCGTCGTTGATGATAAACCCCGACCCTTTGCCGCCCGGGGTTTCGATCGATACGACCGCCTCGCCGAAGCGGTGGACCAATTCCTTGACCGGGGTGGTCTTCAGTTCGGTGGTCAGGAAGAAGCCCGTCGGGTCGCCATCGCTCGCGGCGACCGGAATCCCCGGCGCGGCCTTGGCCGCTTCGGTCGACTTCCGGCGCGACGTCACCTGATCGCGCGGGATCTTGAGCACATCAAACCCAAGGTCGACGAACAGCGTGGTTGGTTTCTCGGCGATCACGTCGCCGATGACCTGATGGCCGTCCTTCAACTCGATCACGTCGGCCGCCCCCGCCAGGGTCCCAATGAACGTCGCGACCATCAATCCCCAACCCGCCGAGGCAACCAGCCCAGTGCCACGCATTGGTCCGCAATCCTTTCCGGTCCGGCGGTCCGTATCGCTCCGACGAGGCCCGTCACCACCTCGTCGCGTCGTCGCAAAGTGAAAGAGGGTTCATTGTAAGAACTCCTCGCGGCGATTCAACCCTCCGCCCGCGCGGTTCTTGACGAGCGTCCGAAATCGGGCGATGGTGAAGAACGCCGCCGTCCCGGCGGACACAGGATATGCATGGGTCCGAAACCTGGACGGGTCCGAGCGGCGACGACAACGAGGCAACCCCCGTGAATCCGCCGCCAGGGTGCCCCCGGTGTGGCCAACCGACGGTCGTTGGTGGCCATCTGATCGAGAGTGGAGAATCGACAGGTTCCCCGCGCTTCCTCCCCAAGGATCTAGAAATGAAGCGGTTTCCCGATCAGTGGTGGGGCGTCGAGGTGGCACGCGGCTTCCGAGCCTGCCTCTCGTGCGGTCTAGTCTGGTCGGGCCTGAACGCGAACTCCTTGCACTCCTTTATTCTCGAGCATGGCGGCGAACTCGCCCGCCAGCAGATCGACGACTGGGACGACGGCCCGATGCGTGGCTTGCCCGACACCGCTCTCGCCCGGCAAGTCGCCGCGAACGTCGCCGAAGTCGACTTCCTGGTCCGGTCCGATCAACCATTCGAGGTCCTGCGCCGCTACCAGCAAATGACCGGAGTCACCCGGGATCAAGCCTTCGCCGTCACCGAAAACTGGCGCAGCCTCAAACGCGAGGAGAAGCTTGCCCACTTCGGTTGGGTCGACAAGAAACCCGCAATCGACGACCTGGCCGATCCTCTGACTTGATCCCGAGGCTGTCATGCCGGCGGGGGAGAGATGAGGCCCACGGTGTCAGTCGCGTTGAAATTAAGAAGCGATTGGATGCTTGACCATGATCAATGCCAAAATAACCGGTCCGTTTCTCCTCTGCGTAAACAATGATGAGTACCCTGCTCCCCTGGAGGTTCGGAAGGTTTACCAGGCGATTCCTGATCCAGTGGCGACGTCGCGTGGCTTCGTCCGCGTGGTCGCCGAGTCGGGTGAAGACTACCTCTATCCGGCGGAATGTTTCGTGGCGGTCGATTTGCCGGAAGCGGCAGCCCGGGTCTTCGCCGTGACGTCATGAGCGGGACTACGGTTGTCTCGCTGGTGAGGCATGAGTGCCCCACCCCTTCGACTCGACCACGACCGGCCCCTCGGGCGTGATCCGGACGAACAGGGCGGCGGCTCCGGGGTAGGACTCAACGAGGGCGAGGCCCCTCTCAACTCCCAAGACGCAGGCGGTGGTGTCGAGGGCGTCGGCCAGCATCCCTTCCGGGGCCACGACGGTGACGCTCCGGCGGTCGGTCAGGCCGAGGCCGGTCTTGGGGTCGATGACGTGGGAGTAACGCACCCCGTCGATCTCGACGAACTGCTCGGCGTCGCCCGAGGTGGAGACGGCGGCGTTCCGGAGGAGGATGGTCCGCCCGAGGGTCCCGTCGGCCTGCGGTTCGGCTTCAAGCGGAGCGATCCCGATCGTCCAGCCGGGACGGCCGGGGGGCGGGTCGGCGACGACGATGTCGCCCGAACCGGCCACCAGAGCCGAGGTGATCCCCTCGCGCCGGAGGACCGCGATCGCCTCGCCCGAGGCGTACCCCTTGGCGATCCCGCCGAGGTCGAGCTTCATCCCCGGGCGGGTCAGGGCGACGGTCCGGTGCCCGGCGTCGAGCTGGATCGCGTCGCCGCCGACGAGGGCCATCGCTTTGGCGAGCAATTCCGGGTCGGGGAGCTTTTTCTCGCGCCGGGCGCGGCGCCAGAGGCGGACCACCGGTGCGATCGATGGGTCGAACGCCCCGCCGGAGCGGTCGTGGAGTTGCTTGGCCCGATCCAGGACCACGAACAGATCCACGCTGACGGCGACGGGTGGGCCGCCGGCCTGAGCGACGAGGCGCATCAGCTCGCTGGTCGGGTCGTAGTCGGTCAGGGCGACGTCGATCGCGTGGATTCGGTCAAACGCGCGCCGGCTTGCTCGGTTGGCGAGGGCGGGGTCGGCGGTGTATAAAACAAGGTTGAACTCGGTCCCCATATGCGGTTCGTGGAACGTGAACCGCTGAAGGGGGGTTGGGTCGTCGGCCCGGGCCACGCTCGGCATCGCCAGGTTCAAGACGACCGCGACGGCGATGATACCGCTCCACCTGGGCGGAAACTGAGCTTGGGTTCGTTTGGGAAACATCGCCGACCCCTCGCCGACTGGCTCGGTCCACCCGTGAGTCATTCCACTCCGCCTGAAATCCGCACCAGAGAGGATAGCAAACGTGCGACCGGCTTCGCATCCCCGAGTCCGCTTCACCCTGGGCTGCGCCGCCCTGATCTGGGCCGGCGGCTCGCTCGCGTTCGCTCAAGATAGGCCCGACCCCGCCAAGCCTTACGTCGAGCGGATTGCCGGGACCGACCTCAAGTTCGAGATGATGCCGATCCCCGGCGGGACGTTCACGATGGGCAGCTCGGCCGGCGAAACCAAGCGAGCCGAGGACGAAGGCCCGACCTTCACCGCCCGGATCGCCCCGTTCTGGATGGCCAAGTGCGAGGTGACCTGGGACGAGTTCGAGGAGTACGCCTTCTCGAAGGACATCCGCCGCAAGGAGCGGGAAAAGGTGGACCTCGCCCAGCAGCCCGCCACCGAAACCAAGGCCGACGCCATCACCCGGGCGACCAAGCCCTACGCCGACATGACCTTCGGGCTGGGCAACCACAAGAACCCCGCGATCTGCATGACCCACCACGCGGCGATGGAATACTGCCGCTGGCTCAGCGCCAAGACCGGCAAGCTGTACCGCCTGCCGACCGAGGCCGAGTGGGAATACGCCGCCCGCGCCGGGACGAGTACCGCCTACTCGTTCGGCGACGAGACCGACGATCTCGGCAAGTACGCCTGGTACGTCGAGAACGCCGAGAAGCCGCAGCCGGTCGGCCTCAAGCAGCCCAACGCTTGGGGCTTGCACGACATCCACGGCAACGTCGCCGAGTGGTGCATCGACCCGTACGATCCCAAGGCATACGCCCGGTTCGCCAAGTCGGCCCAGCCCGTTGCCGGCCCGGTGGTCTTGCCCACGCCGAAGGAATATCCTTACGTCGTCCGGGGAGGCTCGTGGGACGACGATCCCGACAAGCTCCGCGCCGCCGCACGGACCCCATCCAACCCCGAGTGGTCGGTCCAGGACCCCCAGCGCCCGCAAAGCATCTGGTGGCACACCGACGCCCGAAACGTCGGCTTTCGGGTTGTTCACCCGGTCGAGGAGCAAGAAAATCTCCGAGGGGTCCGGTCCCTGGTTGTGAAGGGAAAAGGGACTCGCTAGGCTCATACCGACTCCCATCGCGGAGCGCCCGGTCCCGTCGTGCCTGTCTCCAACCGAGCGCTCCGCCTTCGTCTCGGGTCCATCACCGACCTCGACCAATCCCCAACCTCCGTTCTGGAGCGAATCCCATGACCGATCCTGTCGGGAAGCTGAACGCCAGCGCCTCGCGTCGTGAGTTCCTGTCGACCGCCGTGGCCGCCGCCGGGGCCAGCGCCCTCAACCTGGGGGCGATCGCGGGCACCGCCCACGCCGCCGGGAGCGACGTCATCAAGGTCGGCCTCGTCGGCTGCGGCGGCCGAGGAACCGGCGCCGCCGAGCAGTCGATCAACTCGTCGTCGAACGTCAAACTCCACGCGATGGGGGATCTGTTCGGCGACCACCTGAACAACGCCAAGGACAAGCTGTCGCGCTTCGGCGACAAATACGACGTCGCCGATGACCGCTGCTTCACCGGCTTCGACGCCTACCAGAAGGTGATCGACTCGGGTGTCGACCTCGTGATCCTGGCGACCCCGCCCGGGTTCCGCCCCACCCACATCAAGGCGGTCATCGACGCCGGCAAGCACCTGTTCACCGAGAAGCCGGTCGCCGTCGACGGCACGGGTATCCGGATGGTGATGGCCGCCGCCGAGGACGCCAAAAAGAAGAACCTGGCCGTCGTCGCCGGCACCCAGCGCCGGCATCAACTCGGCTACATCGAGGCGATGAAGCGCATCCACGGCGGCGACATCGGCGAGATCGTCAGCGCCCGGTGCTACTGGAACCAAGGGGGACTCTGGTCCGTCGAGCGGAAGCCGGCAATGTCCGACATGGAATACCAGCTCCGCAACTGGCTCTACTACACCTGGCTTTCGGGCGACCACATCACCGAGCAGCACGTCCATAACCTCGACGTGATCAACTGGGCGATGCAGGCGCACCCCGTCAAAGCCTACGCGATGGGGGGCCGCGAGGTCCGGACCCAGCCGATCTACGGCAACGCCTTTGACCACTTCGCCGTCGACTACGAATATCCCAAGGGGGTCCATGCCCTGAGCATGTGCCGCCAGATCGACGGGACCGACGGCAACATCACCGAGGCGGTCGCCGGAACCAAGGGAGTTTACGACCTCCAGGCTGGGACCTACGTTTTCCGCTCCTACGACGGCAAAGTCGAGCGGACCCGTGGGCGGGACATCAAGGAACGGAACCCATACGAGCAGGAGCACATCGACATGATCGAGAGCATCCGCTCGGGGCACCCGCTCAACGAGTTGAAGACCGTCGCCGAGAGCACGCTGACGGCGATCATGGGGCGGATGTCGGCCTACACCGGCAAGACCGTCACCTGGGAGCAGGCGCTCGAGTCGAAGCTCGACCTGATGCCCAAGGACCTGAAGTTCGGCCCGCTGCCCACGCCCCCCGTCGCGGTCCCGGGCGAGACCCCGCTCGTCTGATCCGATCGGCCACCCAAGGCACCGCGACGCCGGTCGGCCCCTTGCTCAACCCGAGCGAGGGGCCTGGCGGCGTCGCTTTGCTTTGAGACCCCGTGGGACATTTCTCGAACGCCACGCGACTTTGGAGCCAAAATTCCCATGATCAAGCGACTCGGTTGGTGCTTCCTATTAGGCTTGAACCTGTGCGCGGTTATCGCCCCGGCGGCGAGCCGCGCTGAGGACGCCAAGATCGTCCTGATCGCCGGTCGGCCGAGCCACCCCAAGGGGGCTCACGAGTTCAACGCCGGGATGAAGCTGCTGACGAAGTGCCTTGAAGCGGTCCCCGGCGTGAAGCCGGTGTTCGTCCCCGGCGGCTGGCCGAGCGACGAGTCGGTCTTCGAGGGGGCCAAGGCGGTGGTCTTCTTCATGGACGGCGGCGGCGGCCATCCGATCATCCAGGGGGACCACCTGGCCAAGATTGCCAAGCTGATGGACCAAGGGGTCGGCCTGGCCTGCATGCACTACGCCGTCGAGATCCCCGCGAACAAAGGGGGCCAAGAGTTCCTCGACTGGCTGGGCGGCTACTATGAGGAGCGGTTCTCGACCAACCCGCACTGGACGGCCGAGATCAAGAGCCTGCCCGACCACCCGATCACCCGCGGAGTCAAGCCGTTCGCGGTGGAAGATGAGTGGTATTACAACATGCGGTTCCGCCCCGAGATGAAGGGGGTGACGCCGATCCTGGTCGCCAAACCCAGCGACGAGACCCGCCAGGGCAAGAGCGCCTCGCCTCGGGGACCGTACCCGCACATCGTCGCGGCCGGCGGTCGCGACGAGATCCTCGCCTGGGCGGTCGAGCGGCCCGACGGCGGGCGCGGGTTTGGCTTCACCGGCGGTCACTTCCACAAGAACTGGGGCGACGCCGACTTCCGGACCTTGGTCCTCAACGCGATCGTCTGGACCGCCAAGCTCGAAGTCCCCGCCGAAGGGATCAAGTCGACCGTCTCGGCCGAGGAACTGACGCAGAACCTCGACCCCAAAAAGTGAGCCTCTCGGAGCGACGCGGGGGAAGTTTTTTAGCCACGGATGAGCACGGATCGACCACGGATGGAAAGAATCTTCCCCTTCCATCCGTGTTTCGTCCGTGTTCATCCGTGGCCGGGATCTTCCAATCGCGTCACTCCCAACCCCATCGATCATCCATTCATCGAGAACCCAGCGCATGAGCGATCCCAACCACCCTGACGCCCCGAGTCGCTCACCGATCGCCGACGCTGCCTCGCTGTTCGACTCCAACGTGGTGCACGCTTTCAACCCGCCGCCCGATCCGGACCCCCCGTCGCCCGCCCTCCAGGCAGCCGATGACGAGCCGGCCAGCGGCTATGGGATCGACCTGGCCCAAACGGCTCCCAAGGCGGCAACCCCTCGGGTAGCCCCGCCTCGGGCCAACCCTCGACCGGTCCCCAAGTCGCCAGCCACCCCTTCCAGCCGGAACTTCGACCCCAGCGACGACGACGACGAACCGGTCGCAAAGTCCAAGTCGTCGCCGTCGTCCCGGTCGGACTCAGCGGTCCGGGTGGAGCGGAAAAGCGACCATATCGACGCCGAGTCCGACTCGTCGGACCGAGTTCCGTCGCGGTCAAAGCGACGGTCGAGCGACCGGGCGATCGGCTTCGACGAGGCTGACGACGATGACGCGATCCTCGCCGAGGACGACCCGGGCGAGGTTGACCCGATCTGGACCCGCGGGGCCGAGTGGGGTTTCGACCTCGTCCGGGTCGGGCTGGTGGCGGTGGCGACCCTGTTCGGGGCCTATTTCGCCTTTGGCTGGTCGTTCGGCTTGGCGGTCCTGGTCCTGGGGCTGGGTGGGGCGGCCGGCGTGCTTTTGAGCTACCCGATCCTGATCACGATCGAGCGGCCGATCCGGATCACCCCGGAGCAGGCGGTCACCGACTTCTTCGCCGCCGCGGCGCACCACCTGCCGCACTACCGCCGGATGTGGCTCTTGCTCAGCCCGACCGCCCGGAGCGCGGGGCGGTTCTCTAGCCTCGATGAGTTCCGGAGTCACTGGGTCCGGCGGATGGCGACCTGGAAGGAGGGACGGGGGGGGAAGTTCACCCCGTTGTCGTTCCGGATCAGCGAATTCCGAGGGGATAAGAGTGTCGGCCAGACGACGTCGCACGTCGATTACACCGTGCAGGTCTTTGTCCGGGGGCGAGAGGCCGACAAGCCGATCGCCACCTACCGGATGATGCACGGCGTGGTCAAAGGCCCCGACCGGATGTGGTACCTCAACCAGGGGACGCTGGCCTCGGCGGGCCGGTGACAGCCGGGTCATCAGGCGGGTCCGGTCGCGGAACCGGTGGGGCCGGTTGGGGTTAAGTCAGGGGGTAAGGTCAATCGCGTGGTCGATTTGACTTGCTCCGTAGACTTGGGGTGCGGCGATGAGGCCGAGATCGGACCGGTTTAATGACCAGGATGATCAACTCATCCGTGGTCCGGCCAGCTTCGGGCACCCGCCGCGTTGATGCGGACCCATCAAACACACACTTCGATCCTCACTCCCAGGCGGTGGCCGTGGTGGAGCTGGAGGAGGTTGGGATGCTCGAAACCGTCCGGGCCAACGAACAGGCCGCGCGACTCCTGGCCGAAGCGGACAGCCGGCGTTACCGGTTCCTGGCCAAGGCGATCCCGCAGATCATCTGGACCGCGATGCCGGACGGCCGGCTCGACTCGTTCAACCCCCGATGGGCCGAGTACACCGGCCTCGCCACGAACCGCGACCATGACCACGACTGGACCAACACGCTCCACCCGGACGATATCCGCCGGTGGGTCGAGGGCTGGACCCGCGCCCGGGGGCAGAACACGACCCTGACGATCGACCTCCGGCTCCGCCGCGCGGATGGGACCTACCGGTGGCACCTGGCCCGGGCCTTGCCGGTCCTCGACCGGCCGGGGCACGAGATCAAGAAGTGGCTGGGGACCTGCACCGACATCGACGACCAGAAGCGGGCCGAAGGGATGCTCGGCTTTCTGGCCGAGGTGAGCACCGTGCTGGCCTCGTCGCTCGACTACGAGACGACGCTCGCCGCCGTGGCTCGCCTGGCCGTCCCCCACGTCGCCGACTGGTGCGTCGTCGACATCGCCGAACCGGACGGGTCGATCCGCCGGCTCGCCGTCGAGCACGCCGACCCCGCGCTGGTCGACCTGGGCCGCGAACTCGGCCGACGCTTCCCGCCCGCCGCCGATGACGAGGCGGGAGTCGCCGCGGTGCTCCGAACGGGCTGCCCCGAGGTGGTCGCCGTGATCGAGCCGAGCCGCCTCGCCCGGTCGAGCCGGTCGGCCGCGCACCTCGAAATGCTCCAGGCGCTCCAGCAGACCTCGTCGATCGCCGCCCCCTTGATCGCCCGAGGGCGGACGATCGGCGTGATCTCGTTCGCGATGGCCGAGTCGGGCCGGGCCTACTCAGCGGTCGACCTCCCCCTCGTCGAGGACCTCGCCCGCCGCGCGGCGCTGGCGGTCGACAATGCCCGGCTTTACCGCGAAGCCCAGCAGGCTCGCGCCGAGGCCGAAGCCGCGAATCGGGCCAAAGACCGCTTTCTGGCCGTCCTGGGGCACGAGTTGCGGACGCCGCTGACGCCGGTCCTGGCCGAAGTCTCGGCGATGCTCGACGACCCGAGCACTCCCGCCCCGTTTCGCGCCGTCCTGGAGATGACCCGGCGGAACGTCGAGCTCGAAGCCCGGTTGATCGACGACCTCCTCGACCTCAGCCGGATCGCCCGGGGGAAACTTCGCCTCCGCCGCGAGCGGGTCGACCTCCATCCCGTGGTCGAGCAAGCCCTGGCGATCTGCCACCCGGGGATCGCCGAGGCGGGTCTGACCGTCGCGGTGGAACTGGCCGCCACCCGCCACCACGTCGAGGCCGACCCCGCCAAGCTCCAGCAGATCCTCTGGAACCTGATCAAAAACGCCACCAAATTTACCCCTCCCGGCGGGACGATCACGGTCCGGACCCGCGACGAGGGGGCCGACGAGGTCGCGGTCGATGTCATCGACACCGGCGCGGGGATCACACCCGACGCGATCGCCCGGATCTTCGCCCCGTTCGATCAAGGAGACCCGTCGGTGACCCGCCGGTTCGGTGGCCTCGGTCTCGGCCTGGCGATCGGCCGGAGCCTGGCCGAAGCTCACGAAGGCCGCCTCAAAGCCGCCTCCCCCGGCCCCGGCCTTGGCTCCACGTTCACGCTGGAACTGCCGACTCGCCCCGACCTCGTGCCCGAGTTGAACCCGGCAAACCTCCCGCCCGTGATCGGACCCGCCGATCAGGCCGCCGACACGCCCCCGCCCTCGCCGACGCTCCGGCTCCTGCTCGTCGAGGACGACGCCGACACCCGGCGGGTCCTGGCGCGGCTCCTCCGGGGGAAAGGCCACCACGTCGCCACCGCCGGGGGGATCGCCGAGGCCGTGGCGCTGGCCGAACAAGAGTCGTTCGACCTCCTGATCGCCGACCTCGGCCTCCCCGACGGGAGCGGTCATGACCTCCTCCGCCAGCTCGGCGCCCGCCGTCCCCCCGCCGCGATCGCCTTGTCCGGCTCGGGCATGGACGAAGACCTCAACCGGAGCCGCGCAGCCGGCTTCGCCATCCACCTGACCAAACCCATCGATTTCGCCACCTTGGAAGCGGCGCTGGCCCAGATCACCGTCACCGCCGGCCCGGCTCGACCCCCTCAGCCTTGATGAATGGGTGCATCGGGTCTTCGATTAGGGTGTTGCTTTGCGGCCACCTCCAAGGAATTTGGTGCCGCAAATCGATTTATTAGTTGTGTTTGGCACGAAAATCGTTCAAAATTACCTAGCCTAGACAAACTCGGATCGATGTTCCCTTTCGGGTGTTGTCTAGGTAAAGCTCGACCACTTACCTTGTTCGGATTATTAGACCGAAGATGGTATGGTGGAGAGAATGAAACAGACAGGGTCAAGTGCCCTCCCGTAAAGCTTGATCCAGCCTGAGCTTTGCTGTTCGTCGCATTATTACAAGTTGTACGTCAGGTGGAGATCGAGAATGAAGCGTCAGTCTCGCGGTTTTACTTTGATCGAGTTGTTGGTGGTGATCGCGATCATCGCCGTCTTGATCGCCTTGCTCTTGCCCGCCGTGCAAGCCGCGCGTGAGGCGGCCCGGCGCAGCCAGTGCGTCAACAACATGAAGCAGTTGGGTATCGCTCTGCACAACTACCACGACACGATCGGCCGTCTTCCCTGGGGTGCGGGACCTTGGGGCTGGAACGACTGGTCGACCCAGGTCATGATCCTGCCGTACATGGAGCAGACCAGCGTCTTCAACGCCTTCAACTTCGTGAACGGCTCGCTACCTGATACCGGTAACGGCGGTCCCGCGGGGCTGTGGTTGATCAATACCACGGCAGCTCTGGTCAAGATCAACACCTTCGTCTGCCCGTCGGACACCGACCGGATCACGCCCGACTCATATAATGGGTTGACACTCTCCTGGGGCCGCATGAGCTATCGGGCGAACGGCGGCTCGGCCCCCAACGTGTTCTACGGCGGTATCAACAACAGCGTTGGCTGCTCAGGTCCCGCCGCCGGGATGTTCGAGTGGGTGGCCACCAACGAAAAGAACGAAGCTCAACGTGGCCAGCCCGCGTTCCCCGGCGTCAGCTTTGCCGATGTCACCGATGGGTTGAGCAACACTGCCGCCTTCAGCGAACACGTCTTGGGAATCGGAAACAACAACAAGAACCAGCTTGACCCGCTCAAGCCATCTTCGTCGAGCGTCCAAACCACGCAAAACTCAACCAACGACTCCACCCCCCAGGAGTACTACAACATTTGCCTCGGCTCAGGTGGCCCGACAACGACCAACCTCGAGGATGAAGGCTCGGCTGGGGCGAAGTGGCACTATGGTTACTGCTACTACACGCGGTACAACCACGTTATGCCGCCTAACTCGTTCGGTTGCCAGGACAATAATTCGGTTGGCACGCAAGCCGCTATCCCGCCGTCGAGCCGGCACCCAGGCGTGGTCAACACGTTGATGGGTGACGGGTCGGTCCGCGCGACCAAGAGCACGATCAACATCAACACCTGGTGGGCGGTGGGCACTCGCGCCGGTGGCGAGGTCATCTCGGCCGACGCACTCTGACCCTTCCAGAACTCCTTGGTCTGAACAAAAGCGCCCGCCTTCCCTTGATCTGTCAAGGGAAGGCGGGCGTTGTCTTTTGATCCATTGGTAAGCGCCTGTTAAACGGATCGGACGGGACCGGCTCAAGAGTTTCGACAAAAGTCTGAATAATCGGAAAATTAAACCTTAATTTCTTTGCTCTCGGCCGGATGCAGGGCTAGACTTCGAATTCGAATCACTTCTTTTTTCCCGAACTACAACCAATCGCCGACGTCTCGTCGGTCCGTTCTTCGAACCGGCGCCCTGGTGCGTGTTGTGGTTGGAACGTGATTCTGCTTCTGGTGTACATGTTCCTCACTCTCCTCCTGAGGTCTTGTCGTCATGAAACGATCTCGTCGCGGTTTTACCTTGATTGAGCTGTTGGTGGTGATCGCAATCATCGCCGTGTTGATCGCCTTGCTCTTGCCCGCCGTGCAGGCGGCACGCGAAGCGGCCCGGCGGAGCCAGTGCGTCAACAACCTGAAGCAGTTGGGCATCGCGCTGCACAACTACCACGACACGGCGGGTCGGTTGCCTTGGGGTGCGGGACCTTGGGGCTGGAACGACTGGTCGGCGCAGGTCATGATCCTGCCCTACATGGAGCAGACCTCGATCTACAATGCGTTCAACTTCGTCAGCGGCTCGGTTCCCGATAAGTACAACGGCGCGGGCACGCTCTGGTTGAGCAACACGACGGCCGTCTTCGCCAAGGTTAACACGTTCATCTGTCCGTCGGACACCGACCGGATCACGCCCGACACCTTCAACGGGCTCTCGCTCGTTTGGGCGCACATGAGCTACCGGGCCAACGGCGGCTCCGCCCCCAACGTGTTCTACGGCGGGTTGAACAACAGCATCGGCTGCTCCGGTCCCGCCGCCGGGATGTTCGAGTGGGTGGGAGTTAACGAGAAAAGTCAGCCGCAGCGGAACCAGCCGGCGTTCCCCGGCGTCGGCTTCGCCGACGTGACCGACGGACTGAGCAATACCGCCGCCTTCAGCGAACGAGTGCTGGGGATCGGCCTGTCCAACGTGTTCGACCCGATCAAGCCATCGTCGATGGTCGTCCAGACGACCACGAACTCGACCAACGACAGCACGCCGCAAGAATATTACAACCTCTGCATTGGCTCAGGTGGCCCGACGCCGAACGGCACCATCCAACAGGAAGACTCGTCGGGATCGAGGTGGTTTCATGGCTATCCGATTTACACTCGGTACAACCATGTCATGCCGCCCAACTCGTTCGCCTGCCAGGATAACGACTCCGTCGGCACCCAACTCGCCATCCCGCCGTCGAGCCGGCACCCGGGCGTGGTCAACACGCTGATGGGGGACGGTTCGGTCCGGGCGATCAAGAGCACGATCTACATCAACACCTGGTGGGCGGTGGGCACCCGCGCCGGTGGCGAGGTCATCTCGGCCGACGCGCTCTGACCCCGAACGATACCCCGGCCACTTCAAGAAAAGATCCCGTTTCCCCTCGGATCATCGGAGGGAGGCGGGATTTTTGAGTCATCGTCTTAAGGTTTCCGTGCGATTGATCCGCCATCCGTCGCGCTGTGGTTTATTTGGTTTCGGTTTCAAAGTCGAACGTATTGTCACCGGCGGTCGCGGTGAAATTCTTGCGGCGGCGTTGCAGAATCCCGTATTTCCTGGCCAACGTCCCGCCCAGAAATACGACGTTTTGCCCGGCCAAGGTCTTCACTTCGTAAGTTCCGTCCTTGCCGATGGTGGCTTTGCTT
>JAABUX010003801.1_pt1 | contig 19682 bp, 22 predicted proteins | sample 5561851 | NCBI WGS metagenome assembly JAABUX01 (sample SAMN10711883, study PRJNA513361) | rock metagenome | isolation source: Antarctica rocks | place: Antarctica: Victoria Land, Richard Nunatak red sandstone | collected 2016-01-03 | reverse complement strand
CGGACGCGAGCGCGGCCAAGCTCGCCGACCAGGGATATACGGCGGTCCACGGCGACCTCGCCGACGCGGCCAGCATCGCCGAAGCCGCCCGCGGGGTCGATGCGGTCGTTCACGCCGCCTCGCCCAGCGATCAGAACAGGGCGGCTTACGACGAAGCGGCGACGCGCGCGATCATCGACGCACTGCGCGGTACGGCCAAGCGGTTCGTCTATACGAGCGGTTGCCTGCTCTACGGAGCGACCGGCGACACGCCCGCGACTGAAGACAGCCCGCTTCATCCCATCGACCTGGTGCGCTTCCGCCAGGCTCTCGAAGGTGAAATCCTCGCCGCCGCGGCCGATGGCGTCCACTCGATCGTGATCCGTCCGGGTTGGGTGTACGGCAACTGGGGCGGCACTGCGATGATGATGTACGGCTCGGCGAAGGAGCATGGCGCGGCGCGCTACGTCGGCGACGGGAAGAACCGTTGGACGACGGTTCATGCCGACGATCTGGCGGACCTCTATCTGCTCGCGCTCGAAAAGGCGCCCGCGGCCTTGATCTTCAACGGCGCCCATGGCGCGGCCATCCCGCTCATCGAGATCGCGCGTGCGGCGAGCGAGGGCGCCGGCGCTGAGGGCCGGGTGGCGGAATGGCCGCTGGACGACGCACGGCAGGCGCTCTGGGGCTTCGCGGACGCGATCGCGTGCGATCAGGTGATCTCGGGCGAGCTGGCCGAGCGCGAGCTTGGGTGGAACCCGTCGCGGCACTCGATCGTCGACGAACTGCGCTCCTACGCCCCAACGGTCGCCTAACGCCGGCTCCCGGCCTGCTGCCCCACTCACCCTTGGCTGCTCGGCCGGTGGTGGGTGGGGCGACCGCCTCACAAGGATCAGAAGCCATGAAAATCTCCCACGTCTCCGTCGCCGTGCGCGAGCCCGAGCGCGCCGCGCGCGCCCTTGCCGAAATTTGGGGCGGCAAGGCGCACCCGTTCTTTCCGCTGCCCGGCGCTTGGATCGCCTTCTCGTCGGGAGAACCGTCGAGCCAAATCGAATTCTACCCGGACAAGGCCGAACTCGAACCGATCGACACGCGCGAGGACTACACGTTCCGCACCAACCCGCAGGCATCGCGGCTGACGTCCACCCACATCGCGTTGAAGGCCCCGTGCGATCAGGCGACGGTGGAGCGGATCGCGGCCCGCGAGGGCTGGCGCTGCCGGCTCGGCAACCGAGGCGGAGCCTTCGATGTCCTGGATATCTGGATCGAGGACCGGCTGATGATCGAGGTGGTGGCACCCGACCTGGAGCCCGCCTTCGATCGTGCGATGAACGAAGCTCGTTGAGGCGAGCTTGCCGCCAAAATGCAAGCCGCCGACTGAACAGGCGCGGGACGCCAGCCGGAGGCTGGTCCACCCCCAATCCATGCGTGACGGCCAACGCGAGGCGTTGAAGGAGTGCTAGGATGCTGCACAGTATCGTGGTCTGGCTGCTCGTCGTCGCGTTCTTCGGCGCAGGGCTGTTCAATGCGATCGGTACGCGCGCCACGCAGGATGATTTCGCCCGGTGGGGTTACCCGCGTTGGTGGTGCCGCGTGACCGGCGGCTTAGAAATCGTGAGCGCAGCGCTGATCGCCCTTCCTGCCGGCCGCGGCGCAGGTATGGCGCTTGGTGCCATCATCATCGCCGTCGCCATCGTCACGGTCCTGCGCCGCCGGGAGTTCTCGCATGCAGCACCGCTCGGCGTGTTCGCTGCTCTGCTCGTGCTAGCGTCGACAACATCCTGAACCACTGGCCCCTTCCCGCAAACGAACCCACAGCGAGAAATTGGCCCCTTCCACTGCCGGCAGCGGGGTCGCTGGCATCCCCAAGCACGGCGCCGGCCATCACCTGCTCGGCACGGTGTCGTCCTGGGAGGAAGCGGCGGTGGTCGCCACCATCCTGCGCCTGTTCAACCCGAACTGACGCGCGGGACAGGGGAGACATGCGATGACTGCGACCAAGCGGCAGCAGCTCGCCCGCGCGCTGGACCCCCGTGTCCGCTACCTGCGCCCGACGGGCCTGGACGACACCGCCCTGGTCGCCGTCATGTCCGACCGGGTGGCCGACTTCGAGGTCCTCCTGAAGGCCGCTGGCCCGGGCGGCATGGACGGCCTCGCTGGGCGCCAGCCCGACCTGCGGCACTACGCCGCCCTGCTCACCTCCGTTGCCGCAGTCGTCTGTGACGACACGATCAAGGTGCCGGAGTAGGCGACGGTCGGCACGAGGAACACGCCTGCACCTGCCGGCGCTGGCCCGATATGCTCCATGCCGGGCCGGAGACATACAGGGAACCGTGGATAACACCGGGGATGGATTGGTGGACGCGGCCACGCTGCTGGCCGGTGCTCCTGGCCTGTTCACCTGTTGCGTTGCCTACGTCACAGCCGATGCTATACCTCCACCAAGCGGGAGCGGCGTCCGTCTTCCCGTCTGGCAATCAAGGCGTCCAGCTTCTCGTGAGCGGTCCAGAGTTGCCGGACAGGGTGGGACTGGCCAGTCGGGATTGGTTTGACGGACACCATCAGCCCTGGCAGCCGCTCAAGGTTCTACGGCAGTCAGATTGTCAATCTGCACAGCTTCGCGGTCACTGAGCCTGTCAGGAGGTGCCGCGCGGCAGTGGGTACGCTTGCGCCGCAGTTGGGGCCGCCGAAGGGAAAGAGGGCACGCTGGTGGCCACGGTGGAGTACGCCCCGCCTTTCCCCAGGTACAACTCCGCCAGGATTGCGTTTGGCACCCAACAAAGCCACGCGATGGCCGGGTAGGCACGCATGAGGTCGAAACCCAGCACCCCGGCGAGCGGCATGTAAATCCTGAGCGTGACGGCCGAGAAGGTCATGGCGAACGACCGGATCATCCATCGCCGGTGTTCCGGCCATCGACGCGTGCGCGCCGTGCGCCAGCCCTGGCTGGTCACATGCATCCACACGACGCCCAAGGCTCCGAAACCCGCCCCGGCGATGGCGCCCGAGGATACCCCTGCCGCGAGGACGAGGGCGGAGGCTCCGCCGGCCAAGCAGCCAGCGACGTATGTTCGGCCTGTCCAGCGATGGACCCTGGGCCAGCGCCGCCGCACCGCCGGCAGGAACTGAACCGGACCGAGCAGAAGCGCCGTTGCTGCGCCGGCGGCATGGACGATGATCCAGGGATTGAGGAACCGGTTGTGCGCCACGGTTGGCGGCACGGGGCCGACCCTTGCCACATAGCGGTATGAGAAGAGCGCCACGCCAACGCTGAGCACGGCGCCTCCAAGCCACGCCATCTTCGGGAGCTTACGCTTCATGCTGCCTCTGGTCGGCGCATCTGATGCCGCAACCTTGGCAAGCTCGCTCATAGCGTGACGACCAGCTTCTTGGCAGAAACTCCCTTCTTCTGTGCCTCCAGCGCCGCCGGTATCTGGTCGAGCCCCCGTCCTACGACGAGCGGATCGGGGGCTGCGACATAGCGGCCATCGGCGAGCGCGCTTGGCAGGAAGTCAGCGTAGATCATCGGGCCGACTTCGTTGTCGAAGAGGGTGGTGCCGAAGATGAACTTGGTGCGGACCCCCCTCACCCTCGATTTGATCGTCATCGCGGCTGTTGATGCGATCATGCGTGCCATGGTCGGAACCAGCCACAAGGTCCTGCGATGGCCCTTGGGCGCCTTGTCGAACGAAACCGGAGTCGTGGCGATCGAGACGAACTTGTCGCCCTTGCACGCGTGAACGATGTCAAGGCAGGCCTCGGTTGATCCGACCCCGATAGCGAGGGCGCCCGCGATCATCCGGCCGTTGAAGGCCTTGATGATGTCCTTGACGGCTGTCCTGCTTTTGTAATTGAACACCTGGGTGGCGCCGAGCCCCTTGACGTAGTCGAAGTTCTTCGGCGATGCCGTCGCGATGACCTCGTAGCCGGCCGCGACGGCGAGCTGGATGGCGTTGCTGCCAAGGCTGGTGGAACCTCCCCAGACAAGAAGGGTCTTGCCCGTGGGTTCGGGGTGGGCCGAAGGATGGCGCAGCGCCAACTGGTCCTTCTGGAACAGGCCGCAGGCCGCGGTGGACAGGGTCAACGGCAGGACAGCGGCGTTCTCGTAAGCCATGGCGTCCGGGATCGGGGAGGCCATGTGAGCGAGCAGGACCGTGTACTCCTGAAAGGCCCCCTCCGCCGAACTGTTGCGCTTCTTGTCTGCGCCAACCGCGTGACCGAGGACACGGTCACTCACTTTGAAGCGAGAGACAGCGGTCCCGACTTCGACCACCTCGCCCGCCACGTCCGACCCGACGATGAACGGGTACTTGGTCCAGGGAAAGAAGATGTCACCCATCGACTGCGTCAGCCAGTCGATGGCGTTGATCGCAACGGCGCGGTTCTTGACGACGATCTCGTTCTCACGAGGGGAGGTGTACGGGGCGGGCTTGATCTCAAGTTCGGCGCGCTTCGCTGGCAGCCAAACGGCGTTGTTGGAGGGAAACTGCGGGCTGGCACCGTTGCGCGGCAACGCGCCATGCAGGGCCGTTGGAGTCTCATCCGAGCGATCAACCATAGCCTTCATCCTATCTTGACAACGTAAGCATGTCTGGCCGACAACCTGCGCTCTCGTCAAGCAGAATCTTGTCATTGTAAGGATTAAGCGTGGCCCAGCCCTACCACCACGGTGCGTTGCGCGCCGCCTTGCTCAACGCGGCGGAGGCGATCCTTGAGCGGGACGGGATCGCGGCGTTGACCCTGCGAGCCGCAGCACGCGAAGCAGGAGTGTCGCACGCCGCGCCTGCCCATCACTTCGGCAGCCTGTCAGGACTGCTGAGCGAGCTGGCGGCTTCCGGCTTCGTCCGGTTCCGCGAGCGCATGCAGGCCGAAGCCGAGGCGGCTGGGCCGGACCCGAAAGCGCGCTTGATCGGGATCGGCCGCGGTTACGTGGGGTTCGCACGGACCTGCCCCGGCCTGTTCCTGCTGATGTTCCGCTCGGAGCGGCTGGATTGGTCATCCCCGGCGTTGTCGGCCGCAGGAGCGGCCGCGTTTGCGCTCCTAACGCAACCTGAAAGCGAGGCCGAGACGCAGCACGTTTCACCTGGCCTCCAAACCCTCGTCGCAGCCACGGAACGATGGTCGCTGGTGCATGGCCTGGCGACGCTGGTCATCGATGGTCGGCTTGGACCTGTGGCGGACAGGATGGTGCCGGGCGCCGACATTGAGACACTCATCAACGAGGTGCTGACCAACGGTCTTCGTCCCAGCCGTATGGACCGTTAGTGAAACGCCTCGCCGTATTGAGATAGAGTCCGTACACCTGCCGCAGTGGCCAGCTGTCCGTTATGTTTCATTTGACGGACAGGGCGGCCCGGCTGGTCACGGGCAATTCGATGGACAGAAGCGTCGAATTCTCCTGTCCATCGCCCACAAGGCCGACAATCCTTAGAGGTTATGGCAACGGCGTGAGGAACTGCGCTTCAAGGTCCTTCGCCTGCACGTCTTTCAGGACGGACAGGAGCCTGGTGGTGCTGAGAGTTTTCACATGCGCTTCGAAGGCGGCGTGGTCCCGGTATTCTTCAAAGCTGTAGAACACGAGCGGGTCGGACGAGGATGCAAGAACGCGAAACTCGACGACGCCGGGTTCGGCCCGGCTGGCGTCCACTTGGGCCTTCATCGCCTCAACAAACCTTCTTTCCTGTCCGAGCTTGATGGTGATCTTGGCTAGCAAGGCGAACGTTCCTGCATCCGCCTGAGCGGATGCAGGAAGCGCGTTGAGAGCGACAGCCAAGACTGCGGCGGATGCCAGCAACGCGCTGCGGCGGATGATCGTGGTCATATTGCATATTCCGTAAGTTGCTTAATGAGGGGTTGACGGCGCCGGAGCCGGCCTAGCCAGCCACGTCAAACCCGAGCGACTTGAGGGCCGCCTCCGCAATATCTTGATCCTGTTGGGCGTTGCCGCCGGACACGCCGATCCCGCCGACGAGCTTGCCGCCGTCCTTGACCGGATTGCCGCCGCCGACGGGCATGAGCCGTGGTATGTTCGCGAGCGGCGCGACCCTGGGATCGGCGACGTAGCGGTTCCAGTCATGGGTTGCGACGCCGTAGGACGCCGCGGTCCATGCCTTGTTGATCGCGACCTCGCCGGTCAGGAACGGCGCACCGTCCATGCGCTCGAACGCAGTCAGGTGGCCGCCGGCATCGGTGACTGCGACGGCAACCTCAATGCCAAGGTCGCCGGCCGTCGCGCGTGCCGCGGCCACGAGTGCGGCGGCGGCATCACGGGTGATGGATGCCGTGGCGAAAGAACGTGCAGGCTGTGCCGTGCTGGTCATGCCGAGGCTGCCTTGCTGGTGGTGGACGGGGTGCCGAACCCTTCCAGCACGATCTTTCCCCGCGTGGTGCCGCTCTCGACCTGGGCGTGGACGCGCTTCAGGTTCGCTGCGTTGATGCCCGCCACATGCTCCGTCATCGTCGTGCGGAGTGTTCCAGCGTCGGCCAGGCGCGCGACCTCGGCCAGCAGCCTGCCTTGCTGGTCCATGTCGGGCGTGCCGTAGATCGAGCGGGTGTACATCAGCTCCAGGTGGATCGAGACGGACTTGCGCTTGAACACGTTGACGTTGAGCGTGGCGGGATCGTCGATCAGCGCAAACCGTCCTTGCGGAGCGATCAGCTCGGCGATCTCGTCCAGGTGGCGAATGGTCTGCGTTGTCGAGAACACGAAGGCCGGTGCGCCGATGCCCAGCGCCGCGACCTGTGCCGCCAGGAGTTTGCTGTGGTCCACGGCATGGTGCGCGCCCATCTGGCGCACCCAGTCCGCCGTCTCGGGCCGTGACGCCGTGGCGATGACGGTCAGGTTCGTCAACGCCCGCGCCAACTGGATGGCGATGGAGCCGACACCGCCAGCGCCGCCGATGATGAGGATGGCAGGTGCTGCGCCCGGCACGGGCTTGCGGACGTCCAGCCGGTCGAACATTGCTTCCCAGGCCGTGATGGACGTGAGCGGCAGGGCGGCGGCGTCAGCCCAACTGAGCGTGCGCGGCTTGGGGCCGACAATGCGCTCGTCCACCAGATGGTATTCACTGTTGGCACCGGGCCGGCCAATGGCGCCGGCGTAGAACACCTCGTCGCCGGGGCGGAACAGGGTGGCGTCCGGCCCAGCCGCGGTGACGACGCCGGCCGCGTCCCAGCCGAGCACCTTCCAGGCGCCGGGTTCGGGCGTGTTGCCCTTACGCACCTTTGTGTCAACCGGGTTGACCGACACGGCCCGGACCTCGACCAGGATGTCGCGGCCGGTGGGCGTGGGCGTTGGAAGTTCGATGTCCACCAGGGCGTCGGCGCGGCTGACCTCGCCGGGTTGCTGGTATCCGATGGCACGCATGATTCCACCTCGCTGTTGCACGAGTGAGGAATGGCAATTACCTGCCTGCCACGGAAGTACGCACAAGCGTCGCCCATAGTGCATGAAAGGATACCGTTATGGCTCAGGCCCGCCACACCCGCCTCGATTGCAGCCCCGGCTGCTCGGTCGAGGCGGCGATCAGCCTTATCGACGGCAAGTGGAAATGCGTGATCCTGTTCCAGCTCTCGCGCGGCACCCTCCGCTTCAACGAGATTCGCCGGCGCGTGCCGGGCGTCACACAGCGCATGCTGACCAACCAGTTGCGCGAGCTGGAGGCGGACGGGTTGATCGTCCGCCAGGTGTATGCGGAGGTGCCGCCCAAGGTGGAGTACAGCCTGTCACCCCTGGGCCGCAGCATGGAGCCGGTGCTTATGGCGCTGAAAGGCTGGGGGGACGCCAACATCGGGCTGTTTGCGAAGGCAACGAACGTCATGCCGGTGGCAGCGTAAACGATCAACGGCATACCAGAGCCGTCATTGGTAGGCCGTACCACTCTCGTCGGCCGCCTGGCGGTCGCTCAGGCCCTCGCGGAACTGCATGAGGGTCACCAGGGCAAGGCGCCAAGGCGCGTAGGCGGGCTGGCCGAGCTTGGGGTAGAGGTCAGCGAAGTCGGCGTCGGCGAACACGGCCCCGAGCCGGTCCCGCAACAGCACATACGGGTTGCCGCGCCGGGACGCGGCGCGCGCGACGCGGGCGGTATCGTCGGGCACCGACGGAAGCAGCTGCGACGGGAGCAACATGGACGGCCTCTAAGGCAGGAAACCCAGCCAACGCCGAAGCCGGCCCGAACGCTCCAGACTTCGCCAACAGATCAACCGCGCGCGGGGCGCGCACCATCATGGCGAGGAAATGGGGCGCCCGCCCGTGTTGCCGGCTGGCGGGTGACGTTCCATCTCCGATCCCAGTGGCCGCATAGAGGCCGACGGATACTGGATGTTTCGACTCCGCCCAGCAGATTGGTCCGCGCTGTTTTCAGGCACCATCCTTTGTCGCCGCCAGCCTTGGCGAGCACGATCAGCAGTATCTGACTTCATGGCTGATGACCTCGGCTGGGAAGCGGTAGCCGGCGTAGCTTGGGCAAGCAGGTGTCGTCATCCCGCCCGCCTACCCGGCTCAGCCGCAGCCCGCAAGCCGATCACCTGCCAAGTTGATGGTGCCGTCCGGAGCATGACCGGGTTCAGGCCGCGGCCGCGGCGCCGGCCCGCATAGCGTTGCTGATCTCCTGCGCCCCGCCGATCACGAGCGGGACAAGCCGTGCAGCCGCTCGCTCTTCCGCGGTTGAGATCACGTAGCTCAAGCTTCCCAGGACCCGGTTCCGGTCGTCGAACACGGGCACGCCGATCCCGATGCAGCCTGGATCGACCTCGGCGTGGGTGACTGAATGCCCTGCTTTGCGCAACCGCGCCATCGCGCCGCGGAACGCCTCCCACGTGTCGCCCAGTTCCGCTTCAGCGACTTGCGCTCTATGTGCCTCATAAAGCCGGCGCAGGTCACGTGGCGCGAGGTGGGCGAGGATCACCTTGGATGTCGCACCCCTGAACAGCGGCATCGGACGGCCCCGCTCGTAGCTGACCTGGGTCGTCCGGCCTGCCTCGGCGACCTGGTGCACGCACAGCACGGTTTCACGGAAGATGCGGCACAGCAGCGCTGTGCTGCCCGCCGGGGCGAAGCGCGCAAGGTCCGCCATAACTGGCCTTGCTGCCCGCAGCAGCGGGTCGGTGATCTGGATTTGCCGGTCGTATTGGATGATGGCCGGTCCCAGCGTGTAGGACCCGCTGGCCGCCGTGGTCAGCAGCCCTGCTTCCGTCAGCGCGGCGAAGTAGCGGTACGCGCTACTGGCGGAAACTCCGATCGCAGCCGCGGCCTCCTCGACCGTCCACGCTGGCCGTTCGAGCGTGAACAACCTCAGCACCTCGATTGCCCGGTCCGGACTCGCCATTCCCCTCAGTCCCTTCTGCCGAACTCGCGGTACGTTGGATGCACGCTCCCATACCGTCCCTGCCCGCTGCGCGACAACGGGTCCTGAGCTCAGGCAAGCCGACAGCTGGCTCAGCGCGGTCGCTCGAAACGCACGAGGAAAGGCGGCATTTTTCGCAACATGTGCGAATTCAACGTTGACATGCTGACACGCCCCGGCCTAAGCACCGCGGCAACGAGGGGGGATCAACCGATGTCTACGACCGTCATGGCGGGCGCATACCTGCACCACATGCAGTTGCAGAGCAGCAACCCGGCCCAACTCGCTGCCTTCTACGCCGACAAAATGGACATGGTCGCCCGACAGCTTGAGAACGGGGACTGGACTACCGAGGGTCCGCTGCGCCGCATGATCTTCACGCAGGGGCAGAGCAAGCGCCTGGGCTACGCCGGCTTCGCTTGCCGGGATGCTGAAGGGCTAGCAATGATCCGTTCTCGTGCGGAGAAGAATGGAGTCGCCATCCTTCCCTCCCCGTCCCCGCTATTCCAGCCCGGGGCCTTCGCGGTTGCAGACCCGAACGGCAACGTGATCGCCTTCGGCCTGGCGCCGCAGGACCCGCCCCGCCCCGGCCTGCGCGGCCCACTGCAGCACCTCACCCTCGCCAGCACCGACCCGGACGCCTTCGAGCGTTTCTACGTGGACAAGCTGGGCCTGCTGGTCAGCGACCGCGTCCGGGACAACGATGGCCGGCTGATGGTGGTCTGGATGCGAACGAACCACGAGCATCACACCCTGTCCTGCTTCCGCCACGCCCAGCAGGGGATTGACCACCACAGCTACGAGGCCGGCGACTGGTCCGTCATCAAGGACTGGTGCGACCGCATGGGTGACCGCCACGTCCCGCTGATGTGGGGTCCCGGGCGCCATGGACCCGGCAACAACCTGTTCGTGTTCGTCGAGGACCCCGACGGCAACTGGATCGAGATCAGCGCCGAGCTGGAAGTCGTGCATGACCGCCCCGAAAAGGTCTGGCCGCATGAGGAGCGCAGCGTCAACCTTTGGGGCCGCGGCATCCTGCGCGCCTGACCCTCTTCAGAAAGAACCCGCCCATGAAGCTAGCGTCCTTCCGCGTCCACGGCACCGCCACCTGGGGTCTCATTGACGGCGGAGAGGCGGTTGACCTCGGCGCCGTCCTACGTGACCGCCTGCCCGACCTGAAGTCCGCCATAGCCGCAGGTGCGTTGCAGGATCTAGCCGCCCACGCCGGGCAGGCGAAGCGCCACCCGGTGTCGGCCATCGAGTGGCTGCCGGTGATCCCGAACGCGGACAAGATCATCTGCATCGGCCTGAACTACGAAACCCACCGCAAGGAGACCGGCCGCTCGGAGGTCGAGAACCCCACGATCTTCTCCCGCTACAACAACAGCCAGACCGGGCACCTCGCCAACATCATCCGCCCGCGCGTGTCCACCGACCTCGATTTCGAGGGGGAGCTTGCCGTCATCATTGGCAAGCCCGGCCGCTACATCTCCCGCGCAGACGCTTACGGCCATGTCGCCGGCTACGCCTGCTACAACGACGGCAGCGTGCGGGACTTCCAGCGGCACACGCACCAGTTCACGCCGGGCAAGAACTTTCCTAACACCGGCGCCTTCGGCCCCTGGATGGTGACGCCCGACGAGCTGGGGGACCTCGGGCCGCTCCGCTTGCAAACGCGGGTGAACGGGCAGGTCGTGCAGGACGCGCGGATAGAGCAGATGATCTTCGATATCCCGCGCCAGATCGAGTACTGCTCCACCTTCACCCGCTTGGAACCTGGCGACGTGATCGCGTCAGGCACCCCGGGCGGCGTCGGCGCCAAGCGAACGCCCCCGCTGTGGCTCAAGCCCGGCGACACCGTGGAAGTCGAGATTGACCGCGTCGGCCTGCTCCGCAACGGCGTCGCGGACGAAGCGGCCTGAGCCGCGTCGCCCATGGATCCGCAGCCGGAGCACCATCCCGTCATCATCGTCGGCAGCGGGCCGATTGGCCTCACGCTCGCCAACCTGCTGGGAACGATGGGCGTGGGCTGCCTGCTGGTGGAGCGCAACCTGACCACTGTGCAGGAACCGCGCGCGGTCTCGATTGACGACGAATCGCTCCGTACCATGCAGGCAGCGGGCGTGGTGGAGGAGGTGCTGCGCTTCGTCGTGCCGGGCTACGGGTCGCACTACTACACACCTGGCCGGGTCACCTTCGCCAAGGTGGAGCCGGTCGGGCGCCCTTACGGCTATCCCCGGCGCAACGCCTTCCGGCAACCGATCCTGGAAGGGCAGCTCAAGGAGGCGCTGGGCCGGTTCAGCGGCACGGCGACGCTGTACGGCTGGCGGATGGGGCGCTATGAGGCGTTGGAAGATCAGGTAAGGCTTCACCTGCTCGGCCCGGCGGACGAGGCGCGCGAGGTCACGTGCGACTACCTTGTGGGCTGCGACGGCGCGGCTAGCCGGGTGCGGGAGCAGCAGGGCGTCGAGCTTGCCGGTACCACCTTCGACGAGCGCTGGCTGATCCTCGATTTGGAGAACAACGAGAACACCACCAAACACACGGAGGTGTTCTGTGACCGCCGCCGCCCCTGCATCACCCTGCCGGGTCCGGACTGCACCCGCCGCTACGAATTCAAGCTGCTGCCCGGCGAAACCGACGCCGACCTGCTGGACCCGGCGATGGTCGCGCAACTGCTCAGCACGCATGGCGCGGACCCGAACGCGACCCTGCGGCGCAAGGTGGTTTACCGATTTCACGCCCGGGTGGCGCCGCGCTGGTCGTTCGGGCGGGTGTTCCTGGCCGGGGACGCCGCGCACCTGACGCCGCCCTTCGCCGGGCAAGGCATGAACAGCGGCATACGCGACGCGCAGAACCTAGCGTGGAAGCTGGCAACGGTGCTGGACGGACGCGCCGGGCCGGGGCTGCTGGACACCTACGAGCAGGAGCGCAAGGATCACATCTGGCAGATGATCGGCCTTGCGCTGCGGATGGGCCGGGTCATGTCGCCGCCGAGCTGGCTGCAAGGGGCGCTGACGCAGGCCGGGTTCATGGCGCTGAACGTTTGGCCGCCGGCGCGGGACTACGTGCAGCAGATGAAGTACAAGCCGCCGCCGCGCTTCAACGCCGGGTTCCTGGTGCCGGACGGCAACGGGCGTCGCTCCATCGTGGGTCGGCTGCTGCCGCAGCCCGGCGTGCGCCTGGCGGGCGGGCGCGAGGCGCTGCTGGACGAGCTGCTCGGCAACCGCTTCGCGCTGCTGCTGCCGTCGGGCCAGCCCGGCGGCTTGGCCGGGCTGCGCCATTCCGTCTGGGACAAGCTGGGGGCGGTGCGCGTCGCCCTGGTGCCGAACGGCGCCCCGGTTGCGGCCGTGGGTGGGGTCGAGGTTGCCGCGCTTGCAGGCGACGCGCTCGATGCCGTCGCGGCGGATTACGCCGGCCACGCGCTGCTGCTGCGGCCCGATCACTACGTTGCGGCGGCGGTCCCGCTCGCCGATGCCGATCGGGCGGCGCAGGCGGTCGAAGCCTTGCTGGCGTCAACTTGGAAAGCAGCCGACGCTGGCGTGCCCGCCGGAATGAACAAGCAAATCGCCTGACCACGCCAATACCGATTCTGGCAGCAAGCCAGGGCGACAAGGGAGAAAGCTGATGAACACCGTGCCGCTGTCACGCCGCCGTGCCCTGGGCCTGCTCGCCACCGGCCCCACCCTTGCCGCCGTGCGCCCCGCGATCGCTGCAGAGCCGGTGAAGGTCGGCGTCGTGCTGACCATGTCCGGCCCCTTCGCGTCCAGCGGCGAGATCATGGCAAATGCCGCAAAGCTGTTCCTGGCAACCCAGGGCGACACGGTGCTGGGTGGCCAGCGGGTCGAGTTGATCATCCGCGACGATGGCGGCACCAACCCGGACGCCGCCAAGCGCCTGGTGCAAGAATTGGTGGTGCGGGACCGCGTGCAGTACCTCGGCGGCTTTCAATGGACGCCGAACGCCAACGCGGTCGGCCCGCTGCTGAACCAAGCCAAGGTGCCTTGCACCCTTTGGAACGCTTCCGGCGCCAACACCACGCGCTTGTCGCCCTGGTTCGCGCGCACGGCCTTCACGCACTGGCAGGTCAACCTGCCCTTGGGCCAGTGGGCCGCCGGCACCAAGGGCTGGCGCCGGGCTTATGTGCTCGTCACCGATTTCGGCCCTGGCCAGGACGCCGAGGGCGCCTTCGTGAAGGGCTTCACCGAGAAAGGCGGGGAAATCGTCGCCACGGCGCGGATGCCAATCCAAAGCCCGAACTTCGTCCCGTTCCTGCTGCGCGCCAGGGAGGCCAAGCCGGACGTGCTGTTCGCCTTCCATCCCGGCGGCGTGCAAACCGCGGCCTTCCTGAAGGCCTATGCCGAAGCCGGGCTGCGCGAGGCCGGCATTCCCCTGATCGGCCCCGGCGACCTGACGAGCGACGAGGAGCTGCCCAACGCCGGCCGCCTGGCGCTGGGCGTCATCACCGCCGGGCAGTACAGCATGGTGGCGGACCGCCCGGCCAACCGGGCCTTCGTTGCCGCCTGGAAGGCCGCCTATGGCCTGTCGCCCGTGCGGCCGAACTACATGGCGGCGGGCGCGTGGGACGGGATGCACGCTATCTGCACTGCCGTCGCCGCCACGGGCGGCAAGGCCGACGCGGCTGCCGCCATGCGCGCCATCTCGAACTTCAGGACCGACGACAGCCCGCGCGGCCCGGTCAGCATAGACCCAGCGACGCGGGACATCGTGCAGAACATCTACATCCGCGAGGTCAGGATGGTTGGCGACGAGCCAGGCAATGTGGAGATCGAGACCATTCCTGGAGTCCGCGACCCCTGGAAGGCGGCCAATCCGGCATAGGGCCTGACGATGGAAATCCTGGCCAACATCGCGTTCCAGTCGCTGGCCTATGCGAGCGTGCTCTACCTGATTTCGGTCGGGCTGTCGGTCACGCTGGGGCTGATGGGCTTTGTCAACCTGGCGCACGGCATCTTCGCCATGGCGGGCGGCTACCTGGCCGCGGTCGCGGTGGGCGCCACCGGGGTGCCCTGGCCGGTGATGCTGGCAGTGTCGCCGCTGCTGGTCGCGGTGGGCGCCGCCGTGCTGGAACGCGCGGTGTTCGCCCGGCTGTATGGGCGGAGCGAGCTGGACCAGGTGCTGTTCTGCATCGGCCTGATCTTCATTGCAGGCGCCGTCGTCCGGCTGCTGTTCGGCCCGATGCTGCGGCCCATGCCGTTGCCGCCGGTTCTGATGCAGCAGGTTCAGGCCGGCCCCTTCCAGTTCTATGCCTACAAGCTGCTGGTCATCGGCATCGGCGCGCTGACGGCCGCCGGCATCCTGTTTGGGCTGGAGCGGACGCGGGCCGGGGCGATGATCCGGGCGGCGGTGGAGAACCGGGGCATGGCGGAGTCCGTCGGCTTGCGGACCTCTGCCCTGTTCACCGCCACCTTCGCGCTCGGCGGCGCGTTGGGAGCGCTGGGCGGGATGCTGGGGGTGGACGTGTTCGGCCTCAACCCGGCCTACGCCTTCGACGTGCTGGTTTACGTGCAGATCGTCGTGGCCATCGCCGGGCTGGGCACGCTGCGCGGGTCGTTCCTGGCGGCGCTGGGGATCGGGGTGCTGCAAACCGTGTCGTCCTACTACGTGCCTGCGCTCGGCACGACCATCCTGTTCATGGCCGTGTTCCTGCTGCTGCTGCTGCGCCCGCGTGGCCTGTTCGGGCGGGTGTGACCGCATGGATGGCGACGCACAGGCCGGCTTCCGCGCGGCGCTGCGGCGCAAGCACCGCTTCCACCCTGGGGAGGTGCTGCCGCTTCTGCTCCTGCTCGCGGTGCCGCTTCTGGGGTCCGAGTATTATGCGCTCGGGACGCAGGTGATCGTCGCCATCATCTTCGCTCTCTCGCTGGACCTGCTGGTGGGTTATGCCGGCGTCGTCACGCTGGGCCACGCCGTGTTCTTCGGCATCGGCGCCTATGCTGCCGGCATTGCCTCTGTGCACGGCTGGGGCGAGCCGCTGAGCGGCCTGCTGATCGGGGCCGCCACGGCCGCCGTGGCAGGCGCGCTGCTTGGGGCCGTCGTGCTTCGGACGGCACGGTTCACCTTGCTCATGCTCACACTCAGCTCGGTGTTCCTGGCGGGCGAGGTCGCAAACAAGGCGGCGTGGGTCACGGGCGGCGTGGACGGGCTGACGGGCGTCAACACATGGCCGCTGCTGGGCGCGTTCGAGTTCGACCTGTTTGGCCAAGTCGGCTACGCCTACGCCGCCGTTGCGCTGGTGCTGGCTTGGCTCGGCCTGCGCTACCTGGTCCATGCGCCGTTCGGACAGTCCGTGATGGCCATGCGCGACAACCCCGGGCGGGCTGCGGCCATCGGCATGGCGGTGCTGCCACGCCTGGTGCTGGTTTACGCCATATCCACTGGGCTGGCGGGCCTAGCCGGGGCATTGCAGGCGGAGGTCAACCAGTTCGTGGGCTTGAAGGACATTGGGTTCGAGCTGTCGGCCACCGTCCTGGTCATGCTCGCCCTGGGCGGCGCCGGCCGGCTATATGGCGCCTTCGCCGGGCCGGCCGCGTACCTAGTCGCGCAGGATATCCTGGCCAAGGACAACCCGGTGCTGTGGCAGCTTTGGCTCGGGGTGCTGATCGTGGCCGTGGTGCTGTTCGCGCCGGGGGGCATCCTGGGTATCGCCGACCGGCTGGGCCGCGGATGGCGCCGGTGACGGCCGCGCTGGCGCTGGACCATCTGATGATGCGCTTCGGAGGGCTGGTCGTGACGAACGACGTGTCTCTGACGCTGCAGCCCGGCGCGCGTCATGCCCTGATCGGCCCGAATGGCGCCGGCAAGACCACGCTGGTCAACCTCGTGACCGGACGCCTGCGCCCGCGCGCCGGCACGGTCCGCTTGGCCGGCCAGGACGTCACTGAGCTTCCGCAGCACCGGCGCATCCGGCTGGGCCTGGTACGGAACTTCCAGGTCACGAACCTGTTCCCCAGCTTCTCCGCGTTCGAGAACATCGCCCTCGCGGTGACCGAGCGCGAGGGGCGAGGCTTGTCGCTGCGAAGCCGGCAGGGCTTTGCGTCGCATGTGGCGGACGAGGCTGAGGCCATCGGCCGGCGCATGCGCCTAGGCGGCGTAGGCGTCGCGCCTGTGCGCGGCCTGGCCTATGGGCAACAGCGCCTGGTGGAGCTGGCGGTCGCCTTGGCCCTGCGCCCACGCGTGCTGCTGCTGGACGAGCCGGCGGCAGGCTTGCCAGCCGCAGACCATGCCATGATCCTGGACGCCCTCGACGAGCTTCCGGCGGAGGTGGCGGTGCTGCTGATTGAGCATGACATGCCGCTCGTGTTCCGCTTCGCCCGCGCCATCACCGTCCTGGCTGAAGGCGCCGTGATCGCAGAGGGCACGCCGGACGACATACGTGACAACGCCGGCGTGCGCGCGGCCTACCTGGGCACCCGGGCATGACCGTTCTGCTAGAGTTGGAGGGAGTCGCCAGCGGCTACGGGCCAACCCGGATCGTGGACGGCGTCAGCCTCAGCCTGCCGCCGGGCGGCGGGCTGGCGCTGCTGGGCCGCAACGGCGCCGGCAAGACAACGCTGATGAGCACGGTTGCGGGCAGGGTCGGGCTGCAAGCCGGCACTATCGGCTTTGACGGAAAGCAGGTCGGGCGGGCGCCGCCCAGCGCGCGGTGCCGGGCCGGAATCGGCTTCGTGCCGCAGGAGCGGCAGATTTTCGCGACGCTGACGGTGGAGGAGAACCTGCGCGTTGCCGACCTCGGCCGGACGTGGACAATGGAGGCCGTGTTCGACCTGTTCCCCCGCCTGGCCGAGCGGCGGCGCAACGGCGGCGGCCAGTTATCGGGCGGCGAGCAGCAGATGCTGGCCATCGGTCGGGCGCTGATGGGATCGCCCACCCTGCTGCTGTTGGACGAACCATTCGAGGGTCTCGCACCCGTTATCGTGGACGGGCTGTTGGAGGCCCTCGCTCGTCTGCGCCGCGAAGGGCTTGCGATGATTGTCGTCGAGCAGCACGCCCGCCTGGCCCTGGACCTGGTGGAGCAGGCAGTGGTGCTGGAACGAGGACGAGTGCGGTTGGCGGGCACGCGGGACGAGGTCCTGGCCCGTTGGGACGAGGTTGAGGACATGCTGGCCGTGACGCACTGATGCGGCACCCGGCCAACGGAGGAGGACGAGGTACGATGGGACGCCGGATTTTCTGCGGCTGCTTCGCCGCTGCGATATCGTCGCACCTGGCCGATGCCCAGGGCGAGCCTGTCCCGGCAGCGCCCGCCTCTGCCAGCTCCCCGGACCTGGCGCTGGTCGAGGATTTGGTCACGGCCAACCGTATCCTGTTCGATCAGGGCGTGGTGGACGGCTTCGGGCACGTCAGCGCCCGGCACGACAAGGACCCGAACCGCTTCCTGCTGTCCCGCAGCATGGCCCCTGGCCTCGTGATGGAGGCCGACATCATGGAGTTCGACCTGGACGGCACGCCCATAGATGCGCGGGGCCGGGCGGTTTATCTGGAGCGGTTCATACACGGCGAGATCTTCCGCATGTACCCGGATGTGCAGTCGGTCGTGCACAGCCACTCCCCGGCGGTGATCCCTTTCGGCGTCAGCAAGGCAGCGCTCCGGCCGCTGTATCACATGAGCGGGTTCCTGGGTGCAGGCGCGCCCGTGTTCGAGATACGTGACGCCGGAGGGCCAGCGACCGACATGCTGATCCGCAACCGGGAGCTGGGGCGCGCCCTGGCCGCGGCGCTGGGCAGCCACCCGGTCATGCTGATGCGCGGGCATGGCTCCGTCGTGGTCGGGCCGTCCGTACGACAGGCGGTATTCCGTGCAGTGTACACGGAGGTGAACGCTCGCATGGAGAGCGAGGCGCTGCGCCTAGGCGACGTCACTTTCCTGAATGAGCAGGAAGCCGCAGCGGCAATGACGACCAATGCTGCCCAGGTGAACCGGCCGTGGGAGCTGTGGCGCAAGAAGGCGATGGAAGGGCGGTAAGCACCGGCGCCCATCGCGCCCCCGCATGACCGCGACATGACGGATCAGCATGGGCGAGCAGTTTCCATTCTTCTCCCGCAGCCCGCTTCAATGCGAAAGCTGCAAGCTCAGGCCAAACTTGCAGTGGTTTTCAGTGCCCAAACAATCGGATAGGGTAGGAACGAAAAATCATGATGAAGAATAGTTCAGCGACGCAGGCGCAGCGTTCAGCCAATTCAATGAAGGACCGGGCGGCGTGCAGCCGCAACGTTCTATGCATAACCGGCACCGCTTGTCGGCGGGCCGGGACCATGCTCGCTTGGGCGGCATTCTCTGTCCTAACGGCCATGGGTGGGGCACAGGCGCAATCGCCGTTGGTGTACACGACCAGCGGGTGGGTTCAGGGTTCCGCGCCGGATGCAAACAGCGTGACTGCCTTCAAGGGCATACCCTACGCGGCTTCGCCCACGGGACCATTGCGGTGGCGCCCGCCGCAGGCTGCGCCGCAATGGAACGGCGTCCGTCCGGCCATCAACTACGGCAATGCCTGCCTGGCCGCTCCGTTGCCCAATCCCGCACCACCGTCCGGCCCGCCGCAGAGCGAGGATTGCCTGACGGTGAACGTCTGGACGCCTGCTCCGTATGACGGCGCGGCAAAGCCGGTCATGGTTTGGCTGCACGGTGGCGGCTTTCAGTTCGGCTCTTCCGCTTCCGCGACCTACAGCGGCTCGAACCTTGCCGCACGCGACGTGGTGGTGGTGTCGCTGAACTACCGGCTGGGCGTGTTTGGCTTCCTCGCACACCCGGCTCTCGACCAGGAGTCCGGAGGTTCAGGGGCATATGGCCTGCAAGACCAGCTCGCTGCGCTTCGGTGGGTGCAGCAGAACATAGCCAAATTCGGCGGCGATCCCAGCCGGGTCACCCTGTTCGGCGAGTCTGCCGGCGCGCATGCCGTGGGCATCCTGCTGGCGTCCCCGCAGTCCCGTGGCTTGTTCTCCCGCGCAATCGCGGAGAGCGGGGCATTCTGGGACAGCGAACACGGATCGCTTGCCACCCATGGGGAGGCGCTTGCCAAGGGACGCGCATTTGTCGAGCGCCTCAGCAACCCGGACATCCGCGCCGTCCCCGCCAGCCAGGTCAACGCTGCGGCGTCCTGGGACTCCGTATCCGATCCCGGCATCACTGCATTCGCCCCAAGTGTGGACGGGCAGGTGCTCCGGGACTCGCCGGCAAACGTGTTCGCCCGCGGCGAACAGCTGAACGTGCCGCTCCTAGCAGTCTGTCGGACTTAACGCGACGCGAAGTTGGGGAGTAGGATCGTTGTATCGATTCGCTGGCTTTATTCCCAGGGCATCTGCCGCATGAGCAACTTCCGCCTGATCGACCGCGACACC
>JAABUX010003800.1_pt1 | contig 19683 bp, 9 predicted proteins | sample 5561851 | NCBI WGS metagenome assembly JAABUX01 (sample SAMN10711883, study PRJNA513361) | rock metagenome | isolation source: Antarctica rocks | place: Antarctica: Victoria Land, Richard Nunatak red sandstone | collected 2016-01-03 | reverse complement strand
TTGTCCTCCCCCTGTCTACCAGTTCCTCTCCTCTCTTCTCCTGGTTTAGTCTGGCATCTTGCGGATAGTTTATTCTTTCCACGTCCCTTATGCGCCTCGCGACCTGATAGAGGCGATAAGCGACACCGAGACATGGGGTGCCGTGGGCGCTTATTCAGCACCCTCCAACCCTTTCCCAACTTCGCCAACAATATCATTAAGTGCGCCGTTTCGCATTCAGCCTGCGCCGCTTTTCGCGCATTAGCTGCGCCCGTCCCCTGACGCCCGTCCCCCAGGCCTCACTCAGGCGCACCTCACGCGTGCAAACGGCACCGCTCGCACAACGAGAACATACTCTCACATCGTTCGGTGTCTGCGGATCGGCGCACTCACTCACTGTGCGAAAAGTAAGGGGTTGGCGCACTCACTGTGCGAAAAGCCGCGCAACTAATGGGCGAATGAGGGCTGACGTAGGTGTAGAAGCGGCGCACGTAATGTGCAATCTTACACGCCCAACTGACGAAATCTCCGGTGTAGTCGCCGTTTTCCTCGATGAGCCGCCGGTAGTACAATTTTGACCGCTCCGGCCTATCCAGGAGGTCACCCTCGAGCACAAGGAGAGACGGATAGGCCGTACCCTCGTAACGGTGCATAATCCGTTGGGCGAATAGAGCGAGAAATTCGTCCTCGTCCTCCAATGATCGGCCTGAGTGCGTGCGCAGGGCCGCCTCGGTGAACTGGCCGTAAGGGACAATGACATCGGGGGGCAGCCAGCACCAATCCCTCATTGCTCTAACTGTCTCCCTTACAATTACACGACGTTGCCAGCGGTGGGAGGCGCGCCGGATAGGGATGGGTCGGACCCATGGAACCAGGCCCACGCCTCCAGGACGAGACGCTTTGTCCTATACTCCCCGTACTGCCTCATCTCTCGGTCCTTGAGCACGCGGAACGTCTCGCCCGGAAAATCCTTGGTGCGCGGCGCGTCGGGCGGGTCCTCAGTGGGATCGAGGATGTCTTCCAGCTCCCGATCAGTTAGATCGTGTGGGTCGAGGATGTAGCGGATCTGCTTACGCGTTAGGCCGTAGAGACGAGCGTAATAGGCGTCCAACTCCGCGCGCACTCGTGCCCGCCGCTCCTCATTCCAACTGAACGGCGGTCCATCATAACCTAGGTCTCGCGCGAAAGGCTGCATATCCCACGCCGTGTACCCTAACTCCAGCACGCGGGGGACGATGTTGGCAAGATCGTCAGCGCTGTAGGCAGTGGGTGGCAGCATGGGAAACTGCTTAACGATAAAGAAGTTGAGGTGTAAGCCACCCACCTTGTGTCGAGCGATGGAGTCGAATACCAGAGCATTGAGATTACCAAAGAGGCACGCGCTCAATCGTGCATCGTCAACGTTTACCAGCACTACCGGCGCGTTATTACCAACACCGGCGCGAGGGAGCAGGCTAGCGATTACGGTGCGCTCATTAGTGGGGCTTGTAATGTCCTTAAGTGCCATCAGCCACCCACAGTGCTGCGGTACGTTGAGTTTGCCTTCGACTTCAGTTTCCGTTATCCAGTACTGTGGTATTGGATAGCACGCGGGGTCCTTATGTTCCTGTAGTGATAGTGTATCGGGCTGGCCGGGACGCTTCAGGTTGTCCGGATTGACGATAACATGAGCGGCGCGATGGTCAAATGCCTGAAACATCTTACCCTCGAACAGTGGCAAGTACGCCTTGTCTCCTAGCCGGAAGACGTTGCCGTCGAGCGTCCAGCCCTCAGCCTCCAGTTGGTCGCGCCTACGAAAGAGTCCGCTGTCGTTGGACATGTGGAACATCCCCATGAATCGTACGCCCCAGGGGTTAACGCCGCTCTGCTCGTCGACGAGGACGGGCACGCGGCGATAGATGGCCTTGGTCAACTCCGCGTCAGCGCGCGTGCGAAACACGGGGCAGGTGCGAGTGTTGGGGTTGAGCAGTGCGATGTCCTCCCTTGAGAGTGCGAAGTGGCGCGCTGGCTCCTGCAGTTGTGCCGTCCGAGTGCAGAAGAATGCGAAATCGGCTTGTGACACGCGCGCCCCTGACATCGTGAGCAGACAGAACTTATAGCTGCGATGGACGGCCGGGAAAATAGCCTCGCTGTTCTCAAAGTCGAACAGGCTAGCCAGGGTTTCGGTATCGGAGAGCGCCCCAAAGAACCTTTTGGTCGAGTCATCGGTGGCGATGCCGGTGGGGCAGATCAGGCCAGCCCGTCCATGCCGGCCGATAAGGGTGCGGAACTGCTCGGCGAAGAGGGCGTAGAGGTTGACGTCGCCCACGGCCGTGAGAGGGAAACGACCGCTCTCGCGCACGAACTTGCTCTGTCCTTCGGCCGCGTGCTTGGCCGCGGCGAAAGCCTGCCCCAGGGACGGATCGGCCTGTGGCAACGTCTCGATCAGGCGCTTGCGCGCGGCGGCGTTCGACGCGTGCGCGATCTCGGGGCTACGCGCGGCGAAGAACTCCTGCTCCTGCAGCTTGATGCGCTCCCACGGTGGATTGCCCAGGACACAATCGAAGCCGCCCGCGTCGGCGAAGACGTCAGGGAACTCCAGGCTCCAATGAAAAAAGTGGAGCCGCTCGGCGAGCGCACGCACCTCGGCCCGTTGCGCCGATGAGAGGGTATCCGCTCCCTCCCGCAGGCCGCGGATGCCAGCGGCCGTTGGTGGATCGGGGCGCTCCGGCACCAGACGCCAGAAGAAGGCGGCCGTCCAGGCGTCAGCCAGGAAGAGTTTGCGCTCGTAGACCTCGGACTCGCGGAACACCTCGTACCGCTCCTCTTTCTCGCGTAAGGTTCGCGCGTCGATCTCCCGCACGTCGCCGATCTCCATGGCGACGAGAGCTTCGTCCTCACTGGCCTCCGCCCCCAGCAGCTCGCCGGTGGCCAACTGGCCGAAGAAGCTGGTCTGTCCCAGTCTCTCGGTACGATTGCGCCGCTTGATGCCACTCGCGAAGGCCCGGTCGTCACCGCTGAGTGGGGCGAAGGCCTCGTCGGGCAGACCGGCCTCGACGGCGTGGGGCGTCGCGCCGACGAGCGAGTTGCCGCACTTGATGCGGTGGTCGAGGAAGGTGAGCGGCTGGCCGGGCACGTGCCCCTCGATCCACAGCGCCAGGCGGCAGAGATCGACCGCGAGCGGGTTGAGGTCCACGCCGTAGATACAGTGCGCGATGACGTCCCGGAGGGCCGCGCGCAGGGCGCGGATATCGGGCTCCGCTTCGCCGGCGTCCAGCCGCGCCACCTCCCGTCCGATGCGCCGTGCCGCGGCCAGGAGGAAGTGCCCCGACCCGGCGGCCGCGTCGCACACCTTGAGGGCAAGCAGCCTCTGACGCTTCTCTGACGGCGTCCCGCCCTCGACGAGCGCCCGAACGATGACCGGCTCCAGCGCGCTCTTGATCAGCTCCGCCACGAGTGGCGGCGGCGTGTAGTACGAGCCGGTCGTCTTGCGCTCGCTGCCCTCCACCAACTCGAAGCGCGGCGGGCCGCCCTCGCGCCGCAGAGCCGGATGCAGGTCGAGCAAGCTCTCGTAGACGCTGCCCAGCTCCTCGACGTTGAGATCGCGATAGTTGACGCGCCGCCACACTCCTCTCACGGTCACGAGGGAGAGACCGCGCAGCGCCTCAAGCAGGGCGCCGTTCGCAAGCTGCGCCCCGTCGAGGTCGGGACAGGAGCGCACGTTGAAGAGGCCTCCGGAGAGCGGCGCCAGGGCGAGGGCAGGGCAGCCGTCGCGCATCATGCCGACGGTGACGGCCAGCGCACGCCATAAATCATCGTGTCGGTCTTCGCGCCGGCGTCGCTCGGCCTGGTCTCGCAGGCGCGTGACGGAGTAGTCCGCCATGTAGATCGCGCGCAGGCGCGGGTCCACATCCGGCGCGAAGAGCAGGTCGCGCTCCTCGGCCACGAGCAGGAAGAGGAAGCGGTAGACCAGGCGCAGCAGCTGCCGATAATACTCCGTGACCGTCAGTTCGCCGCCCTCCAGGCGCGCGCGCAGCCGCTCGTTCGCGGGGTGCTCCAGCAGCCCCTGGCCCAGCGCCTTGAGCGCGGCCGTCACGCCCCCGCGCAGGGCATCCAGGGCGCGCGTCCCGCCCTGCACCGCCGCGAGCCGCCACCGTTCCAGCCAGCAATCGGCCGACTCTTGCCGGCCACGGGGCAGGCGCGAGCGGTGCAGCAGCAGATAGAGCAGCACGAAGTCGGCATAGACGCCACCCTCCATCATGCCCTCAAGATTGAACTCGACGTAGGCGGCGCGCGTCAGGCTCTCGTTGTCGCGCAACAGGCGCAACTGCCGGCCGTTAGTCACGATGCCCCACAGGTGCGGCGTACGGTTGAGATACTCCTGCATCAAGCCCTGGGGGCTGACGCGCAGGCCGCCGGCGACGGTGCGCTTGCCCTCGCCGCGGTCCAGGTCCTGCTCCGCCGCAACGACATGGATGGGCGGGGCGCCCGGCTCCTCACCGGCCCGGTGGGAGAGGGGGTAGGGGCGCTCGTCGACGACGTCGGCGGCCGCCCGATACGAGAGCCGCCCATAGCCCAGCTCGCGGAAGAGGGGCAACACCCACTGCTCGCGCGTCTCGGTGACGCCGCTCTCGTCCTCGCCCAGGCGCGCCCTGACCGCCTTGAACGCCTCCCAGTAGCTCTTGCAGGAGGCCCAGGCGTGCGCCGCCGTCTCCGTTAGCCGTTCGCCTTTGCCCAACCCGTAGTCGGCGGCGGTCAGGCCGCCCAGCTCGGGATCGGCGGCGGCGATGCGCGCCAGCAGGTCGGGGGGGAGGAGCCCTCCCTCCGATCGCACGGTGACGAATGCCGATTGCGCGGTCCTGGCCATCTCCTTGCGCGCTCCCTTCCCCTAGCCCTGGACGATCCCGGTCGCGACCGGCATGAAGATATAGAGGCCCAGCAGGTCCGCGGGCAACTGGGGCCGGACGCTGTAGCGTACCCCCACAAGCCCCGCGGCGTCGCGGACGCGCCGGTGCGCCGCGAGGAGCGCCTCGGCCCGCTCGCCAGCCAGCCGCTCGATCCCCGGTTGAAGCGCCGGCCAGCCCTCGATAGCGGACGTCAGCCAGCGCTCCCGCAGCGCCGGTGCCACGTTGCCGGCCGGCTCGGCCCCGAGCAACCGCAGCGCCTCGGATTCCGGCATCCACGCGGACACCTGCGCTCCTCCCCGGACGGCCGCGACCACGCACTCCTCGGCCAGCAGGGGCGTCGCCGTGCCGTGGCTCGTCACGTCGAGGTGGAAGCGCAGGCGCAGCACGAGGAGCGTCGTGCGTGTGGTGACGGCGTGGGTCCGGATCGCGCCGCAGCGCGCGGCGACGCCGTCCGTCCCCGTGTCAAGCGCCGTCCCGGCCACATGGAGTCCCAGCGCCTCGACGAGGGGGTGCGTGCGCGCGATGTAGGTGACGCCGTCGGGGACGGGTAACTGGAAGGCGAGACGCGCGTGGGGCATCGGCACGCCGCAGGCCTCGCGCACGGCCAGCGGCAACGCATCCGTGGTCAGCGTCCAGTGATCGCCCGCGGGCGCCAGCGGGACGTTGAGACGCTGGCACGCCGCGCCGACGAACCGCTCCACGTCGCGATGGTCGCCCAGCGCTGCCGCTGCCTCGCGCAGTTCGCGCGCGACCTCGTTGGGGCGCAGCGAGGCCTGGGCATAGAGGGTGCGACTGCGCCTCTCGCGCTCGGTGGCGTTCTCCCAGTCCGCCTCCACGGCGGCGAGGCGCGTGTCCGCGTCGTCGAAGTCGAAGGCCAGCTGCTGCGGACTGGCGCGGCCGCGCATGAACAGCGCCTCGAAGATGGCCTCCAGCACCTTGGTGCTGTCCTGCGGCAGCGGCACCGCCACGCCGAGGCTCTTGCGGATGCTCTCGGCCTTGCGCAGGAGCACGTTGAGGATGGCGCCGTCGATGCGGTTGTCCGCGCCGTAGTACAGGACGGCGCGCACCTCCCGCCGTGGTTGGCCGTAGCGGTCCACCCGCCCCTCGCGCTGCTCGTGCCGCGTGGGGTTCCACGACAAGTCGTAGTGGACGACGGCGTCGAAGTGCTCCTGCAGATTGATGCCTTCGGAGAGGCAGTCCGTCGCGACCAGGACGCGCCGCTCGTGTCCCGCCAGAGCGGCCACACGGGCCATGCGCTCCTCCTGCGGCAGCGCCCCCGTCACCGCAATCACCTCGACGCCGCGGAGGCGTCGGCGCAGCTCGTCGGCCAGGTACGCGGCCGTGGCGATGTAGCGGCAATAGATGACGGGGCGGAAGCCCTCCCCGACCAGGTCCTTGACGATGGGGACGACGCCCATCAGCTTCGCGTCCTTCTCGCCGCGCAGCGCCTCGGCCGCCCGGGCGAAGTCGCGCAACCGGCGCCGCTCGCCCTCGCCCGGTCCCTCCGCGTCGCTCGCGTCGGCTCCGGGCGCCGTATCGTCCGCGTCGGCCGCGTCCGACGTCTCCAGGTCCAGCACCGCTCGCTCCCCCAGGGCGTCCAACTCGGCCACGCTCTCGCGGGCTCCGCTCTCCGCTGCCCGCGTCGAGAGGGCGGCGACGGCCGCGGCCGGGCTCGATGAGACGCACCGCAACAGGGCCAGCGCCGCCCACCAGCGCACGCGGCGCCGGAAGACCGTCATCCCCTCGGCCCCGCGCACCAACTCGTTGGCGTAGGAGAGCACGCGGTCGAAGAGGTCCTGGTACGGGCGCGACATGGTGTAGGTGCGCTCGGCGGACAGCCGGTCCGGGAAGGGCGTTTGTTCGTCGAGGTACGCGCGGATGTCGGCGCGCCGGCGCTGCACGAAGTGGGCGGCCAGGCGCCGGCGCTCGGCCTCGTTGGCCGCGCCCGCAAGGTCCGTGGGGAGGGAGGCCAGGGCCGGGCTGAGCAGGCCCAGAAGGGAGCGGAACGCCGCCTCCACGCCGCTGTGCGGCGTCGCCGTCGCCAGCACGAGGTGTCGCCGTGGGTCGCGCGCCAGCTCCGCCAGGAGCTGATGGCGCTGGTGCTGGCCGCCCGACGAGGCGCCCTCCGCGCAGATGTGCGCCTCGTCCACGATGACAAACTCGGGGCACGCCCGCACGAAGTCGGCGCGGCGCCGGTCGCTCTTGATGTAGTCGACCGACACGACCACCACGGGGTACTCCTCGAAGAGCGAGCGGCCCATCGGTAAGCCGCGCTCCAGGCGCGCCACGGCGCCGGGCCGCACGACCTCGGCGTCCAGGTGAAACTTCTGGGAGAGTTCGGCCTGCCACTGCTCGCACAGGTGCGGCGGACACAGCACGCACAGGCGGCGGACCTCACCGCGGTCGAGCATCTCCCGCGCGATGAGGCCCGCCTCCACCGTCTTGCCCACGCCGACGTCATCGGCGATGAGCAAGCGGATCGGGTCGAGCTTGAGGGCCATCAGGAGCGGGACAAGCTGGTAGGCGCGCGGCTCGACGGCGATGCGCCCGAGCGAGCGGAACGGGCCAGCTCCGGTGCGTAGGCCCAGACGCACGGCGTCGCGCAAGAGCAGACCGGCCGTATGGTCGCCGGCCTGCAGGGGGTCGGGTGGCGCGAAGGTGGCGGGCTGCACGTCGTGACCCTCCAAGGGGAGGAACAGACCGACGACATCGGCGTCCGTCCCCCCGAGGGGACGCAGACGCAGCACCTCCGGGTCGTCCTGGGGAAGCACGACCCATTCGCGACCGCGCGCCCGTACGAGCGATCCCGTGGCAAACGGCTCTGCCATTGGCGCAACCGTCATGACCGTTTCTCCCTGGGCTCCGCGTACACATCCATCAGGCAGGGTTCCCCAACGCATACGCGCGCGCCTGGTGGTCGATCGCCGGGACCGTCACCGTGGTAAACTTTTCCCACCAGGCGCGCACATCCCGATCAAGCTCGGCATCGCCGCCGTCCAGCCACTGATCTACGTTCAGGATCGTCTCGTGATACACGGTCGAGAACGGGCCTACATTGGTCTCCTTGTCGTCGGCCCATTGGAGAGGGTCGTGACCTCCCATTTTCAATAACCTTTCCCGCTCCCGCGCGTCCCCCGGCCCGATTTGCAAATCCATGTCCAGATGGTCGTGGAAGACGTTGAACGTGAAGAGCAGTAGCCGGCACGACTTCGTCCACTGTCCATTGCCTTTAAGGTGGTCGAGCGCATCGTCCCACGGTAGATAGGCAACGCGGATGAATAGGGCGCGGAAGTGGACCGGCTCGTTCCATATGTCGTCGACCACAAAGTTCGCCGACTGCTTCACCAGGCCCTCGATCAGGGCTCGCGCCTGTTTGCGCCGCGCCTCGACGCGGCGGATCATCTGGTCGATCACCGCCCCATGCTGGGCATAGAGGCGTCGGCACAGCGCATCGATGTTGTCGTCGCCCACAAGCTTTCTCCTGATCAAATCGGCATAGTGATCGAGTAACACGCTGACCCCCGCATCCCTCTCAGGGTCGCGCTCATTGGCCACCTCCGTCAAGGCCTCGCAGATGTGTCTGTAGCCAACCGGCACCCACTTACGATGACTGGGCGGCTCGGCGGCCGGGGACAGAAACAGGGCGACGATGCGCCACTGGTCGCCACAGCGGCGGCGCACCTCCTCGTCATAGCGGCGCAACTGCTCGTCATGCTCCCGCGACCCCGTCTTGTTCTCGATGATAATGGCCAGCTTATTGGCCCCATCCAAGACGAGGATGTCGATGCGGCCGGGCTTGCCGTCTGTATGGATGTGATGAACTTCCGTCTCGACCGTCGCCGTCGTCATGTCGGCCGGGATGAGTCCCACCCTGGCTGTCGCGGCCTCTACAACCTGCAACAAGGTCCGGAGGACGGCATCGCCCAGTCCGTGCGTCTCATACGGGCTGAGCAGGAAGGCCAGGCAGGCCGAATGATCAACTTCCTTCCACCGCGGCCCAACGGCGTCGAAGATGTTGAAGCGGGCGAGCACGCGCCCGAGGTGTGTGAGGCGTTCGTCCGTGGCGAACGCCTCAATTGCTCGTCGTAGGTCGATCTGTATCGGCGCGTCGTCGCTCATACCCCAACCTGCGTTTCCCGGCCGGGACCGAAGACCCACGCGTTGCCGCGGATCGCCCCGTCCCACGTATCCGGTCCTGCAACGCGGATAACCTCGTAGCCACCGTCCTGTAGCCTGGCCGTCACCACAGCGTCGCGCTCCTGGCGGTCCGGATAGTCATGGACCGGCCCATCGACGTAGACGCACGTCGGGGGATCGTTGTAGTAGAAGTCCGGCCGCGTCCCATAGCCCTGCACCACGGCGCCGGCGTGGTCGGGGAGCCGGTGGCCGCTACCGTGTAGATGGCGCACGAAGGCGCGCTCCAGTTCAGACCCGCAGGCGCCCTCCAGCGCGGTGAGGGTATCACCGGGCGCCCGCATCCCCGAGCCGGTGCGCGTCTCGGCCTTCGTCAGGCGCAGCAGCAGGTCACGCACCAGGTGGCGATCCAGGAGGAGGTGTTCGCGCTGGTTGGCGTAACTGAGCAGGCAGGCGTAGCAGGCCGCTTCGCAGTCCTCTTCAGCCCCGACCGGTCGGCGTCGATCCTCACCCGTATCCGGGTCGAAGTGCAGGATGCCCAGCGCCGCGCACGCGACACGGGCCAGCGCCCCCGGCTCATGCGCCAGGCGCGCCAGCACGCCCGCCCCGCCCTCCGCTGACTCGTACAGCAGGATACGTCTCCGGTCGACCAGGGAGGGCAGCGGCTCGGCATCCAGTTCGCGGTCTTCGATCTGGTAGACGGCCTCGACGCCCCTCTTGAGGGCGTATTCGAGGCTGGCCATCGCCGCGGTGTCCAGAGCCTCGGACACCTGCACCACCAAGGCGTTGCGTCGGTCTTCGACGAAGGGCACCACGCGCGCCATGGTCTCGTCGGCGTCCTCCGCCCCGCCCTCCCCCGTCTCGGCCGCCTGGCGCTCCTTCTTGCTCCACTCGCCGGTCTCCATGTCGAGCAGGAACCCGTGCAAGCTCTTGTCCTGGCGCCGAACCCATCCGAGATTGAGCCGCCAGAGGGTCGCCGTCGGCGCATAGGTCAGGGCGGCGAGCTCTCCGTCCCCGTCCGAGGCGACGGCGCGCGTATACTCCAGCCCTTGCGACCCGCGCGCGAAGCGCAACGCCGTCTTCATCTCGTAGCCGCGCCGCCGCCGCTCCTCCTCGTCGGAGGTGATGCGATTGACCCGCTTGGTGGCCACGTTGTCCAGGCGCATCAGGTTCGAGAAATACAGCGTGCCCGGCCCGGAGAGCAGGGCGTCGCAGAAGTGGCAGCGCTCGTCGCCGGTCACGTCGCCGACGTGGCCATAGCCGCAATTGCCGCAGAACTTAGCCGTGGTCGTCCGGTCGCCGCCCTCCTGGACCGAGAGCAGCACGCGCGCCACGCGGTATTGGCTGCCCTCGTGGTAGATGATGGCGCCGGGACCGAACTCGGAGACGGCCAGGAAGCGCGGGCGCGAGAGGAACTCGTCGCGCCCCACGGAGCGGTGGCGGCCCGGCAGGTACGCCGCCAACGGCAGGCGCGGGAAGTTGTAGCCGGGCAGGAACCCTTCGCTGGCGAAGTAGCGATACGTATAGAAGTCGGACTGCATCGCGGCCGCCTCGTCCTCGGTCAGGAGCTTGATCTGCGTCTCGGCCTCCCCGCGCAGCCGTTGCGCCGCCGCGCGGCTCTCGGGCGAGGCCGAGGCGTCGGTCACGATGGCGTTCTGGACCGCCTGCTGCCGGCGGGCCGCCCGGTACAGCCCACGCCAGCGTTCGCAGGCCCCATCGAAGGCGCGGTAAGCGCCGCCAATCACGGATTCCAGCCAGCGCTCCGTCGACCAGGGGGCGGCGCACAGGTCCTCCCCCAGCGCCGCCAGGATACGCTCGCAGCGGGCGGCGGCGCGCCGCGTCGCGTGCGGGTTGCGCAAGGCGTCGGCGACGCTCGCGCGGATCGGCAGGCGGTCGTCGGGCGCCTCCAGGTCGACCACGTCGGTCAGCGTGGTCCCGAGCGATTGGCCGGTTTCGGCGAGCCACACGGCGTGCAGGTGCGCCCGCACCAGGTCTTCGTTGGTCAGGTCCAGGCGCGGCGGGATGACCTGGCCCGCGACCATGCGCGCGGGGACGCGGAAGAAATACTGGTCGTGCGGGCTGTTCGACGAGCAATAGGTGAGCACCAGGGCCGGCTGCCCGCTGCGTCCGGCGCGGCCCGACCGCTGCGCGTAGTTCGCGGGCGTGGGCGGGACGTTGCGCATGTTGACCACGGACAGGTCGGAGATGTCCACGCCCAACTCCATCGTCGGCGAGCAGTAGAGCACCGGCAGGTCGCCGTCGCGGAACGCATGTTCGCGCTCTTCGCGCACCGCGGACGGGACCTGCGCCGTGTGTTCGCGCGCCTCGATCCCGCGCAGGTCCAGCGCCACCCGCGCGTAGAAGGCGCGGAAGAAGGCGTTGGTCTCCTTCGGCTCTACGGGCGCCCGCGTCACCCGCACGGGGTCGAGCGGCGGGGGCGTTCCGTCGCCCGCCAGCCAGCGGATGCAGCCGGCCTGCAGGCGATAGCTCCGCCGCGCCCCGGTGCTCCCGCGGTCGCGGCGCTCGTCGCTCGGTTCCAACTGGCCGCCGATCACCAGGGCCTCGCAGAGGTCCTGCGCCAGGCCCTCCAGGTCGGCCGCGGGCAATTTTTGGCCCGTCGGGAGGAACGCGGGCCAGGTCGACGACCGTCGCAAGAAGTGGCCAAGGCCGCTGGTGGCCGAGAGGGAGAGGTCAGCGCGGCCGGAGCCGCGCTCCTTTGTCCCGATCCAGGCCACGGGCGCCGTGCGCAGGTCCTCTTCGTCGAGCGCCCAGGGCTCCTTGAGGAACTGGAAGCTGCTCTGCACCAGGCGCTCCTGCTGCTCGGGGTCGAGATAGGAGGCCTTGATCGCCAGGTCACGCCGCAGCGTGTCGAGCACCGTCTGGCAGGCGCGCTGCCGCTCGTCGGGCGTGGCGGAGGCCAGGGCGGGGTGCCGTGACCGCCAGATGTCCTCGGCGGCGCACAACGCGTCCAGCGCGTCGTACCGCACCCGCAGCAGGCCGACCTGCTCCAGGTTGGGGGCGGTGACGCGCCAGCCGCGCTCTTGGTCGCGATAGATGCGGTAGCCGACGGTGTCGCGCAGCGCGGCCTCGATCTTCTGCCTGGCCAGGAACTGCGCGTCGGGGTTGGCGCTGTATTCGTGCGGCTCCAGGCGCAGCTGCCGCGTCACGGCGCGCGCGACGGTGTCGTGGGTCAACCCCTCCTCGCCCGACTCCGCGACCGCAGCGTAGAGGGCGGCGCGCAACAGGCCGATCTGCACGAAGTCGTTGAAATGGCCGGCCTGGAGCGACGCGTCCTGGCGGTTGTCGGTGAACGACAGGAGCTTGCGCGCCTCACGCTTCAGGTCGTGGTCGTTGCGGAGCGCCCGGACGACGGTCAACGAGAGGATGGTCGTCGCCGTGGAGCGCCCCTCGGTGGAGAGCATGGCCAGCTTGCCGAAGTCGCTGCGCGTGCTCGAGGAGTAGCTGACGCTGCAGCGGGGGCAGTAGCGGAACGGCGCCGGGAGGAAGAGGGCGCGCAGCGCGCCGGGCCGCGCCTCCTCCCCGCACACCCCGTCGGGCGTGACGTAGACGGGCTGCGGGAGCCACTTACGGGCGCTCGACCGCACCCGCACCGTGCCATCTTTGCGCGTCTCCAGCCAGTCTTCGGGCAGGGTGTCCAGATCGAGCGTGTGCCGCTCGTCGGGGTCGGGCAGGATGAAGCCCGAGGCGACCGTGGGGTCGTCGGAGATCGCGTTCAAGGAGCGTCCCTCCAGGGGGAGCAGGCTCGGCCGATCGACGACGTAGTAGGGCGCGCCGCACTCACGGCAGAAGGCCAGCGGGTACAGGCGACGGCCGCGATCTCCCGGCACGTAGACCTGGCCTTCCAGGGTCAGCGCGCGCGTGTCGGCGGGCTCGATCGATCCGTAGACGGCGTCGCCGCGGCTGATGAACTGGTGCAGGCGGAAGGCGAAGAGGGGGAAGCCCGTCGCCGGGTTGATCGTGGCATAGCCCGCCAGCAGCAGCGCCTCGAGGTGAGCGCGGCAGGCCTCCTCGTCGGCGCCGCTCTCGCCGGCGAGCAGTCGTGCCGCTGCCGTCATCGTCAGGGGTTGGCGTCGCTCCAGGCGTCCGCGCGCGTCGGTCGCCAGGCCGAACGCCGTCTCGATCCACGCCGCGAGGGGGTGGGCCGAAAGAACGGGATAATCGGCGGGATACGCGCGCGGGCCGGCGAGGGCGGCGCGCAACTCGTCGGCCGTCGGCGCCGCGCGCGCGATCGCCCGCCGCAGCGTCTCGCCGATGACGTTCTCGGGCGGCACCCGATCCCCGAAGAGGCGCGTCGCGATGGCCGCCACCTCCTTGGCACGGTCCTCGCGCGTCCCGTCTCCCGCCATGGTCGCGCTGGTGCCGATGCAGCGGAGGGTCGGCGCGCCGCAGCGTTCCCGCACCCGCCGCACGAGCATCGCCACATCGGCGCCCTGCCGGCCGCGGTACGTGTGCAACTCGTCGAGCACCAGGAACTCAAGCCCGTCCGCTGCGGCGATCACGCGCTCGTCGTTGGGGTCCATGCGCGTCAGCAACAGCTCCAGCATCATGTAGTTCGTGAGCAGGATATCCGGCGGACGGTCGGCGATCGCCTTGCGCTGCTCCTCGCTCTCCTGGCCCGTGTAGCGCGCGAAGGTGACGGGCTCCTGCTGCTCGCCGTACCCCTGCCGCAGGAACTTCTTCAACTCCTCCAGCTGGCTGTTGCACAGGGCGTTCATCGGGTAGACGACGATAGCGGCGATGCCGCGGCGCGCGGCGCGCGGTCCCTGGCGGAGCACGTGGTCCACGATGGGGATGAAGTAGGCGAGGCTCTTGCCCGAGCCGGTCCCCGTGGTCAGGACATAGGAGCCACCGCGTCGGGCGGCCGCGAGGGCCTCTTGCTGGTGGCGGTGGAGGCGGATGCTCGCGCCGAAGCCCTTGTCATCCTTGGCGCGCCGGAAGATGCGCGCGCACTCCCGCGCCACCAGGCCCTGCTGCGCCAATTCCTCGACGGTCTGACCCGGCTCGAAGGCGGGGTTGAGCTGGACAAGGGGGTCGGGCCAGAGTCGGCCCGTGGCCAGCTCCGCGTGGACGAAGGTCGCGATCTGCGCGTCGTCGATGCGCAGGAAGCTCTTGATGTAGGCGCTGTACTCGTCGACGACCGCCCCGCGCAACTGAAAGACATCCATAACCCCGTCACTCCGTCCGTTTCTTCAGGCTCTCGCCGTTGCTCGCTACGGCTCGCCGCGGCCGGTGCGACCGCTCGCGTGTCCATCGGGCGCGATCGCCGCCGGTGTGCCGGTGGCCATCTCGTCACTCCCCTCGTCGCCCTCCTCTCGTCTGTAGCGACGAGGCGCGTGCTTGTACTGAGGCTGCCAGGCATCCAGGTCCACCTCCGCGATGATCACGCCGCCGCCGACCTTGGTCGCCTTGAGACTGCCCCGTCCGATCGCGCGGCGCACCGTCTGATAATGGACCCCTTTCCGAGTCGCAGCATCCGCCACGCTGACAAAATTCTCTGGCATCGCCGTTGAGTCCCTTTCGCAGACTATCGTGCAACCAGTGTAGCACCAACTGTTCAATCTGTGAACCGTTACTTTTGGGCTATGAATGGAGATGGCGACTAGGCTTCACCGCAGGGACGCACCACGGGTCTTTCTCCCACGCGGCGGTACGGGCCGCGTCGGTCGCAACCTGCACCACACGGCTGGCGCGAGCGCCAGGGACAGAGGGGTGCGATGATGGCTCGACCTCCTTCTCATCACAGCAGCGACGGATCGATGTCCTGCGCGGCCGCGACCAATTCTGGCCAGAATGCGTGCATCGCGCGCACGGGTGGGCTCGCGAGGCCGTGGCGATCCGCGACATCTCGGAGGCGCTCGGCGATGGGGACCACGACGCCGGATTGCAAGGTGGATGCGTCCACCACAGCGACGATGTGATTGACGATGCTGTCCTCGTAGGGGTACGGGATAACCAGCCCACGCAGCGCGGCTTCGTAGCGCGCGCCGGAGTGGTGGGCGATGAGCGCAGCCAGGCGCGGCTCGCCATGGGCCAACGCGAAAGCGGCGCCGTCAAGGGGGTGGAACTGTGTACCGGTCGTTCGCAGCGTGTCGACCTTCCCGATGTCGTGGGCTAGCGCGAAGACCTCGCAGAGGGCCTGCTCCTCGGGGAGCAGATGCAGGCGGACGGCGTAGTCGCGGGCGCGCAAGGCCTCGACGGCGACATGGGGGAGCAGTGTCGGTCGCTCACGGCACAGGTCCAGGACGATGGACCGCCATGCATCCACGTCGATCATACCATCGCCCCGCGCTGGGTCTCGATCGCGCACCGAGGCCTCGTCCCCCTCGTCCCCCTCGTTCCCCTCGTTCCCCTCGTTCCCCTCGTTCCCCTCGTTCCCCTCGTTCCCCTCGTTCCCCTCATCCTCGCCCAGGCGTCGGCACGGCGCCGCCTGACGTCCACTCCCGCCTCCCGCAGAATGTCGCGCCTCCCTTCCTCCCGCGCCGGGTCACGCGTGAGACGGCGACGCTGTGGTCTGTAGGACAGTCCCAGGCTCTCGCACATCGGCCGCACAGGGAGGTGCATGGCCCCATCCTCCGCGCGAACAGCGAGGACCTTGCTCCTCCCGTCGCTGCACCCTGACGTTGGTCGACGGGCACGAGCGCCCGCTCTGCGTCCTGCCCGTTCTCGCCCATCTCTCATTCCCACCCTCCATCGCGTCCTTAGCGTCGCATAGGCCCCAAAAGTGGTCCATGGTGGTCCACCCTTGGGGCACGTCCGCCGCTCCACTCACAAGCCCACGCCGAACGTCCCGATGACGTCGGCCACGCGCGTCCACGTTCATTCCGTACACCTCACACCTCCAGTCACCACTGTTGGACACTAGGTGAGGGCGCTCTGTTCCGTTGACTTGAGCCAGAGCAACCGTCATACCCACAGTGGTTGGGATAAGACATGCGCATAGCCACACATTTTTGCTATCATGTGAGTTGACTCTAGAATATCCGTTCCAAATCTTAGTAAAGGTATCGCTATGAGTGCGAAGGTTTCCCGGAAGCCTTGTTTGGCCAAGGCGCATATTTTCAGCCAAGCATTCGAGCAGATGTGTAGCGTCGTGGCTATTGCGGATACCCAGAGCAGCGACGACACGCTCCGCCAACTGATCCTGCAGTGCTTCGTCGTCTGCCCCGACGATCACCTCTACAAGCAGGAAGATGTCGCGGATCGCATACGCTCCCTGTTCGGCCTCCAAATCCCGCAGCATCGGGTCGATGCGGTCTTCATCAAGATGATCGAGGACGGATGTATTGTCTGTCCCAATAGCACCAACTACACCTTGCCGCTCCAGGTTCGAACGGCGCTACAAGTGCGCATCGATGAGGCCAACACGCTTGAGATCACGCTGAAGAACCGATGGATGGGCGAGGTCGCTGTCGATCACCCGGCAGTGGACAGCACCCAGTTATGGGATGCCTTGCGCGACTATCTCGCCAGGGCGTTCGGACGGCATGGCATCCTCACGGCCGCCCTCTTGGATCCGTCGATCGACGCCACCGCCGAGCAGTCGCAGAGCCTCGCCTCGCTCCTCGACGGCGTGGTAGATCGGTCCTTTCCCCAAGAGCAGCGCGCGGAGGCGCGGACCGTCATCTCCGATTTCCTCGGTTCGGTCGTAGACCACCCGGACAGGGCCACGTACATCGCCCAGCTTGCGAACGGGGCATTCAACTATTACTCGCTCGCGGTGGCGCCGGACGTGTCAGCGCAGCTGCAAGCCCACCTCAGCGACCTTACCCTATTCCTCGACACCAACTTCCTGCTAGGCATTCTTGACCTACACGAGCATCACCTCGTCGAGATCTCGCGCCAGTTGCTCGACGATATTAAGACGCACAAGCTGCCCTTCAAGCTGCGCTTCCACCCATTCACACAAGACGAGATGCGCGCGACCCTCGACTACTACGGTAGCAGGTTGCGGCGCGCGACCTGGACCCCGGCGCTAAGCCAGGCAGTCCTCGCCCAGGTGTCGATGTTGTCCGGAATTGAGCGCAAGTACCATCAGATGAACGCCGCGCGCAAGATCGATGTCTCCGCGTTCCTGAGCCGCTACGACCATGTGGATGAGTTGCTCAAGGACCAGGGCATCGACATTCACCGGACGCGTGTGGACCAGGACCTCGACCCCGCGAAGCTCGTCTACGATTATGGCGAGTATCTGAAGGGGCGCCGGGCTCGGCGCAAGGGAGACAAGAAGGAGAAGGGCGAAAGGACGATCATGCACGACATGACGCTCCTGGCGTTCGTGCGTCGGCAACGGACGAGGGTCGCGTCATCCCTCGACGCTGGGGCTCTCCTGTTGACCTGCGACGCCATCCTGTGCAAGTTCGACTGGCTCGACAGTCGTCGGAGGCATGCCGGGGTTTCGACGATCATGCCCGATGTCCTGTGGCAAATCTTGCGCCCCTTCCTGCTCGCGAGCCCCCAGCTCGATCGCGAGGGTTTTGACCGCGCCTTCGCGGCAACATTCGCCATTCCGGAACTGCGCAGCATCGACACGAGCGGCCCGCGCGAGAAGGCACGCGAGCGGATGCTCTACATGCTGGCCAAGTTTGAGGGCCTGTCGGAGAAGACGGCGGCGCGGTTTCTGTCCAACGACCTGTTGCTTGACAGGCTGCGCACCGACGTGAGCGAGGACGAGTTTCAGAGGCAGGTCCAGTGTGCTGCCTTGGACGACAACGCGGTCTTGCTGGAGGACAAGATGGCGCTCGAGCAGGAGATAGAGAGGCAGAGCGCCGAGGCCGAGGTGCGGCAAGCGAACATGCAGGCCGCCCACGAGGTGGTACTAGCAGCACTAGCGGAGGAAAGGGAGGCAGGGGAACGGGCTCGTAGGGAGCGAGAGGACACGCAACGAGCACTCGACGCGGAGCGCGCCAAGAGCGAGCGCGTCCGTGCGGAGGTTGTCGCGCTCCAACAGTGTGGCGGCACGGAGGAAGAGAAGTCCCGCACCGCGATTGCGCAAGCGGAGCAGCACGCGCGAGAGAAGGGAGAGGCCCAGGAGCGGCACGCCGCGATGGAGAGGCAAATCCAAGAGATGAAGGATGCTCAAGCGCGGCGAGATAAGGAGCGAGAGGTGTGGCACCGTCAGGCCAGGTCGATAGGGAGCGCGCTGGCGGTGAGCATCATCCTGGCGGCGTGCCTCGTGCTCCTGGTGTGGTTCGTCCCGTGGCCACCGTTCACGACGATCCGGAGTCATCCCCACAGTACTGGATTGATGCTGGCCGGTATCGTCATCATCATATGCATCGCATTCATGATCGCCATCCCTAAATGGTGGACATGGATCGGCGGCGCTGTTCTGCTCGGGGTCTTGTGGGGCGTGCTCCAAATTGTGTGACCCTTGTAGCTTCAATAACGTCGATCACCTACTACCACCGAGTCGAGACACATCCTCATTTTACACACCGATGCCGAACGTCCCCACGACATCGGTGACGGTGGCATCCACGGCGTCCATGCCATAGCCCCATAGTCCTCCAGCCACGCGCTCCCGAAGGCGTTGGCTGCCCCCGTCGCGTTCAGCGCCTCGATCAGCGACAATCAGCACGTCCCCCTCGATATGCTGCGGGCTAATGGTGCGCGGCCGCGGTTACTCCTCGTCGTCGGCCGACGGCATGTGCGCGGCCGCCCTGTGGAAATCATCGAGCCAGGCAAGCACGTCGGCGTACTGCCCTTGCCGGATGAGCCGGTAGCCCGCGACGTTATACCGCTTGTAGAGCGCCCGGTAGATCGCCCCATACCAATTGCGCGGCGCGGTCCCCGCCGCCACGTCCCGCGCCGTCAGGGCCTCCGCCACGGTCTTGACCCGATCGCTCACCTCGGCCGCCTGCTCCTCGCTGAGCACGTTGCCCGGCGCGAGGCGCTGCTCCAGGGCCTTCACACTGCGCACCAAGCCGCCGACAACCCCTGCCGCCCGGTCGAGGCGCGCGTCCAGTCGCCCGTGTCCCTCTTCCAATGCACCGATGCGCCCCTCGTGGACCTGCTGCCGCGCGGCGAACGCCATCTGCTGCTCGGCGAACGCCGCGATCGCCAGTCCCATCTCGCGGATATGCGCCAGCGAGAGCATCTCGTCGTCGCGTGCGACGGCAGCCGTCGTCGCGGCCGTCGTCCGTCCGATTCCCGTCTCCTCTTGGAAGGCCTCGTAGACTTTCTTGATGACCCACCGCTTGTAGGCCATGAGCTTGGCGCGCAGTTCGGGACGGACCCTGCCCGGTTCGATGCCGCTGAGCCAGTAGGGCACCGTGTCGATGCGCAGGCATTGCATCGTCTGCAAGCCGCGCGCGGCGGTCCGGATGCGCACCTCGCGCAGGCCGTCGGCCAGCGCCTCGTCCGCGCGGATGCGGCGCACCTGCCCCGTCGGCGCGATGCCGAGGTTGGCGCACAGCCCGCGCAGCGGCACGTAGATCTCGTCGTCTCCCGCCCGCACCGCTAGGATCTCGTCGGCTTCCAGGAGCGCGACCTGGCGTTGGTCGATGACCGCGAGCGCCGTTGTCGGGTCCTGTGCCGGCACTATCTCATCCGTCCCCACCGTGGCCTCCTCCTCTATCTCGCCTTCATCGATGACCCCTGTCCTACTATCTCAGGTTGATGGGTCAACATCATGTTGACCCGTCGTGGACCCAACAACAGGGGA